>OIXH01000962.1_pt1 | contig 34145 bp, 31 predicted proteins | sample 1587741 | NCBI WGS metagenome assembly OIXH01 (sample SAMEA3888916, study PRJEB22519) | human gut metagenome | biome: human gut; feature: human-associated habitat; material: faeces | place: Denmark | collected 2011 | reverse complement strand
TTATTATACCATATCCGGAAGCGCTTTGGTAGTGCGGATTAAATCAGAGGTTCCTTAAGTTTTCGGTTCACCAAACGCCTATTGCCCAAAAAGTGCATTAGAGACAACGAGCGTCGGCGTATCATACGTAGCATTTTGAGAAGGTGCCGCACGGCAAATCAGCGCAATATCCTCCAATTCCCTAAAACAAGAAACACGCAAAATAGTTCGGATTTTACCGAAATAGTAACAAAATACAGCTATTTGCCCCCTTAGTTTAATGGATAGAATAAGCCTCTCCTAAAGGCTAGATGAGGGTTCGATTCCCCCAGGGGGTGCCAAAGCGGTCAGAAAGTCAGATGACTTCCTGACCGTTTTCTTTCTAATTGCGATTAGAAGAAAGGGCGATTTCTTCTAATCAAAACCGGCTTTTTTCTAATCGAACGGTTTACCGGATCACCCCGATTTTCTAATGCAAGCGTCATGCGTGTTGTGCATCTTTGTAAAATAGCACGGAGACACAAATATGCTTTTGCCACCTCTGTGCTTTTTATGCTATATTTGATTGATGAAATGAGCGATGTATTGATTTTTAGACCAGTAGTTGGTACAATATTGGCAGTTTAGAGATATGCGAGGATGTTATGAAAAACAAAAAGCCACCCTTTGAAATCACGAATACGATCATTGATTCTGTTGCGGAGATTGCCGAGCTGGTAGGCAGGCTCACGTCAACGAATCAGTTATCCGGCAACCCTACTCTGCGCCGGAGCAATCGTATTCGTACCATCCACGGCTCCCTGGCCATTGAACAGAATACACTCAGCTTGGAACAGGTAACTGCAGTCCTCAACGGTAAGCATGTCTTGGCTCCACCCAGGGATATAGCAGAGGTCAAGAATGCCTATGAGATTTACGAGCGGCTGGACGAGCTGGACCCCTGCTCTGTAGATGATCTGCTGACCGCTCACGGCATTATGACACGAGAATTGGTGGATGAGTCAGGAATGTTCCGTACCCGGCCTGTGGGTGTTGTAGATCAGGAAGGGCGTGTCCTGCATTTTGGGACGCTGCCGCAGTATGTCCCGGATTTGGTCATGGAGCTGCTGGACTGGGTGAAAAGCAGCGATGTGCATATGCTGATCCGCAGCTGTGTGTTCCATTATGAGTTTGAACTGATCCACCCCTTTGCGGATGGAAACGGCCGTGTGGGCCGTCTGTGGCATACGCTGTTGCTTTCCAAATGGAACCCAGCCTTTGCCTGGCTACCGGTGGAATCCATCATCCATGACCGTCAGGAGGAGTATTACGCAGCCATCAATACTTCCAATGACGCCGGAGAATCCACAGTATTTATAGAGTTTATGCTTTCATCCATTAAAGCATCGCTCATTGACGCCATCAGCGAGAGTGATGCAGTGAGCGATGGAGCGACAGATAAGGCAACGATGCGGTGGAAGCAGATCGAGAAGTTCCTGGCGACACATCCGTATATCATGAACGCAGATGTCCGTGCGCTGTGCGGCGTTTCAGCGGCTACAGCTAATCGGATTCTTGCGGGTTTAACCGCAGAGGGAAAACTCGTCAAATACCGTAAAGGCGGGCATTGGGGATATAAGCTATTAGGGAACCTCTGAATAAATCGACTGCGGCGCTCAGCGGGTCTTTTGCCCCAACTGATCGGTTTGAAAATCTTGAAATACACAAAGTATTCCTGCGATTTCCAAACCTCAATTTGGAACAAAATCCCTCGCTGACCACTCTTGCGATTTAATCAGAGGTTCCTTAGAACAATAGGCGCTTTCCTGTATTGCCGAGTCCACCTAATCGTAATAAGATTCACTAATCAGCAGTGATCCATTAATTAAGGCGAGGCTTAATCTTGGACCTGTTGGTAACAGTTGGGAGTTATACACTCCGAGGAGGTACCTATGAGAATATCCTGTGTAAAAGTGAACAACTACAGGAACATTGATGGAATTGAAGTTACTTTTAATCCTGAGTGTAACTATATCATCGGGGAAAACAACCTTGGCAAAAGCAACTTCTTATCGCTGTTAGCTACGGTTTGCAACGGTAAGGGCTTTGACGAAAAAGATTTTGCCGACCCAGAAAAGCCAATCGAGGTCGAACTTGACATCAAACTTCTTCCAAATGAGCAAGGCTTTTTTGGCGACAACTTTTCGCCTGAGGATGCTTCTTTGCTGAAAATACGGTATCATCAAACAGTCAGGGACGCATATCCGACCATTGTTAGTGCAGACTCTAACGAGAGTATTCCTCCCCGACAATTGCGTAAACTCAACTTTCTCAAATACGAGACTAATACGGTGCGTTTTGCTGATTTGCATTACACCTTCATATATCTCGTCGCCCGTCCGGCACCGATCCGCTTTACCGAACCGGTCCTGACCATTGCGCCGAGGACGGCTTCGATGGTCGTGGGGCTGACATCGGGGAGAATTTTGCAGATATCGGCTTTGGATAGCGGGGTCAGGCTGTTCAGGACGGTCGCCTCCACACGGGCTTTCTTCGTGATCTTCTTGCCGTGTACCATCGCAAACCGCTTGTCCAACTCCTTATAGCATAGATAGAGTGTGGACAGGAAATTCTCGATAAAGGGGAAATAGGAATTTTCGTTTGTGTCCCACCCGGCAGAGGACTGCCGCAGGGCTTCGTAATAATACGCCTTGCAGTTGTTGATCTGCTCCTCAAAGGACACATATTTCCCGGCATCAAAGCCGTTTTTGTATAGCAGCAGCAGGGAAAGCAGGCGGGACATTCTGCCGTTGCCGTCCCGGAACGGGTGGATGCAGAGAAAGTCCAGTATCACACAGGGAATCAAAAGAAGCTGACTGATATTCGCATCACTTCGGGCATCCAGATAGGCAAGCTCCAACTGCTCCATTACCTTCGGTGTTTCGCTCGCAGGCGTAGGACGAAAGCGGACACGCCGGTTTCCGTCCGCGTCGATCTCCAGAATCACATTGTCGTCCGTCTTGTACTGCCCGCCGTACTCATAGCCCGCAAAGCTCATCATCATTTCGTGCAGCCGCAGAATGTTGCTCTGCCGGAAGTCAATGTGTTCGTAGCCAAAGTGGATCGCATTCAGCGCATCCCGGTACCCGGCAATCTCCGCCTCGTTGTGGTTCAGCGGAGCGCTGTTCTGGCTGACAATGGCGGCGATACGCTCGTCGTTGGTCACAATGCCCTCGATGGCGTTAGAGCTTTTGATGGACTGCACCTTTGCGACGGCTTCCAGCTCCGTAAAAATCTGCGTGTATTCGCCCTTGCGCACGCCTGCCATGGTTTTCAGCGCTGCAATGTTGGAGGTGAGGTTCACAAGGCTTGCAGGCAGCAAACCGTTATTCAAAAAGGAGTAATCGAATTTTCTCATACAGCACCAGCCTTTCTACATATAATTATAGCATATTATATGCAGAAAACAAGCCGCTATCCGATTTATCTGCATATACTTCTTTGAAATATATGCAGATAGAGCATTTGAATAGGCAGTAATATGGGAAAACGGCACGGGGTTTCCGTGCCGTCTGCATCAGATCGCCTTGATTTTTTTGAGGTAGGCCACGGCAACGGTATGTCCGCGGAGGGAGATGTGCTGCCGCTCTATGTCCTCCATTTGCCGGGCAAGGTTCAGACGGAGGCATACCGGAAGAAGGCCGGGGCTTCAGCCGGGCTTTCCAGTTGCCTCGAAAGATTTTAGTTGACAAAATCTGATTTATTGTATATTCTATTATTAGGGGAAGCTCACAAAAAGCTGCAATGTATTTACGGGCGCAAGCGCCTTGCTGCACAGAATTGGGAAGCATCTGCAACGATGCTTGAATTCTGCGGCGGCGACAGGGGAGCAGCGGAGGGACGACCCCGGCCGGGCGGAAGGTGTGTCGGATCGCGGCATTTCCGGCAGCTTCCCCGCCCGGCTTTTTGAGAGAATGCCAGGGCTGCCAAACTGCCGGAGGAGCTGCTTAGCAGGACATATTCACTGCGGGAATGGACGAAATAGCGTCTGACAAGCCTTTCCTTTTTGCGGATTCCGGTAAGAAGCCCCTTTCGCCTATTACGCTCTGAACAGGGGGCCAAAAAAGCGGGGATAGAGGTGCTGAGGCAGGTGCTCCCTGCGTGGGGGCATACAAAGGGGCGGCGTTCTGCGCCGATCCGGCACGGTTCTTCAAAGGACGGCGGCTTACCGACGGACATGCCGCCAGAGAAACTATGGGAGGAAACAACATGAAAAAGAGAATGATCGCACTGCTGCTGTGCGCAGCGCTGCTGTGCGCGCTGCTGACGCAGATGGTCTCCGCCGCCGAGACAACGGAGATCGTGGAAACGGACGAGGAGATCCGCGTGAAATGCTCAGAGGTGCTCGAGGCCGTGATCAACAAAACTACCGGCGTTATGACCTTCGAGGTCACCGGGGAGATCAACCTTTCAGTCGACGCCATGGGGCAGACCACCTTCGCCCCCTTCAGCGACTACATCAAGCAGGTCATTTTTCCGCTGCAGCTCCGGTCAATCAAGCATGATTCGTTTGCGGGCTGCACGCGGCTTGAGCGAATCGAGCTGTCGGTGAATATTTCTTACATTGGGGAGAACGCGTTCAAAGGCTGCACGAGTCTTGAGCGAATCGAGCTGCCGGCGAGTATTTCTTCCATTGACTATAGCGCATTTGAGGGCTGCACGAGTCTGAAGGAGGTTTTCATTCCTGCCGGGCTGAGGAGGCTCGAGCCCTATGCGTTTACCCGTTGCTCGAGCCTCACGCGATTTGTTGTCGATCCGGAAAACGAATATTTTGAAGCCGACGCGGAGGGCGTGCTGTATAACGCCCAAATGAAGAAGCTTGTGCAGTGCCCCGGCGGAAAAACCGGGACATATACCGTTTATGAGCGCACGGAGGAGCTTGAAGCGGGAGCATTTGCCGGATGTCGGCTGTCGAATGTGAACCTCCCGGAAAAGCTTCGCATCATCGGATACCAGGCGTTTGCGGACTGCCCCAATCTGACGGAGCTGACGATCCCCAAAAACGTATTCTCCTGTGCAGGCCCGATCGCCTACGGCAGCGATAACCTTCGCAGATTTGTGGTCGATCCGGAAAATACGGATTTTTCCGCCGATTCCTATGGCGGGCTTTATTACGGCACGGGCTTTAAAGAATGCCCGAGCGGCTTCCGCGGCAAGTACATTGTGAGAGAAGGAACGAGCTCAATCTTCACGGGAGCGTTTTCTCAGCACACGGGGCTGACCGAGGTTTGGATGCCGGACAGCGTGACGATCATAGAAGGTGCCTTTGATGGCTGCACGAGCCTTACCAAAGTCCGTTTTTCCAACAATCTTGAAACCATTGGCTTCGAGGCATTTATGGGCTGCTCCGCGCTGCAGGAGCTTGTGATCCCGGAGAAGGTTTCTATGATCTCGCTCTGCGCGTTCTCCTTCTGCAATTCGCTCAAATCCGTGTATTTTATGGGTGATGCGCCTATAATGGAAGCGGCCTTTGTCAACTATGTGCCCCATGGTGACGGGACATCCTGGGCGATCCCCGGCATGACCCTCTATTATATCGAGGGAAAAGCAGGCTGGGACGCACAGGAGGAATATCCGACCGCCGTTTGGACGACTGCGCCTTATTCGGATGCAAAACCGGGCAGCTGGTATGAGTCGGCCGTTCGCTATACGACCGACCATAATCTCATGAACGGAACCGGAACGCACAGCTTTGAGCCGGAGAGCAGCATGACCCGCGCGATGCTCGTGACGGTGCTCTGGAGATATGCCGGTGAGCCGCGCAGAGGCTCGAATCGCTTCAGCGACGTTCCGTCCGGCGAGTGGTATACGCAGGCCGTTGCGTGGGCAGCGGCTGACGGCGTGGTGAACGGCGTAGGCAACAGAAGGTTTGACCCGAACGGAAGCGTGAGCCGGGAGCAGATGGCGACGATCCTGTTCCGCTATGCTAAGAAGACCGGCGTCAACACAGAGAGCCGTGCAGACCTGAGCGCCTTCCCGGACGCGGGCGCCGTGGATCGCTATGCCTCCGACGCCATGCAGTGGGCAGTCGGCGAGGGCATCATCGGCGGAAGCCGCGAGGCCGACGGCGCCGACTGGCTCAAGCCGCTGGGTGACGCGACACGCGCGCAGGTCGCGGCGATCCTGATGCGCTTCATTCAGAAGCTGGAGAAATAGGCCGATTGAAACGGCCGGACTTCGACGAGGCTGCGGCCGTGACGGAGCGCGTTCTGCTCGTCAGATGCGCGGGTTTACGACGGGACGGGAACCTCTGAATCAATCGGCTGCGGCGCTCAGCGGGTCTTTTGCCCCAACTGATCGGTTTGAAAATCTTGAAATACACAAAAGTATTCCTGCGATTTCCAAACCTCAATCTGGAACAAAATCCCTCGCTGACCGCTCTTGCGATTGAATCAGAGCTTCCTTAGAGCAGAAAGGGGCAGAAAGATGAGACGACCGGTTTTGCTTGCGCTCATTTTGAGCTTGCTGGCGGTGCTGACGGCGTGCGCCGGAACGGCGCAGCCGGAGCCGACAACGGAGCGGCCAACGGCCGCGACGGCCTCTGCGACGCACGAGACCGAGCCGGAGACGCTGCCGCCGGTGCGCGAGATGACGCTGGACGACGTGCTTGCCGACCGCGGGCTGACCGCGCAGCTGTTTGCCGATCCGAATTTCAGCATCCATGACTATGACGAGGAGACGATCCTTGCGCATCCGGAGCTGTCGGAATACTGCCGGGAGAACTGCGCGGTCGAGGACTTCCTGCAATGGGAGGACACGGAACGCTCAAGCTGCTTCAGCGCGGTCGCGTATTCGCCGATTTTTCGGACGCTTGCGGTCGAATTCCGTCGGAACGGCTCGATCTACTATTATTACGAGCTCTCGCCGGAGGTCGCCGAGGAGTTTTTCGCGGCGGATTCCCTCGGGCGTTATTACAATCAGAACATCAAGGGAAGCTATGACTGCGAACGCATAAGCTGACCGTGCGATTAAACAGCCGCGCCCCGGTCGGGGCGCGGCTGTTTATCATTGCGCGGCCTTGCCGTGCCTCGTTCCGGGATGTCGTTTCGTTCCGCCGAAGATTGCTGCGTCGGGCGCAAATGCGCCCTCCTCGCAAGGACACAAAAAGTGGTAGGTTTTTGCGAAAACCTACCACTTTTGCAATCAAAGAATTGAAATCTGCCACAGAACGACACCGCCACGGCGCTTCTCCGGAAGCACCGTTTCGCGCGGGTCATGCCCGCACGTCACTTCCTGCACTTCACCCTTGCAAGGCTCGTTCAGCTCTGCAAATACTGCTTCTTCAGCGTCTGCACCATGTCAACGTACAGCGCGCGGCAGTCGTCGTAGCGTCCCTCGTCGATGGCCTTGCAGCAGGGCAGCAGCCATTTCTGCTGCAAGCGCGGGTATTGCAGCTCCGGCGCGTCGCAATAGTCGATGCAGGCGACGAGCGTCGGCGCAATCTTGTAATATTCGTCGATCAGCACGCGGCCGCCCTCGCTCCCGGAGAGCCAGCCGTCGCGGAAGCCGCGCAGACGCGTCAGTTCGGCGCAATCGTCGCTCTGATGCTCATAGCGGCAGGCGGCCGTCGTGATGAAGCACCATTTGCGTTTGCGGAAGCCCTCCATCAGGACGTCGTAGTCGCCGGGCAGCCACTTTTCCTTCGGATAGCGGCGCAGCCACTCCGCTTGCAGCTCGCTGCGGAACGGCTCGGCCGTTTGCAGATCCAGACGCTTGACCATCGGGCAGAGGAAGAGCGCCAGCACGAGCTTATATTGGAACAGCACGCCCGAACGGCCGCGCTTCCAGCGCTTGTCGGCGGCCATATGGCGGTCGAGCGCGTCGAGATACGCGACGCAGAGCGTGTGGATGCAGGCGTCTGCGCCCTCCGGTGCGGCGGCGCAGCAGGCGTCGAGGTGCGCGACGATCTCAGCATTCTCGGCCTCATAGGCGTCGTAGGTGCCGGGATATTCCTTCTTCGTGATCTTCATATAGTGCTGCGGATAGCGCACGACGGTCTTGGGCAGCTCCCGCAGGAGATAGTCCATTTCCTGCTCATAATCGGCCGAATTCACCGCGCGCGGCAGCAGATCGGCAACCTTGGAGCGCGCTCCGCAGTAAAGGCAGGAGAACTCCTCCAGCTCAACCGGGATCTCCAGCTCTTTTTTGCACTGCGGACAGGTGATCTTTCGCAATTCGGACATGGTCATACCTCCTGAAGCTCGGAAGCTCCCGCCCTCCCGGAAACGGCGCTTCCATTTTCTCTATTTTCCCACAGAAATGAATATCTGTCAACCTTTTTCGCGCAAAAAAGTGCCGCCGCAAGCTTGACTCTTGCGGCGGCGGAGGAGGGGGTTATGGGTTTTTGAACGGCGTTTCGCCGGTTCAAACAAGTTTATTCGGCGTCGCCGATCGCGTCCGTGCGATAGAGGAAGCGAACCGTGCCGCTCATGCCGTCGGCGAGGCCGCTGAAGGACTGATACGCCTTGGACAGCTCGCACATGGCCTTTGCGCGGCTGTAGAGCATGCTCAGGTTACCGTTCACGGACTCGGACAGCTTGTCGATGCCCTCCTCCTTGAACTGCTTCAGACCGTCGGACAGCTCCATCTGGCCGTCCTTGAGCTTGCTGACGCCCGCGACGAGCTGATTCACGCCGCTCTGGAGCTGCGCGAGGCCGAGGTTCAGGCGACCCGTGCCGCCTGCCAGCTGGTCGATGCCGGCCGAAAGGGTGTCGGTGCCCTTGAGCAGGGTGTTCGCGCCGGCCTTCGCCGTGGCGACGCCGCCGGTGTACTGGCTCACGCCGTCGCAGAAGGCCGCGACCTGATCGAGCTGCGCAAGCAGGTTGGCGATCATGCCGCTGCCCGCGGCCGCCTTCTGAACGGCCTCCTCAATGCCGGCCTGCACGGATTCGCTCTGCATCTGTGTTTCGATCATGCTCTGAATGGCGGATTCCACGGCCGCGTCGATCTGCGCCTGCGTCTCGGCGGAGGCCATGATCTGCGCGACAGCCGCGTCAACGGCCGCCTGCTGCTCCGGCGTGATGGTGGAGGCGTCCAGCCCCATCTGCTGCATCACGCTCGCTGTGACCTGTGCCTGCACCTGCGCGGTGACGGAGGCGCGGATGGTCGCGGAATTGGCGCGGACAGCCGCCTCGACCTGCGCGCGCGCCTGCTCGGTCGCCATTTTGCGGACGGCCGCCTCGTCGAGCTGAGCCGAGACGCCGTTCAGCACGCCGCGGTAATTATCGCGCGTCAGTGCCGGGGCTTCCACCCCCGCTGCGGCCAGCTGAGAGCTTGCGGTGGCGAGCACGGCGTCGAACAGCTGCGTGGAGCCGTCCACGAGCGCCTTGCTCTGGGTGTCAAGGTAATTCAGGCCGTCGGTGAGCTGATTTGCGCCGTCCTGAAGCTGCGTCATGCCGGTTTGCAGGGCGCTCGTGCCGTCGACCAGCGCCTGAGAGCCGTCCTTCAGCTCACTCACGCCGCTGACCAGCGCGTCGGACTTTTCAAGCAGCTGGGTCAGGCCGTCATAGAGCTGGGACGAGCCGTCCATGAGCTGATCGAGCGCATCGGTCAGCTGATCGAGCGCGTCGGTCAGCTCGGTTTTCAGATCCTCGGCCTTGCCGAGGTCAAGCTCGCTGAACAGCTCGTTGGTCACGAGCGTCATGGTCGTGCTGAGGCTGAAATCGGTCACGTCGGCCGTGATCTCCACGGCCTCGGGCAGCAGCTCGGTGTCGAGCGCGGCGTTCATGCCCGGCAGGGCAAAGCCGACGACGACGGTGCGCTGGCCGTCGTTGACCAGCTTGCCGTTGCTCACGGTGACGTTGCGGAAGTGCGCATTGTCGAGCATCATGCCGGTCAGCGCGGCAAAGGGGACGCAGACGGTCTGCTGCTTGCCGTCGATTTCGACGGTCTGGGTCTCGTTGTTCGTGTATTCATAGCGGATGGTCACGACGCCGCTCTTACCGGCCAGCTCGCTTGCGGAGATCTTCTGACCGTCGAGCAGGTACTCGATCTTCATCGAGACAGCGGGCGTCTGCTCGCTCGTGCCCTGATAGTAGATATCCTCGCCGTCGGCCTGCCAGGTCACGGCTCCGTTTTCACCGGCGGTATAGCCCTCGTTTCCCTTGACGTTCTCAAGGTTCTCAAGGCTGGAGCAGTCGGCCAGCGTGGCCTCCTTCTGCGGGTTGGTCAGCCAGTCGCTGACGAGGACGTTTTTGGTGTTGCCCTCGGCGTCGGTGAAGACATAGACGATCTCGTCCTTCTTCGACGCGGCGGCCGAGCCGTCGGCGTTTTTCGACGTATCGCGCACCGCGCCGAACGCCCCGACCGCCGTCGTCAGGACGGCGACGGCCAGAATGCAGGCGGCAAGGCGCAGAACGGAACGGTTCAGTTTCTTTTTCATGGAAAAGCTACCTCCTATTTACGAATTTTACGCAGGTCAAGCGTGGTGGCGCAGACGATCCTGTCGCACAGCAGCAGGAGCGCCGGCAGGAAGAAGATGACGCAGAGCATCGAGACAATCGCGCCGCGCGCCATGAGCATACACATGGAGCTGATGATGTCAATGTCGGAATAGACCGCGACGCCGAAGGTCGCAGCGAACAGGCCAAGGCCGCTGACGAGAATCGAGGGGATCGAGGCGGTCAGCGCGGTGTTGACGGCCGTGCGTTTGTCCGCGCTCTTTTTGCGCTCGGATTTATAGCGCGTGGTCATCAGAATCGCGTAGTCGACCGTTGCGCCGAGCTGAATCGTGCTGATGCAGATCGGGGCGATGAACGGAAGCGACTGCCCGAGGTAATGCGGCAGGCCGAGGTTGATGAAGATGGCCAGCTCAATGACCGCGATCAGGATGAACGGCAGAGTCAGGCTCTTCTCGACCAGCAGAATGATAAGGAAGATCGCGACAATGGAGACCGCGTTGACGACGTCAAAGTCGTGGTCGGTCGTTTCGATCATATCCTTCATGCACGGTGCCTCGCCGATGAGCATACCGCCGGGATCATAGCGCTTGAGGATGCCGTTGAGCGTGTCAATCTGGCGGTTCACGGCGTCGGAGGCGGCGTGATATTCCGAGTTGACCAGCAGCAGCTTCCAGTTGTCGCTTTGCAGCGTGTTTTTCACGGAATCGGGGATTATTTCCTCCGGAATGCGGTCGCCAAGCAGGGAATCCAGCCCGAGCACATAGGCCACGCCGTCGACCTTTTCCATTTCGCCGGCCATTTCCTTGACCTGCTTGGCCGGCGTATCGGCATCGACCAGCAGCATCAGCGTGGAGGAGACGTTGAAGTCCTCACTCAGCTTTTCGTTCGCCTTGACGAAGGGGAGATCCTCCGGCAGGCACTGTCCCATGTCGTAATAGACCTCGTCGTTGGTCTTGCTGTAGCCGTAATAGGCCGGCGTGACCAGAAGTGCAAAGAGGATGAGGAAGACCCAGAAGCGCTTGCAGATGAAGCCGGAAAGGCGATCCATACGCGGGATCAGGGACTTGTGGCGCGTGCGCTGCAGCGGCTTGTTGAGCAGCAGGATCAGCGCCGGGAGCGTCGTGACGCAGCCGATGACGCCGAACACAACGCCCTTGGCCATCACGATGCCGAGGTCACTGCCGAGCGTGAAGCTCATGAAGCACAGGGCGATGAAGCCCGCGACGGTCGTCACGGAGCTGCCGACCACGCTGGTCAGCGTCTCGTGAATGGCGACGGCCATGGCCTCCTTGGGATCGTCGTGTGTCTCGCGCTGTTCGTTGTAGCTGTGCCAGAGGAAGATGGAATAATCCATCGTGACGGCCAATTGCAGCACGGCCGAGAGCGCCTTGGTGATGTAGGAGATCTCGCCCATGAAGTAGTTCGTGCCGAGGTTTATGAGAATCGAGATGCCGATGCAGGCGAGGAACACGAACGGCACGAGCCAGCCGTCGAGCAGCAGCATCATGGCCGCGCACGCCAGCACGACGGCAATCGCCACATAGATCGGCTCCTCCTTCTCGCAAAGCTCCTTCAGGTCGGTGACCAGCGCCGACATGCCGGAGATGAAGCATTGCTTGCCGGCAATGGAGCGGATGTCCGAAATGGCCTCCATCGTCTCGTCGGCCGAGGTCGAGGTGTCAAAGAACACCGCGAGCATCGTTGTGTCGCCGCTGTTGAAGGCGTTATAAAGCTTGTCGGGCAGCAGCTCCTTCGGAACGGAAATATCCGCGAACGAGTCATACCAGATCACGCTCTCAACATGGTCGACCTGCGCGAGCTTCTCCTTCAGGGCCGAGACGTCCTTGTCCGGCATATCCTCGACGAGCACGAAGGAAAACGCGCCCTTTCCGAAGTCGTCGAGCAGAACCTGCTGGCCGACGGACGTTTCCATGTCCTTGGGCAGATAGGTCAGCATGTCGTAGTTGATGCGCGTGCCCAGCATTCCGAGCACCGACAGCGCCGCCAGCAGCAGCGAGACGATGACGATCGGCACACGCGCCTTGACTACGGCTTTTCCGAATTTCATGCAACTTCCTCTCCTTCTACATCAATAATATCGGGACGCTGATGCCGGATGATTTTCACCAGCAGCAGCATCGCCGCGAAGGTCAGCAGCGCGTCGAGCACGAGCGCGACACCCAGCAGCACCATCGCGGTGGCCATCCCGGCGTCGGGCTTCAGAATCAGCAGCAGGCCGAAGCCCCCCGCAGCGACGGCGGCGATCAGAATCAGCCACCAGCGGCGGATGCCGAAGCCGCGCGCGTCGAGCGCAATCTGAATTTTGAACAGGCCGTCGGTCAGAATCAGGATCCCGCAGACCAGCAGCACCAGATTGATGACCGCCTTCGGACGCAGCAGCAGGAGCAGCCCAATCGCTGCCGTCAGAATGCCGAAGGCCAAGTCGAACTGGAAGGCCAGCCGATAAAGGTCGCGGGAAAGATAACCGATGATCCGCGTGATGCCGGTCACAAGCAGGCACGCGCCGAGCAGATAGCACAGCACATTGGCGCTCAGCTCCGGCGCGGCGATCAGGATCACGCCGAGCGCGAGCTGCAATGCAGAGACAATATAGCACCCGATCTTCGCGGTGCGCATCGGTACGGTAGAACGCATATTACTCACCTCACGCTGTGTATTGTAATACCGAGAGACGGCTTTGAAAACGGACAAAAACGCCTCCGCGCCGAAAAAATAGGCACGGAGGCGTTTTTGTCTAAAACTGATTCTTGATTCAAATATTGAATCAGAGGTTCCCTAAAGACTCCTGCGGAGGCTGCGGCTTAGCCCGTTTCCTGCGCAGCCTTGGCAAGCTGCTGCGGCAGACGGCCGACCGGGATCTCCTTGAGCATGGTGCAGATGCGATGGTAGCGCGCGCGGATATCGTAGCGCATGGAGTCGTTCAGCCAGTCCATGATGAGGCCATAGAGCACGCACTTGAGCAGGAAGACCAGCGCCTGCTGATCCTCGGGGTCGATCGGGGCGCCGCGGAAGCGCTGCTCCATGTAGCTCAGACTGGCATAGTCACAGATGCGCGAAAGCTCGCGCTCGTAGGTCTCGCGGCTGCCGGAATTGCAGATGTGCAGCACCGCGCGGCGGTTTTTCATTGCGAAATCCACCGCCGCGTCCAGACAGGCCTCCACGGACTGCTCGCGCAGCCCCTCGGCCAAAATGCGGTCGGTGTTTTCCTGAAGGATCTCCACGACCAGCGCCTGAAGATCCTGATAGTGGTAATAAAACGAGTTGCGGTTGATGCCGCAGTCCTCCACCACATCGCGCACCGTGATCTGGCTGATCGGGCGCTCGTTGAGGAGCTTCAGAAAGGATTCCTTGATCGCTTTTTTCGTGAATGAGGGCATTGCTACCTTCCTTTCAGGGTGTTTCGTCGCCGCAGGTCTGCGCGACGATATAGCGCGGACGGTCCTTGATCTCCTCGTAAATATTGCCGACGTAGTAGCCGATGATGCCGAGACTGATCATAATCAGGCTGCCGAGGAAAAGCAGCAGAATGATGACGGTCGTGAAGCCGCCGAGGGCGACGCCCATGATCTTCTGGACAATGGCGATCACACCCATCACGACCGAGACGATCAGCGCGAGCACGCCCATCACCGTGACCAGATGCAGCGGCACGGACGTGAAGGCCGTGATGTTCGACACGGCGTATTTCACGAGCGACCATGTCGACCATTTGGAGCTGCCTGCGGCGCGCTCACGCACCTCGTAGCTCACCTCGCAGGTGCGGAAGCCGACCCACGACGACAGCGCCCGGAAGAATGCCCGCTTCTCGCGCATAGTCAGAATCACGTTGACCGCCTTGCGGTCGAGCAGCTTGAAATCCGACGCGCGGGACATGTCAATTTTTGTGGCGCGGCTGATGAGCGAGTAAAACAGCTTGGCGCAGAGACGGTGCACGGCGCTCTCCTGACCGCGGTCGGCCTTCACGCCCTCCACGATCTCGTAGCCCTGCTCCCACAGGCGATACATCTCGACGAGCTTTTCCGGCGGATGCTGCAGGTCGCAGTCGATCACGGCCACGCATTCACCCTTCGCGTGCTGCAGACCCGCGAAGATCGCCGCCTCCTTGCCGAAATTCCGCGAAAAGCGCACGCCGCGCACGCTTGCGTCGGCTACCGCAGCAGCCTGAATGCGCGCCCATGTGGCGTCCTTCGAGCCGTCGTCGACGAAGATCAGCTCGTGCGGGATCTGCGCCTGCGTCAGCACTGCGCCGATCTTCTGCGCGGCGGCCGGGACGGTCTCTTCCTCATAATATGCAGGGATCACTACGGATAACATCGAATCACCTCACGTCATTCTATTTTAACCGGAAAATGAAATTTTGTCAATCGCCCTTGTGCCCGGCGGCGAAAATGTGTTATAATATCGGGTAGAAACCGGAGCGGAGGGAACGAAATGAAGCGTGTTTTGATGCTGGGGACGGGCGGCACGATCGCCTCGGAGATGACGGGCAGCGGCCTTGCACCGGCGCTCACGAGCGAGCAGCTCGTTGCGCAGGTGCCGGAGATCGCCGCGCTCTGCGACGTCACCTGCGAGCAGCTGTTCTCCGTCGACTCGACCAACATCACGCCCGACCACTGGCTGCTGCTTGAGGATGCCATTGAGCGCAATTTCGACCGCTATGACGGCTTCGTCATCGCTCACGGCACGGACACCATGGCCTATACCGCCGCCGCGCTGTCCTACCTCGTGCAGAGCTCGCCCAAGCCGATCGTCCTGACCGGCGCGCAGAAGCCCATTCTGTTTGAAAACACCGATTCCAAGACGAATCTGGCCGATGCCTTCCGCTGCGCCGTGTCCGACCTCTGCGGCGTGATGATCGTCTTCAACGGCCGCGTCATTCTCGGCACGCGCGCCCGCAAGACCCGCACGACCAGCTTTCAGGCCTTCTCGAGCATCAACTATCCGCTGCTGGCCGTGCTGCAAAACGGGTTTTTGATGGAATATATCCGCCCGGAGTGCCTGCCCGCACCTCGGTTTTTCCGCAGGCTCGACCCGCGCGTCGGTCTGCTCAAGATCATTCCCGGAACGGACTGCGGTCTGCTGGATTATCTGCTGGCGCATAACGACGCCGTGATCATCGAGAGCTACGGCGTCGGCGGCCTGCCGTCGTATCAGGGCAGCGGCTTTTTTGACGGCATCCGCCGCGCGATCGAGGGCGGCAAGACCGTCGTCATGACCACGCAGGTGCAGAACGAGGGCAGCAATCTCGCCGTCTATGACGTCGGCTTCCATCTGAAGCACGATCTGCTCCTGCTTGAGGCTTATGACATGACCACCGAGGCCGCGCTGGCGAAGCTGATGTGGATCCTCGGCGAGACCAAGGACCCGGCGCAGATCCGCCGCCTGTTCTGCAAGCCGATCAGCCACGATCTGCTCTATCTCAAGGATGAGGCGCAGAACGAAAAATAATTTGGAGAATTGCCGAAAAAACGCTTGACAAAACTGTTTTTCTTCACTATAATCATTTATGCTGTTTCACAGCAAAACCACATGGCGGCATAGCTCAGTTGGTAGAGCACCCGGTTCATACCCGTGTTGTCATCTGTTCGAGTCAGATTGCCGCTACCAGGCCCGTTGGTCAAGTGGTTAAGACACCGCCCTTTCACGGCGGTAACATGGGTTCGAGTCCCGTACGGGTCACCAAGAGCACGGACGTTCTGCGTCCGTGCTCTTCCTTTATGCGTCCGCTGCGGGGCGCTTTCTGCCGCCGGCTGCCCTTTGCACGGCGAACCGCAGGAAAATCATAGGGCGTCAAGCCTTTCCTCTTGACAGCAGCCGCGCACTGTGCTATAATCGTCTCACAATGCGTAAGGTCGCGCCGGAACGGAGGGAGCCGCAGTGAAACGGGACGCGTATGAGATGTCGCTGCTTCTGGATTACTACGGCGCGCTGCTGACGGACAAGCAGAAGACCTATTTCGACCTCTATTATAATCAGGACTATTCGCTCGGCGAGATCGCCGCCGAGGAGGGCATCTCCCGGCAGGGCGTTCACGACGCCATCTCCCGCGCCGAGGCGGTTCTGGAGCAGGTCGAGCGTGCCGCCGGATGCGTGGCGCGAGCCGGAGCGCTGCGCGACGCCATGCAGCGGATCACGGCCGCCGCCTCCGCGCTTGCGCAGAACGATAACCCGGCCGTGCGGCAGCGCGCGCAGGAGATCCTTGCCGCCGCCGCTTCCGTAAAGGAGTAGGATTATGGCATTTGAAGGTTTGACCGCCAAGCTGAGCGCCGCGTTCAAAAAGCTGCGCGGCAAGGGCCGCCTGACTGAGGGCGACATCAAGGAGGCCATGCGCGAGATCCGTCTTGCGCTGCTCGAGGCCGACGTCAGCTATAAGGTCGTGAAGGACTTTGTCAAGTCCGTTTCCGAGCGCTGCGTGGGGCAGGACGTCATGGAGAGCCTGACGCCGGCGCAGATGATCGTCAAGATCGTCAACGAAGAGCTGATCGCCCTGATGGGCAGCGAAAATCAGCGCATCACCATTTCACCGAAATCCCCGACGGTCGTCATGCTGGTCGGCCTGCAGGGCGCAGGCAAGACCACGAACGGCGCGAAGCTCGCCGGGCTGTTCAAGAAGCAGGGCAAGCGGCCGCTGCTGGTCGCCTGCGACGTTTACCGCCCGGCTGCGATCAAGCAGCTCGAGGTCGTCGGCGCACAGCTGGATGTCCCCGTGTTCCAGATGGGGCAGGGCGACCCGGTGAAGATCGCGAAGGCCGCGATCCGCCACGCCCAGCAGCACGGCAACGATATGGTCTTCCTTGACACCGCCGGCCGTCTGCACGTCGACGAGACGCTGATGAACGAGCTCAAGGCGATCAAGGCCGAGGTTCAGCCGTCGGAGATCCTGCTCGTGGTCGACGCGATGACCGGTCAGGACGCGGTGAACGCCGCGCAGACCTTCAACGAGTGGCTCAACATCGACGGCGTGATGCTCACGAAGCTCGACGGCGACGCCCGCGGCGGTGCGGCGCTCTCGGTCAAGGCCGTCACCGGCAAGCCGATCAAATTCGTCGGCACAGGCGAGAAGCTCGACCAGATCGAGCCGTTCCACCCCGAGCGCATGGCCTCGCGCATCCTCGGCATGGGCGACGTGCTCACGCTGATCGAAAAGGCCGAGCAGGCGCTCGATCAGAAAAAGGCGGCCGAGCTGGAGCAGCGCCTGCGCCAGAACAAATTCACGCTCGCCGATTTCTATGATCAGCTCACGCAGATCAAAAACATGGGCTCCATGCAGGACATCCTCGGGATGATCCCCGGCATGGGTCAGATGAAGAACATGCAGGTCGACGAAAAGGCGCTCACCCGCGTGGAGGCGCTGATCCAGTCGATGACGCCCTACGAGCGCGAAAACCCCGCCGTTCTGAACTCCTCGCGCAAGCGCCGTGTCGCCCTCGGCAGCGGCCAGAAGGTTGAGGACGTCAACCGTCTGCTCAAGCAGTTTGAGCAGATGCAGCAGATGATGAAAATGATGAACGGCAAGGGCAAGAAGAAGTTCATGGGCAAAATGGGCGGCTTCCCCGGCATTCCGGGCATGTAACGAACGATCATTGGGACGCGGAGCGCCGCGCGCTTCCGTTGCCTGACGATATATATCTTTTGAAATCTATTTGGAGGTGAAACTCATGGTAAAAATCAGACTGAGAAGAATGGGCGCGAAGAAGGCTCCTTATTATCACATCGTCGTTGCCGATTCCCGCAGCCCGCGTGACGGCCGCTGCATCGAGGAGATCGGTTCCTACAACCCGCTGACCAGCCCGGCCACCATCACGGTCGACGCCGAGAAGGCACAGCAGTGGATCAAGAACGGCGCTCAGCCGACCGACACCGTGAAGGCTCTTTTGAAAAAGGCTAACGTCCTTTGATTGAGGGGAGCGGCACGATGAAGGAACTCTTGCTCTACGTGGCGACCCGCTTGGTCGATCATCCTGACGCGGTCACGGTTACGCAGAGAGAGGACGAGGACAAGACGGTCCTGGAGCTGCGCGTTGCCCCGGAGGATATGGGCAAGGTGATTGGCAGACAGGGACGGATCGCCAAGGAGATCCGAACCGTTATCAAATCCGTCGCCCAGCGCGACGGCAAGCGCGTCACCGTCGATATTCTGGACTGACTTGGCGGAAGCATCCGCGCCAAGCAAATTTGGAAATAGCTCGACGCAGAAAACGGCAGGCTTCTTTGTGAAGCCTGCCGTTTTCGTGTCATTGTGAGGCCGCAAATGCGGCAAAAAAAATCAATCGGCGCGCTGCCTGGCACACAGCACGCCGAATTGATTGCTTGGGAAGCCGCCGTTGGCACATCCGCAAATTCTTTCGCGGCATCGGCGGTCGGAGTATATATGAGAGATGCAGGAAAAGGGAGGAAAACCTGATCTCTGACTAAAGAATATCATATTCTCGGCGGGGATGTGTGAACGAAGTTTGAAGAAACTGCAAAACGTTTGGAAATGCCGCCGGAATCACCCGAAAATCACATTTTAAAATGCAATAGAGCAGATAAAAAATCGCAGAAATATGTATAAAATGATTTTGCGGAAAAAAGATCACCGGCAGGGTGCTCCCGATTCGGACGGAAGCAGCATGCCGGCGATCGTGGCTGCGGGTTATTCGAGATTCAAATGCCGATTGAGCAGGACGCGTGTGAGAGCAAGCCAGACTGCCGAGATTGCCGCGCCCAGCAGGACTGCGAGCAGCAGAAGCTGGTTCATACTCATGTCAAACACGATGAATGCGCCGATGCTGTCGAACAGGGAGATCAGCATCACGCCGACGGTCTCCAGCGCGACGCTGATGCCGTAATAGCAGACCACGGCCAGCAGCACGCGGTGCTTCTTGGCCTGATGCCCGATGGCACAGGCAAGATAGACCTGCGCGAGCTTCATGCCGAAGCCGGAGAAGACCGCAAGCACGCAGAGCGCGAGGGTCAGCCAATCCTCGGCGCGGAGATTGGAGAGCTGATCGAGGGCATAGGCCAGCAGATTCGTCCGATCGAGGTTCAGGATCACGAGCCACATGCCGCCGATGCTCAGCAGGCAGGTGACGGACACCGTGACGAGCGCAACGAGGAACTTCGAGAGGATCAGCCGGCCGGTCGTGACCGGAAGGGTGAACATCAGATAGCCCTCCTCGCGCAGCAGCCCCTTATAAAACCGCGAAATGCTGATGACGACGGCGAGAATGCACGCGCCGGCGAGGCCGAGGTAATAGGCCGCGGTCAGCGCGATTTCAAGACCGTTGACGGCGCTGCTCGTCTCGGGAAGAAAACGGAAGATCGCGGGCGTCAGGGAAAAGAGAATAATTCCCGGCCAAATGAACAGGAAAATTTTCAAATTCGAGCGAAAATCGTATTTTAACAGCTTTCTCAGCACGGCCAAGCACCTCCAAACGGAACGGTTCGGAAAACGTCGCGGAACACGGCGTCGAGCGATTTGCCCTCGCGCGTGCGGATGTTGTCGACGGCGTCATAGATCACAACGGAGCCGTCCTTCAGAAAAACGGCCTCGTCGAGCACCGGCTCGACGTCGGCGATCAGATGCGTCGAGATCAGAACGGTGCTCTCGGGCGAATAGTTGGTCAGAATCGTTTGCAGAATGAACTCGCGCGCCGCCGGATCGACGCCCGCGATCGGCTCGTCAAGCAGATAGACGCTGGCCTGACGGCACATCACGAGGATGAGCTGGAGCTTTTCCTTCGTGCCCTTGCTCATGGATTTGACCTTCGCCGACAGGTCGATGCCCAGCGCCCTGCACATCGCCTCGGCGCGGTCGCGCCGGAAATCGGCGTAAAAATCGGAAAACAGCTCCATCAGGTCGCTCGCGCGCATCCAGCCCGCGTAATACATTTTGTCCGGCAGATAGCTGACGCGCGCCTTGGTCGAAACGCCGATCGGCTCGCCGCAGATCGTCGCCTGACCGGATGTCGGACAGAGCAGCCCGGCAAGGATTTTGATGAGCGTCGTCTTGCCCGAGCCGTTCGGGCCGAGCAGACCGACGATGCGCCCGGCCGGAAGATGCAGATCGACATCGCGGAGCGCCTGCGTCCCGGCGTAGGATTTGCAAAGCTTTTCGCAGACAATGGTTGTGGTCATGCTTTTTCCCCCTTTGCGGAAACAAATTCCAGAATTTCTTGATCCTGATACCCCAGCAGGCGCATCCGCCTCTTGAAAACGGCCAGCTCCTGCTCAGCCAGCTCCTGCCGCATCCGCACGATCAGCGCGGCGTCCTGCGTGACGAAGCGGCCGATGCTGCGCTGCGCGACGAGCAGACCGCGCTCCTCCAGCCCGGAGAGGGCGCGCTGCATCGTGTTCGGGTTCACACCGGCCTCCGCTGCCAGATCGCGCACCGACGGCACGCGCGCCCCGGGCGGATACTCCCCGGAGACGATGCGCCGCGTCAGCTGCTCGATGAGTTGCACCCAGATCGGGCGGTCATTGACCAATTCCCACGACAAATCTGTCACCTCCATGCTTGAATGGATCATTGTACTAGTATACTAATACACGGATACACATTTGTCAAGAGAAAATTTTGAAATTCAGGGATTATTTTCAAATTTTTGCATAAAATACGGACAGAACGCCGGACAAGGGGGAGACCGATATGTTCCGATTTTTCAGGCGGGCGCTTGCCGTGCTCGGGCTGCTTGCGGCGCTGGCTGCGCTCAAGCACGGCTATCCGGCCGTGCGGCAGACCGTCTCCGGCTGGATCACCGGCATCCCGGAAAGTCCGCTCGTGCAGGCCGTCTCGCAGCTTGTGCGCGCGGTCGGCGAGGGGGAACCGGTGCGCGACGCCGTCGAGGTATTTTGTGAAGACCTCCGCGCCGGGGCTTGAACTGCGCGTCGGGCTGAGCTTCGTCGGCTTCGTCTGCGCGTATTATTATCTCGACCCGGCCGGGACGTTTCTGCCGTTTTTTGCGGCCGTTGCGGTGCACGAGCTGGGGCATCTGCTGGTGCTGCTGGCGCTCGGCACACCCGTCTATGCGCTGGAGCTGCACGCAACCGGCGCGATCCTGCGCACCGGGCCGCAGTCCTATGCCCGCGAGCTGCTTGCGGCGGCAGGCGGGCCGCTGGCCAGCCTACTCCTGCTGCTCGCCGCGCCGCGCATCGACGGGCGGCTGTTTCTGACCGACCTGCTCCTGCTGCTCTGGAATCTGCTTCCGGTTTTCCCGCTTGACGGCGGGAGAATGCTGCGCGCGGGGCTGATGCTGCTCCTGCCGGAGCGCGTCGCCGAAGGCATCTGCCGCGTCCTCACCGCCGTCACGCTCGGCCTCTGCGTCGGTGGCGCGGCGGCGCTGACCTGCCTGCTGCATGTCGGCCTTTGGCCGGTGCTGCTGGCCGCGTCGCTGCTCCTGCGTGTCGGAATTTTTCCGCGCACAAAGAATTTGCGAAGAAACGGTTGACAAACGCTGCGCGTTATGCTAAAATAGTGCTGCAAATTCGGAGAGATGTCCGAGCGGTTTAAGGAGCTGGTCTTGAAAACCAGTGACCCAGCAATGGGCCGTGGGTTCGAATCCCACTCTCTCCGCCAGACTCTCCCAACAAGTTCAAACTGTTTTTTGATTCGGAGTGATACCCAAGAGGCCGAAGGGGCTCCCCTGCTAAGGGAGTAGGCGTTTAAAAAGCGCGCGAGAGTTCAAATCTCTCTCACTCCGCCAGATTACCCGCAAACCCTTTATTTACAAGGGCTTCCGTTCATAAGAATGTATTTTCTTATGAGAGATTGGTCGCAACTTCTGTTATGGAGGCTGCGGCTTTTTCTCTTTCTGCGGTAGATCACGGCCTTGACGATTCTGCGATAGCAAGCATTTCCTTTATGGTTGCAAGGTCTACAAGTCCGACACCGGTAAAGTGGATGTCAATGCCCACCCATTTATGCCCGTTCACCGTTTCACTGTTGTGAACCTCGATTCGCTTGATGATTCCGTATCAACATTCGGAACCAAATGTTCCATTTTTGGCACATGCTTTGTTGTATTCTAAATCCGTAGGTAAGCAAATGCCTTAGTCCTGCGAAAATACACGGAGGATAGTGAACGGCTATGAATAATTGGAATCGTGAACGAGCTCATCAAACCCATTTATAACTTCGAGGTGAGTGAAAATGCGACGAAAAAGCATGAGAAGGGAAAGGGGAAATAAAACCGGGATATTTCCCAAATCCCGAAATAGATCATTACGATGCTTATGAAGACCACATTGATTATTGCCTAAAAGGCCGATAAGCGCAGTATTTCTGCGAGGTGCGGTGATTCGGCGGAAGACAGTCAGTTTTTATTCGCCAAATCTTTTGCCGTTGACTATGTGATAAATTTTCTTCGCATGATTTGGTACAAAATTTATTATCCTGCCGCATTCTACGCGGCGGTTTTGACGGTGGACGCAGCAAATTTCGAGCACACCATCCTTGCAAAGGGGAAGAAGCGTGTGGAGCTTGTGCTACGCCGCTTTTGCCAAGAACGAGCCCAAAACCCAACGCTTGATGACGAGAATGGCGAAGAATGGGAAGAATGGAAAGCTGCAATGGAGCTTGCACTTGAATGCTATGAAAAAGGAATCACATTTCTTTCCCCTGATATCAATATTTCCGATCCGTCCCGCTTTGTTCCGAACGGCGATACGATACGATTACCATTTAACTGCCGCGAAGAAATCGATGAAAACGGCGTGAATGGCATTCTGAAAGAAAGGAAAATAAAGCCATTTGCTTCTCTTCACGATCTTGTCGAAAGGACAAATCTTTCCGCGCAATTTTTGGATAAATTAAGAAGGAATGGTTCGCTCGCAATATTTGGCGATGCGCCCAAAAGAAATTTTATTAGGCTGAGTGAAATTGTCAAAAAGGTAATGGAGGAAGAACTCTTTCTGACGAAAGCAGAAAAGGCAGCCCTTGTTGCCGGTGAAGCCTCCGCAGCCGAAATGACAACAGGGTTAAAAGCGCTGGATGATATGCACGTTTCGTTTGGACCCGGACAGATGTATTTGATTGGCGGGCGACCCAGAATTGGTAAAACAGCGCTGCTCATTCAAATTGCCATGAATATCGTTTCCTCGACGAGCAAGCCTGTATATATTTGGTCACTTGAAATGACGTGCGAGCAGATGGTATACAGGATGTTTTCGCAAATCGTGGATATCAGCCAAAGGACACTGCAGAGCGGAGATCTATCAGGCAAGCAGAAAGCTTTGCTGTATCTTTGCTGGTCGATTATGGATGCCATGCCGATCTATATGTGCGATACTACTGCAAGCTTGGAGGAAATTCGCCGTTTTGCTAAAAACGAAGCAGGAAACGGCGCCTTATTGATCGATCATCTCCAGCTCATAGACGCATATGTTGATACCGGAAATAGCAGAGCTTATGCAATGGCCTCGGTTCAAAGAACTGCTGAGGTATCATCGGCGCTAAAGCAATTGGCGCAGGAGCTTGGGATTCCAATCATTGTATGCTCACAATTGACCAGGGCGCTTGAGCAACGTGCCGATAAGCGACCGACATTGCAGGACCTCCGACAGACCTGTTCCATAGAGCAAGACCTTGATGGCGTGATTTTTATCTATCGTGATTCTTATTATTCTAATGATGGCGGCGATGAAGCCGAGCTGATCCTTGCGAAGAACAAAAATGGTGAAACAGGCACCGCATATGTGAAGTTCAACAGTGACAGATTGATCTTTGAAAATAAGTGATCCACGCCATTTTAGCGGGGCTTCCGGCTTTGGAAGCTCCGCTAACTGCAGCCTTGCCAAATGGCGGCTGGGGGGGGGAAAGTGGTGTATCACAGCAAAGGCGGCAGGGAGCGCTCTCCCTGCCGCCTTTTTCTGAATCGGTATGCAAAGCATCACTCGCTCAACAGCATGATGTTTCTCGCAGTGCCGGATTTGTTCGGCAATCCCTGCCGCGGGAGCGTAGTTGTGCTGCTGCGGCGGCGTGTGGCGGATCGCCGCAGCAGTCGTGGAAATTTGGTCCGGGCGCAAAGCGTCAGCGTTCCTCCTTTTCCTCCGGGTCATTTTTCAACCCGGCGAGCGGAAGAATTTCGGAGCAGTAGTCTCGGGGAAACTCCGCTTCGGCGTATTCTTGTGCGCGTATTTGATGGTATGCGCGGACGAGCAGATCGACGTCGATCTTTCCCTTGAGGAAATTGCCGAGCGCGATCTGGATGCGCTTTACACCGGTGAGCAGTTCCTCGGGACAATATTCAAGATCCATATAGTTGCTGTTGCTGGTTTCATAGTAAAGGCCGCCATCCTCGTCCTGAAAATACCCGCCTGTACACATATCAGACGTGTCGCCGCTCTCCTTCAGCCGCGCCTTGTGCTGCTCGGTCAGCCGACCGAGTGCGCCTTCATCGCTCATCACAAACGGTCCGGAGCAGAGCGGACCGAGCCGCGTGCGACAGGGGTCATAGACAATGTCGCCCTTCACAAACGGCGTGGGAAAGTCAAACCAGAGCCATTCAAAAACGTCATCGATCACCGGTTCCACCGCCCCCATAGGTGTGGCGGCGGAGTCGATCTGCATCGTCTTCAGCTCTGCCGAGAGCTACAGCTCCTGACAGCGATGCTCCCCATCTAATTCAAATTTTTGGATGATGACTGCGTCCTGATCGTCATACACCTCCACGGCTGCCAGCGCCGCCGAATAGGAGGAATAAAGCGCGTCGCAGGGAAATGGGTCCCAATCACGGTATTCCTCGAGGTGGCTGTACTTGACGTGGTAGACATACGGCCGGCCATTTACGGAGACCGTATCTTCGCAGAACGAACGGATCCGCTCGTTCTCGAGCCGCATATATCCGCGCAGGTAGGTGTGCAGGCTGGGCAGATCGATCCCGCATCGCCCGCGTCTGACTTCGCAGTCCGGCATGGTTTCGATCAGCTCGTCCCACGCCGCGTGCTTTTCCTCCACGGTCGCAGAGCGGCACTGATAGATCAGCCACGCCGCCTCCAACGGGCTGCATTCATAGCCGATATCCCGCAGGTGCTTGCGGATGTCCTTTGAATTGACGAATTTGAGAACATCCATGCCCCCGGCACGGCACGGCGCTTCTTTGATTTCCATTCGTTGCTCCTCCTATATATTCGTTATCGCTGCGTTTAGCCGATATTCTGCTATACAGCATAGATTATTGCTCAAACCAACTGCCGAGCTTTGCGTCGGTGCGGATGCCGAGGTTGGAATTTGCGAGGTTGTGCAGAATGCGCCCCAGCGCCTTGCGTTCCAGAACGATCTCATAGGGACGGTCGGCAAGCGCGTTTAGGATCTCCTGCTGCTTCATCGAATGCCCCTCAGAGGTGCGCTCCTTCAGCAGCAGATAGACAAAAAGCGGCGCCATGCTTTTGCGGGTGTTGACGTTGACGCGGTCGGTGTAAGCGTCGAGCACATCGTCGGGAAGATAATCCGACAGCTCGCTGCGCAGACGGACAAGGTCGGAGATGTTTTCCGCCCGCACGCCGCAGCGATGCAGCGCCAGCGTTTCAATCAGCGCAGCGGATTCCCGCTCGATAATGATCTGCGGCGCAGCCAGCTTTTGAAGCATATTCACGCGGCGTACCCGAACGATCAGATTATACGCGTCGATGTTGCTGCCCACGCGCTGCTCTGCTTCCCGGATCCGGATGTCATAAAACCGTTGGAGCGCTTTCTTTTCCTCCTGCGAAACGCTGACGTCCAGATAATCCCGCAGATAACTGCGCTCGACGTCCGTGAGCGATTCGCCCTTTCCGCGCTTTTCGCTGAGGATGCGGACATCGTCCACAATATCCACGCACTCGGAAATGTCTGCGATCCCGCTTTCCCAGTCGTCTGCATTGGAGAACGGGCGCAGGTACGTGTTCCAGAAGCTCCGCTCTGCCTCGTTGAGCACGTCAAGCTGCTCTGCAAGCGGACTGCCCAGCCGGTCTTCCTTCGCACGAAGGGCATTGAGCATCTTGACGATCTCATGATACTCCCGCAGGACGCGCTCGTAGTCCGAATAGCTCCACTTCATCTTGCAGCGATAGCTGAAGTCCTCCGCGCAGAACGCGGTCGAGGCGTTGAAGCCGGGGACGTAGAGGATCCCGTCCGGATCCGTGCGGATGAACATCTGCTCCAGAAATTCCTCCGGCGACAGGCTGCTCCACAAGCCTTCGTTCTTTTCTTCTTTCTCGCGCAGGTTTTTCAGCTCGTCTTCTTTTGACATAGAAAGCCCTCCTAAGGAACCTCTGAATCAATCGTCTGCGGCGCTCAGCGGGTCTTTTGTCCCAGCTTATCGGTTTGAAAATCTTGAAATACACAAAGTATTCCTGCGATTTCCAAACCTCAATCTGGAACAAAATCCCTCGCTGACCGCTCTTGCGATTGAATCAGAGGTTCCCTAAATCTCATTTTCATCTGCATGATAACAGATACCCTACGACAAATTTGGGACAATGCGCAGCGGAGACCGCGCTTTTTTATCATGCAAAGCCGATGGTGCGCGGCGGCTGCTTGTGCGCAAGGTCGGGCAGCGTAATGTCGGCGGCGGAGATGGTGGTCACGTCCCTGCTGCTGAGCGCCTCCACGTCCATTGTAAGCAGGCGCGACGCCTGCGCCATTTTGGCGCGTTCCACCACGTTGCGGGCAAAGCGGCCGTTGCCGAAGTCACGCTCAGAACGTGCGGCATCAAAGACATGGTACAGCTTCTCGCAGGCGTCCTCGGAGAGGGTCAAGCCCTTCTTCTTGGCAATCAGCCTTGCGATATCGCACAAATTGCGGGCACTATAGTCGGCAAAGGGAACGTGGAAGGCGATGCGGGAGAGCAGGCCGGGGTTCTTCTGCAAAAACTGCTCCATCTTGTCGGGGTAGCCCGCGAAGATGACGACCACATCGTCGCGGTGGTTTTCCATCTCCTGCACGATGGTGTTGATCGCCTCGTCGCCGAAGGAGCCGTCGCGGTCGTCCACGAGAGAATAAGCCTCGTCGATAAACAGAACGCCGCCCCGTGCCTCCATAAATTTCTTCTGAATGATCTGCGCAGTCCAGCCGACGTATTTACCGACCAGATCGCTGCGTCCGCATTCAACGATCCTGCCGCGCGACAGCAGACCGTTTTCGCGCATAATGCGTGCGAACAGGCGCGCCACGCTGGTCTTTGCCGTGCCGGGGTTGCCGGTGAATACCATATGCATTGCAGGACGCTCGAGCGTCATGCCCTTGTCCGCAAAAATCTTCTGCGCCTTGTAGTAGTCCAGCGCCTGCCGGATGACCTTTTTCGCCTCGTCCAGGCCGATCATCTCCGTCAGCTCGTCATAGGCAGTCCCCTTCGGTGCCGCCTTCGCGACCTCCTTTTTTGCGCTGACGATGTTCTTATACTGGGGATAAATCCCTGTTTTGAGCTTGTTGTTGTACCATTCATCGAACAAATTGCGCAGATCGGGCGCGAGGTGGCCCTTCTCGTCCTCGAGCTTGGCAAAGAGCTTTTTGTCCGCGCGGACGCCGACGTCCTTTGCAAGCATTTTCAGAAACCGCTCCGCGCGCTCACCGGAGACGAACTCCTCCTTCAGCTCGACGATGCCGGTGCTGCCGAGATAGTCGTAGAAAATGTCCCTCACCGTCGTGCATTCGCGCGGCAGACAGAAGACGGTCAGAACCTGATTGCTGTACTTGCGCATGATCTCGCAGAGCAATTCGATCGTTTCTCTGCCGCAGCTTGCACGATCGTCCTCCTCGGTATCATCGTCCGCGAGGTAGCGCACGACGATCGCGCCGCCGGCGCAGCTCTTGTAGAACAGGTCATAGAACATCCGGGAAAATTCCTCGCCCGGCTTGACATCGAGGTAGGCATAGCGCCGGCTGCGAAGCCGACCGTTTTCATACAGTGCACGCAGCAGAACCTGATACATTCGGTTGCGCGTTTCGCGGTCGTCCGTCTGAATCATATAGTGCACAGGATGCCCGACGCTTCTGTGCTTTGGCGTTGGGGTATATTGTGCCGCAGAATTCTCTGCGGCACATTTTTGGGAACCTCTGATTAAATTGCAAGAGCGGTCAGTGAGGGATTTTGTTCCAGATTGAGATTTGGAAATCGCAGGAATACTTTGTGTATTTCAAGATTTTCAAACCGATAAGCCGGGACAAAAGACCCGCTGAGCGCCGCTGCCGATTTATTCAGAGGTTCCTTTGCATCTATTATGCGTCGAAATGGTACGAATGCCCGCGGTCATAGGACATGCGGTTGCTCTCGGTGATGAAATCCATGAAACGCTCGGCGGCAGGCGTCGGCGAGACGGCGCGCAGGGTGCACATGCTGACGGCGCGCGCCGGAACCTCGAAATCCGTGCGCAGCGGCACGATCACGCCCCGGCTCAGGCCGGATTGCGAGAATTCCTCGGTCACGCAGGCCACGCCCAGCCCGATCCGCGCCAGCGAGATCAGCAGATTGTGCGACCCAAGCTCGATCTCCGGCCGGATGGTCAGCCCGTGGCTGCGGAAATACTCCTCCAGATGCGCACGGGAGCTGGCCTGCTGCTCCAGCAGGATCAGCGGCAGCGCGGCGACCTCCTCCATCGTGAAGCAGTGCTTCGGGTCGGGAAAATAATCCGGCGCGGAGACGAACATCGTGTGCGTCACGATGCAGCGGCGGCAGGAATAGGCCGTGCTGTTCTTCGGCTCGGTCGCAAAGGCGATGTCCACCGCGCCGGTGTTCAGATATTCGAGCACGAGGCGGCTCGTGCCGTTGCGGATGCGGATGCGGATTCCGGGATGCGCCTTGTGAAAGGCCTCGAGCCGCGAGAGCAGATAGGTTTTCGTCACCGTGTCGCTCGCCCCGATGACCAGCTCGCCGGTTTGCAGGCTGCGCGCCTGCGCGATCTTCTCCTCGCCGCTCTCCAGCAGACCCAGCGCGTGCGTGACGTATTCGGCCAGCATCCGCCCCTCGCCGGTCAGCTTCACGCCCTTCGTGCTGCGCGAGAACAGCCGCACCTGCAATTGATCCTCGAGCTGGCGGATGGCCTGACTCACGGCCGACTGCGAAATATAGAGATTCTGCGCCGCAAGCGAGATGTTTTCGGTCTTCGCGACCTCCTGAAAGGTTCGGTAAAGCTCCAGCTTGACGCTCATAGGCTCCTCCTTTTGATATAAGCAATGTTAATGATTAACATTAGAATTATCTTCTTTACTTATGCTGATAAATGTATTATACTGTGCAGGCTTGCGAAAGTCAACACTACAAATACGGAGGGCTTCAACATGCTGATACGAGATTCGAGCCAAGATATTGCGCGCGTGCTTTTTTCCGAGGACGCCATCGCCAACCGCGTGCGGGAGCTTGCCGACGAGCTGACGGAGCGCTTTCGCGGCGAACGGCCGGTGCTGGTCTGCGTGCTCAAGGGCGCGGCGTTTTTCTTCGTCGACCTCTGCCGCCGGATGGACTGCCCGCTGGACATGGACTTCATCTCCGTCTCGAGCTACGGCAAGGCGGCCGCGTCGAGCGGCGTCGTGCGGCTGCTGCGCGATCTGGATCACGACATTGCCGGGCGGCACGTCGTCATTGTGGAGGACATTGTCGATTCCGGCCTGACCATGGCCTACCTCAAGCAGCTCTTCGGCGCGCGGAAGCCCGCCTCGGTCAGCAGCGTGTCCTTTCTGCAAAAGGAGGGCGCGCAGCAGCCCGTTGACTACTGCGGCTTCTCCGTGCAGGACGAATTCCTCGTCGGCTACGGGCTGGACTACGCGGAGCACTACCGCAATCTCCCCTATATCGGGGTTTTGAAAACCGAATGCTATTGCTGAATATCAGAAAGGACGTTGCATCATGAGAAACACAGGTACCGTATCGAGAGGAATCCGCTGCCCCATCATCCGTCAGGGCGACCCGCTGGCCGAACACGTTGCAAACAGTGTGCTGGCTGCGTGCGAATCCGACGGCTTTTCGCTGCGCGACCGCGACGTCGTCGCCGTGACGGAGTCCGTCGTGGCGCGCGCGCAGGGCAACTACGCCTCCGTGCAGGATATTTCCGCCGACGTAAAGGCCAAGCTCGGCAGCGAGACGATCGGCGTGATCTTCCCCATTCTCTCGCGAAACCGCTTCGCCATCTGCCTACGCGGCATCGCGGGCGCAGCCAAAAAAATCGTGCTGATGCTCAAATACCCGGCCGACGAGGTCGGCAACGAGCTGGTCAGCGAGGACATGATCGACCGCGCGGGCGTGAATCCCTACCGCGACACGCTCACGCTTGCGCGCTACCGCGCCCTGTTCGGCGCGCCGAAGCACGAGTTCACCGGCGTGGACTATGTGCAGTATTACGGCGACCTGATCCGCGAGAGCGGCGCGGAGGCCGAGATCCTCTTCTCCAACCGCCCCGCGACGATCCTGCAATACACCGACCATGTGCTCTGCTGCGACATCCACACGCGCGAGAGAACCAAGCGCCTCCTGAAGGAGGCCGGCGCGACCTGCGTCTATGGCCTCGACGAGATCCTGAACGCGCCCGTGAACGGCAGCGGCTATAACGAGCGCTATGGCCTGCTCGGCTCGAACAAGGCAGCCGAGGACACCGTGAAGCTCTTCCCGCGCGACGCGCAGGACTTCGTGCTCGACGTGCAGCGCCGTCTGCTCAAGGCCACCGGCAAGCATGTGGAGGTCATGATCTACGGCGACGGCGCGTTCAAGGACCCCAAGGGGCGCATCTGGGAGCTGGCCGACCCGGTCGTCTCGCCGAACTACACCGACGGCCTCGTCGGCACGCCGAACGAGCTGAAGCTGAAATATCTGGCCGACGAGACCTTCAAGGAGCTGTCCGGCGAGGCGCTGCGCGACGCCATCTCCGCGCGCATCCGCGAAAAGCACGGCAGTCTGGTCGGCAACATGGCCGCGCAGGGCACGACGCCGCGCCGCCTGACCGACCTGATCGGCTCGCTCTGCGACCTGACCAGCGGCTCGGGCGACAAGGGCACGCCGATCGTCCTCGTGCAGGGCTACTTTGATAACTATACCGACTGAGCAGGCTTCGCGGCATGGCCGCGCAGTGAAATTCGGCCTTCGGCCGAGTGAAATATGCTTTGCATGTGAAATGCGGGCTTGCACCCGCGTGAAATGGCGCTTTGATAAAGCGCCGTTATGGTGTCGCTTTGCGACAAATTATAAGGAACCTCTGAATAAATCGACAGCGGCACTCAGCGGGTCTTTCGCCCCAGCTTATCGGTTTGAAAATCTTGAAATACACAAAGGATTCCTGCGATTTCCAAACCTCAATCTGGAACAAAATCCCTCGCTGACCGCTCTTGCGATTTAATCAGAGGTTCCATAAACTTTTGAAGCCGAAAGCCGGATCGTTTTCTCACAAAACCTACCAGCCATGTCATTGCGAGGAGGGCGCAATTCTTTGCGCCCGACGCGGCAATCTTAAACGGAACGAGACGGCATCCCGGAACGAAATATGGAAGGACGGAACGATGCAGCATATCTCATGTTTTTTGTGATAGGGATTTCTTCTTGCTTCGCGCTCCCGTGCTTCGCTACGGGATGCCCTCCCTTTGGCTTAAAGATTGCCACGGCCGCAGCACGGCCTCGCAATGACACAAAAATGGTAGGTTTTTCGCAGAAAACCTACCATTTTTATTTCTGAAATGTTTGAAGTCCGTCGCGGAGCGACACCGCCATTTCTTTTCTCGATCCACTTTCATCTTTCAAAACGGCTAAGGCTCGACTGCGGCGCAGTCGAGCCTCTTCCCCATATGACCACAGGCACGCGGCGTTGCAGACCGCCGCATGATACCCGCCGGCGGAAAGCAGGAAACCGCCGCGCGATTGTTATCTTGCCTGTAGCAGCTTCATCATATCACAAAAATCGTGTCCTGAAAAGGTATAGCAAAAAAAGTAGCAGGATTTTTTGACCTTTTTGCTACAATCATGTTGCGCAAACTGCCAAATTATGCTATTATAATTCATGTAGATTGCAAGTCCGTTTTCTATGCTTTTGGTCGTTTTGCCGATCAGCCTCTTGAAAGGAAACGAAACATGTCGAATTTCTCTGAGCTTCTGAGTCAATTGATCCGCGGCCGCGAGGCCAACGTCTCACAGCTTGCTCGCACCTGCGGCATTCATCCGCCCACGCTGCATCAATATATGAACGGTAAGCGCGCCATGCACAATGAGGACGAGCTGGATCGCCTCGCGGCTGCCCTCCAGCTCTCGCCGAGCGAATACGAGCTGCTGAGCGAAAGCTATGCCGTCCTGCAGCTCGGGCCGGAGCGCGCGGCAGAGCGGCAGAAGATCAAATGGCTGCTGCAATCCCTCCCGGAGATCGAACGGCAGTGCAACGCCGTGGCCATCACGCCGCAATTTCAGCCCAATGAGCTGAGCGGCAGCTTCACCGTTCTGCACACGGAGGGGGACGTACAGGCCGCGCTCTTTGCGCTGTTCTCCGACGCTTTGCAGCACGACGAGGAGCTTGCCGTGATGCTCCCGCCGGAAAACGACCTGCTGCACAACCTCTATCTGCTGCTCGGGCACTTCCCCTCGAAATCGGTCATCCGCCATATTTTCTGCATGGAGAGCGGCCGCTGCACCGGCCGGATCACGAATATCGAGCGCGCCTATTATGTCACGCAATACAGCACCTCCGTCGCGCGCTACGTCGCAAAATACTATTACGGCCACCCTGACGAGTATTTCGGCGAGACGAATCTGCTGCCCGGGCTGATCCTCTCGCCGCGCGGCGCGCTGCGCACCTCCGCAGACGGCCGCAGCGCGATCCTCTGCCGCGACCCGGAGGTCATCCGCTGCTATTTTGAGCGCTTCGGGCGTGTGGAGCAGCTCTGCCGCCCGCTGCTGTCCCATCAGGACACGCCGCTCGGGATTGCCCGGCAGGCAGAGCGCAACTGCGGCGACGACCGTCTGCGCCATGCAAAGCTGATCTCGGGCGGCCTGTGCGCCTCTGCCTTCTGGTCGGACGAGATCATCCACGAATACCTGAACCCGCAGATCCCGCAATATGACGACGTGCTCCGTTCGCTCCTGAATATTTTCCATATGACACGCGCGCTGAAGCGGAGCGGCAGAACCACGATCATTCTGAACCGTGAAAGCGTGCGCAGCTTTGCTGGAAGCGGCAGGATCCCGGAATATCCGGACGTCTTTATGGTCAAGCCGCTCTCAAAGGCACACCGTCGCTACCTGCTCGAGGGGATGCTGCGGGCCTGCGACGAGGGCTGGTATCAGATGGTTTTTCTGAAAAACTGCGTTTTCCCGGTGAAGCCGCACTGGGACGTCGGCGCGCTCGACGGCAAGCAGTTCGCCGTCAGCGTCGTGATGGGTGCGATCAACCGCGAGCTTTATTTCAACGAACGCGGCCTGTGCCGCGCTTTCGAGGATTATTTTGACGACCTTGTCTCCGGAAAATACGCCATGACTCCGGAGGAGACGAACGCAGCCATACGCCGGATCATCGACGAGCTGCTGTGAGCGAGAAGACCTGTGTCCGCTCGGACACAGGTCTTCAGACTGTCAAAAAAGTCCGAAACCGTCAAAATCAGTCAATAAATAAAAAACGTTTGGCAGAATTGGAACAACTATGAATCGCAAGTATATTTCAAATATTTTTGAGTAAAAATAGCTTGCTTCGCAAGGATTTTGACTTACTGCGCAGCCGTCAGCGACGAAGCGGAGCGAGGAGCGCTACGGATGCGGCGTACCCCTTGCGGGTGCTGCGCAACTCGCG
>OIXH01000961.1_pt1 | contig 34158 bp, 33 predicted proteins | sample 1587741 | NCBI WGS metagenome assembly OIXH01 (sample SAMEA3888916, study PRJEB22519) | human gut metagenome | biome: human gut; feature: human-associated habitat; material: faeces | place: Denmark | collected 2011 | reverse complement strand
GTATCTCTGCGGCTCCATCTGCATCAGTCAGGAAATCAAGGACGGTCTTCTGAAAAAGGGTATGACAGATACGGAAAAGAATCAAGCCATCAATGAAATCCAACATATGATTCGAAGTAAAATCATCTATCCTGCACAGGCAAAAAACATTACAGTATATGATACAGATGGGAATATTTTTTATGATTTGGGATATGATGGGTTATATTCGGATGATGTAAGCAGGATCCTGAGTCGTCTTGAAGAAGAAAATCAGGATGTATGGGCATACGCACATACTTACCGTAACCGGGACATCCTGATTCTTGGAAGAAGAATTTATGAACAATACAGTCAGAGTCGTGTAATTGGTTATACCCTGATTTCCATTGATGAAAAAATTTTTTCCAAAACAGTATTTCACATGTAAGAAAGGTGGCAATTACTATGAGAATCTACAAGGCAAAGGATTACAAGGGCCTTGAGATTATGGACCGTGTCGGCGGCGGTGACTCCTTCGCATCTGGATTAATCTATGGTTTAATGACCACAGAGAACGCAGAGCTCGCTGTAAATTACGGTGCAGCACACGGTGCACTCGCAATGACAACTCCGGGCGATACCACAATGGCAAGCAAGAAAGAAGTAGAAGCTATTATGGGCGGCGCAGGCGCACGAGTACAGAGATAATTGAAAAACTAAGAGAGAAATCCCGGAACCACGGAAGACGCGGTTCCGGGATTTTTGCGTTCAAAACACAACACATAGTTTTCAAAACTACATAAAAACATTGACAACGTCAATGAAATGTTATACTATATTTTTGGCAGAAATATGGGGATTTTGGAATGAAAAAAGAGCAGAAGGTCATTTACTACAGGGATGAATTAAACGATGAATTTGCGGGAGACAGCATTGTCGCAAAGAAGATAGATGGCAGTTACGAGTATGACAGAGACGGATTATTCGGACGCATCTGCCATGTATTCTGGTATCGGGTGATAGCGACACCGCTGGCTTTTTTGTATATGAAGTTGTATTTTCACCATAGAATTGTAAATAAGGATGTTTTAAAAGCGGCGAAGGGACAGGGATATTTCATGTATGGGAACCACACGCATAATCTGGCAGATGCACTGATTCCGACAATGGTGAATATACCGCGCACCGTTTCGGTAATCGTGCATCCGAACAATGTGTCGATGCCTGTGTTAGGTGCGATTACGCCAAGTCTTGGTGCACTGCCGCTTCCGGATGATATGGATGCTGCGAGGAATTTTATGCGGGCAGTCGAACATAGAATAGAGAAGAAACATTGTATTATGATATATCCGGAGGCACATATCTGGCCTTATTATACGGGAATCAGACCGTTTCGGGAACTATCGTTCCGGTATCCGGTGCAGTATCAGACGCCGGTGTTTTGCCTGACCAATACCTATCAGAAGCGGAGATTTTCCAAAAGACCCCGGATTGTCACCTATATCGATGGACCGTTTTATCCGGATGGTACACTTTCGATGAAGCAGCAGAAGCAAAAACTGCGGGATGAAGTGTATGAGAGGATGAAGGAGCGCGCCGGAAACAGTAATGTCACTGTCATCCGGTATGAGAAGGAAAAAGAAAATGATTAATCTGTTATTTTGTGGAAATGGACGGGTATTTGACGGAGTGCTTACCTGTATGCTGTCCATTGTAAAGCGAACCACGACGAAGGAACCGTTTCGGGTATTCCTCTTCACGATGGATGTAAGCCATATCAAACCGGAATACACGGTGATTACAGACAGCCAGGTGCGGTTTTTAGAACAGGTGTTAAAGGAATATCATCCGGATAACTGTGTGGTACCGGTTGATGTAACGGAGCTTTACAGACAGGAATTTGCAGGCTGTCCGAATGAGAGCGCCTACTGTTCGCCGTATACGCTGATTCGCCTTCTGGCGGATTTAATTCCGGAGATACCGGATAAAATTTTATATCTGGATGCGGATATTTTGTTTCAGAGGGACATTACGCTGCTCTATGATACAGAGCTTAGCGGATATGAATATGCAGCGGCAAGAGACCATTATGGGAAATATCTGATTCAGCCGAATTATATCAATGCGGGTGTGCTGCTCTTTAATATGAAGGAAATGCGAAAGACCGGGCTGCTAAAACGCGCAAGAGCACTGCTTCGGGAAAAGAAACTCGTGTTTGCAGACCAGAGTGCGATTTTACGCTGCACGACACGCAAAAAGATGCTGCCGCAGCGGTTCAATGACCAGAAGTTTTTACATAAGCACACGGTGGTGCGTCATTTTTCCAAGAGGCTTTTTTATCTGCCTTATCCGCACACCGCAAACATCAAGCAGTGGATGGTAAGCGATATCCACCGTATTTTTGGTTACTATGTGTTTGACGATATTTTGTATGAGTATATCTATTTGAAGAAGAAATACGAGAGTGAAAATAGAGGAGAATTGTGATGAAAGACAATCAGAAAATCATTCCTGTTTTTTATGCCTGTGATGATAATTTTGTAAAATATACCATCGTCTCTTTGAAATCTATGATGGAAAATGCATCAAAAGAATATCAGTACCGGATTCATATCTTAAATACAGATATCTGCGAAGAAATGAAACATGCAGTCAGCGATATGGCAGATGAAAATTTTGAAATCTGTTTTGAAGATGTGACGGATTATTTAAGGTCAATTAACGATAAACTGCCGTTACGCGATTATTATTCCAAAACAACGTATTTCCGGATGTTTATTGCAGAGATGTTCCCGGAGTATGAAAAAGCGATTTATATCGACAGCGATACCATCGTGTTAGGAGATATTTCAGAACTTTATCTGGAAGAATTAGGAGACGCTTACGTGGGAGCTGCCCATGAACAGGTCATGATTCAGGTGGATACTTACGGGGAATATGTCGAAAAAGTGCTCGGAATAGAGCGGAATAACTATTTCAATGCGGGGCTTTTGGTGATAAACTGTAATCAGTTCCGGGAAAATAAAGTGCTCGACCAGTTTATTGAACTGCTGCACGTTTACAACTTTGTAGTAACACAGGATGAGGATTATCTGAATCTGATTTGCCACAATCGTGTCCACTGGCTTATGCAGCAGTGGAATACCGAGGTGTTCGGAGAGATTGCCTATCCGATAGAGACGGTGAATATGCTGCACTATATCATGGTTTCCAAGCCATGGCATTATGAGGATTGCAGACTGGGAGAGCATTTCTGGAAATATGCGAAGAATACGGTAGTTTATGACGAAATCAGACAGATTCTTGCGGATTATACGGACGAGGAGCGGCATGAGGACAGCGTTTCCTGCGACAGGCTGCTACAGACTGCAAAGGACGAGATTGCCAAAGAAAATAACTACCTGAATTTGAAAAAAAATGGAAAGCTGAAAGCAAAGGACAGGTTAGAAGTGCTTGAGCGGATTGCGAAGTTAGAGAGAGAGGGACGCTTTGATGTGGACGTGGAGGAAGACCCGCCTACAAAGGAGCTTCACCCGGAGGATATCGACTATCTGCGCAAGAAAATCACGAGCAAGATTAAAAGAAAGCTCACCTATACGGTAGCGAGAAATTTTCTCAATAACATCCTCGAAAACAAGCAGATGATTGTAAAGGATATTAAAGGGATTGAGAATTTCAGTAATCTTGACAGTGGAGCAATCATTACCTGCAACCACTTTAATGCATTTGACAGCTTTGCCATTCAGATGGCTTACGAGGCATCCAATCAGAAACGGCGCAAATTTTACCGTGTCATCCGGGAGGGAAATTATACGAATTTCCCGGGATTTTACGGAATGTTGATGCGCAACTGCAATACATTTCCATTAAGTTCTAACAAGGATACCATGGAGAAATTTATCCGCTGCATGGATATCGTGTTAAAGAGAGGGGATTTTGTTCTGGTATATCCGGAGCAGAGTATGTGGTGGAATTACCGCAAGCCCAAGCCATTAAAAAAAGGAGCCTTTACCTTCGCAGTGACCAGCAACGTACCGGTACTTCCCTGCTTTATTACAATGGAAGATAGTGACATTTTAGGGGATGACGGCTTTTATGTGCAGGAATATACGATTCATGTGGCAGAGCCGATTTATCCGGACCCGCAGAAAAACCGGGCACAGAATGTCAGGATGATGATGGAGAAGAATTTTGAGGTCTGGAAGCAGATTTATGAGGAAACCTATGGTGTTCCGTTGACCTACAGCTGTGATAAACAGGAAGTGGGTTAAAAATCGGCGTGTTCCGACAATATTTTCATCTTTTTGGGGGTATACTGTTGTAGTATCCAATAAACATGGGGAACGAAGACGAAGGATGGAAAGGAAGGAACCGTAAGGAAATGCGGGAAAAAGATAAATTTTACCGAATTTTGAGAAACGCACTGGAGAATCAGGAGTTTGAGATGTATTTACAGCCCAAGGTGAGTCCGAAAACTGCTAAAATCGGTGGAGCGGAAGCCTTGATTCGCTGGAACAATCCTGTTTATGGAATGCTTCCGCCGGATCAGTTCCTGCCGATGTTAGAACACTCCGGTCTGATTGTACAGGTGGATCTTTATATGTTCCGGAAGGTCTGCGGACTGCTGCATCGCTGGGAGTGCGAAGGCATTGAACCGATTGTGATTTCTGTCAATGTGTCGAAAGCGGATATGGAATATGACGGGATTCTTACCGAATATGACCGGATTATGGAAGAGACCGGTGCACCTGCGCAGTATTTAGAACTGGAATTTACCGAGGATATGAGCTATTCCGATATGCCCAGAATGCAGCGCATTTTACAGTGGATTCATGAAAAAGGTGCGCACTGTGCGATGGACGATTTTGGAAAAGCGTACTCGAATTTAAATGTGATACAGGAGCTGGAATTTGATACGATAAAGCTGGACAAATGCTTTTTTAAAGAAGATTTCCCGAATGAGGAGCGCGGCAAAAAGATTGTCGGCGGACTGCTCGAGATGTTTCAGGCAATCGGTGTATCTGTCGTGGCGGAGGGCGTTGAGACGAAGGCACAGAAGCAGGAGCTTAAGAAGATGAACTGCGAACTGATTCAGGGATATTATTATTCAAAACCGCTTCCGGTTGAGCGTTTTGAGAAGTTCTGGAAAGAGCGGGAGGAAGCCGTGAACCTTTTACTTGGAACGGCTTAAGAGAAATCTGTCATTTAAGCATTGACTTCTGAAAATCCCAGTATTATGATAGGAAAAAAGACAGATGCCGGAAAGGTTTGGTGAACGCAATGGGAATTCAGAAAAGAAGCGTTGGAATTATCGGATTGGGACATGTAGGAGCACATTGTGCATATAGTCTTTTGGTACAGGGGATTGTGGACGAGCTGATTCTTGTGGATATGAATGAGAAAAAAGCAATCAGCGAATGCCAGGACTTAAATGACAGTCTCGCCTATATGCCGCATAATTGCAAAATAAGAGTTGGAAGCTATGAAGATTTGAAGGATTGCGATATCCTTGTAAATTCAGTCGGACAGATTGAGATGATTGCTTCTGGAGACCGTGTGCTTGAGATGGAATTTACCATTGCGGCAGTCAACAGTTATGTGAAGAAAGTTGTGGATGCTGGATTCCATGGCATTTGGATTAATATTACCAATCCATGTGATATTGTAACAAGACAGGTGGCACTTCTTTCCGGACTTCCGAAGGGACATGTATTTGGAACCGGAACCGGACTTGATACCGCGCGTTTAAAGACTGTATTAGCCGGGCTGACAGACTATGACCATAAGAGCATTAACGGATTTGTACTTGGCGAGCACGGAAGAAAACAGATGGTTCCGTGGTCAAATGTTTCCTTTGGGGGAAAGAGCCTTGATTCTATGGCTGCTTCTGATGAGAAGTTTAGGTTTGACAGAGAGAAAGCAAAGAACATGGTTCATGATAATGCATGGGTGACCTATAATGGAAAGCACTGCACCGAGTATGGAATCTGCTCCACACTTGCGCGCATGGTAAGCATTATTTTCCATGATGAGCGTGCGATTGTTCCGGCAAGTATGCTTCTTGACGGAGAGTACGGTGAGCATGACATTTATGTGGGAGTTCCGGTACTGCTTTCTGCAAATGGTGTTGAGAAGGTCATTGAGCTTGACCTGACGCCGGAAGAGCATGACGAGTTTATCGCCTGCTGCGAGGGTGTGCGTCAGAACATGGAAGATGGCAAAAAACGGGGCATTGAAATTCTCTGATTATAAATTTTAATCAATCATACAGTTCAAAAACCACCGCATTCGGTAAGAGTGCGGTGGTTTTTTCACCTATTCATCACATTTCCCTCAAATAACCATGAAGTTTCCCTGCTAGAATCTCCTTAGAATACGAAATGGATATCGTATGGAAAGAGGAGAACTATGGTCGGGAAGAAGAAAAAAATTACCATAGCCGCAGCAGTGGCAATGGCGGCTGTACTTGCAGCAGGAGGCGCCGGATATACGGTTCTGCGTGCAGAACAGACGACATCAGAAACAGCATATCGGGAAACCGCAGTACAGGCAGGAGATTTAAAACTTACATTTGAAGAAGAAGGCACGACACAGGTGTCCGCCGTGAGCCAGATACCGGAATTTAGTGTTGGCACGGTCAAACTGATTGTGGACGAAGTTTACGTCGAAGCAGGGGATACCGTGGAAGAAGGAGACGCCCTGCTGAAACTTACGGACGAGAGCGTAGAGGAAGCAACTGCGTACTATGAAAAGGCAGTTGCATCAGCAGAGAGTGCGCTTACGACAGCACAGGCAGATTATGAATCCGGAAAACTTGATGCCGAGTATGACAAACAGGATTCCACACTTGCATTAGAGAGTGCAGAGACAACGTATAATACAGCAATCAGTGACCTTGACATTGACCTGGCAGATAAAAAAGAGGCGTATGAGGAAGCATCGGAATCCTTAGAGACCTATCAGAGCAATCTTGAGAATAATACGTATTATACCAATGCCGGTATCGAGTCAAAGGAGGAAGCGGTAAGTGAAGCTGAGGAAGCCAATGAGACAGCACAAAAAACGCTTTCCGATGCTGTGGAGGATTATCAGAGCGCAACAGAGAACTTTGAAACGCTGTTAAAAAAAATAAATAACAGCGACAGTGATGATGTCTCAGACTTAAAGTCGGAAATTTCAGAGCTTGCAAGCAGTTATGAGATATTAAAGAGTGTTGCAAATACTTACGACACGGCAAGTGAAACAGCGACTGCCGCCTCAAACGCATTGCAGCAGGCAAATGAGACGCTGGCCGCGGCACAGAAGGAATATGAAGAGAACCAGACGACAGCGGAAGAGAAGGTGACAGAGTTAAGTACCAGCGTCACAGAGTTAGAAGAAAAATATAACACCGCACTGCTTGCCTATGATACACAAAAACTTGCAATCCAGAATACTTACGATGCGGCGGTCCTTGAGGGCAACAGCGCAGAGAGCGTTTATCAGGCAGCGTTAGTAAAATTACAGGCATCAGTTGATGAAGCGCAGGAAACATTAGACGAATTAAAAGAGGAGCAGGCTGCTTTTCTTGCCTTGGAAAATGGCGTGATTACAGCAGAACAGGCAGGAACGCTCGCCTCCGTTACCTATGAGGCGGGAGATACCCTGTTTTCCAATGTGGCAGCCGTCAGCTATTACAGTACCGGAACAATCACAATTTCAGTGGAAGTCGACCAGTCGGATATCGCAAGGATTGGAGTGGGAGATGAAGTCAGTGTGGCAATCTCAGGCAGCAGGGACAGCCTGACGGGAACAATTCAGTCAATTGCATCTTCTGCGACAACCGGAGGAAGCGTATCGAATGTAACCTATGCAGTTGTGATAGCAATTGATAATTCAGATGGCAGGCTCTCTTCGGGATCTTCCGCAGAGATTACCTTTGAATACGGCGAATATTCGGATGTCATTTATGTGGAGGCAGATGCCGTAAAAGAGGGCTCCGATGGAACAGGAACGGTCCTTATATATGATGAAAATGGTGAGGCAGCAGAACAGACCGTAACAATTGGTGAAAGCACCGAGGATTATGTAATTATAACAGAGGGATTGTCAGAAGGTGATATCTGTCTGATTGAAACAGGAGGAGAAAAATAAAATGGCAAAAAAAGGAAAAAAAGCGGCAGTAGCAGGTGTCACGGCTGCGGCAATAGTAGTTATGGGAATCAGCGTGTGGGCATATCAGGGAAGCAGCAGCCAGGATGTGGAAACCGTATACAAAGAGACGAGTGTTTACCGGGGAAATCTTACGGTGGGAGTGACAGAAAGCGGCAGTGTTACGCTTGGAACGGTGACACAGGATGTCGATTATGAGGAAAGTTCTTCAAGTTCTTCGTCAAGTTCCCAGCAGATGGGAAGCAGCAGTTCCTCGTCAAGCGATACCGCACTTGAAGTGGAGGAAGTCTATGTTACGGTTGGTCAGAAGGTTTCGGAAGGAGATGCACTTCTTAAGCTGACAGACGAGAGCATTACAGAATACCGGAATGAATTGCAGGAAGCCATCACAGAGGCGCAGGCAGATTTAAACGAGGCAAAATTAAGCGCGGCAAAGCAGAAATTAGAGGCAGATTATTCTTATAATTTAAGTATTGCAGAGGGAAATGTGGCACTTGATGTGTATGAAAATACACTTTCAGAGCTTCAGGATGACATTGATGCCATCATGGGCAAGGTGCACAATTCCGAGGAACTGATTGAGTATTATGAGGATCAGATAGAGGCTGGATATGATTACAGTACGGCATTGGCAGAGGAGCAGGAGAACTATGCGACCCTGAGTAGAAAACTGCAGAATGCACAGAATACGTATACGACAAAATCCATAGAAGCAGAAAAAGAATATGAAGAGACACTGCTTGAATACCAGAATGCAGGCGGACAGTATTCCGTTGATGTAAGCGGCATTTCAGACAGTGAGGAAGAGGCGCAGGATACTTTGGAGGAGGCACAGGAAGCGCTTGAAGAATTCGAGGCATTCATCGGAGACGGAACCATTTATGCCGAAGATTCCGGAACCGTTCTTGAAATTGGATATGAGGCAGGGGATGAGCTTTCGAGCGATACCAGTATTCTGACAATTTCAGACCCATCCGCAGTGACGATTACGGTGTCAGTATCCCAGGAAGATATTTCGCAGGTGGCAGTAGGAGATACGGTAGAAATTGAACTGACAGCATATGAAGATACCGTATTTGAAGGAACGGTGCAGAGCATTGATACCTCAGCCACAAGCGGTTCTTCGACCGTATCCTATAACGTTACAGTACTTTTTACCGGAGATACGACTGGAATTTACGGAGATATGACCGGAAATGTTACGTTTATCCAGAAACAGGTACAGGATGTGCTTTATGTTTCCAACAAGGCGATTATTAATGAAGGAACTTCTTATTACGTAAAGATGAAAGATGAAAATGGTATCATCCAGAAGGTACAGGTTATCACCGGATTTTCGGATGGAATTAATGTAGAGATTACTTCCGGCTTAGAGGAAGGCGATACGGTGTTAATAGAAAGTCAGGTGGTCACAGAATCATGAAACCAAATGAACTATTGCGTTTAGTGTGGTTAAATATCACACAGAATAAATTTAAAGTGATTATGACTTCCATCGGAATTGTGGTTGGAGCAGCTACAATTATAATGGTAATTGCAATCGGAAAAGGCGGGCAGGCGGACGTCGCGGACCAGTTTAAAAACTTAAATGCAGGAGCCATTGACATCTCCTATGATGGCGGAAACTCTGCCCCCGGTGGGAATTCAGCTGATGACAGCAGCGGAGGTGTTTCCGGAGGCGGCGACATGGGCGGCGCTCCCGGAGGCGGAGGTTCTTCAGACAGCGGCGGAGGTCCTGGCGGTGACATGGGCGGAGGTCCCGGCGGTGGGATGGACGGTTTTTCCATCGGAGATTTTCTGATGGGCGGCGGTACGGATATGGAGAACCGGATTAATCAGGAAAATATTACATTATCGGAAGATGATGTGGACGATATCGAAACCTTTGTCCAGGGGATTTCCGCAGCAACCATTTCCTACACAACCAAGTCTTCGGTAGACGGCGGTGACCTCGACGAAGCAGGCACTTATACTATTGCAGGTGTTAAGGAAAATTATGCGGGCATCAGTAACTTAGAGCTTGCAGTCGGCGAGTTTATTACAGAATCAAACGATGACAATAAAGAAAAGGTATGTATTCTCGGTGCATCAGTGGCGGAAGAGATTTTTGGAAGTGCGATTGATGCGTATGGAAGTATCATTTATATTGATGACAGACCGTATGTTGTAAACGGTGTTCTGCTTACAATGGGTACGGTCGCATCTGGTATCAGCCCGGACGATTCTATTTTTATTCCATATGAAACAGGTGTGAAATATCTGGTTGGAACTGACGCAAATCCGACGATAACGGTTTTAGCAGAGGATGTGGATGAGGTTGACAATGTCATTTCACAGATTACAGACGTGCTCGCAGGCTCTTATCCAAATGCAGAGTTTACGTTTGAGGATGCCGGAAGCAAAATGGAAGCGGCTTCTGCATCAAATCAGATTCTGACAATGCTATTATTTGCAATGGCTGCCATCGTATTTGTAGTCGGTGGAATCGGAATCATGAATGTATTATTCGTATCGGTAAAAGAGCGCACGAATGAGATAGGTATTTTAAAGGCGATTGGCTGTTCCCAGAGAGAAATACTGTTTGAATTCCTGCTCGAAGCAGCGGCAATCAGTCTTATCGGTGGTGTGTTAGGCGTAGGAGCAAGTTTTCTTGTGACGCCGATTGTCACACATTTTGGAATCCGTGTGGAGTTATCCGCATCGGCACTCGTGATTGCACTGGTATTTGCAATCGCAACAGGAACAATTTTCGGATTTTATCCGGCATTTAAGGCATCAAGACTCGTGCCGGTAGAAGCATTAGGAGCAGAATAGGAGACGGACATGAAGAAAAAAAAGGTACTTATTATCATCGCTTTTGTGGTAGCGGCAGCACTTGTTGGAACAGGCGGATTCGTCTGGTATCAAAAAAAGAATAATGACGCAGAGACGACAGCACTCGCAGATAACCAGAGAATCGCTTATGCTTATGTGACAGATATCGAGGGAAATGAAATTACTTACGTAGAAGTTGACGAGTCAGTGGTAACAGCAGCTCTGGAAACGGACGATACAGAGAAAACAGAGGATGCAGATTCTACGGAGGCATCTTTTGGAGGCGAAGCGCCGTCCGGTGATGCCCCATCTGGTGAGATGCCAGGCGCAGATGGCTCTGACAAAAACAGTATGAATTTTGGCACCAGCACAGAGACGATAACGGCTACGATTCCGGTAGGTGTGACCGTACATACGGCAGCAGATACGGATACGACATTTTCAAGACTGGCAAGTGGAGACCTCTTAAAGATTCTGCTTGAAACAGATACAGATGGAAATGAAGTCATCGTGGAAATCTGGATGTTACAGTAGGAGGTAAGTAATGGGTATCATTGAAATGCAGGGGATTAATAAATCCTATGCGATGGCGGGCAGTCCGCTCCATGTTTTAAAAGATGTATGTCTTACGGTGGAAAAGGGAGAATATCTTGCCATATTAGGACCATCCGGTTCCGGAAAAAGTACGCTCATGAATATTATTGGCTGCATGGATGTGATGGACAGCGGCACGTACCATCTGGATGGTGTCGCTGTGGAACAGGCAAAGGAAAAGGAACTTACGAACATCCGAAATCAGAAGATAGGGTTTATTTTTCAGAAATACCATCTGATTCCGACTTATAACGTCAGACAGAATATTGTAATGCCGCTTTTAATGCGCGGAATGTCCCTGCGTGAGGCAGAGGAGGCAAGCATGGAGACGATTGAAATGCTGGGACTTTCAGAACGTATGGATCACAAACCGGGAGAACTTTCCGGTGGACAGCAGCAGCGAGTAGCAATTGCAAGAGCGTTGGTAGGACAGCCGGCAATTCTTCTGGCAGACGAACCGACCGGAGCACTCGACAGAAACAGTGGTAAAGAGGTGTTAAAGCTGTTTGAGCGCCTTCATGGGATGGGAAATACCATCATCATGATTACGCATGATTTAAGCGTAGCCGAGCACGCGGGCAGAGTAGTCCGGATTGTGGATGGTGAATTATTTGAGGATTAAGATTGTGCATAGTAAAAAAACACAGGAGACTTTAAGTCTCCTGTGTTTTTTCGTACAGAATATCGTTTAATAAAATACCAGACTAATATCTGGTCTGTATACTGCTGCTTCCCTGTGGCCTTGCAGGTGCACCAGGGGTTCCGGGTACTCCGGGCCGTGCATTTTTTGCAACACCGTTTTTGCGTGAGCGGCGTTTGCCAAGCAGTAAAATATTGACAGCTTCCTGTAATTCAGGGTGCGCACGGTAAGATTCAATCAGACGCTGTTCCGTAGCAGTGATATGAAATGTCTCCTGTTCTCTGTATCCGAAAGCAGATAAGATGTCTGTAATATTGTAAAGCTCACAGAGCGTTAAAAGCATATCTGCGTTAGGTCTTGCCTGTCCACTTTCCCATCCATAAATGGTTTTTGTCGCTACATCAAAATTCTGTTCCTGAAGGCGAAGCGCTACATCTGTGACAGATAAGTGATTTTTCTTGCGATATTCCTTTAGTACTTTTGCAATAATTTCGTTTCCCATTCTGTATACCTCGTGAAATTATCATAGATTAATTGGTATTTGTAGTCAATAGATTCTGTTTCTGAAAGAAAAAATAGATTGCAATTCTTAAATTACGAGAATAGTATATATGTATAGATAGTATACATAAAAAGCGAGGAATCATACCAATGATATCAAAAGTGACGGATTATATTATTTCTTATTTAAAAGAAGAAAATCTTACGGCTGTGCAGGTCGCAAGAGAAACAGGTATAGCAAAACAGAAATTAACGGAGGGTTACGTGCACCCGTTAGATGCAGATGAATTTTTGCGTTTGTGCGTATATTTGCATCTGAGACCGGAAGATATTTCCAGAGCCATCCGGGAGAAAGAGGACGAATAAGAGAAAAGCATCCCGTCCATACTAAAAAGAAAAAGGATGGATGAGTATGGAAACACAGGTAGGAAAACAGAGTCTTAGGTTTGCAGAAGCGCCTTATATCATAAGCAGTGCCAGTATCGTCGGAAAAAAGGAGGGTGAGGGACCGCTTGGAAAATGTTTTGATGTGGTGGGTGAGGATGATAAATTTGGACAAAATACCTGGGAGGAAGCGGAGAGTACGCTGCAAAAAGAGGCGTTTTTGATGGCAGTCGGAAAAGCAGGACTTCAGAAAGAAGAAATCCGGTATCTGTTTTCAGGGGACCTTTTAGGGCAAAACATTGCGACATCTTTTGGTCTGTTGGATTATAAGATACCTTTATTTGGTCTTTACGGAGCCTGCTCGACCTGTGGGGAGGCACTTTCGCTTGGAGCAATGTGTGTTGCGGCAGGATATGCGGATTATGTGGTGTCCATGACCTCAAGCCATTTTGCCAGTGCGGAAAAGCAGTTTCGGTTTCCACTGGAATATGCAAATCAGCGCCCGAAGTCTGCAACCTGGACCGTAACCGGAAGCGGGGCATTTGTTCTGGGAAAGCAGAAAAGCAGCATCAGGATTTCCGGTATTACCACCGGGAAAATTGTGGATTACGGAATCAAGGACTCCATGAATATGGGAGCCGCGATGGCACCGGCGGCAGCAGACACCATCTGTCAGCATTTTACGGATTTTGGTACGACACCACAGGATTACGACCGCATTGTAACCGGAGACCTTGGGGTGGTGGGAAGAGAGATACTGCTTGATTTGGTACAAAAAAGGGGATTTGACATTGCGGACCTGCACGAGGACTGCGGCATTGAGATTTATGCGCCAAAAGAGCAGGGAACCGGGGCAGGGGGCTCCGGCTGCGGCTGTTCGGCCGTGACGCTTTCCGGGTATTATCTGAAGCAGATTGAAAACGGCACTTACCGGAGAATTTTATTTGTGCCGACCGGAGCACTGTTATCGACCGTTTCCTTTAATGAAGGGAAAACGGTGCCGGGAATTGCACATGGCGTTGTCATAGAATATGCAGAGTAAGAGGAGGGGCAAAAAGAGATGGATTATGTAAACGCATTCTGGGTTGGAGGACTTATCTGTGCGCTTGTGCAGATTCTGATGGAAAAGACGAAGATGCTGCCGGGCAGAATTATGGTACTGTTAGTATGTCTGGGCTGCGTTCTCGGTGCGTTTCAGATATACGAACCGTTCATGGAATTTGCCGGGGCAGGAGCGAGTGTACCGTTATTAGGATTTGGAAATTTATTGTGGAAGGGTGTAAAAGAAGCGATTGACCAGAACGGTTTCCTTGGAATTTTTCAAGGGGGCTTAAAGGCAAGTGCAGTTGGTATTTCTGCGGCACTGGTGTTTGGATATCTTGCCAGTCTGATTTTCCAGCCGAAGATGAAAAAATAGCAGATGTCAGTATCAAAAAAACAGCCCCGCAGGAAAAGCCGCGGGGCTGTTTTAGGGATATTAATTAGGAAGGAATATAGGGGAATCCCTTTATAAGTATTTCCGGATTTCCTCGATTAATACCTGATATTCGTCATCAGAAAGAAATTTTTCACCCGGGTTCATGGCAAATACGCCGCCCCATTCGTATCCATCGGTATATTTCGGTACCAGATGGAAGTGAAGGTGGTGTCCGGTGTCACCATAAGCGCCGTAATTTACTTTCTGCGGATGGAATGCCGCGTGAAGTGCTTCTGCAACATGGTTGATGTCTTCCATGTAAGCAGCGCGTTCTTCTGCGGTAAGCTCCGTAATTTCGCTGACGTGTTTTTTGTGAGCCACGATGACACGTCCCTTGTGGCTCTGTTCTTTAAAAAGATATACTTTAGAGGTCGGCAGTTCGCAGATTTTGATACCAAAAGCGGCAACTAACTCTCCCTCCATGCAATATGCACAATTCTGATCTGTCATAGCAATCTCCATTTCATTCAGGATATGATTATTTCTGGCTGAAGTGAATTGCGAAACCTGCGATTTCGTCCTTTAAGAAAGCAACTTTTAACTCGCCTTTTTCGTTGTATTTGAAGGAAGACTCATCAAATGCAAAACCGCGTTTCTCAAGGTGATAAATAGCACGCTCAAGGTAGTTGGTCTGGAAGCCGATGTGTCCGTTTGTGCCGCGGCCCGGAGTCTTCATCATTTCGATTAAGGAACCAACGAAGATAGAGCTGTTGCCGTTCTTTAAGGTCTGTCCAAGCAGAGCGCCAAGTTTCTCGCAGTCAGAAGCAGCGGAAGACTCAGAATCAGCATTGATACCAACGTGTAATAACTGGATGCCAAGCATGGTGGAAACAGCTTCTCTTGTTAAAGTGGTGATGCCGTCCCAGTCTTTTGCAGCAATCATGTCTTTGTTTACCATCCAGGAGCCGCCGCATGCGATGATTTTCTTGAAATCAAGGTAGCTTGTGAGGTTCTTTGCGTTGATACCGCCAGTTGGCATGAATTTCATCTTGGTGTACGGAGCAGCCATGGATTTAATCATGTTTAATCCACCAGCAGCTTCAGCCGGGAAGAATTTTACAACGTCAAGACCAAGTTCGATGGCAACTTCAACGTCACTTGGGTTAGAGCAGCCCGGTGTAATCGGGATGTTTCTCTCAACACAGTATTTTACAACCTTCGGGTTTAAGCCCGGGCTTACGATGAATTTTGCGCCTGCGTTGACAGCACGGTCTACCTGCTCGGTTGTAAGAACGGTTCCGGCACCAACTAACATCTCCGGGAACTGCTCAGACATAATGCGGATAGATTCCTCAGCAGCATCGGTACGGAAGGTAACCTCTGCGCACGGAAGACCTCCATCACAAAGAGCCTTTGCAAGAGGAGCAGCGTCCTCTACGTGGTCAAGAGCGATAACTGGAATAATACCGATTTTGGAAAACTCTTCTAAAACTTTGTTCATGTTTCTTCTCCTTTATTATGATAATTATTTTGGAATCTGATTATGTTCCGTAATGCGAAACAAAGTTTCACAAAACGGTACATATTAATTATAACATCTGGAAATAGCTTGTCAATCAATAACCGAGAAAATCATGTTTTTTCTTAAAACCAATTGAAACACACCGGCAGAAATGCTAAATTAAAATGCGTTAAAAATATATTGTATATGTAAGAGAGGACGAAAAAGATGGAAAAGAAAAACGGAAAGAAAATTGCACTTGGTGTCGGAATTGTAGTGGTGCTTGTGGCTGTTTTATGTGCCGTATATTTTCAGTTTGCGCCGAAGGTATCTAAGGGAAACAAAACAGTGACAATTGAGGTAACAGATGATGCGGGCGAGACAGCTTCCTATGAAGTGACAACGGGTGCAGAATATCTGCGCGGTGCCATGGATGAAGCGGAGGGGCTGACTTATGATGGAACAGAGTCGGATTATGGATTTATGGTAGAGTCTGTAAATGGAGTAGCTGCGGATTACGTAAAAGACGGTGCCTACTGGGCAATCTATGTGGATGGTGCTTATGGAAATTACGGAATTGATGCACAGCCGTTGGAGGATGGACATACCTACCAGCTTGTATACACGATTGCAGAATAACACAGGAGAAACAGCATGCAGGAAAAGGAAAATGTGAGAGACATCGCAAGGATTGGTGTGATGATTGCGCTTTTGGAAGCGGTGAAAAATGCACTGGCATTTGTGCCGAATGTAGAGCTTGTGACGTTGTTTATCATTCTCTTTACACTTTTCTTTGAAGGAAAAATCCTCTTTGTGATTGCAGCGTTTGATTTGATTGAAGGCTGTCTTCACGGGTTTGGTATCTGGTGGGTGATGTACCTTTATGTGTGGCCGCTCCTTGCGCTTTTGACATGGCTGTTTCGGAAACAGGAATCGGTCTGGTTTTTCAGTATTCTCTCCGGTGTATTCGGGCTGTTATTTGGGGCACTCTGTTCGATTCCCTATTTCTTTGTAGGCGGCGCAAACATGGCATTTACCTGGTGGGTTGCCGGAATCCCCTATGACCTGCTTCACGGTGCCTCGAACTTTGTGTTGTGTCTGGTGCTTTTTAAACCGTTACGAAATGTCATGAAGAAAATGGCACCTGGGAGCATTGCTTGACTTTCCGTTATCGGATATGATATGATAATAGAAGTTTCACAATACGAAACGTGAGATTGCATGATGAAACCGGAAAGAGAAGAAACATGGCAGAAGAAAAAGAGACAAAAAATCCCGTGCAGTCGGCGGAACGCATTTTTCAGGTAATGGAAATGCTTGCCGAGAACGGGGAAATGGGATTGATGGAAATCAGTGCGGCACTTGGGCTGCATAAGAGTACGGTGCACAGACTGCTGATGTCCTTAATTTATATGGGATATGCGAAACAGGATGAGACAACACAGAAATATACCCTTTCGTGCAAAATTGTAAATATGGCTGGGAAAATTTTGAACCGCATGGATATTTTGCAGGTTGCAAGGCCTTATATGGAGCGGCTTTCTGATTTGAGTAACGAAACGGTTCACCTGGTACAAAGGGATGGAAGCAATATCCTTTATATTTACAAAATAGAGGCGAAAGTGGGAAGCATCCGCATGGTTTCTCATGTGGGAATGGTGCATCCAATGTACTGTTCCGGTGTCGGAAAGGCGATTATGGCAACGCTGCCGGAGCGGGAAGTAAAACAAATCTGGAATGAGAGCGTTATCGAGAAAAAGACACCACACACCATTACGGATTATGAGGAACTGCTTTCTGTGCTCGAAGAGGTCAGAAGAAACGGCTATGCGCTTGACGAGGAAGAGAATGAGGAAGGCGTGCGTTGCATCGCGGCAAGCCTTAAAGACTACCATAGTGAGGTGCGCTATGCATTCAGTATTTCAGGACCGGTAAGCCGCATGACAAAAGAGCGTGTAAGAGAGCTGGCAGTCGATGTCAAAAAAGTGCAGCAGGAGCTTTCAAGAGAATTGGGAAGTTACCAGTAAATAAAAAGAATAAGTTTTGTGAAAACGGTCATACTAATCCCGAAGTAAATTTGAGAACAAAAGGAGAGTATGACCATGAAAAAGTGGAAAGCAGTCATGGCAGGTCTTGTATTAACCATGGCACTTGGATCAGTGACCGCCTGTGGAACGAATAATGACAACGGCACAAACGGCGGAACAACCGAAAACGGAACCACAAATAACGGAACGACAAACAATGGAACCAACACAAATAACGGAACAAATACAAACGGAGACAACCGTGTGGATGATACCGAGAACGGAACCATTGACAATGGAACGATGAATAACGATGCCACTACGAACAATACAACCGGAACCACAAACGCAGGGGATGCGGTAAATGATGTTGTAGATGGTGTCGGAAATGCCGGAAAAGATGTGATTGACGGCATTGAAGACGGTGTGGAAGACCTTACCGGAAACGATAATAATAGTAACAACACAACCGGAAATACGGCTGGAGACGGAGCACGTTAGCAGAGGACAGCAAAAAATAAGCTCAGACCATGATGTTGGGGTCTGAGCTTATTTTTTGCTGTCAAGGGCAGGAATATAAACGGAATCGAAAAGTTCTTAAATAAAAATGAATTTTCGCAATTTTCTTGTGATTCAAGAACTTTTGAATTATAATAAAGAACTATAAAAATGTTCTTTGTGCAAGAATGGAGAAGTTTATGGAAAATAATAATGACTATAGAGAAATTATAGATGGTTCAGACGCCATCGCTGAGATGGTGACGGACGGTGTGGAGAAGGAGAAAAAGGACGGAGACGACAAAGAGCAGTATGAAGAAATCTGCTATATCTGCCACAGACCGGAACACATTGCAGGAAAGATGTTTAAGATTCCGAACAATATTTTTATCTGCCAGGATTGTATGCAGCGCACGTTTGACAGCATGAACAACGCACCGTTTTCTATGGATGACATGATGAATCTGAACATGGGAAAGATGCCGAATATTGGAATGATTAACCTTTCTGACTTTGGAGGTTTTGGAGTGCCGAACAACCAGAAAGTAAAAAAGAAAGCATCGAAGGAGAAACAGGAGCCTGTGATTGACATTCATAAGATTCCGGCACCGCATCACATCAAGGCATCGCTAGATGAATATGTGGTCGGACAGGAATATGCCAAGAAAGTAATGTCTGTTGCGGTCTATAATCACTACAAGCGGATTGCATCCGACAACAAAGACGGTGTGGAGATTGAAAAGTCCAATATGCTGATGATTGGACCGACCGGAAGCGGAAAGACTTATCTTGTCAAGACGTTAGCAAAGCTGTTAGATGTGCCGCTTGCGATTACAGATGCAACTTCCCTTACCGAGGCAGGCTACATAGGCGATGATATCGAGAGCGTTGTCAGCAAACTGCTTGCGGTTGCGGACAACGATGTGGAGAAAGCCGAGCACGGAATCATCTTCATTGATGAGATTGACAAGATTGCCAAAAAGCGCAATGCAAATCAGCGTGATGTCAGCGGAGAATCTGTCCAGCAGGGAATGTTGAAGCTCTTAGAAGGCGCAGAAGTTGAGGTTCCTGTCGGAGCGAGCAGCAAAAATGCCATGGTGCCGATGACCATGGTAAATACAAAAGATATTTTATTTATCTGCGGCGGAGCATTTCCGGATATTGAAGAGATAATAAAGGAGCGGCTGAATAAGGAAGCGTCTATTGGATTTAAGGCAGACTTAAAGGACAAATACGACAACGACGAGAATCTTTTGCAGAAGGTGACGATGGAGGATGTGCGCAAATTCGGCATGATACCGGAATTTTTAGGACGTCTGCCGGTAATGTTTTCTCTCGAAGCACTGACGGAGGATATGCTCATACGTATCTTAAAGGAGCCGAAGAATGCGATTTTAAAACAGTATCAGAAGCTTCTTGCAATGGATGAGGTGAAGCTCGAGTTTACCGACGAAGCGTTGGCTGCAATTGCGAAAAAGGCAAAGGAAAAGAAAGTCGGCGCGAGAGCACTTCGCTCGATTATCGAAGAATTTATGCTCGATATCATGTATGAAATTCCGAAGGATGATAACATCGGAACGGTCACCATCACCGGAGATTACGTAGAACAGAAAGGTGGTCCGCTAATTACCATGCGGGGCTGTGGAATGTTGGAACAGAAAACAAATGTTATACAGGCAGCAGGAAATTAATCGAAATAATAGAATAAAATAAAATACTCCTGCATCTATTAGAAATGATAGATGCAGGAGTATTTTTTTATGGCAGATTGCAGAGAACAGGCAGTTTCCAATGACTTTTTTGACTTTATTATTTCTTATGTGGATACACCGTTTATACCGGTTACGAGTGACTGCATCCAGCGGATTGATGAGGATTATGATATTTTTTATTATGCGAGGGAGAGGCTTCCGGACTTAAATGTTGCGGGATATTCTTACGGAGTGATACCAAAGTGCTTTGGATTGTTAGACCAGACAGCGATTGAGGCGTCCGGGATTCTTCGGATGCAGAACCAGCCGGCATTAAGGCTTCGGGGAAACGGTGTCCTTGTGGGCTTTATCGACACAGGAATTGACTACACGAATCCGCTGTTCCGGTTTTCGGACGGAAGTACACGGATTTTTAGCATCTGGGATCAGGAGCTACAGTCCGGGACGCCGCCACAGGGGATTTTGTACGGGTCGGAGTACCGCAGGGAGGAGATTGACCGGGCGCTTTTATCTGACAATCCTTATGAACTTGTGCCAAGCAGGGATGAAAACGGTCACGGAACTTTTCTTGCAGGTGTTGCGGCGGGAGGAGAGGACGTCCGTGCGGATTTTATCGGGGCTGTGCCGGAGGCATCGATTGCGGTCGTAAAGCTCAAGGAAGCAAAACAGTATTTGAAGGACTTTTATTTTATCCCGGATGGCGTTCCGGTATATCAGGAAAATGATATTATGCTGGCGGTTTCCTATCTAAACGGGCTTGCGATGATTTATGATATGCCGCTTGTTATCTGTCTTGGTGTTGGAAGCAGCATGGGCAATCATGGGAGAACCGGAGCGGTGTCTACCTATTTAAACTATATATGTGGAAGAAGGAAACGGTGTGTCGTGGCGGCAGCGGGAAACGAGGCAAATGCCAGAAGACATTTTCAAGGAGAGCTGTCTGCAGGAATGAATTATGAGGACGTGCAGATTAATGTGGAACAGGATATGCGCGGATTTTACGTGGAACTGTGGGCAAAGGCACCGGAGCTTTATGCGGTTGAAGTCATTTCTCCGACGGGGGAACAGATTCCAAGAGTTCCAGTTCGCGCTGGGGCTTCGTTAGAGTTCCGGTTTGTTTTTGAACAGACGACCGTTTCGGTTGACTACTGGTCAGAACCGAGGGAGACGGCAAGCCAGCTTGTCTATCTCCGGTTTAAGGAGCCCAAGCAGGGCATCTGGATTGTCCGTGTATTTCCAAAGAACGTGATAACCGGAAATTATCATATGTGGCTTCCGATGCAGCAGATGACAGACGGAGAGGTCTTTTTTCTGCGCTCGAATCCGGATATGACAATCACAGACCCGGGGTCTGCCACGCAGGTGATTACCCCGGGAGGCTATAATGCTGCAAATGAGGCGTTATACTTAAATTCCGGAAGAGGGTATACAATAGACGGGGAAGTGAAACCGGATTTTGTCGCTCCGGCGGTTGAGGTGTACGGACCGGGACTGAGGCAGAATTATGTCACCTATACGGGAACGAGTGCGGCAGCCGCGGTAACCGCGGGCGCCTGTGCCCAGATTATGCAGTGGGGCTTTGTCGACCTAAATGAGCCAAGGCTTTCCAATGCCGGCATCAAAAATATGCTTATCCGGGGTGCAGACCGCGATAACGAGAGAAGCTATCCGAACAGGGAATGGGGGTATGGAACGCTTGACGTGTATCAGGCGTTTTTGAATCTGCGGGGGTAGGGGAAAATTTTTTATGTATAAACTCCTATATACTTGTATAAACTACTAATATATATTATAATTTAGGAGATTATTTGAGCATATAGGAGAGTTTTTTTATGAGAAGATTTGATTACAAAAAATATAAAAATAGAAAATGGGACAGTGAGATTTTGGGACTTGTTGCGCAGATTCATGAATATAAAGGCAGGCAGGAACTGTTTTTGAAACAAAAACCGGCAGAGCTGGAACGACTGGTGGAACTGGCAAAGGTGCAAAGCACGGAAGCTTCCAATGAGATAGAAGGTATCCGGACAACCAATACCAGGTTGAAACAACTCTGTGCGGACAAAACTGCGCCGAAGAACCGTGACGAGGAGGAAATCATGGGTTATCGGGATGTGCTTAATACCATTCATGAAAATTATGAATACATCCCGATAAGGAGTAGTTATATTCTTCAGTTACATCGGGACCTTTACAAATATTCACAGAAAGCAATTGGTGGAAGATTTAAGAATTCACAGAATTATATCAGTGCGATAAATGAGGCGGGAGAGGAAGAGGTATTATTCACACCGCTGGCACCTTATGAAACACCGGCGGCAATTGATGCAATCTGTGAAAACTATAATCAGATGCTTGATGAGGGGAGTGTGGATGTATTGCTTCTCATTCCCATTTTTGTTCATGATTTTTTATGCATCCATCCTTTCAGTGACGGTAATGGAAGAATGAGTAGACTTTTGACTACTTTGCTGTTGTATAAGAGCGGTTATGTTGTTGGAAAATATATTTCGTTGGAAAACAAGATTGCCAGGAACAAAACGTTGTATTATCAGGCGCTGGAAAAATGCCAGAATGGATGGCATGAGGGTGAGGAAAATGTAGATGCCTTTATCAAATATATTTTGCAGACAATTCTTGCAGCGTACAGAGATTTTGAGGACAGAGTGGATGTTGTGGGAGAAAAGCTGACTGCCACGGAACTTGTAAGACGGGCGGTGTCTCAGAAATACGGTAAAATCACCAAAAGTGATATTATGGAACTATGTCCTACCATTGGGCAGAAGTCGGTAGAGGCTTCCATTAGAAAACTTGTGGATGACGGCGTTTTGATAAAACAGGGAAATGGACGGGGAGCATATTATCTGAGGAGTGACTGCGAAACCAAAACATCCTGCTAACCGGTAAAGGCTGGCAGGATGTTTTATGAAAAGCCGGTAGGGGAAATCTACCGTGCCATCAGGTCAATGACCTCCGCAATATACAGGGTGTGCATATCGCCGTCCTCATACCATTTTTTGATTTCCGGCACAAGAAATGCGTCTTCGGTCAGTCTTGTGGCTGCCATCTTGCGGCAGAGAAATACGAAATCGCCCTCATCCACGTAAGGAATTCCGTGACGGTAATTTAAAGTCAGTCCGGCTTTTTGCAGCTTGTCCGGCTCATTTCTTCCGGAGTGGGAACCGCAGTAGTTTAAGGCCTCCTTGTGGGAGCCGTCAAAGAAGGTGACGGAGAAAAATTCATCGCGGTCAAGAAATTCTTTGGTGTAGCGGGAATCACGGACAACAATGTAGACGACGTTTTTGCCCCAGAGGACACCGACACCGCCCCAGCTTATCGTCATGGCATTTGCAGCAGCGCGGCTGCCGGCGGTAACAAGTGCCCAGTCCTTGCCAAGTCTTGTAAAGGGATTAAATTCGACCGCATCAATGGGAAGTGGCTGAAATGTATGCATCATAAATAAACGCCTCCTGGTTCTTTTTCTGGTACATTTGTACTAATTATTATAAGATTATTCCGGATTGTTGACAAGATATAACATGATTTTTCATAATAGGATTTGACAAGTATCTGCCGTTCAACGTACAATGGAAACTAGGAGAGCCCCTGCCAGAGAGGGGAGATTTTTAGGAGAACAGGAAAATGGATGAACAGAATAAAATTGCAGTATTGATTGATGCGGAGAATGTGTCAAGTAAATATGTAAAATTAATTATGGATGAGGTTGGGAGCTACGGAGTTGCCACATACAAGAGATTGTATGGAGATTTTACAAAGCCGAGTGTAAAATCATGGCTTTCAAAACTTCAGGAATATGCCATTACTCCGGTATTCCAGTATAATTACACACAAGGGAAAAATGCTTCGGATTCGGCACTGATTATTGATGCGATGGACATTTTGTATACGGAAAACGTCAGTGGATTCTGTCTGGTGACGTCGGATAGTGATTTTACCAAACTTGCAATGCGGCTCAGGGAGTCCGGCATGATTGTAATCGGAATGGGAGAGCAGAAAACGCCGTCGTCGCTTGTCTCCGCCTGCGAGAATTTTAAATATCTTGACCTTTTGTCACAGGAAAGTGGAAGTGTTCCTGCAGGAAGTCTGTCACAGGAGAGCCGTATGGACGAGGTAAAGGAGGAGAGCAACGGAATTCCAAGCCGGGCAGAAATTGAGCGTGAGATTCGTGCAATTATTGAAGCAAAAACAGAGGAAGAGTGGATTAATCTGTCTGAAGTCGGAATTACGCTGTCGAAGCGTGTGCCGGGCTTTGACCCGCGAAATTATAAGTACCAGAAACTGCGTCAGCTGATTGAATCGTTTGACGCGTTTGAGACAAAGGCAATTCCGAACCCGCATAATAAGCTGTTAAAGATTGTCTATGTCAAGGAAAAGGAATATTCATAAAAAGTTTTCAAAATGAGTTTTTGATAAAGGGATATCAGTTGTGGCAAATGCCGCTGGTATCCTTTTTGTGTTTTTGATATAATAATTATTGACAAATAATATTATATGATATATAGTATTAAAAAGAAAATAATATTATTTTGCAAAAAATATAAAGGAGTGAGCATATGGTATTTAACACAGGTGCCGCACTGCTAGATGCAATCGTGTTAGCGGTCGTGTCAAAGGACGAGGAGGGAACTTATGGCTATAAAATCACCCAGGATGTGAGAAAAGCCATTGAGGTGTCCGAATCCACTCTGTATCCAGTATTGCGGAGACTGCAAAAGGACGGCTGTCTGCTCGTCTATGATGTAGAATGCGGAGGGCGCAACAGGCGCTACTACCGGATTACCGAGGAAGGGCGCAAAAAATTAGAAGAGTACCGCAATGAATGGCAGGAATACTCGACAAATATTACAAAGTTATTTATGGGAGAGGAGTTTATGGCATGAATAAGGAGGAATTCTTAAGGCAGTTAGAGCTGCTTCTGGAAGACATATCTGCAGAAGAGCGGGCGGATGCGATGGCATTTTACCGGAGCTATTTTGAGGATGCCGGAGAGGGTAATGAAAGAGCGGTGTTAGAGGAGCTTGAATCCCCGAAGAAAGTGGCAGAAAATATTAAAAAGAATCTGGAAACAGGAACATTTGCAGTGGGAGCGCCTTATAGCGCCAATGCGGGTGCAGGCACCGGAACTGCACAAAAGACAGCAGCACCGCAGAATGATAATACGATGGCAATCATTGTTGGTGTGCTGGTGCTCGTGCTTACAAGCCCTATCTGGATTGGGGTGCTTGGAGCATGGTTTGGAATTTTTGTTGCAATCATTGTAACGATGGCTGTATTGCTGATAACAGGTGTGGTTCTGGCGGGAGTCGGTATTGGGAGCCTTGTGACAGCACATCCGATGGTTGGACTTGGACTGATTGGTGGAGGCCTTATCGTACTTGCCATAGGCATTCTTTCCCTGGTGGCAGTCGTTTGGCTTTGCGGCAGATTTCTCCCGTGGCTGATGAAAAAAATTGCCAGATTGTGGAGGAAGCTGTTTGGCAGGGGAGAGGAGTGTGAAGCGTAATGAAAAAATTTACAAAAGTATGTCTGATGATTGCGGCAGTGATGGGTGGAGTTGGAATATTGCTCTGCGGAATTGCCGGGGCAGCCGGAATGAGAAGCAAGCCGGGAGAGGTAAAGCAGGCACTTGAAGAGACGGGCGTCTATGATGACGAAGACGGATTTCATATCGGCTTTACGGATAACTGGCTTGGAAAACTTATTACACAGGCAGTAAAGATAAAGAACAGTGACCGTTATCAGATTTCGGAACTGGAAAGAGGGAATGAGTCTGCTGAGGAGACATTTGATGCAGATGCAATGAAATTTCTGGAACTGTCGGCGGATATGGCGGATATTACCCTAAAGACGGCAGAAGGAACAGACAAAGTGACCGTTTCCATGGAGTATGGATATAAAAGATTTTTTTCCTGCAAAATGAATGGAAATACACTCGTAATTTCATATGAACAGACCAGTTCTGTAAAGAAGGGACCAGAGATTACCGTGACCGTGCCGAAGAATTATACACTTGAGGAGGCAACGCTTACGGCGGATATGGGAGATATTACGATAGAAAAGAATGTGCTTTCCTGCCGGATTATGACGCTTACCGCAGATATGGGAAATATCAGCATAAAGGGAGCGGATGTGGAAAAGCTTTCTGTAACTGCGGACATGGGAAATATCACTTTTTATGGAAGTGCATCGAAGACGCTTTTTGCGGAAGCGGACATGGGAAATGTTGAGTTGTTTATCTCGAATTCCTACAAGGCATATAATTATGATATTTCCTGCGATATGGGAACTGTGAAGCTTAACGGAAAAAATTACGGCGATTACGATGGAAAAACGGTGATTGAAAATGAAGACGCGACAGCGGATATGGAGCTGAGCTGTGATATGGGAAATATTACCGTAAAATTTGAATAAGTTTGTTACAGAGATAAGGGGCATCGGGAAACATGGTTTTCCGGTGCCTCTTTTTTGACAAAACGCATGGCAGGCTTTAGAATGAAGGGAGTAAATAACTGGAGGGTGACGAATGAAAAAGTATATTGTAGTTTTATTGTATGTGCTATTGATTCTGACATTAGCAGGAGGACTTTCCGCAGTGTTTTTTCATCTTGCTTCAAAAGAGACATCGGATAAGGCGGTTTCTACAGGGAATACAGAGACAGTTAAGAGTACGGAGCTATCCGGGGATGTGGCGGAATCCGGGAACACAGAGAAAGCTGGAGATGCGCAGGGAAACGGCACTTCTGTAGATGTCGACAATGCATCTATGTCCGATGGAACAGAGGGAACGGAGACAGCCGGAAACACCTCTGGTTCAGAAGAAGAGACAGAGGGAGCGGTGACTTTGATGTTTGCCGGAGATGTGATGCTAGATGGTGTTCCAAGTGCAAACTATGACGCATACGGTATTACAGGAGTAGTTTCACAGGAATTGTTAGACGAACTGACCGGGGCGGATATTCTGATGGTGAACAATGAGTTTGCGTGGAGTGATAGAGGAACGGCAATGGAGGATAAGGAATATACCTACCGCTGTAATCCACCTTATATCACGATTTTAAAGGAACTCGGTGTCGATATCGTTTCGCTTGCAAATAATCACACGCTTGATTTTGGAAAAGAAGCATTGTCTGATACGTTTACGACATTAGACGGAGCAGGAATTTTGTATGCAGGAGCGGGTGAGTCAAAGGAACGCGCCGAGCAGGTTCAGGTCATCGAAAAGGGCGGCAAAAAATTTGGATTTATTGCGGGTTCGCGGGTGATTCCTGTTACGGACTGGAATGTTGAAAATGCACAGCCGGGACTTTTTACGGTCTACGATTACAGCAGGCTGGTGGAGCTTGTGGCGCAGGCGAAGGAAAGCTGTGATTTTGTGACGGTATATCTCCACTGGGGCATTGAGCGCGTGGAGTACCCGGAGGAGTATGAGCGCGCGATGGCAAAGGCATGTATTGAGGCAGGAGCCGATTTGATTATCGGCGGGCACGCACACTGCATCCAGGGTGTGGAATTTATCGAGAATGTTCCGGTTTTTTATGCGCTTGGCGACTTTATCTTTTTGCGGCAGACTTCTCATTCCGCGGTTGTTTCCGTTACGGTGGAGGCAGATGGCACGGTATCTTACCGCTACCTTCCAACGTATACGTCGGGCGGGGTTACACAGCTTTTGGATGAGGCGGGAACGCAGGAGACATACCGCTATGTGGAGGGAATCTCCTGGGGAATGACTATCGGGGAGGATGGAACGATTCAACCATAAAATTTAATTAAATTTAGCTTAAAATTAGTTTACAGACTGGCAAAAAAATGCTATGATAAATCCATCGGTATTGAATTAAAACAGGGAAAAGGAGAAGAATTATGAGCTATATGGACATTTACAATGAATGGTGTACGGACCCGTATTTTGATGAGGCAACAAAAGCTGAATTAGCTGCCATCAAGGGGGATGAAGCGGAGATTGAAGACCGTTTTTACCGTCAGTTAGAGTTTGGAACCGGAGGATTAAGAGGGGTAATCGGTGCCGGAACAAACCGTATGAATATTTACACGGTACGCCAGGCAACACAGGGACTTGCCAACTATATTTTATCCCAGAACGGACAGGACAAGGGCGTTGCAATTGCACATGATTCCCGTATTATGTCAACTGAGTTCGCAGATGAAGCAGCATTATGCTTAAATGCAAACGGAATCAAGGCATATGTGTTTGACAGCCTCCGCCCGACACCGGAGCTTTCTTTTGCAGTCCGGGAGTTAGGCTGTGTATCCGGAATCGTAATCACGGCGAGCCATAATCCGAGGGAATATAACGGATATAAAGTATACTGGGAGGACGGCGCACAGATTACACCGCCTCACGATAAGAATATTTTGGCAGAGGTTGCGAAGGTAACCTCCTTTGACCAGGTAAAGACCATGGCGAAAGAGGATGCCGTAAAAGCCGGATTATATCAGGTGATTGGCGCTGCCATTGACGACCGTTACATGGAAGAGTTAAAGAAACAGTCCATCCATCCGGAGATTATCAAGGAGATGGCAAAGGACATCAAGATTGTATATACACCGTTACATGGAACCGGTAATCTTCCGGTGCGCCGTGTTTTAAAAGAGCTTGGTTTTGAAAAGGTGTATGTAGTAAAAGAGCAGGAGCTGCCGGATGGCAATTTCCCGACCGTTTCTTACCCGAACCCGGAATCTCCGAAAGCATTTGAACTTGCATTAAAACTTGCAAAAGAAGTGGATGCAGACATTGTACTTGCAACAGACCCGGATGCAGACCGTCTTGGCGTATACTGCAAGGATACAAAGACAGGCGAGTATGTGACCTTCACCGGAAATATGTCCGGTATGCTGATTGCAGAGTACATCCTGCGTGAGCGCACCGCAATGGGCACAATGCCGCAGAATCCGGCACTTGTAGAGACGATTGTTACCACCGATATGGCAAAGGCAATTGCGAAGGCATATGGCGTGACCTTAATCGAAGTGCTGACCGGATTCAAATATATCGGAGAACAGATTAAGTTTTTTGAAGATCAACATACTTATCACTATGTATTCGGACTCGAGGAGAGCTATGGCTGTCTTGCCGGAACCTATGCGAGAGACAAGGATGCCTGTGTTGCGGTCATGATGCTCTGCGAGGTGGCTTCCTGGTGCAAGAAGCACGGAAAGACACTTTGGGATGAAATGCTTGATATGTATGAGAAATACGGTTACTACCGCGAAGGTCTTGATACCAAGACACTTAAGGGAATTGACGGAGCTGCCCAGATTCAGGCACTTATGAGCGAGTCCAGACAGAATCCTCCGAAAAAATTAGGCGGATTTGACGTGCTCGCTGTACGTGATTATAAGGAAGATACACGCACGGATATGGTGACCGGAGAAGTGACAAAGACAGGGCTTCCGACCTCCAATGTTCTTTATTATGAGCTGTCCGACAACGCATGGTGCTGTGTGCGTCCGTCCGGTACAGAACCGAAGATTAAATATTACTTTGGTGTCAAGGGCAGCAGCCTTGCAGATGCAGAGCAGAAATTAGAAGCGCTCAAAAACGATTTGGTATAAAACCAGGGGGGGATTTTTTTACACATGAACATTCAGTTTGATGCAGAAAAAAAAGTTTTTAAACTCGATACGGCAAACACAAGCTATGTGATTGCGCTGGTGGATGAGGAAAATTTTATCGGTCACGCATACTATGGGGCAAAAATCAGTGATACAGATGTTTCCTATCTGATGCGTACCGCAGAGCCACCGTTTGTACCATCCAAAAACAACCGTGACAGAAGTTCCTTCTTTGACGCTTTTCCGATGGAATATCCGGGAAATGGCGTGGGAGACTATAGGGAGAGCGCCGTTGAGGTGTTTGACGACAACTGTCATACGGCGGTGAACTTCTGCTATACCGGTCACAAAATTTATCACGGCAAACCAGCACTTGCCGGAATGCCGGCGACTTTTGCACCGGAAGAAAAGTGCATGACGTTGGAGCTTTTTGCAGAAGACCCTGTTTTAAAATTAAAGGCAGTCTTTTTATACAGCATTTTTGACGATGTGGATGCGGTTGTGCGAAGTGTCCAGATTACAAATGAAGGGGAAAAACCGTTATATCTGACGAAAGTCATGTCGGCAAGTATCGATATGGATGCGAAAGATTTTCAGATGCTGACGCTTCATGGTTCCTGGGCGAGAGAACGCCAGATGGATTTGCGTGATATCGGTTACGGAAGACAGAGCGTGTCCTCGAGCAGAGGCGAGTCCTCCCACCAGGAGCATCCGTTTGTGGCACTGGTATCCGGGACTGCAACAGAAGAGCAGGGCGAGGTATATGGCTTCCATTTTGTTTATTCCGGCAATTTCTTGGCACAGGTGGAGAAAACACAGTTTGATTCCCTTCGCGTGATGATGGGAATTAATCCGAAAGATTTCTGCTGGAAGTTAGCGTCTGGAGAAACCTTTGTGGCACCGGAGGTAGTGCTCAATTATTCGGCAGCCGGTATGGGAACCATGACCAGAAATTTCCATGATTTGTACCGTAATCACCTGATTCGCAGCCCGTATAAGGACAAAAAACGTCCAATACTGATTAACAACTGGGAGGCAACGTATTTTGATTTCAACACGGAAAAACTGCTTTCCATTGCAAAAGAGGCAAAGAAATGCGGCATTGAAATGCTCGTTATGGATGATGGCTGGTTTGGACACAGAAGCGATGACAACACAAGTCTTGGCGACTGGAAGGTCAATGAACAGAAATTAAATGGTGGTTTAAAATATCTGGTAGATGAAGTCAACAAGATTGGTCTTAAATTCGGTATCTGGTTTGAGCCGGAAATGATTTCGCCGGATTCCGACCTCTACCGCGCACATCCGGACTGGGCAATCGCACTGCCGGAGCGTACACCGTGCCGTTCCAGAAACCAGTTCGTACTCGATTTGTCGAGACCGGAGGTTGTAGATTATATCTATGAGGCAGTTGCTTCTATTTTAAGAAGTGCCAACATTGCCTATGTAAAATGGGATATGAACAGACAGCTTACCGACCTTGGAAGCGTATATCTGGACAAAAATCGTCAGGGTGAGCTTTGCCACAGATATGTGCTGGCAGTGTATGAGTTACAGGCGCGCCTGATGAAAGAGTTCCCAGACCTTCTGTTGGAAAACTGTTCCGGCGGCGGAGCAAGATTTGACCCGGGAATGTTATATTACAGTCCGCAGATCTGGTGCTCGGATGATACAGATGCCATCGAGCGCTTGAAGATTCAGGAGGGAACCGCACTTATTTACCCGTTGTCCACAATGGGAGCGCATGTTTCCGACTGCCCGAACCATACCGTTGGAAGAGTGACGCCGTTTGCAACCAGAGGAAATGTTGCATTGGCAGGAACATTTGGCTATGAGCTTGACATCACAAAGATTCCTGCGGAGGACAGAGAGCAGATTCCAAAGCAGGTGGAGCTTTACCATAAGTACAACGATTTAGTGCGTGGTGGCGATTATTACCGCATCGCTTCCTACGCAAAAAATCATGCTTACGATTGCTATGAGGTTGTGGCAAAGGACAAATCAGAGGCACTTATTACATTTGTTCAGGTATTAAACCGTCCGAATTATCACAGCAGACGGATTCAGATACCGGGACTTGACCCGAAGAAACGTTACCGCAACGAGGAAAGCGGAGAAATTTATTATGGAGACACACTGGCAAATGCCGGAATTAACATTTTAAATCCATGGGGTGATTTCCAGTCTGTGTTAATCCATCTGATAGAAGAACACTAAAAGAAACAGGAAGGAGTGCGGAGAATGGCAAAAGCAGTAAAACTTGCGGATATTGCAGAACGTCTGGGAGTCAGTACCGTTACAGTATCAAAAGCGTTGTCGGGACAGAAGGGCGTCAGCGAGGAACTGCGCGAAAAAATCAAAATTCTGGCGGAGGAAATGGGATACCGCCAGCCCTCTGCCTCCCGGAAGGAAAAGGAACAAAAGAGTTACAACATCGGAGTGCTGATTGCGGAACGCTATCTTGCAAAATATGATTCCTTCTACTGGCAGATGTATCAGCAGGTGGCAATCAAGGCAGCACCGAAATCCTGCTTTACCCTCATGGAAGTCGTGACAGAGCCGATGGAGAACGGGAATGAAATGCCGCAGCTTTTGAGAGAAAATAAAGTGGACGGCGTTATTGTAATAGGCTGGTTGCTTGAAAAATACCTCAAATTCTTAAATGACAAGACAAAAGTGCCGTTTATTTATCTTGATTTCTGTGATGAGAAGCAGGATTCGGATTCGGTTGTTTCCGATAGTTATTATGGAGCTTACCGGATGACCAACTATCTCTTTGAGATGGGACATAAAAAAATTGCGTTTGTAGGAACGATTCTTTCAACCGGCTCTATTACAGACCGTTATTACGGCTATTGCAGGTCATTGCTTGAACACGGGATGCAGGTGCGGGAAGACTGGGTGATTCCGGACCGGGAACCGGAGACCGGGCGGATGTATCTGCCGGGATACTGCGAGCTTCCGGAGGAAATGCCGACGGCATTTTTCTGCAACTGTGACCTGACCGCGAGTATTATGATTCATAAGCTGCAGGAGGCAGGCTATGATGTGCCGGGCGATATCTCGGTGGCAGGTTATGACAATTACCTGTTTCCGGGGCTGTGCGATGTACCAATTACGACATATGAAGTTGATATGCGCGAGATGGCAAGGCGTGTGATTTCCAACCTGATTGCGAAGATGAGCGGGGAAAGCTACCGTCGTGGAATCTGTATCGTGGAGGGACATCTGGTAGAAAAAGAGAGTGTAAAAAGGCAGTTATAAAAAATATCTGATATGCGGAAAAAACATGATGAAAAGTTTTGTGTAAAGAATCTGTTATTTCAGTTCGTGTGTAGGACGGAACATAGCCGTTAGCAGTATTTTTCACAAAACGCATAGGATTATTTTGATTTTTTCTGCACGCTGGATTTGGCGTGACCGGATTTTTTGCTGATAGGATTTATATTTCGGTGAGTATGTAACAATCAGTGTCTCATCCAAATCTCCGGTAACAACAGGAACTTCTTTGTAATAAATGGAGTTAAAAACTTCTTCATCTGTTTCATCCAAAGTCCTGATATCTATAAAGCCTGTCGAACCAACTCTTCTGAACTGTGTTGGATTCAGGGCAATATCACGGTCTTCCTGCTTCATCTTTTTAAGGGAATGCGTGATTACATAAGCCCGATTTCCGATGCTGTTAAACGCCCGGTTATTTGCACTTCCAAGACCGGAATCTGAACAGAAAATAAATTCACTGCAGTTAAAATCTTTTATGATTTTCTTCTCCAAAGGCTTAAGCGTTGTCTGCTCGTTCTGATTACCCGGAAAAACATCAAATGCAAGCGGAATACCGTCAGCATCCATAAAAAGTCCCATACCGACAATTGGATTTGGGCGATTCTCCTTGCCTTTTCCATAGTGCTTCAAACCGCTTTCTTCTTCAATCTCAAAGTAATAATTCGTACAGTCATAGTAAAGTATCTTCTGATTTCTTGGATGGATGAAGTTTGAATTTTTGTATAGTTCACTTTGGATAAAATCCGACTCTTCCGCGATTACAGATAAAGCTCTGTAAACATCCTGAATCTCATACTTTGGTGGTTCAAGAAGCGTTTTGCAAAAGTTATAACTGCTGAGCTTGCTTGAAGGAGAGAGAACCCTTGCGTAAACGAGATCAGTAAGAATCGCATGAAGATCATACTTAAATTTATGGCATCCTTTAATCACACGGCAGATGTTATCAAGACGGAGTTCTGTGCATAGTTGTTGAAGGAACAGATAACCGGCATGAAAGGAACGTGCCTCGTTCATAGGAATGCAGGCAGCCTGCGAGAATTCAACCGTAACTTTCCCAGTGCGCTCATTGTAGAGTTCGGTTT
>OIXH01000951.1_pt1 | contig 34416 bp, 34 predicted proteins | sample 1587741 | NCBI WGS metagenome assembly OIXH01 (sample SAMEA3888916, study PRJEB22519) | human gut metagenome | biome: human gut; feature: human-associated habitat; material: faeces | place: Denmark | collected 2011 | reverse complement strand
TTACCAACAAACGGGTCAGTAGCAATCTTGAATGCGAGAGCTGCGAATGGCTCTTTATCTGATGACGGTCTTTCAACCTCATCGCCTGTTTCAGGGTCAACACCCTTGATAGCAGGTACATCTGTCGGAGCAGGCATATAATCAACGATAGCATCAAGGAGCATCTGAACACCCTTGTTACGGTAAGAAGAACCGCAGGTTACAGGTACCATTGTGTTGTCAATAGTAGCCTTTCTGATTGTGCTCTTGATTTCGTCGATTGTAAGCTCTTCGCCGCCGAAGTATTTCTCCATAAGATCCTCATCGAGTTCAGCAACTGATTCGATAAGTTTCTCATGATACTCGTTAGCGAGATCCTGCATCTCTTCCGGAATTTCCTCTTCACTGTAGTCTGTGCCGTCTTCGTTGTGATAGATTTCGGCTTTCATAGTAACGAGGTCAACGATGCCTCTGAAATCACTCTCAGCACCGATCGGAAGCTGAATCGGAACAGCATTACATTTAAGTCTGTCCTTCATCATCTGAACAACATGGTAGAAGTTAGCGCCCATGATGTCCATCTTGTTTACATAAACCATTCTCGGAACGCCGTAGTTATCAGCCTGACGCCATACTGTTTCAGACTGAGGCTCAACGCCGCCTTTTGCGCAGAGGACTGTTACAGAACCGTCAAGAACACGAAGTGAACGCTCAACTTCAACAGTGAAGTCAACGTGACCGGGGGTGTCGATGATGTTGATTCTGTGCTTGTCATACTGATGCTTGCTGCCGAACCAGAACGCAGTTGTAGCAGCAGAGGTGATTGTGATACCACGCTCTTTTTCCTGAACCATCCAGTCCATTGTGGAAGCACCGTCGTGTGTCTCACCGATTTTATGGTTTACGCCGGTATAATACAGGATACGCTCAGTTGTTGTTGTTTTACCAGCATCAATGTGAGCCATAATTCCTATATTTCTTGTTCTCTCTAATGGGTATTGTCTTCCTGCCATTTTAAAAATTCCCCCTTCCCAGGTTTTTTCTTATTTATTAAATTTCAACATCCTGCAATATAAATAACAATATTGCAAAGCACTTATTTTTTGATTAAAAGCGTTAAGATTTGGATTTTGCGACGTTCATGTAAGCTGAAGGCGTACCATGGTACGTCGAAGTTTACATGAGCCGAGTAAAATTCAAAGATTGATGCTTTTAATCAAAAAATTACCATTTGTAATGAGCAAAAGCCTTATTAGCCTCAGCCATTCTATGTGTATCTTCTTTCTTCTTAAATGCTCCACCGTTTCCGTTAACAGCATCGATTATTTCACCAGCTAATTTTTCAGCCATAGTTTTTTCATGTCTGTTTCTAGCATATGAAACTAACCATCTTAAACCTAAAGTTTGTCTTCTTTCAGGTCTAATTTCGATTGGAACTTGATATGTAGCTCCACCTACTCTTCTTGCTTTAACTTCAAGAACTGGCATTACATTTTCTAAAGCTGCTTCAAAAACTTCTAATGGATCTTTTTGTTCTTTTTCTTTGATTATATCAAAAGCTCCATATACTATTTTTTGAGCAACTGATTTTTTACCATCTAACATAATATTGTTAACTAATTTTGTAACGACTTTGCTATTATATATTGGATCTGGTAAAACATCTCTTTTTGCTATATATCCTCTTCTTGGCACTATACTTCCCTCCTTAAAAAATTATTTGTTTAATGTTATAAAACATTAAAAGGTACTCTGGAAAGACTATTTCACTTTCCCGTAATAGTGCTAATCTATCTATTTAAAAGGTAACTTCAAATAAATAAAATATGCACTATCTCTTTAGTAACGACCTAATCTTATTTTTTAGGTCTCTTTGCTCCATATTTAGATCTAGCTTGCATTCTGTCTTTAACACCTGCTGTATCTAAAGTTCCTCTTATGATATGGTATCTAACACCTGGAATATCTTTAACCCTTCCACCTCTTATAAGAACAACACTGTGCTCTTGTAAGTTGTGACCTTCACCAGGAATATAAGATGTTACTTCATAACCATTTGAAAGTCTAACTCTGGCAACTTTTCTTAAAGCTGAGTTTGGCTTCTTTGGAGTAACTGTTTTAACAACTGTACATACACCTCTTTTTTGTGGTGATCTGTTGTTTGTAGCTCTATTTTTCTTTGAGTTGTATCCTTTTTGTAAAGCTGGAGCTGTTGATTTTGCTTTAGTTGTTTGTCTTCCTTTTCTTACTAATTGATTAATTGTTGGCATATTTTATTTTTCACCTCCGTCTTTTAAAATTAAATATACGCTAAGGAATACTATTATCTAGTATACATTAGCGTATATCATTGTATCATTTTAATTTACTAAAGTCAATGTTTTTTCTTTATTTTTCCTGGTTTGGTATTTTTCCTTTCATAATACTAATAGCCCTATCAGAAAGTTTTTTATACCTTTCTTGTTTATCCCTAATTTTTTCAGGCAATTTAGGCAAAATTCCAAAGTTAGCATTCATTGGTTGAAACTTCTCATTTGGCGTTGAAATATAATCTGTTAAAGCACCTATCATAGTTTCAACAGGGAATACAATTTTTCCTTTATTTTTCATATATCTAACTGCATTAATCCCTGCAAGTAATCCTGATGCAATAGATTCCACATATCCCTCAACACCTGTGATTTGGCCAGCAAAAAATACATTTTCATTATCTTTCATTTGATACACATTATTCAATATCTGCGGAGAATTAATATATGTATTTCTGTGCATTACACCATATTTAACAAATTCAGCATTCTGTAATCCTGGTATCATTGAAAATACTCTTTTTTGCTCGCCAAATTTTAAATTTGTTTGAAAGCCAACCATATTATATAAACTACCAACTGAATTATCTTGTCTTAATTGAACTAAAGCATATGGTCTTCTACCCGTTCTTGGATCATCAAATCCGACTGGCTTCAAAGGTCCATATCTCAAAGTATCTATTCCCCTCTTAGCCATTACCTCAACAGGCATACATCCTTCAAAAATTTCTCTTCTTTCAAAAGAATGTAACTCTACAACTTCCGCATTCACAAGTTCATTCCAAAAATTTTCATATTCTTCCTTATTCATAGGTAAATTAATATAATCCGCCTCACCTTTTCCATATCTATCACCTATAAAAGCAATATTCATATCTACTAAACTTTTTTCTATAATTGGTGCAGCTGCATCATAAAAATGCAATTCATTATTTCCAACAAGTTTTGAAATCTTTTCAAATAAAACATCAGATGTTAAAGGTCCTGTAGCAATAATAGTTACAGCATCATCTGGAATTTCTGTAACCTCTTCTTTTATAATTTCAACATTATCTAAATTTTCCATATATTCAGTAACTTTTCTTGAAAACTCTTCTCTATCAACTGCCAAAGCTTGGCCTGCAGGTACACTTGTCTCATCAGCAATCTTTATTAACAAAGAATCCAACATTCTAAGTTCTTCTTTTAATAATCCACACGCATTAGTTAACAAATTAGATTTAAAAGAATTGCTACAAACTATCTCTGCTAAATTCGAATTTGAATGTGCAGGTGAATATTTTGTTGGTTTCATTTCATATAATCTAACATTTATTCCACATTTTGAAATTTGATAGGCAGCCTCGCATCCTGCAAGGCCGCCTCCTATAATATTTATGTAATCTTTCATATACTTCCTCATTATTTATCTAAATCATCATCTGCTTTATCTACTTTAGAATCAGCTTCAGTTTTGCACTTAGCTGTTTTATCAGCTTTTACTGTACTTTTTTCTTCGTCTTTTCCAAATGATGTTCTTCTCTCTTTGCTATATTCTTCAGACACTCTATCTGTCTTAACTCTTGCTTCTAATGAAGCATAAATTTCTGATAATGGTCTAGCATTTGCATTTTTTCCTTTTCCTTGGTTAACTGCAATTCCTTTTTCTTTAGCCATTTCTACAATTGCTTTTGATGTCATCCACAATGTTAAATTCATAGCACCACCTTTTGTAACCTTTGGTATATCATTTGCTTTTGAAAACTCTTCAATTTTTTTATCATCAAAAGAAGTACTTTTTTTATCAGTATATTCATCTACTACTTTACTATATTCTTTATTTACAATTTCTCCAATAAGAGGAATTTCTTTTCCAGCTTTTTTTAATTCATAAGCTTCTTTAACTTTTTCATAAAGAAAATCCATATCTTCTTGAGCCAATTTCTTTTTAGCTTCTTCATGATCATCAGCTTTTTCATATTTATCTTTGCTATACTTAGCGTTTTCTTTATCTGCTATCTCTTTCTCATAATCTTTTACTTTTCCAACTTCTAATACTTTTTTAACTTCTTTTTCTTCTGCTGAGCCTTCTAATAATGGTGTAGCATTACCTATTACAGCACCTTCAGCTCTATCACAAAGTCTAGCAATTCTTCCATCTACTTTAGCCCATGATTTTATTTTTCTAATTATCTTCATTAATAATCTTTTAAATGGTCCAATTTTATATGTTGACATTTCAGGCTCAGTAGTCTCTTTGCTATCTTTACCATCTTTTCCTTTACCTTCTGAATCATCTTTGCTAGGATCTTTTGTAGGTTCTCCAGCCTTAGTAGCATCATCATCTTTGCCTTTGCTATCTTTTTCCTTTAAATTTTTTTCTAAATCGCTTAATTTTCCAAGTAATTCAGCATGCTCACCTTTTAACTCCTCTAATCTTTCTTTAATTTCTTTTATATCGCTCGCAAGATATTTTCCACCATTATTAATAAGAGCATTATTTTCAGCATTAATTTTTCCTTCTAGTTCTTTTATTTTATCTTTTAAAGCTTTTACTTCTGGTGAATCTTTTTCTGGTTCAGCATCTTTAGTCTCGTCATTTTTCTTTGATGGTTCTTGACCTTCATCGTCTTTTTCTCCACTTTCTTTTGATTCTATATCTTTTCCAGTTTGCAAATCATTTAATTTTCCATTTAATTCATAACGTTGAGCTTTTAACTTATCTATTCCGGCTTTAATTTGAGCTAATTCTTCTGGAGTATAGTTACCTTCGTTATTTCTAAGAACCCATTCTTCAGAATTAATTTTATTATCCAAGCTACTAATTTGATCTTTTACCGCTTTCACTTCTGGTGAATCAATTTCTTCTGTTTTTTTATCATCATTCTTAGGATCATCTTTATTTTCTTCACCTTTTTCAGGTTCTTCCTTACTCTTATCATCTTTTTCTGGGTCTTCTTTGCTTTTCTCATCATCCTTAGTTTCCTTAGTAAGAAGATCTCTTAATTCATTTTGTAAGTTATATATTTCTATATCAATTTTAGTTCTATTAATTGAACTTGCATCTTTTCTCTCAGCATTAACAATGGCTGATTCTCCTTCTCTTGAAACTTCATAATATGATTGTTTTTCAGCTTGCAATTTTTCTATTTGTTTTTTTAATTCTTCAATTCTAGCTGATTCTTTGGATTCAATTGCTCCAACAGCAACCTTTACATCATTTTTTATTGGTTCTTCAATCGGTTCTTTTACAGATTCTTCTATTGGCTCCTTTAAAAGTTCACTCTTTGGTCTAGTAGTTTTTGCTTTACTACTTTTTGTTTTAGTATTTCTTGTTCTGCTTTTTGCTTTTGTAGCAGCTTTTTGTTTATTTTCTTCCATACTATTTCCCTCTTTTTTTATATTTTTATTTACGCTCTTTAAACTTCATTATTTATTTTATCACACTTGCAAGCTTTTTTCAACATTTATGTTAACTTTATCGATGTATCCAGCGCAAGTTTAATCATATCATTCAATGATTTTTGTCTATCTTCTGCAGATAACAAAGCTTTTTTCTTTATAGAATCAACAACTGTAAGCAAACATGCTGCACTCTTTCCAAGCATTTTAGCAGTATAAAACAATGCAAAAGATTCCATCTCAGCTCCAACAATATTTAAATCAGCAGGGAAACTATTAATTACATTATCTACATTTTCTATATATGGATCAAAGCATTCTGTACACGCAATATTTTCCTTCTTAACATTAATATTTTCATCCATAGCAACTTTTTCAATAATTTCATTAAGTTTCTCATCAGCTTTAACAAACTTAACATCTTGATTATTATAGTTCTTTGCAAAATTTCCTTGAGTGAAACTACCATCAACCAAAATAGTATCAAGCAAATCAACACTTTCATCATAAGCTCCGCAAGATCCAACTCTAATAATCGTTTTTACATCATAAAATTTGTATAATTCATAACAATATATTCCCATACTTGGCATTCCCATTCCAGATGCCATAACAGTAAGTCTTTTTCCTTTATACATACCTGTATATGCAAATATATTTCTAACTGAATTTACAAGTTCATAACTTTCAAAAAAATTTTCAACAATATATTTAGCTCTCAAAGGATCACCAGGCATAAGAACCACTTCAGCGATATCTCCTTTTTTAGCTTCATTATGAGCAGTCATATTAATCTCCTTTTAATCTAATAATACAAAAATATTATATCTATAAAACATTTTTTTTACAACCCTAAAGAAAAAGTTTATAAAACAATTTATTCAGTATAAGTTAAATAATTATGAAAAATGTCAATTGTATTGACATTGTGTATACATCTGTGATAAAATACATATAATATAGTATGGAGGTGTTTGAAATGGCTAAAACAGAAAATATTAATATTAGAATAGAACCTGAACTAAAAAAAGAAGCAGAAGAAACACTTAATTTTCTTGGTTTAACAATGGCTGAAGCCATTAAATTATTTTTAAGACAAGTAACTTTGACTGATAGCATACCTTTTAAAATTGAAAAGCCAAAATATAATAAAGAAACTTTATCTGCTATTGATGAAGCTAAAAAAATAACAAAAAATCCAAATAACTATAAATCTTTCGAAAATATCGATGAATTAATGGAGGACTTGCATAATTAATATGAAATATACTATATATATGACCAATAAATTTAAAAAAGATTATAAAAAAATGCAAAAAAGGAACAACTTTGATGAAAAAGAATTCATAAAAGTTGTTTCTTTACTTGCTGATGGTAAAGAATTACCAGGAAAATATTGTAATCACATATTAGAACCTAGAAGCGAACGGTATTTACGAATGTCATATAAAACCTGATTGGCTACTGGTCTATACTATAAATAATGATATATTAATTTTAACGTTAACTAGAACAGGAACACACTCAGATCTATTTTAAATCTAATTATTTCAAATATATTTTATACCTTTATTTTACCACTATCAATTAATGTCCATACTTTTTTATAATAAATACATTGTTAAACCTACATTTTTAGAAATTGCATAAAAAACTTACTGCATTTATTTTTTACTCTACTTCATAGTATCATATAAAATGTAATATTCACTCAATATACTCTCAAAAATTATTAAATATAGTCCAAAAAGTCCAAAAAATCTTTTAATGAAATAAATAATAATTTTATCATCTTAGTTATAAAAAATACATTTATTGAATACTGAATATACATATTTATCTATTTTTAAAATACTCATCAACAATATTATTTGCCTCTACCAATCCAAAGCCTGTCTCTTCTCTCAATGCTTTTATTATTCTTATCTTATCATTCCCATATAATTGTATTTTTTGTTCTATATTATAAATATCATTTCTCAAATCAAACTCATCTTGTTCTATTTCTACTTTATTTTCTAAAGATTCATTTTGACTGTTTAGAATTTTTTGTTTACTTTCTTCAAACTCTTTTTCTGTTATCATTCCATCATTTCTAAGTTTAGATAATCTTTCAAGTTGTTCAATAAAATTATTATTATTTTGTTCCATAGTCTTTTTTCCCCCTAAATTATTGCTTACTTTATCGTTATTAGTAATTATTGATGTAAGTATTGCATATACATTATTTGCAAAATTCATAGCATTCCTATATTCCATAGAATTTTTTTCTATTTCTGTTTTTATCAAATCTATTGTATATAAAGAATTACTTATTTTTTTTGTTATTATCCTTATTTGCAAAATATTAATTACATTTTTACTTGCCCTAGTATTTGCACCAACTATTGCACCAACACCGCCAGCTAATGCTCCTCCAACGACTGCTCGACCAACACCACCCTTCATAACTGTATTTGAATCCTCAATTATTTGACATTCAATAATATCTGAGAAATTTATTATATCTATCTTCTGATAAGGAAATATGCTACATATTGCAATTTGTTTATGTTCTAAATCTACTCTAAATTGTTGTTCATTTCCATGTATGCTAAAAATTTTTGAAGTTTTAAAATCTTTATCTTTTAATTTTTTATCTACTTCATTTGAATTATTTTTAGTTATTTGGTCATCCATTTCCATTGCATTTAATATATAAAACATACCTATACCTATTAGTACAATAATTACTGTTATTACTATATCCATATTTAGCACCTACTTATTTTTTGTTTAAATCTATAAATTCTTCCTATAATAAATATCGGAAATGAAAACCACGAAAGTGGTTGCCAGTGTAATGATAAGCCATTCGCACCATCAAAAGCAAAATGGTTTATTTTTTATTGTCTATATATAAACAAAAAGTGAGATAGTTTTAAAAACTACCTCACTTTTATCATAAAAAATCATTTAAATTCCTACGCACTTTTTATCTCTAATCTTAATTTATCAGCAATCATCGCTATAAACTCTGAATTTGTAGGCTTACCTTTATCAGCATTAACAGTATAACCAAATATATTTTCAGTAGCTTCTATTTTACCTCTACTCCAAGCAACTTCAATAGCATGTCTAATAGCCCTTTCAACTCTACTTGAAGTAGTTTTATATTTACGTGCTATCTCTGGATATAACTGTTTAGTAATTTGATTAATTACATCTATATTATCAACTGCCATCATTATAGCTTCTCTTAAATATTGATATCCCTTTATATGAGCTGGTACTCCCACCTCATGAATAATATTTGTAACTAAAGCCTCTAAATTTTCCTGACTCTTTTCTGATTTTGGAATTTGAATGTACTCTGCTTTTGTTTCTTTAACTACAAAGTTAGTTTTTCTATCTGGTGTTTGATAGTTTTTCAATGACTCTATTCTTTTAATTAATACTTCTATATCGAAAGGTTTTACTACATAATATTGTGCTCCTAAATTAATTGCTTGCTTTGTAATCTTATCTTGTCCAACTGCAGAAATCATCACACAAAATGGATATTTATCTAAATTTGTACTATTAAGTTTCTCTAAAACACCTATTCCATCTAAATGAGGCATTATAACATCTAACAAAGCAACGTCTGGTTGACACTCAACTATTTTTTCAAACGCTTCCTCTCCATCCTTAGCTACTGCTATAACCTCCATATTATCTTTACTGTCAAAATACTTTTTTAAAGTTGTTGCAAACTCAATGTTATCATCTGCAATTAGAACTGTAATTTTCTCCTTCACTTTTTTCTCCTTTCAAATCTAAATACTTAGTCATTTGAATACATGCTCAAAAGTATACTTTTCATTGTTTCTAATTTAATAAGTTGAATTGTAAAATATTTACATTTATTATTATAATCGCTTTTCAAACAAATTTCAATAGTTTAAATGAAGTTTTTCTATTTTTTTCCATCGTTTTTTCTATTTTACTTCTATATTCCTTTTTCCAATAATTTTTACGTCCTCTAAAGTAACTCTATCAGACAATTTGTCCTTTTGTAACTTATAAATGCAATTTTTTTCTCCCTCAACAATAAGTCTTACTTTTTCCGCATATTCCAAGTTGGAAATAACTATCCCTCTATTCTTTAAATGATACTTAACCTCTTCAAGCTCTTTATAATCAACAAAAAATTCTGCCTCTAATCCCTCTTCTTGCTTAATAATTGTTGCACTATCAAGAGCTGTTGTAGTAGCCAATGAATATGCTCTAACTAATCCTCCGGTTCCAAGCAAAATACCTCCAAAATATCTAGTAACAACAACTAAGACATTAGATATATTTCTACCATTAACAATATTAAGCATTGGTACGCCAGCTGTTCCGGAAGGTTCTCCATCATCACTTGCTTTAAATACCCCTTCTTCTACAACTTTATAAACAAAACAATTATGCCTTGCATCATGATATTTCTTTCGAATAATATTTAATTTTTTTTCCGCTTCTTCTACAGATTCAACATGAAAAACATTGCAAATAAACTTAGACTTCTTTTCTGTAATTTCAGCAGAACAATCTTCTTTTATAGTATAAAACATATAATCTTCTCACTTTACTAAAAATGTTTTCCTGCAGTAAAACCAGTAGAATATGCAATTTGCAAATTAAACCCTCCAGTATATGCATCAACGTCTATTATTTCTCCTGCAAAATATAAACCAGAAACAATTTTAGATTCCATAGTTTTAGGATTAATTTCTTTAACACTTATTCCACCAGCTGTAACAATTGCCTCATCAACAGGTCTAAATCCATCAATCCTAACAACAAAGCATTTTAATATCTTAACTAAATTCATTCTCTCTTCTCTAGTAATTTCATTAACATGCTTTTCAGAATCAATTTTGGATTTATCAATAACAGCATCAATCATTTTCTTAGGTAACAATTTGTCCAATGAATTTTTAAATTGTTTATTTTTTACCTCAGTAAAATCTCTCAAAATTCTTGCATCCAATTGTTCAAAAGAAAGTGCTGGTTTTAAATCTATTTTTAAAACAATCTTTCCATTTGAAATCTTTTTATCAATATCCTTATATCTAAGTAAATGAGCTGAACCACTTAATATTGTAGGACCACTCACTCCGAAATGTGTAAATAGCATTTCTCCAAAATCTGAATAAATCTTTTTATCTTTCTCAATATCGTATAACATTATTCCAACATTTCTAAGGCTTAATCCTTGCATTTTTGAACATACAGATTTTTCAGCAATCAAAGGAACTAATGATCCTCTAACATCTTTTATTGTATGTCCAAGCGCTTTAGCAATTTCATAACCTTCACCGTTTGAACCAGTTAGCGGATAACTTTTGCCTCCTGTTGCTAAAATAATTTTATCAGCATCTATCTTACCATTTTCTAATACAACACTTTTAACTCTGCTATCTTCAATCTCAATTCCACAAACTTTAGAATTTAACTTAACATCTACTCCAGCTTTTTTTGTTTCTCTCTCAAGTGCCATTCTAACATCTTCAGCTCTATCACTAGTTGGAAAATATCTATTACCACGTTCTTCTTTAACAGACACTCCTTCTTTTTTCAAAAGCTCAATAATATCTTTATTATCAAAATTTTCAAAAGCACTATATAAAAATCTACCGTTTCCAGGAATATTGTTTATAAAATCATCAATATTCAAACTACTTGTAATATTGCATCTACCTTTTCCAGTAATTAAAATCTTTTTTCCTAAAATATTATTCTTTTCTAATAAAACAACTTTATCACCAGATTTTGCTGCGCTAATCGCAGACATCATTCCAGCAGGTCCACCACCAATAACTACAACTTTCATTACTTATCCTCTTCTAATAATTTTACCGCTCTTATAACTCCAATTTTTCCATATTCATATGTAAGCCCACCTTGTTGAAAAGCAATATATGGATCACGAATAGGCGCATCACAACTAAGTTCAATAGATGACCCTTGCGTAAAACTTCCACTAGCCATAATAACTTTATCCGTATATCCAGGCATATCCCAAGGCATTGGAACAGATTCTGAATCAATTGCACATCCTCTTTGAATACCTTGAACATATTTTATAAGTTTATTTTCATCTCTAAATATAATAGTTTGAACTATATCTGATCTTTTCTCATCAAATCTTGGAACAACATCATATCCAAGTTTCTCCAAAAGTCTACTTGCAAAAACCGCTGTTTTCAAGCTACTTGCCACAACAGAAGGTGCCATATAAATACCTTGTAAAAAGTTTTTGTTAATTCCTAAAGATGGTCCAACTTCTTTTCCTTGTCCTGGAGCTGTTAATCTTTCAGCACAAAGCTCAATATATTTCTTTTTTCCAACAATATATGCACCATTAGGAGCAAGTCCACCTCCCATATTTTTAATCAAAGATCCTACCATAAAATCAGCACCAACATCAACTGGTTCAATATCATCAACAAATTCTCCATAACAATTATCTACCATTATAATAACGTCTTTGTTAACTTCTCTAACCGCTTCTATAGCTCTTTTAATCTTGTCCATAGTTAAACTTCTTCTAGTTGCATATCCTCTTGATCTTTGAATTTCAATCATTTTTACGTCATTTTTGGCAAGTCTCTCTTTTATTTTTGCAATATCAAAATCATCATCAATTAAATCAATTTGTTCATAATTAACATTATATGATTTTAAAGAACTTGGATTATCATTAAATCCAATTATTGAATCCAATGTATCATAAGGTTTTCCAGAAATACTAAGTAATGTATCACCAGGTCTCAAATTAGCAAACAAAGCCACAGTAATTGCATGTGTACCTGAAATAAATTGATTTCTAACCAAAGCATCCTCTGTATGAAAAACATCAGCAAAAACCTTCTCAATAGCATCTCTTCCAATATCATCATAACCATAACCACTAGTTGAATTAAAATGCACATCTGCAATTCTATTTTTTTGAAATGCATCTAGCACTCTTATACTATTTCTCATGCATCTTTCATCAATTTTTTTGACTTGCTTACTAATCTCATCCTCTACTTCTTTAACTAATACATCTAATTTTTTATCGTCCATCTTTTTCTCCATCCTATATAATTATTTCTATTAAATACTATCTCTAGCAACTCCATTTTTCAAACAATACTTACCTATAAATACAGGTGATAGTTCATCTGATTCGTATGTTGGCTCTAAAATGATATCTCCATTACTATTTATAACTCCCCATTTTCCGCCTTTTTTTATTCCTGCAAATCCATACTCATCAAGTTCTGTAGCTTCATCATATTTATAAGGCACAATAACATTATCTTTCAAATCAACAAATCCCCATTTATCTCCTGACTTACTAGCATAAATATTATTTTCCAAATATACCGTTTTATTTCCAACCTTTTTTCCATCAGAAGTTAAATAATACATTTCATTTTGAGTCATAACTTTAATATAATTATCAACTCTTTCTAATTGTGCATGTTCTACTGACACTACCTCGTTTATACTACCTGTATAAATAGTTATATTATCACGTGCAGTTGCAATAAGTAATCCAGTGCTTTTAATTTCTTCAATATAATCATACTCATTTTCTACAACTACATTTTTATCTTTATCTAGAATTCCGTACTTATAATTATCATCTATTGAAATATAAAATCTCCCTGTTGATGTTTCTTCCAAACTTGCATATTTAGAATTCTCAACTTCTTTTCCATTCAAATCAAAAGTATAATCGACATCGTCCAAACTAGCTTTTACATATATTCCAACAACCATAAGTTCTTGATATTTTTCAGGAATAAGAACATTTCCACTTAAATCTATCAACCCAAATGATTTATTTTTTTGAACTGTAAATGTATCAGTTCCATTATTATAATAAATATCAATATATTTATTATCTGTTAAATTTTCTTTATTTTTATATAATGCATATCTTCCATTTTTCGAAGCTACTATATAAACATCATCAGAATTTATTTCAGTGACACGATACACATTTTCATTATCCATTTTCAAAATTTCTTTTTCATTTTTGTCTACATATCCATATGTATATCCATCTTTAGTTTTGTTTCCTATAATATATCCACCATCTTTATATGAACCATCTTTAACAAAACCATCGCCTTTTACATAATCATATCTACAAGAAACAAGTTGAGTTCCTTTAATATTAATTACACCATACTTATTATTTTTCTTTACTAATATTTCTCCATATTTATCCTGTAGTGAAGAAATTTCATCATACTCAGCATCTGTTATTTTATTTCCAGCAAAATCTAACAAACCATACTTATCATTTTCTTTATATTTAAGAACAGAATTATTATAAATTGAGTCATCTGCATTTGCTGTTTCTTGAATTCCTGATACCTCATCAAAGTTTGCATATAATTCTTGTTTACTAGCATTAAGTACTTTATACTTTCCCTCAGAAACAACAATAAAAATTTCTTTATCTTGATTAGGAACTTGAACAAAATCGTATTCAGCTGGAATTACAACAGTTCCATCTCTTCTTATAACACCATATTTTCCAGAAACCTCTAATGGAAAATACGTATAATTAGAGACTTCTAATAATTCATAATCTTTATCAATTTTCTCTTTATTAGAAATAATTTTAGAGCATGTAATTGCAAATACAATTAACACTAATATAATTCCTATTATAATATAACCTTTTTTATTCATATACTCATCTCTTCACTTTCTTTGAACTTCCTAACATATAAACATTTTACAATAATTAATTCTTTATTTCAATATATTAGTTTAATTCACCAAAAGTAAACTAATACATAAAATATTATTACTAGGAGTGATATCTAATGACATTAGACAAACTAAATTTAAATGAATCAGGACAAATCGAAAAAATAAACTGCTCTCCAGAAATCAAACAAAGATTTATTGATTTAGGTTTCATCCCAGGATGCCAAATAAAACCTGTTCTAACAAGTATCTCTGGAAATATTAGAGCGTACTATATAAAAGATACTCTCTTGGCAATTCGAGATACTGACTCATGTAATATAACTATAAAGACGCCAATATAAAATTGACGTCTTTTGTATTATCCTTTATTTTCACTCTTTTTATTATGTCTTGTATCATATTTTTTTGACCATTTATCAATATAATATCTTCTTATAATTGACATATTTGTAAAAATTCTTCCAACAAAAACTATTACAGCAGCTAAATAAATATCTACATTTAATTTCTCACCTAAGTATGTAAGAAGCATTGCCAAAATAGCATTACCAAAAAATCCTGATACAAAAATTCTTATATCAAACTTCTTATTTAATAATGAATTAATTCCTCCAAAAACAGAATCAAGTGCTGCAACGATTGCAATTGCCAAATATCCAGAATATGAATATGAAATTGTTGGTAAATTCATTCCTAAAACTATTCCTAGAACAGAACAAACTATAATTGTAATATAAATCATTGTAAATCTCCCTTTCTATTATTCTCCAAAATTAATTTCTACATTTCCATTATATTTATTAATATAAACTTCATTTTCAACAGTGTATGAAATCTGTTTATTATAACTTTCTAAATAATCCTTTATTCCACCTTTTATATTAATAACACTTTCTAAGTTTTTTGAATCTCCTATAACTTTTATTGTATAAGGTCCAGAAATTCTATTATCATTCATAACCATATATTCAGAAATATTGGCAACAAAAGAATTATTTACAACTCTTTCATCATTAAGTGAAATTGCTTCTGCTCCAGCATATTTTAATTCATTAATAGCCATTATTAAATCATTATATGTTATGACTTGTTCTTTATCATTAGCTGCATTTTTTCCATCAGCAATTGTTAAAATAATACCCGGTCCCTTAACATCAGTATATCCTAAATCACAACGAGCTTTATCAACATCTGACTTTAATAAATCCATAGTAGCTTGAACATCAGATGATTGATCAGTATATTCTTTTGTTGTATTTTGAATTTCTTCTAATTGTTGTTTCATCTCACTTGACTTATCTTTCAATGTTGAATATTCAGTTCTCAATTCTGTTTCTCTTTTTTGCCCCACTCCAGATGCCTCAATAACCTGTACACTTTTAAATTGTAAAAACATAACACTTGTAAGCAATATACAAATTATTCCTATCGTTACTATCATTATAACTTTTCCCTTCAAGTCATTCACCACCTATTCTACAACCTGTAAATATTTATATTGTCTTGTTCCTGTATATTTTGGAACAGTAATTGAATCTTTTTTCTCAACCTTAACTCTAATTCCATCGCTTTTCATAAAATCTAAATATGCATTAGGTCTTAACATTGTTGAATACAATTCTGTTGGTGAACCAATCGCCTTAACCACAAAAGGAACACTAACTTTTTCATTATTTATTTTTACTACATTTCCATTACAACTAATAGCTGTAGTAGAAATTATACGTTGATTATTAATTGAAACCGCATCAGCACCTTGATTAAATAATTCATTAACCACTTCAACTAAATCAATATAATGGACTAAATCACCTGTTGAATCAGAATCTTGAAGAGTTATTACAATTCCCTTACCAGTCACATCTGTATATCCAAGTAATCTATTATATTCAGTTAATTCTTTTTCAAGTTTTTCTGACTCTTCACTATTAGATGCAGAAGATTTTCTCAAATTCTCTAATTGTGTTTGAGCAAGCTGAACCTGCACATACAATCTATTATAATTTTCTTGCTCGGTTAAAACTTGATCTCTAAGTTTGTTTTCCGCAATAGACTGAACTGTAGCTTCTCCCTCAGTGGTATAACTAATAGCACTTCTATATTGAACACAAATACTTGCAGCAGTAACAAAACATAAAATTCCTATTAAAAATACTTGCCATTTTTCCTTTTTCATCTATATAACTCATCCCTCTCTATAAGACAATTTTTAATTAACCGCTTCTCTAAAATAAGCAGGATGCTCAGAAAGATTACTATTTATAAATAATTCACCTTTCTTTCCTTTTTCATTATTTAAAATTTCGTTCATAAATAAAATTCTTGTATTCAAATCTGTACAAGATCCTAAATAAACAGTTTTTTGTTCTTCTCCCAGTATTAATGTATAATTTGTATTATCTGAAATATCAATCTTAGTAATATATTTATCTACTTCATAATTTTTTGAAGTTTCAATTATATTCGCAACTGTATCTAATTTCTTCAAATCATTTTCACAAAGTCTAACTGAATTATTGTTAATATTTATCAATGTCTCCATTGGTGTTTCTTCACCAATTAATACTGGTAAATCAATTTTCTCACTAGTAATATCTAAAACATAACCTTGTCCATCTATAATCGCATATTTTCCTTCAGCAAATTCAACTAAATATTTTTCTGTTCTTTCTTCAACAATAATTTTTATCTTATTAGGTAAACTTCTAGAAATCTTTACAGAATTCACATATGAATTTCTTTCTATATTAGTAATTGCATCAGACTTTTTAAACAAAAATATATTCTTATATAACTGTATACCAGATAAACTTGCAATTGTATCTGATGCAATCTTTGAATTTTGCTCAACAACTATTTCTTGAATATTAAACATTGGCGATAAACATAAAAAACATATTGTTCCACCAAGTAAACAAATTAAAAGAATTATTCTAGTTAATCTACCCCTTATTTTTTTCTTCTTTTCATTCATTTTAGGCCTAGCATTCTTATAATTATCCTTCCTAGGCTTGGTGTTTTTTGCTTTTTTCTTTTTCTTTTTAACTGATAAGTTTTTATCTTTTTTCTTATTAGCTAAATTTTTCGAATCAGAAAAACCAATAATATATTCATCATCAAAATTAAATTTGTTATTCACTACTTGATTTTTTTTCTTCTGTTTCAAACCTCAAACCCCTTTGTTTAATAATATCTACATCTAACTTTTTCAACTTATATTCCAAGTTTTCATATCCTCTTTCAACAAATTCGCAATTATTTATGCAAGCTACACCTTTTGCTTTCAAAGCAGCGCCAATCAATGCAGCACCGCCACGCAAATCTGTAGCTGTCACATCTTTTCCAATCAATCTCTTCGTTCCCTTAATAATAGCTGATGAACCAGAAATAGATATATGAGCTCCCATTTTTATAAGTTCCGGTACACATTTAAACCTATTTTCAAAAATGTTTTCAGTAACAACTGATGTGCCTCTAGCCACAGAAAGCATAGATAAAAATATTGATTGCATATCAGTTGGAAAACCCGGATATGCAGATGTGGATATAATTATATCTCTTTCTGACTTATAATCTTTGCAGGTCTTACTAACCCACATTTCATCATTACTAATTTTATATTTCATTCCGAACTTTTCAAGTTCATTTAATATCGATTTATCAAAATTCTTATTTACATTTAACAGTCTGACTTCTCCGCCTACTGCTGTAACTGCTGCTAAATAAGTTCCACATACTATTCTGTCACAACTTATATCTATGGTGGTATCTCTAAGACTTTTTACACCCCTTACTACTATCTCATCTGTTCCTGCACCTGTGATATCAGCCCCCATTTTAATCAAGGCTTTACACAGATTAACAATCTCTGGCTCTTTAGACACATTAGAAAATGTTACGCAATATCCATCCGATAGAACTGCTGCAAGAATTCCATTCTCCGTAGCACCTACACTTCTTACCCTGAGCCTTATATGGTTATCTCCATTAACTCTGCCCCCGCAGATTAATTCAGATGTTTCTTCATTTTCATCTATTTCATATCCCATTTTTCGTAAAATATCTATATGGACATCTATTTTTCTAAGACCGATATTACAGCCTCCGGGATATGAAATTTTACACCAATTATTTCTACTAAGCAATGCACCTGCTAACACTATTGATGACCTTAATTTAGTAACATCTTCTTTCGGTATGTCAGATACATTAATTTTGTCGCTGTCTAATTCTAATATATTATTTTCAAACTTATAATTACAGCCTAAATGCTTTAATATTTTAAGCATAATTCTTACATCTGATATGTCCGGACAATTTCTCATAACTGTCCTTCCTTTATTTAAGATAGCAGCTGCAATAACAGGTAATGCTTCATTTTTTGAACCCTGAACTGTGATCTCACCTGATAGACCATAAGTCTTTCCGACTCTATAATACATAACGACACCAACTATTCTGCCTTTATGTATTATATGCATCTGTATTAACTATGTGATATCCTTTACTCAAATTTAATACGTTTAGATACAGCAAGCACAATACCTATTTCAATTAGCAGACACAATATCGACGATCCACCATAACTCATGAATGGTAACGTTACACCTGTATTAGGCATTGAGTTAGTAACAACGGCTATATTCATAACTGTCTGTATCGAAATATGTGCCATAACACCGACTACTAACATTGAGCCAAATAAATCAGGTGCATTATTAGCAACTATCATAAACCTCCATATCATAAAGATGAACATTAATATTACCGCTATTCCACCGATAACACCTAATTCCTCACATATAACCGTAAATATCATATCATTTTGTGCCTCTGGTACATATCCAAGCTTCTGGATACCATTTCCAAGTCCTTTACCAAACAGGCCACCTGAACCCAGTGAATATAATGACTGTAATACCTGAAATCCACCCTCATCTGCGAATTTCTCAGGATTTAACCATACTCTGATTCTTTCAAATCTGAATGGTTCAAGCATTATCGCTCCAGCGACAGCTGCCACTCCGGCACCTATCATAATTACGAAATATGATATTCTAGGACATGCCACAAATAACATAACCACACCGATTCCAGCTACAATAATAGCTGAGCTAAGGTCTTTTGTAATAAGTGCTATAACACCTGCAGATATTCCTATGAATACCATGCACAATAGAAATGTTCCGATATTCTTAAGTTTTTTCGCCTTCTTTTCTATAACAAATGCCATAAATACAATTACACCTATCTTTACAACTTCACATACCTGAATTGAGAAGCCTGCAATTGATATCCACCTTGATGCACCATTCGCACTTATACCTATTGGTGAAAGAACCATCATAGCCATTAGAATTGAACCAAAATATGCAGCTAATGCAACTAACGGTTTCTTAAAAATATGATAGTCAAATTTAATAACTACTACCATAAGGATAACTCCGATAACTGCTGCCTTAATCTGGCTTATTACATAGTATTTAGAGTCACCAAACTCCATTGATGCTTCATAAGAACTTGCACTATATAACATTACAAGTCCGAAACCCATCATAAATATGGTTATAAAAAGCAGGCTATAGTCAAAATATTCTCCACTTCTGGTTTTTCTTATGTTCTTTTTTGTGTCTCTACTAGTATTCATTCTATTTGCCAAAATAATCTCTCCTTAAAGATTGCTAACATACTCCTTAAACAATTTTCCTCTTTCTTCATAGCTCTTAAACATATCCCAGCTTGCACATGCAGGTGATAATAATACTACGTCACCCGGTATTGCTAAATTTGCTGATGTATTAACAGCCTCTTCTAAACTGTCTACGAATATATAATCACGATATCCATGTTTATCTGCTGTTCTTGCAATCTTCTCTTTAGTTGCACCTAATAGAACTAATTTCTTAATTTTGCCATTAAATGCATCAAACCATTCATCATATTCTGAACCTTTGTCATAACCACCTGCAATAAGTATTGTAGGACAAGTCATCGCTTCTATGGCTTTAATTGAAGCATCTGTATTAGTTCCCTTAGAATCATTATAATATATTACACCATCTTTCTTAGTAACATATTCAATTCTATGTTCTACCGCATCAAAATCTCTGATGGTATCTCTGATAATGTCTGCTGGAACATCCATATTAACAGCTATTGCCACTGCTGCCATTACATTTTCAATATTATGTATGCCCACAAGTTTCATATTATGCGAATTGCATATTATGGTTTCTTTCCCGTCTTCTCTGTATACAATATTCTCTCCATTTAAGCATACACCATTCTCCAGACTAGATCTGCTGCTAAAAAATACTACTTTATTCTTTAATTTTTTCGCTTCTTTTCTAAGTATTGCATCTTCGTAATTTAATACGCAGATTTCATCTGGATTCTGATTCTTTGTTATACTCATCTTAACATTTGTATAATTCTCCATTGTATAATGTCTGTTCAAATGGTCAGGAGTAATATTTAATACTGCTGTAATAACAGGGTGAAATTCATCTATTGACTCTAACTGAAAACTGCTTATCTCAGCCACTATGACTGAATCATCTTCTGTATCCATAGCTACATTAGTATATGGCATACCAATATTTCCAACTATAAATGTACTCTTAAAGTAGTTCTCCATAATCTTTCCCGTAAGAGCCGTTGTCGTTGTCTTACCATTAGTACCTGTTATTCCGATTATCCTTCCTTTACCAAATCTGTATGCTAATTCGATTTCGCCCCAGATTATAACACCTTTATCTCTTACCCTGTTTACAAATGGTGCATCAATTGCTATTCCGGGACTTATAATCATTATATCTGTTGCATCTATTACTTCTTCAGGTAATTCACCGATTACCACATCAATATCTGCATTGTCTGCCTTTGCCTTTATATCCTCAACTTTTAATTTGTCATTTCCGTCATAAATTGTAACTTTCTTTCCTGCTTTAACAAGAAGTTTTGCTGCTGCAATTCCGCTTATTCCTGAACCTGCAACAAGGTATCTTTCACTTTTCATATTTCCTCCATTTCAAGAATCGAATTCTTTAATTAAATTCTTTATATTTATAATTGCCATAGGCAATAGTCTTAAACAAAACATCATCTATAATGCCAGATATGCAATCAGACACATAACTGCTGTTATTGTTGAAAAAACCGTTACTACTCTTGTCTCCGACCAGCCACATAATTCAAAATGATGATGAATCGGAGCCATTTTAAATATTCTTTTTCCACCTGTTATCTTAAAATATGTCACCTGTATAATTACTGACAATACTTCTATCATATATATAAATGCAATAATTAGCAGAAATATCGGCATATTCATTACATATGCCGTAGAAGCCACAAAGCCTCCAAGTGCCAGTGAACCTGTGTCTCCCATAAAAACTCTTGCAGGATATACATTGAATAACAGAAAGCCTAACAGACTTCCAACCACCGCACCTGTAATAAATTCAATTCCACTTGCCGTCATATATGCAATAACTGTGAAAAAAACTGCAATCATTATTGTAACACCTGTTGCTAATCCGTCAAGACCATCTGTAAAATTTGCGCCATTAACTGTGCCTATTACCACAAACATTAACATCGGCACGAAAAGATTCCCAATATCAAGATATTTTCCATCATATATACCGCCCGTAAACGGTATAAGCATCTTAGTTCCCGCAGGCGAGAAATTTACTATATAGTAAGCAAATATCGCTGCGACTATAACCTGAAGTCCCATCTTCTGCCATGCTCTTAGTCCTAATGAACGTTTCATAACTATCTTAATGTAGTCATCTAAGAAACCGATAAGTCCAAAGCCTAGTGTTACAAATAAAATCGGTACTATCTGTTTATATTCTTTTATAAAACATAGTGATGTAATAACTATTGAAAACAATATAATCAGACCACCCATTGTCGGTGTTCCTGTTTTCTTTAAGTGATCCTTAGGACCCTCTTCCCTTATATTCTGTCCAAACTTTAATCTCTTAAGAAATGGTATGATAACCGGACATAATGCCACGCTTATACCAAACGAGATTAAAACAGATAAAATCATCTTTGTCTGCATCTGTCTATACTCCATTCCACACATAACTCTAGTATAATATTAATCTATTTAATAATCAATCTTTTTTAATGTTTAAATAAGGTAAAATATTTTCGTATAATTCCTTTATTACAGGCGCTGCAATAGTTCCTCCATAATATATACCAACCGGTTCGTCAATTATGCACATTGCTATAACTTCGGGATCATCTGCCGGTGCAAAACCTATAAATGATGCAATATATTTTCCTGAACCTCTCGGAAGCTTCTGTGAGGTTGCAGTCTTGCCTCCGATTCTGTAACCTTCTACCTGACCTTTTTTACCTCCTCCCTCTGCTACTACCTGTTCAAGAATATACTTCATAGTCTCACTTGTCTCTTTATTAATTACACTCTCACATACATTATAATCAAATGTTTTAACAACATTATTATCACTGTCTGCTGCATATATTCCAAAATGAGGTGTTACAAGATTTCCGCCATTTATAACTGCACTGGCAGCAGTAAGTAACTGAAGTGGTGTTATCTGAAATGACTGTCCAAAGGACATTGTAGCAAGTTCAACTAAACCGACATTTTCTATCTTGTGAATAATTGTTCCAGCTTCACCAGGCAGGTCAACTCCTGTTTTTCTAAGTAATCCAAGTCTTTTCATATAATCAAAATATCTTTCTGCGCCGATTCTCAGACCAACTTCTATGAATACCGGATTACACGAATTCATTGTTGCCTGAACAAAATTCTCTGTTCCATGTCCTGTTGTCTTATGACATCTTATTCTTCTGTCCTCTACTATCTTAAAACCCGGACAACTGAATACGCTGTTTACATCTACGACTTTCGTTTCTAATCCGGCTGTTGCAGTTACTATCTTAAATGTCGAGCCGGGTTCATATGTATCATTAATACATTGATTTCTCCACATTTTGTTAAGCAGTTTCTGATATTCATCACTATCCTTTGACACATCGGTTTCATAATTTAATTCAAACGGTGTATTTAAATTAAATTCCGGGACATTTACCATGGCATATATTTCACCATTCTTTGGATTCATAACAATTATAGATACATATTTAGCCTGTTTCTTCTCTAATGCCTTATTAGCTGCCTGCTCAGCATATTTCTGTATATTGACATCAAGACTTGTATGAAGAGTATTTCCCGCTATCCCCTCAACTCTGCCCTCTGCTAACTCCGGCAATTCCACTCCTTTTGCATCTGTAAATGTTAATATTTTTCCCTTTGTTCCTTCAAGATATTCTTCATATTCTACTTCTAATCCGACTATTCCCTGATTATCCGCGCCTGTGAAGCCTAATACTTTTGATGCCATAGTATCATATGGATAATATCGCTTATAATCTTCATCAACTTTTACACCATCTAAATTATAATTTCTTATTCTGTCTCCGACTTCCTTTTCCACATTTGATTTTATCTTCTCCCTTACACTTATTTTCTCAACACTTTTTCTGATTTTCTCCTCACTCATATCAAGTTCTCTAGATAATACTTCAATTACCTTTTCCTTATCTGTTACCTGGCTATAAATAACAGAAACGGTGCATACTGTCTTATTCGTGGCAATAACTACACCGTTTCTGTCTACTATTTCTCCTCTCGGAGCCTTTATCTCTCTTTCCCTGTCATGTAATTCATCAGCTTTCGCCTGGTACTTTTCAGATTGAAATATCATTATGTATACAAGTCTTGACAAAACATATATTGCTAATGTAAGAAAAATACACATATATATCACAATTTTTCTTCTGATACCTGTTCTCTTGCTATACATATAACCTCACTTTATACTCCATTTTACCGACACCCTATGTCAGTAGAATTATTTCAGGATATTAATTGCTATTATTATAATTTATTATAAATACTTAATATTATTCCAATTACAATGACCTATAAGACACGTTTTCATAGAATTCATCTATTCTGTCGTTGTCGTTACATTATCGCCTGATGGTTCAACATCTTCAACTATCGGACTGTTATCTTCATAAGCCTCATCTTCACTAGGACTCATAGGAACTGTTGGCTCTGTAGATTCCTGTGTCTCTTCCGGCTTAGTTGTCTCTGGTTCTGTAGCAGGCTCTGTAGTTTGTACTTCTTTAGTTGGAAATACATCCATATATGGAAGTGCTTCTGTCATAATTGCACTAAATAACTTACATGCATATGAACTACTTCCCGGATTATCTACCTGTGGAGCATCAACTATTGTATAGCATACTACCTGTGGATTATCATAAGGTGCAAAACCTAAGAATGATAATAAATATGTCGTATCAGATTTATCATGGTGCTGTGCAGTACCTGTCTTACCACCTACGTCATATCCTTCAACAGCTGCTGTCTTACCTGTTCCTCCATTAACGGTATTCACTAATGCCTGTCTTAAGAAATCTGATGTGTCTTTAGTTATAGTCTGCTTTATAAGTTCTTTATCATAATTAGCTACCACTCCTCCATTAGAGTTAAGTATCTGTTTTACAACATGAGGCTTATAATAATATCCTCCATTAATTAATGAAGAAAAACCTGCAACCATCTGTATCATATTAACATTGAAGTTCTGTCCGAATGAGTTAGTAGCTAAGTCGGCTACCTGCATATTATCTTTCGTGTATAATAATCCTTCGCAACTTGCTTCACCCGGCAGATCAATTCCACTTCTCATACCAAATCCGAATATTGACTGATATTTACAGAATGTATCTACACCCTCAAATGCTGCTATCTGCATAAGACTATCATTACATGAATTCATAATTGCCTGTTCTACATTAAGTGTTCCATGTCCCGAAGTTTTATGACATTTAATATAAAATCCACTTATTCTTTCTCCGCCATCACATAAGAATGTCTGGTCTTTACTAATCTTTCCATCTTCTAATGCACCTGCAATTGTAAATGGTTTGATTGTAGAACCTGCTTCGTAGGTATCACTCACGCAGAAGTTTCTCCAGATTTTAGAAAGATTTTCTATCTTCTGTTCGTCACTCATTGCTTTGATTTCTTCATCTGAATAAAACCCTTTCAACTCTTGAGGATTATTCAAATCATACATATTATTGCTGTCAGCCATTGCAAGAATCTCACCTGTATTAGGATCAGCCATTACAACTGCAACATTTGTAGGATGATATTCCTCAACCCACTGTTTAATATATTTCTCACAGATTGTCTGTAAGTTTAAATCAATTGTCGATACTACAGTATTTCCATCTGTAGGCTCTTTTACAACCGGGTCCATTGTATTATCTTCATTTACATATCCGTATTCTCTTCCGTCTATACCATTTAAGTAGTCATTATAATACTCTTCAATTCCCCAGTTACCAACATTTCCTGCCACAGTGAAACCGATTGTTCCACTTGCAAGTGTGCTATATGGATACATTCGCTTGTATTCTTCCTCAAACCACACACCCTTTACATCAGGATTATTCTTTGTATCACTCATAAGATTCTTAAATTCTTCTATCTGTTCATATTTAAGTTGCTTTTCTTTGATTACATATCGGCTGTCTTTATTATCCTGTATTAATTTAGTAAGCTCATCCTTAGAATAACCAAAACATTTAACAAGTGCATCAACTGTTGGTTCTAAATAATCTTTATTCTCAGTAAGAATTACCTTAGGATCAATTATCATATTATATACTTTTATACTGGTAGCTAATACATTTCCATCCCTGTCCGTAATATTGCCTCTCCTATACGGAAGAGTTTTGCTAGAATATGTCTGCTGTGACAGTACAATTGCTTCATACTTCTCACCTGATTTAGCATATATTCTTGTAATTACTATCCCTAAACCAACCAAAGCCACCAAGACACCTATAAATAGTCTTGCCAGCTTTGCTTTCATACTTCTTGTAAATATTCTTAATCTCTTCCCCTTATTATTTTTCTGTCTATTATTATATCTTTCCATTGTAACCTCCGTTATCAGAGTACATATCTATTAAATATGTACTATTTTTCCGGTACATCATTGTATTGTTTCATATACTCACTTTCAGAACTGTCATAAAATGATATCTGATTTTTGCCAGCCTGAATCATTCCTAATTGTTCTTTTGCAACCTTTGATATATTTTCAATATCCATATAACTGCTTATCGCATAATCTAACGAATCATTCTGTGCTTTTAATGACTCAACACTTAATTCAAGTGAAGCAATATTTGCCTTTGCAGATGTAATATCATCTCTTATTGAAAGATATTTTGCACATGCAAAAGCCATAGCAATACAGCATACAGCTAAAACCATAACATATCCCTTGCTCATTCTCAAGGCTTTTTCACGGTTCTTATATATCGCTGAAGATGTATTTACTCTTTGATTGCCTATATATGTTCTTGGTGATCTTGCTGGTAATTCCTCTACACTCTTTTTTCTTACTGCATTTCCTTCAACATAATCACTATAACTAATATAATTCTTCTTGTAATTTCTTTCGGTAGCCATCAGTTAACTCTCTCCCTTTCGCTATATTTTACTATTCATATTTCTTTCTTACACTTTTTTTTGTTTTATATCTGACTTTCGAATTTGTTCTTATATTTATTATTCTTTTTATCTTTGGTATCTGACTTCTATAATATTCGTCTTTCGAATACTCTTAATTTTGAACTTTTTGCACGTTTGTTCTCGATTATCTCCTGTTCGCTTGGAACAATCGGCTTTCGTGTAATAACTTTGCCTTTCGACTTCTTACCACATACACAGACTGGAAAATCCGGTGGGCATATACATGGGTTCTCATTATTTCTGAATCTTGTCTTAACGATTCTGTCCTCTAATGAATGGAATGTTATAATACTAAGCCGCCCTCCGTCATCTAGTAAATCAATCATTTTATCAATAGAATTGTTTAAAACTTCTAATTCTTTATTGAGTTCAATTCTGATTGCCTGAAATGTCTTCTTAGCAGGATGTCCGCCATTTACTCGCATTTTCATAGGTATTGCTGCTTTAATAATGTCATTAAGTTCATATGTTGTCTCTATTTCTTTCTCTTTTCTGGCATTAACTATATGCTTCGCAATATTTTTAGCAAATTTATCTTCGCCATAATCTCTTATGACTCTGTATAATTCCATCTCGCTATAATTGTTAACGATATCTTTAGCTGTCATCGGGTTTCGCACATCCATTCTCATATCTAATGGGGCATTCTCTTTATAGCTAAATCCTCTTTCAACAGTATCGAGCTGATGTGACGAAACACCTAAATCCAGCATAATTCCATTAACTTTGCTAATGTTTAATGATTTAAGTATATTATCAATATCCACGTAATTGCTTCTTACTATTGTCACCTTGTCGCCAAACTCAGCCAGACGTAAGCCCGCTGCTTCTATTGCCTCCGCGTCCTGGTCAATTCCTATGAACCGTCCATGTTCTCCCAGTCGTTTGCACACTTCATAAGCATGTCCGCCTCCGCCAAGAGTGCCATCTATATATATGCCGTTCGGTTTAATATTTAAGCTGTCCACTGTCTCGTTAAGTAAAACCGATTTGTGTACAAATTCCAACTTTTCCTCCAATCTGTATCACTCCATTGATACACTGACTAATACACCAAATATATTTTAGAATTCAATTCCCAAATCTGCCATTCGTTCTGCAACATCGTCCATTTCTTCATAATCAAATGTCGCTGTTTCTTCCCATTTCTCCTTGCTCCAGATTTCTATCTTCTTGCCAACTCCGGCAAAAACAACATCTTTCTCAAGTCCGGCAAATTCTCGGTGATTTCCTGGTATAAGTATTCTTCCCTGCTTGTCTAATTCTACCTGCGTTGCTGCTGATAAAAAGAAACGTACAATCTTTCTTGTATCACCTTTACCCATTGGTAATTCACTCAGTTTACTCTCGAATTTCTTCCATTCCTCGTCCGGATAAATGTATAAACATCCATCAAGTCCCTTTGTAACAATAAAATTCTCACCAAGTTCTTCTCTGAACTTAGCTGGTACAATAAGTCTTCCTTTAGCATCTATTGAATGATTATATTCACCTAAAAACACTTATCGCACCTCCTTTGCACCATTGTTACATATTCGTCCGTTCGCTATAGTGATTTTCTGGTTATCTACCACTTTGTGACACTTTTAAACCACTTGTATCCACTTTTCACCACTTATGGGTAAATTTTAACTCAAATCTATCTAAATAGCAAGTGTTTTTATGTAAAATGTACAAAAAAAGAGCCTACAAAATATGGCTTTACATATCTTGTAGACACCTCTTTTAAAGCAACTATATATTGTGTTTGTTTTTATTTCTCACACTGATCTATTTCTCTCATATACTCTGATATATATTTCTCATCAGCTTGTTACAACCAAAGTAACAAAAAGCAACTAATTTTCTTGTATGCTCTGCTTCATATCTCTTCGTAATTTACATCTGTTTCTTATTATTATCGTTATTCCTGCTATAATAAGAATAATTGAAACTACCTGTGATATAGCGATTCCAATTCCCTTTATTACTAACTGGTCTGTTCTCAGGCTCTCAATAAAGAATCTGCCGATTCCATATCCAATCATATATATACTTGCAAGTTCTCCCTCGAATTTCTTATGCTTTCTATATAACATAATACCGATAAACAGACATAGATTCCACAGTGATTCATATAGAAATGTAGGATGTACCTGAATATATTCGATTCCATTTACCACTTTAATGTGATTTGCAACTGAATCTGATATAACTCCTCCCACTTCGTCTAATTTTATCTGCATTGCAAAAAGATTGTTCGTATATCCTCCAAATGCCTCCCTGTTAAAGAAATTGCCCCATCTGCCCATTATCTGTCCTATCAGAACTCCTAAAATAACTGTATCTAATATCTTAGGAAATGACATTTTCTTAATTCTTGAATAGATAAATGCTGCCAGACCTCCACCAAGAATTCCACCATAAATAGCAAGTCCACCATTTCGAAGATTCAATATGGATAACAAATCATTCTTGTAATTATCCCATTCAAAAATAACATAATATAATCTTGCTCCGATAATTCCACATATTATCGTTACAATGGTAAGGTCATAATAGTTATCTACATTCTGACCTGTCCTCTTTGCTTCCTTATAAATCAACAACATCGCAATTAACATACCCATTGCAATAATAATTCCATAATATGCAATATCAATTCCGAATACATTTATACTTTTTCCCATATTTTTAATTTCAAAACCAAGATTTACAAATCTTATACTGACTGCACCAAGCATTTTTATTCCTCTTTCATTATCAAATTCTTTCGTTTGTTTCTAATTGTGAAATACAATATTTTTCAACCAATTGTATAAACTCATTTGCCACTGAAATCTGGCGTTCTGATTCTTCCTGACTGGCTATGTAAAAATCATCATAATCACTTGCATGACGTATCTCTTCTGCTTCATTAATTTTTCTGCCAATTTCTCTTGAGAACACCTCTGTTTTTACATAACTTTTATTAAAATTTGCAATCGCATTTTTATGCTGCTCCATATAAAACCACTCCCTCTTTATTAATATTGGCATAAAACGGATAATTTTCAATCCATTTTCTAAAATATTCTTTACTTTTTGCAATTGGTTTTATATCAATATCATTGTCCATATTAAAATCATAAGTCATATATGATAATTTCTGACTATAGGCTTTCAATTCTACTTCAGATATGTCTAAAAGTATCATAATATCTACATCTGAATCTTTATTAAAATCACCTCTGGCATAAGAGCCATATAAAATTACAGCCTGCAAATGTAAACCATATATATTTTTTATTTCTGCAATATATTGTTTAAGTAAATTTTCCATTTTCTGTGCCATAATAATCCTCATTTCTGAGCGATTTATCGCGAAGAGGCGAAGAGAAATTCGCACAGGCGATTTCTCTTCTGCCATAATGGCTATTTGCTTTCGCTCCGAAACAAATAGCTGTGTGAAAAATAATCGCATCAGCATTATTTTTCACACTATCCTCCATTCTAAGCAAATTTTGTCAATGCGGTAATGAAAAATCTCATAAGCAATTCTCATCTGCCTAAAACTATTTGCTTTTCGCTCCAAAACATATAACTGCTTAAAAAACAACATATAAATTTGTTTTTATTTCTAATACACCACATCATATATATTAACGAGTATCTTATTCATTAAAATATTATATCTTATTCTTAATTTACATTATACCCTCCCACTCCTATTTTCACAACCTGATTTTAATACTTCCAATTCTATAAAATCTCTTTCTATTGAAATCACTTAAACCCACTCTAAAAAGTTCCAATAATATAATAAGTGTAGTTTGGCTAACCATATTAAATCAGATACAATATCTAAATAAACAATAATCATTTATCACCAATAAAATGAAATTATAAAATTTATTATTTTTAACCATACTTTTTAGAAAGAATTTATGGATAGTTAAAGTAAGATGTCTCAAATATTATATATTCTAAATGTATACATATGTTAGTAAAAGCACCACTAAACTATATGTTTCAAATTTTATAGGATATTTCAAAAATACATTAATGATTCTTGAAAAACATACTATTTTAAAATATAAATTCAGAAACAAGCATTGTGAGATAGCGTATATTATATAGATACTATAGGACAAATACAGAAATACATTCAAAATTCTGCAAATATGTTGTGTAAAATATAAAACAGCATATTAACGATTTCTTAATTTACACAATACGAGGGATTTCAAAAAACAAACGATTTAGTAAGTAATTTTAGAAATATATGATGTTTAACAAAAAATGATTCAATTACATTTGTCACTTTGTAGGAACATTATAATGGTTGATCTGTATCAGATGGAATATATTTTATAATGTCACAAATATCACAACCAAGAATACGACATAAATCATTAAGTGTTTTTGTAGACACATCCTTATTATGTTTCAATCGATGGAGAGTGCTGTGTGACATATTATATTTATTGGTAAGTGTGTACCAATTTTCATTTGATTTTTTAAGAGTTTCCCAAAAAGGAGAATAATCAATCATCATAGCACCTCCGTTTCATTAGTATATGAAAAAAGTTTACTATGTATTCTTTTACTTGAATATCTTCGTTAAAACGAATATAATATAATCATAAAATTACATAAATAAAAGAAAGAGAGGTACTGTTTATGGCTATGATTAAATGCCCTGAATGTGGTAATGAAATTTCTGATAAGTCAGAATTGTGTGTTTGCTGTGGATATTCACTAAAACAAAATACTCCCAAAAAAAAGAAGAGAAAAAGCAAAAAAGCACCTATTATAATATGTGTTTGTTTGTTGCTTGTTGCAATAGTAATTGGTGTTTGTTGCTATATTCTATATATGAATGATTGGAATTTTGATGAAGTATCTAATACGATTTCAAGCAAACATTATTCTTGTATTTTGGGACACAATTGGCAAGATGCAACTTGTACAACACCAAAGAAATGTTCAATATGTGGTTATTGTCTCGGAAAACCACTTGAACATACATGGCGTGAGGCAACTTGTACAGCGCCAAAAACATGTACTAGTTGCTGGATAACTAAAGGAACCGCCTTAGGACATTCTACCAGAATGGGAACATGTACAAGATGTAATAAAGTAATTAAGGATTTAGATGAAGAATGGCTTAAAATTGTCACTGATATACAAGATGATGTTCTTCCAGAATTATCAGATATAGCTTTAAAGTTGCAATATGCAAATATATATTCAGGTATAGTAAGGGTTAATTATGTTGTTAGTTCTATAGATAATTGTCGTGAAGCAAGCAAAAAAATAACTTATATATATCTATACGCAAATAAATATAAAGAATTTTCTACAGTATCAGATTATTTGCAAAAAGCTAAAGAAAGTATACCTATTTATTCTGATGGATGTACAATTACCGAATCGGATTATGCTACATATTCATTAGAAATAGCTAATGGATGCCAAAAAGCATTAGATTATATTAAAAAAGCTACCGACTATAATTTTAAATGATGAATAGAGGTGATAACAATGGCATTAATAAATTGTCCTGAATGCAGGAAGAGTATATCTGATAATTCGAATAGGTGCATATATTGCGGTTATCCTATAAAAAAAAGCAAAAAAAAACATCCATTAGTTATTATTTTTGTTTCAATCATGGTTATTATTTTTGTAATTGTTACTATTATTTTTGTCATCCCCCAAAAAATATATGATAATGCATTGCATACATATAATAATGGTAATTACACAAAAGCAATCAAAATGCTAGAAAAAATAAAATTTTATGATTCAACTGAATTAACAATAGAACAACTACGCTGGGAATATAAAGTATATCAATGTGTACAGGCAGGAAAAGAAACTTTAAAAAATCCTGATTCATATAAAATTTATGATGTGAAATTCTACTTATCAAAAAGCACTATGGAAGATACACTAATTTTCTGCAACACCTCTGAAAGCGATGCAGAAAATTATCCAGCTATTGTCATCAAATATACAGCAACTAATGGATTTGGCGGAATTGTAACATCATATGATTTGTTTTTCTATGATTCAAAAAATAAATCATATATTTTTGCTGGCTTGTGTGATTCGCTAGATATATCTTCATATTCAAGTGATTCTTTAACAGAAAATGAAATGGCTAAAGCTTATTTCTGTAAAGCTATAAATAGATATATAGATGAAAATGGAGAAATATCCAATATCAACATTAATATTAATAGGTTGAACAAAATAATTAAGTATGATCATTTAGAATAATACATTAACTACAAAATTAAAACTTATCTAAAAAGTGATATAGTTTATACCATACCGAAGATAAGATATACTTAAAGAATTTCTATCAACATATGATGAATATGATATTAAAGCCAATATTTGCATTTTAAATTTCTTATATTTCAAAACTATGGATTGTCACACTAAAGAATTAGTGTGACAGTACCTAAAAACATCTATTATTTACACTAATCCTCCATTCCGAAAACACCCTGTGACTTAGGTATAACAAATAACCATATTCAAAAAAATATCTATATTATTTTTATAACGGATACAATCAGCTTTTCTAAATAATTTGCAAAAATAGCATTACTTTTCATCAATCTTACTAATCAGGTAATCATATATATCATCTGAAAGTTCGTGTTCACTATCATTTAAGATACACTTTTTATCCTCTTTTCGCATATGTAATTTACACCAGTCATTCTTAAAATCAAGTACAATATTAAAGTCAGTTTTTGAGACATTAACATTCTCTTCACCACCAGTCCAATTATAATTCTTCAATTTATCAGCAATTTTATCTTTGTTGCTTCCTTTAAATTCCTTTACCTTTTTTCCATCAATATACACAGTTATTTTCTTCGAATTCTTTTCAAACATTCCTGTACCCTCGCCATCTTTGGGTTTATTCCGAATTTCATTTTCTAAACCGGCAGCTATTATAGCTATAATTCCAATTAATATTATTATTCCTACTATATACTTTATCTTGTTTTTATTTACATTTTCATTTGGTTTATTCTCCATATTTTTCTCCTCTTTCTACATATTTTCATATAATAATTTTCTATATATAATCTAATGTTATTTTATAATATATCAATATAGTAAAACAATTATTTCCCGTTGGTTTGCATTGGTTTTATAAAATTTATTTATGAGTTTATTAAAACTATATCTATTATTCAAATTCCCACATCAATTATAGTGCTATCTTTTGACTTTTATATCGTTTTGTGTTACTATTTACAATTAGTTAAATTAAATTTCTATGGATATTTTAAATACAAACCATATGAGTAAAAGAAAGGAATTATAGAAAAATGAAACTTGGTATCGTAGGTCTTCCTAACGTAGGAAAGAGTACACTTTTTAATTCATTAACAAAAGCCGGTGCAGAATCAGCAAACT
>OIXH01000944.1_pt1 | contig 34544 bp, 30 predicted proteins | sample 1587741 | NCBI WGS metagenome assembly OIXH01 (sample SAMEA3888916, study PRJEB22519) | human gut metagenome | biome: human gut; feature: human-associated habitat; material: faeces | place: Denmark | collected 2011 | reverse complement strand
CGGCACATTTGGGATCTTCCATTGTAGAAAAAGAATGTGCCTGGCACATTCTTGCGCCTCGCGCGGTCGCGTGCGGCAATTTACATCTTCGCGCAAGTGAGCATCTTTAGCACGTTAATGCCTTTTATGTAGCAGGGAATTCCCCGGCATTTCCTGTTGCATAAAAAGACTGCCGATCCACATATCAACCGATATGGACCCGCAGTCTTTCTCATATATTTTTATCTGCTTTTTCTTTCCTTAGTCCGCAAACAATGGTGTGGAAAGGTATCTGTCGCCGGTATCCGGAAGCAGTGCCACGATCGTCTTTCCTGCGTTTTCCGGTCTCTTCGCAAGTTCGATCGCTGCCCAGATCGCCGCACCAGAGGAAATTCCCACGAGGACTCCTTCCTTCTTTCCAACTAACTTTCCTGCCGCAAACGCATCATCATTCTCCACAGAGATGATCTCATCATAGATCTTCGTGTCGAGAACATCCGGAACAAATCCGGCTCCGATTCCCTGGATCTTGTGGGATCCTGCCTTGCCCTGGCTCAGTACCGGAGAACTTGCCGGTTCCACCGCAACGACCTTCACGTCCGGATTCTGCTTCTTTAAATATCTTCCGGTTCCGGTGATGGTTCCGCCGGTGCCGACACCAGCGACAAAAATATCAACCTTGCCGTCCGTATCTTCCCAGATCTCCGGACCGGTTGTTCTCTCATGAACTTCCGGATTCGCCGGGTTTACAAACTGTCCCGGAATAAAGCTTCCCGGAATCTCCTTTGCGAGCTCCTCCGCCTTTGCGATCGCGCCCTTCATTCCCTTTGCGCCCTCCGTGAGCACAAGTTCCGCGCCGTAGGCTTTCATAAGCTGGCGTCTCTCCACACTCATGGTCTCAGGCATAACGATAATGATCCGGTAACCGCGGGCAGCTGCAACCGACGCAAGACCGATTCCTGTGTTTCCGGAAGTCGGCTCGATGATCGTAGAACCAGCCTTTAAGATTCCCTTCGCCTCAGCGTCATCGATCATCGCCTTCGCGATCCTGTCCTTTACCGATCCGGCCGGATTGAAATATTCCAGCTTCGCAAGGATCTTCGCGTTAAGTCCCTCGGATTTTTCAATCTGTGTAAGCTCTAAGAGCGGAGTCTTTCCGATCAGCTGGTCTGCGGATGTATATATGTTTGCCATAAGTTATTACCTACCTTTCACATATGTTAATAGGATTATATGGCGATATCATCTGTTTGTCAAGTCTCATTCCGGATATCATGTTAGAAAATTTCTATCATATATCACAACACCTTTATCCTTTTCACTGTCTTTATTTCCCTTAAACCTTGTATTATAATAGGAATAATGTTAAACTTACATTACGATCAAAAATATTCAGCAACACGCAGCAGCATGGGAGGATACAGATTATGATGGTTTCAACAAAAGGCCGCTACGCTCTCCGCGTCCTGATCGATCTTGCGGAGCACCAGACCGACAGCTATATTCCATTAAAAGATACAGCAGCAAGACAGGAAATCTCTGAAAAATACCTCGAGGGCATCATCAAAATCCTCGTAAAGGCAAAACTCTTAGAGGGGGTCCGCGGTAAAGGCGGCGGATATCGCCTCACAAAAGCACCGGAACAGTACACAGTCGGCAGCATCCTTCGCCTCACTGAAAACTCCATGGCTCCGGTAGCCTGCTTAGAGCCCGGCAGCACCGACTGCCCCAGAATGGGAAGCTGCAAAACTCTCCCTCTCTGGCAGGGTCTCGACAAAGTCGTCAACGAATACTTAGACGGCATCACCATCGCCGATCTCGTGCAGAATGGCCAGCCCGGGGACGACTATGTAATTTAGCCCCCCCAGCTGCCGGTCTGCCTCCAGGCTCAGACGCATTATTTTCCGGGCATGGTTTCCTCTTAGCTCGTGGGAGAATGCGTTGGTGGACAGGCGGCACTTGTCTGAGCCGAAGGCGAGTTGTGCCGACTGACCACCGCCCTTAGCATTCTTCCGCAAGCTTAGAGGAACCGCCTGGGAAATACCCGGTGTCTGGGAATGGAGGCAGACCGGCAGCGTACTCTCTCCAAAATCGTCGCTCCCGTCCCCCCAAAAAAAGGACAGCCTTGCGGCTGCCCTTCACCTATTTCCATATCCAATTCCATTCCCGGAAATATCGTCCCTAATTCCAGAAGTCCACCTTCTCCTTCAGTCCAATATGCTCCGCCTTAAACACCGGATTCTTTCCGGCCTTTTTCTGCTCTGTATAATCCTCAAGACACCGCAGGACCGGCTTCAGGAGAATAACGATCACCGGCACATTGATCAGCGCCATGAAGCCCATCAGCACATCCGCTGTATCCCAGACAATACCAAGCTTCATCGTAGCGCCGACGCACACAACCACCGCAGCAACGATCCTCATGCACCACTTTGCCCCATTAGATGGAGTCATGCCGCAAAGATACGCAAGCCCTGTCTCCGCATAATAGAAGTTTCCAAGCAGAGTCGTAAATGCAAACAGGAACAGGGAAACTGTAATAAACACAACACCAAACTTGCCGAGTGTGCTGTTCATAGCCGCCTGCACATAGGCCATTCCGGCCATATCCGCATCCGGCTCCACACCGGAGCAGAGCAGCAGCATCGCAGTCGCTGTACAGATCATACAGGTATCAAGGAATACAGAAAGCACCTGAACAAGTCCCTGCTTTACCGGATGGGAAACACCCGCAGAACCAGCCGCACACGCAGCTGCACCAACACCGGCTTCGTTAGAGAAAAGACCTCTCTTGATACCAAGCATGACCGCAGACCCCGTAAATCCGCCGAAAATTGCTTTCACATCAAACGCGTTGCGGAAGATCTCTGCGAACACTCCTGGGAGAAGTGTGATATGGGTCACGATCACGAACACAGCAACCGCAATGTAGAAGAATCCCATGAACGGAACGATCTTTTCCGTGATCCCTGCGATCTGTTTTCCACCGCCGCTGATGCAGACGAAGAATAACACTGCAAGCACGCCGCCGATGATCCATTTTGCAAGGTTTTCATTCTGGGAGTATGCCGGAATGACACGGAATGCATCTGCGATATTGAAGGATGCAACCAGATTGAAGCCGACCATGTAGGTCAGGATCATGAACACTGCAAACAGGATTCCGAGCCAGTGTTTTCCAGTTGCCTGATCGATGTAGTAGGACGGACCGCCGTAGCAGCCGCCGTCATCGGAACGGCGCTTGTAGATCTGAGCCAGAGTTCCCTCCACGAAAGCAGTAGACATTCCCAGAAGCGCTGTAAGCCACATCCAGAATAATGATCCGAGACCGCCGAGACAGATTGCTGTGGATACGCCTGCGATGTTTCCGGTTCCCACACGGGATGCCGTCGAAACCATGAGTGCCTGAAAAGACGAGATCGCCTTGTCATCCTCACTCGGTGCGAGAACGACCCGCAAAGATTCCTTTAAATAGCGGAACTGAACAAACTTTGTGCGGACCGTAAAGTAGATTCCGCCTGCAACAAGTAAAATGATCAGGATGTATGTGTAAAGATAATTACTGAGATTCCCGATCAGTGCCCCATACAAATCGTACATGTGTTGTTACCCCTCTTTTTTCTTTTTTTGTTACCCCAAAATTTTACTGTAAGTTACCCGTATTTACAATCATTTTTCCAGAAAATTTTGCTATGACCGCTTATTTCATTATACCTCCCCTTCCTAATTTTTTTCTAAAGAAGAAAGTTTCCGTCTGCCCTTTTTCCTCTGGGTTCCCGTATCACTTTCATACTTTCATCGTAACCTGATGAACTGTTACCCTTCATCAAAAAACTGCTCAGTCCTTCTTCGCAAAAATATGCAATTTCATCTGTGAGGAAAGGAACTGCAGGATTTTTCTCCCAGCAATGCTGTTTCCCTTTGCGTCCAGGGACGGACCATAGATTCCGATTCCCATCTTCCCGTCAACAACAGACAGCAGTCCGCCACCGACACCGCTCTTAGAAGGAATTCCCACGCGGACTGCAAATTCCCCGGACCCGTCATACATGCCGCAGGTCAGCATGATCGTCTTCACGACTCTCACGGTATCGGAATTCAGCAGCCGCTTTCCGGACGGATCCACTCCGTCATTCGCGAGCAGAAGTCCCAATCCCGCAAGGCTTTCCGCCGTGACACTCAGCGAGCACATTTTCACATAGAAATCCAGCGCTTCCTCCACATTTCCATTGATCACGCCCTTGCTCTCTAAAAGGTAGGCGATAGCGCGGTTTCTCGCCACCGTCGACATCTCCGAGCGGTAGACCTTCTCATCCAGAACGATCCCGTCATCCTGACAGAAACACCTCGCAAGCTCCAGCATCTCCCCAAACGATACCTTCGGCTCGATAAAGCTCGCCACCGCGATGGCGCCGGAATTGATCATCGGATTGTATGGATGGCTGTTGGATCCCTCAAGCTTGATCAGGGAGTTGAACGCGTCCCCCGACGGCTCCATTCCCACATTCTCAAACACCATGTCAAACCCGCAGACCTCAAGTGCTACTGCAAGGCTGATAACCTTCGAAATACTCTGGATGCTGAACCGGTCCTTCGTATCCCCGCAAGAGAACCGGCTTCCATCCCGGCAGAAAATACTGATTCCAAGCTTATTCTTGTCCGCTCTTCCAAGCTCCGGAATATAGGTCGCAACCTCTCCCTCTTTGATGTATGGGCGTCCCGTTTCCAGTGCCTCATTGATCAGATCCTGAAACATAACTTTTGTTTACTCCTTTCCTCTATGACCTTCCACTCCTGCTGCCGCACTTTCCATACTTTGCAGGAAACTCTTATCAGCACATTTTCCGTGCATTTTCTCTTATTTTAAACGTCCTGTCCCCTCTCAAGCCGCTCTCTTACTTCCTTCAAAAACTCTTCCCCAATCCCGGAGATCGGCACATCCGCAAGTGTCACATACCCGAATTCCAGCTTCACCTCGCACCCCGGAATCGGCACGGAAACTGCCCGGAAATCCGACAGCTGCTTGTCGAAGTCATGGATTCCGATGCTGTAAAAATCCGTCTGTGAGATCAGGTTCATGAGCGTCGCACGCCCTGTCACATAAATCTCCTTCTTCTTTCCCGTACTTCCCCCATCCTCATTTGGTCCGAGGATATTGGAGAGAATATCGTCATACAGCCCCATATAGCGGATAAATCCGTAATTCGCAAGATTCTCCCTCGTCATCGGCTTCTTCTCCCGGACGAGAGGATGATCCTTTGAGATCACGATCTGCGGTTCCACATAAGAGAGGAACCGGTATGTAAGGCCTTTCGCCGCCGCCATCACCTGGATTTCCTCATGTCTCTGGCTGTCGAAATGGAAAATTCCGATGTCGGCCCGCCCGGAGACCACATCCTCGATGACATCCTCCAACTGCCCCTCATACAGGCGGTGGGTGAATTCCGGCTGATCCTGGTACCGTCGCACGATAGTGATAAAGCTCTCCATCACATGGGAAAACTTTGTCATGGACACCGCCAGGGGCTCTGTCTTCTCCATCTCCTTTAATGGCCGCAGGTGCATTCCTTCCATTTCCTTTAAGATCCGCACCGACCGCTCCAAAAACTCATTTCCCTCGGGAGTCAGCGTCACGCCCTGACGGCTCCTGTTTAAGAGCGGCGCCCCAACGGTCTCCTCCAGGTCATGAATGATCTTTCCGAGATGGGACTGGGAAACATAGAGCATCTGGGCCGCCTTGTTGATGGAACCAAGTCTCGCCACCTTGATGAAGTATTCCAGATGTTTCAGATTGATATCATAGCTCATGTTCTTCCCTCCCTCATTTTTCTATCTCTCTTCCCGCGCATCGCTGCTGAAAAGAGTTTCTGAAAGCCGCACATTCCTGCGGCTTTTCTTGTATATAATGTATCATTTTTTGCTATATCTTTCTACTTCTTTGTTATTCTTTATCAAACTAAGGTTATTTCTCGCAGAAAAAACCTTATACATCAAAAGCGGAGTGCCGTCACCTGGACAACACTCCGCAACCATACTTTCATATCTTAATTCACACAAGATTCCAGACCTCAGCTCCCGATCATAATGCTGATGATCTCATCATTCGTCTCCTTCATTCCCTCTTTTGCGAGACGTCCCACGTTACGGATCGTCGCCTCAATCCCGGCCGTCACGATTCCGTCGCCATCATCAAAGTTCTGACCACGCTTTGCCATATAGTAGCCGATGATCCCCGCGTCCACCGCCTCAGCGATCTTTGCCGCGCAGGACGCTTTCGCGCCATCACAGACCATACCGGAAATAATGGCGACCGCATTGATCACGGTGTGGACCACCTCATCATAGGACGCTCCGGAGAGATACGCGATCCCTGCTCCGGAACCCGCGCCCGCGCTGACTGCACCGCAGTAAGCGGATAGTCTTCCAATGGGCGTCTTCTGGTGGATCGTCGTGAGATCTGAGAGTGCCATCGCCCGGTACATGGTATCCTCATCGACTCCCAGCTCCGTTGCGTATACGATGACCGGAACAGAAGCCGTGATTCCCTGATTTCCACTGCCGGAGTTGATGATAACCGGAAGCTCACATCCGTTCATTCTCGCGTCAGATCCGGCTGCCGCCATGGCTCTCGCCCGTGTACGGACATCATTTCCATTCATATCAAGAAGAAGTGCGCCGATGTTGGATCCATACTTCCCACGCATTCCCTCTCTGGCGATCGCCATATTGTAAGTTTTCTGGCGCTCCAGAACCTCTCTGATATCATTCACATCCACTGTGTGGATAAAGTCCCAGATATGCTCCATATCGAGCAGTGAGCGGTCCGTAAGACCTTCCTCCTCCTCACCATTCACCGGGATATCCCTGATGACTTCTCCGTTCTTTTCAATATGTACCACATTCGTGTGATAATTTGCGATGCGGACCATGCTGGTATCTGTTCCGCGTGTCAGTGTCACAATAATATCAAAGGTGATGCCGTTATCAATATGTTCCACTTCCACCGGGGTCGTCTGAAGGAATTCCTTCATCGCCGTGATCTGCTCTTTTGTAACAGACGCTATGACCTCAAGTTCCTTTTTCGGATCACCTGCAACGATTCCTGCCGCCGCCGCCGCCGGGATTCCCTTTAAATGATCCGTATTCGGGACGATCACGGATTTTACGTTCTTGATCATGCTGCCGCTGGCTCCTACCTTCACCTTCTCCGGGAGTCCGCCGAGCACTTCTCTCGCGACTGCCGCGCAGTAAGCGATGGCGATCGGCTCCGTACATCCCATCGCCGGCTTCAGCTCCTCTTCCAGAATACTCACATATGCCTGATATCTAATATCGCTTTTCTCCATTGTATCCGTCCTTTCTCCGTTCTTTTCTGCCGATCGGATCACTTTTTCCGCCCGCCATTCATGACTCCGAGTCTCACATCCTGAAAATTCGCATTCTATCCTGCTATTTTCTTGCAATTTCTATATTCTTAGCGTATCATAAGAAGTACTAAAAGTAAAATTGAACGTTTTAAACAGATCGTTTATAAATTTTTATAGAGAGGAAAGGAATCCGCCATGGAACTTCGAGAGATCCGCACGTTTCTACAGATCGCGCAAAAGCAAAGTTTTTCAAAAGCCGCCGAGGCGTTAGGCTATTCCCAGGCCGCCGTCACGGTCCAGATCAAGCAGTTAGAGGAGGAACTCGGCATCCATCTCTTTGACCGCCTCGGAAAAAAGACGGTCCTGACTCATCACGGGGAAATCTTTTACCGCTATGCCGTGACGATCCTTGGCACCGTCGCCGACGCGAAAAAAGCTGTTTCCGCCTCCACAGAGCTCTCCGGTGACCTCACCATCGGAACCATTGAATCCATCTGTGAATCCATCTTTCCGGATCTTTTAAAGAAATTCCATCAGCTTTACCCGAACGTCTCCGTGAGCATCGTTCTGGACTCCCCGGATGTTCTTTTGGACCGCATGAACAAGAACTCTATCGATCTGGTCTATCTTCTCGACCAGCCCATTGACGACAAGCGTTTTATAAAAGTTCTGGAAGCGCCGGAAAATATCTCCTTTGTCTCTTCCTCCGTCCACACGCTGGCAAAAAACGATTCCACAGACCTTGACTCGGTCATCAGCCACCCATTCCTCCTGACCGAAAAAAATGCCAGCTACCGGTTCGTTCTTGACCGGTATCTGGCATCTCTCGGAAAGGAGATCAAGCCTTTCCTGGAAATTGGAAACACAGAATTCATTATCAATATGTTAAAACAGAATGCCGGGATCTCATTTCTCCCGGAGTTTGCCGTAAGGCATGAAGTGGAATCCGGTATTCTCTCGATCCTGCCGGTAAAGGATTTCCACATGGAGCTCTACCGTCAGGTCCTCTATCACAAAGACAAATGGCACACCGGTGAGATGGACGCCTTTATCGAGCTTGCGAAGGAGACTTTCCGGACTTCGCCCGTTTCAGACGAACACCCTCAAGAATGATAAGGAAGGTCAACATAATAAGCATCGCCGCGCTCACTCCAATGGTCAGCCTGTAATCTCCCGTTATATCATAAAAGGTTCCAAACCACATGTTAAAGGGCGCTCCCAGGAGCGTTCCCACCATGGTGGAATAGGCATATGCTGTACTGTAGGTCTCGCCATTCCAGAAGATCCTGCAGAACAGCGGCATCATGACGGATGATAGGGGAAGTGTCACACCAAAAAACAGGGCGCCCGCCATTACTGTCTCCGGAGAACCGAGAAACAGCAGTACATGACCGAGAAATGCCAGCGCAATCGAAAATTCGAAGGTCTTTATGATCCCAAGGCTGTCGCTGATCTTTCCGAGGATCAGCTTGCTCGACATGTTTCCAAGAAGGGAGATGCTCGTCATCATGGCCGCCGCCTGCAGCGTAAGTCCGGCTGCGATCCCACAGGGTGTCAGGAAGGAGTTCAGGTACGCGCACGACACACTGGTCCAGTAGGCACCCACGGCAATATAAAATTCCGGCTGACGCAGCAATTCTTTTATCGGGGTCCCGTTTTCCACGGATGCAGGCGCTGATGTGCCTGATACAGCCCTTTGCTCCACATCCTCTGCCCCGTAAGGCAGAAGTCCCATCTCTTCCGGCTTGCAGCGGAGAACGAACAGGGAGATCGGGAGGACCAGCGCGGTACTGACGATTCCAACCGCCATATAGCTCACCCTCCATCCGAATGCCGGGATCGCCATTCCAAGAAAGCTGCTGCCGATCATGCCGACGAGACCGGAGAACGCCGCGGAGATTCCCACCGCCATTCCGGTCTTTTTCTTAAACCAGTTTCCAAGAATGATCGGCGCCGGGATCATGCAGACGAAGGACGAGGCGATTCCCTGTATGATGCCTGTCACATGCCACTGCCACAGTTCATGGAAGGTACCCATGAGGACCGCGCAGCCTCCGTATATGACAGCCGCAATGCTGATCACGATCCGCACATCATGTTTCCGAAAGCTTGTCGCCACAAATGGCAGCGCCAAAGCAGAACTGATGCAGTAGAGCATCCGGTACATCGTAAGTTTTCCCAGCTCAAACCCCAGCTCTTTGCAGATCGGGGAATAAAAGACACCGGCACAGTTGTTGATGAGTCCCAGAGTCGCCCCCTGCAGGATGCAGCAGCCCGCAAGGATGAACCAGGCGTAGTGCAGTCTGTTTTTCTTTTGTTCCATTGTTATTTCTGCCTTTCCCCAGCTTTTTTCTTTTCCGCATATCGCCGGTATCCGGCTGTCCGCCCCGAAAACTTCCGGCTGCATGTCCGCCCGGTTCCAGCTCCGTCACTCACTCTTATGGCAGACGCCTGGCCTCTGCGGGCATGCTGAATAAATCTGCGGAATATTCTTTATTCCTTAAAGTTATATTGTAGCATTTTTTCTCCCATTTTCCCATATTTTTTTCATCTTTTTGCCATAAAGAACTTGCAGGATAAATCTTAAGTACTTATAATAGAAAACACGGTAACTGTTCATTACATCGAAACAGTACCGCAGTAAAAAGACATTACCGCCCGACCCCGGCGGCAAAAAATACAATGCCGGTCAGACGGCAGAATGGAGGAATTTCCAATGGCAAAGAAAGAGATCGACTGGTCCAATATCGGATTCGGTTACATCAAAACTGATTACAGATATGTATCCAACTTCAAAGATGGTTCCTGGGATGAGGGAACTCTTACAACTGATGATATGATCACCTTAAATGAGTGTGCATGTGTATTCCAGTATGCACAGACCTGTTTCGAGGGCTTAAAGGCATACACAACGGAGGACGGCCACATCGTAACCTTCCGCCCGGACTTAAACGCTGAGCGTATGATGAACTCCGCAGCAAGACTTGAGATGCCGCAGTTCCCGAAGGAGCGCTTCATTGACGCGATCACAAAGGTTGTCGCAGCAAATGCAGACTATGTTCCGCCGTATGGTTCCGGCGCAACTCTTTATATCCGTCCGTATATGTTCGGTACAAACCCGGTAATCGGTGTAAAACCGGCATCTGAGTATCAGTTCCGTGCTTTCTGTACACCGGTCGGTCCGTACTTCAAGGGCGGCGCTAAGCCGATCACGATCCGCGTTTCAGACTTTGACCGTGCAGCACCTCACGGAACAGGTCATGTAAAAGCCGGCTTAAACTACGCAATGAGCTTACATGCCATCGTTGATGCTCACAAACAGGGCTATGATGAGAACATGTATCTCGACGCTGCTACAAGAACCTATGTTGAGGAGACAGGCGGAGCAAACTTCATCTTCGTTACAAAAGACGGCACAGTCGTAACACCGAAGTCCAACTCTATCCTTCCGTCCATCACACGCCGCTCCATCCTCTACGTTGCTGAGCATTACCTCGGTTTAAAGACAGAGGAGCGTCCGGTTCCGTTTACAGAAGTAAAAGATTTCGCTGAGTGCGGTCTCTGCGGTACCGCAGCTGTTATCTCCCCGGTTGGCAAGATCGTAGACCACGGCAACGAGATCTGCTTCCCGAGCGGAATGGAGAAGATGGGTCCGGTGATCCAGAAGCTCTACGACACATTAACAGGCATCCAGATGGGCCATATCGAGGCACCGGAAGGCTGGATCCATGTGATCAAATAATTAACCGTGTGAATTGTATCAGAGCAGGATTCCATTTTGGGAGTCCTGCTCTTTTTCCTTTATCAATGATTCACATGGGAAGAGAATTCCATTTAAGCGATGATACTATTCTGGAACAAATATGTAAAAATTTTGATCTGGATCAGATCACTGCGAGTGAATACATTGATTCTTTTGGGAAATAATTATCCATATTCATCAAAAAGATCCGGGAGACCATCCATACATGATGGGATCCCGGATCTCTTTAATTTTTCTTTATTTATGCCGCATGGAATCTTCCATCCCGCCTGCAGATATCCTCAAACTCCTTAAGCTTCTGCTTTGCCTCCGGACTTAAGTCATCTGGAACCTGAATCCTTACGACGGCGTACTGGTCGCCGTGGAGTGACGGGTCTTTTAAGGAGACGATACCTTTGCCGCGGAGACGGATCTTTGTGCCGGAGTGGGTTCCGGCTTTGATCTTGCAGACCACATCTCCATATAACGTGTGAACAAGAGTCTCACCGCCGAAGACGGCCGTGGTGAACGGAACTTCCACATCGCTGTAGACATCCATGCCCTTTCTCGTCCAGCCCGGCTTCTCACCGACTGTGATCTTGAGAAGCAGGTCGCCCGCGGCACCACCGCCGCTTCCCGGCATTCCTTTGCCTGCAAGACGGATGCTCTTTCCGGTCTCGATACCTGCCGGGATCTTAACCTTCAACGTCTGCGGCCTGCTGCCCGGCTGGTTCGGATTCTGGATTGTGATGGTCTTTTCGCAGCCATGAACGGCTTCATCGAAGGTTATCTGGACCTCCGCATTTAAGTCGTTGCCGCGGTCAGAAAATCCAGAACCGGAAAATCCATTTCCTCCGCCAAAGCCATGGAAGCCGGAACCGCCAAAGCCAGCGCCGCCAGCTCTTCCTTTGCCGCCAAACATATTTCCAAACAGATCACCGAAGATATCATCCCCGTCACCGCCCTCAAAATGGAACTCATGATACGTTCCATCCCCGGAGCGGAAGGATCCGGACCGGTATGCTCCGCCGGCACCATTTCCGAAGCCACTGAAACCGCCAAAACCACCGGCACCTGCTCCGGCGCCCTGTCCGTAACCTGCCGTCTCATCAAAAGCAGCATGTCCAAACTGGTCATAAAGCTTCTTCTTCTTCGGATCACTCAAAACGTCGTAAGCCTCATTTACATCCTTAAACATCTGCTCCGCCGTCTTATCGCCAGGATTGGAGTCCGGATGATACTTCTTTGCCAATTTTCTATATGCACGTTTAATTGCCGCAGCATCCGCATCTCTCGAGATGCCCAGCACATCATAATAATCTCTCTTTGTCGATGACATATTCACCACCTCGCTGTTCTATTTGTAATGTAACATATCTAATTTTCAATGTCAAGGGAGGTATGTGAATTTTTTGTGATATTTAAAGATCCCGCCGAAACCTTCCTCTGTACAATATCTGTATGTCCTGGCTTTTGGCGGGATCTTTATTTTTCAATATTTGCTTTGTTGTTCTAATTATTTCTATTTTTCAAAAATCTGTCTAAATTCCTTCACCTGGGTCCGACCGATGGGCAATGCCTCAGCATCATAGTACTTCATCTTCACACAATATCCATTATTGTAGCTCACCTGCATCTCCTTCACATAATCCAGATTGATCAGGTAGCTCTTGTGGATCCGGAAGAACCGGCTCTTTTTCAGGTGAGTCTCATAATTGTTCAGTGACTCGTTCTGCAGATAGAAGGATCCGTCCTTCATATGGATCTTGCAGGAACGCTTTTCCGTCTCAATGAATACGATATCTGCCACATCAACGACCTGAAAGCTGGAGCCCACGTTCACCATGATCTTTCCGATTTCATATCCGGGACCGGCGGCCTTTTCCTTTATGTGTTCATGGATCCGCTCCATCGCCCGTTTGACGCGTTCATAGTCAAAGGGTTTTAGGAGATAATCCACCGCTCCGATCTCAAAAGCCTTTACCGCGTATTCCTGGAACGCAGTGGCAAAGATGATCAGCGTGTCCGGCTGCTTTCTCTTTATCATGGATGCCAGCGTAGTGCCGTTCATGCCGCCCAGATTGATATCCACAAAACACACATCAAAGGTCTCATTCTCCAGCATTGCAAGAAATTCTTCGCTCCCGTCGGCCTCCGCGATCTCCGCATCCGGCTCACACTGCTCCACCAGATATTTAAGTTCGCTTCTTGCCGGGCGCTCATCGTCAACTACTGCTATTCTCATACCTCATGCCTCCCATGTTCTGTCAAAAACTCCGCTGTTCCAAACAGCAGGCTGTTGTCATCTGCTCTTCCGGAAGATCGTCAGCCGATCGTTTTCTCCTGCTGCGCGCTTCCAGCCGCGCTGTCCGGAATGTTCATCCGCACGTCCGTCCCTTCTTCACTTGTCACGATCTGGAGTCCGTAGGACCTTCCGTATAAGGAGATCAGTCTCTGCTGCACGTTCATCATTCCGATTCCTGTGTGTTCCACTTTCTCCCCGCCGTACAGGCTCTGGACGATCCGGTAGTCCATTCCCGGTCCGTTGTCGATCACATCGATCCTCGTGGATCGTTCCTCCCGTTTTACGTTTACGATGACCTTTCCGACTCCTTTTTCCCTCTGCATTGCCCCGTGATGGACCGCATTCTCCACGATGGGCTGTAAGATCAGGTTCGGCACACAGCTTCGTAACGCCTCCGGATCCGTATTGATCTCGATCGAGAGACGTTTTTCAAACCGCGCCTCCTCAAGCATCGTATAGGCTTTTACATGCTCTAACTCCGTGTCCAGCGTTACCATATAATCGGTATCCTCCAGCATGCTGCGGAAATAGGAGCTCAGTGCCAGTAAGAGCTCCCTCGCCTTCTCCGGCTTTTCCCGGCAGAAGTAGGAGATCGTATTTAAAGAATTGAACAGGAAGTGCGGATTGATCTGGGACTGCAGGGTCCGAAGCTCCGCTTTTCTCAGCTCTTCCTTCTGTTTCTCCATCTCCGAGAGCTTGATCTGCATCGCGAAGTGATTCGCGAGTCCCGTGACAAATTCAATGTCCGCACGATAGGAATAGGCATTTTTCTTCACCAGCATCACAAGCGCCAGAACCTTTCCCTCATCGAGGAGGATCGGTGCGGAGATGATCACATTCTCCTTATAAAGAGGATAAAATCCGTCCTCCGGTAAAGGTACGCGGCTGATCCTCGTTGTCTTGAAGGTCTTTGTTGCAGATAAAAGTCTCGGATAATTGTTCTCTGTGAGAACGATACTGGAAAATGCCCCGCTCCTTGCCAGGAATTTCATGTCATCGATCAGTGCCGCGCCCTGACAGTGGTACTCTTCCATAATAATGTCGATGATCTTTCCTGCAGTCTTCCGGTCATTCTCCACAGAGCCCAGATACGGGGTACACCGCTCAGCGGTTCTCATGGCGAGGGAGACCTTGGACGCAACCTTCAAGTCCTCCGTGTTGAAGATCGATTTAAAAACATTAAAGAAGATCACCATGCCGACGGAATTGATGATCACCATCGGAACGATCACGATCTTTACGATCTCAACGGCCGCATCAAACGGTCGGGTGAGCAGCAGGATCAGAACAATATGGATCATCTCGGAAATGAACGTGACTCCCAGCAGAAATGTATTCGAGTACTGGCGGTTTTCCTTCTTCTTCCAGCCGATAAAGGAACCGATGATCCCGTGGATGATTGCGGAGAGCACACAGGCTACCGTGGAGATCCGCTCCGGGAAGATCAGATACCGATGGGCCGCCGCGATCACTGTCGTGATAAAGCCGGAGACAGGACCGCCCAGAAATCCGGCGGACAGGACACCGATCACCCGGGCATTCGGCAGCGCCCCTGTCACCTGAATCCCAATGTAATCAGAGATGATGCAGAAGACGCCGAAGATTACACCGAGAAGCACCTTTTCCCAGAGCCTCTGCCAGACACTCTCCCCTCTTCCTTCCTCACTTCCGCCCTCTTCATTTAAGAGAAGTCTCTGGACAAAGTCCATCTTCGTCATCATGAAGGCGAGCACTACCAATAGGCAGATGTTAAAGCAGATACTGTAAATAACATCAAGCAGCATGTTGTTTCCTCCTGTCTCTGACGATCCCTGTTTTTCTATATCTGTCCGCAGTTGTTATTGCAATCTGCGCAAAACCTCCATTTCGGAATGTCTGCGCGTAGCATGGATCACAACTGTCTGACGCCTGACCCGGCGTGTTTTAACGGACACATATAGAAAAACAGGGACCGCCGCAGTAAATTTTCTGCAGCAGTCCCTGTGTGTTCACCGGTTATCTATGAAGGTCTACGCTGCCGCCGGTGCACTCTTCTTTGCAGCTGCTTTCTGGAATACGAATACAACTGCGCAGATCACGATACCTGCGATATCTGTCACAAGACCACTGTCGATCAGGAGATAAGCGCCAATGAGGCTGGCAATTCTCAATACGATGTTGACCTTTGTGAACAGGAAACCTTCGACTGCTGTACTGATTAAGAATACACCAACTGCAGCAGTTACTGCAACCTGAATCGCTTTTGCAAGCGGAGTATCAAGCAACAGAAGGTCTGTATTGTATACAAACATGTACGGAAGAATGAATCCTGCAAGTGCAAGCTTTACGGATGCCCATCCTGTCTTCATCGGACTTCCGCCTGCGATACCTGCTGCCGCAAAAGCTGCAAGGGCAACCGGCGGTGTCAGGTTTGCGAACATTGCGAAGTAGAAACAGAACATGTGGGCAACCAGGGCCGGGATACCAAGCTGTACCAGAGCCGGAGCTGCGATCGTGGATGTAATGATATAGGACGGGATACTCGGAAGACCCATACCTAAGATCATGCAGGTGATCATTGTGAATACCAATGTGAACATCAGGCTCTTTCCGCCGATGCTGATGATGGTATTTGCCATGTTCAGGGCGAAACCTGTAATCGAGCAGGAACCAACGATGATACCAACGCAGGCGCAGGCGATCGCTACGGATACGGTAGACTTCGCGCTCGCTACCATCGCATCAAGAATATCCTGGAAGGTCATTCTCGTATTCTTTCTGCACTGCGCCACGATGATCGTGAATACGATCGTATAGAACGCAGCCATGATAACCGTCTTTCCGGAGAAGAACAGCATGTAAACGAGGAAGATGATCGGGAGTGCCAGATGACCGTACTCCTTCATGACCTGGGACATCTTCGGAAGCTGATCCTTCGGGGTTCCCTGCATTCCCATCTTCTCAGCCCTCATCTGGATCTGGAACAGGATGCCCATGTAGTAGATGACTGCCGGGATGATCGCGGATAAGAGAAGTTCGTTGTACTTCATGCCAAGAGTATCTGCCATGATAAATGCGGCAGCACCCATAACCGGCGGCATCAGCTGTCCGCCGACAGAACCGGTCGCAACAACGGCACCTGCGAACTCGTCGTCATAGCCGGATTTTTTCATAAGCGGGATCGTGAAGGAACCGGTCGTAACAACGACGGCTACGGCTGCACCGTTGATCATTCCGAGAAGACCGGAAGCAACGACTGCTACCTTTGCCGGGCCGCCCTTTGTGCCGCCCGCGATGGCGTTTGCGAAGTCGTTGAAGAACTGACCCATGCCACACTTGTTCATGACTTCACCGAAGGCAATGAAGAGGAAGATGTAGGTGGACGCGACGTTGACCGACGATCCGTAAATACCTTCCGTGTTCGAGAAGAAGTGGCTCATTAACTTCTGCCATGTATATCCTCTGTGGAGGAAGATGCCCGGGACATCAATCGGGATGAGTCCCTGCTTCGTGCCCATTAAGCTGTAGATCATAAAGATAATGGAGATGATCGGGAGAGCCATGCCGCAGACACGTCTCGTTGCCTCCAGAACGACCAGGGTTAAGAGTGTACCGATCACGACATCCATCATGTCCGGCTTTCCGGCACGGTTGATGATGTTTACATAATCTACGCACATATAGATCGGAACTGCGGCTGACAATGCGATAAATACATAATCATACCATGCGATCACTTTGCGGCTCGCTTTTTTCGTAGCCGGATAAAGCATGAAGGCAAGAATCAGGATCATGCCGACATGGATGGAACGATGCTTTAATGTTTCCGGCATGTAAAGACCGGATGCGAAAACCAGATGATATAAGGTAACGATGATCGCGAATACCCGGTAAGCTTTCTTTAATACCGGGGACCCGAACTTTCTCGTCTTGCTCTCTTTATCAAACTGCTCGAGGAGTTTCTGTTTTTCTTCCTCGCTCATCTCTGCTTCCGCTGTACTGGGGACGATGTTTTTTTCTTTTTCGCTCATACAGATTTCCCTTCCCTTCGTTGTCAGAGTTGTTGTCGATGTTTCTTCAGCAGTTTCCTTTTCTTATTTTTCAAAACCATTCCGGATCCTCAGCACCATTTTTACGTGATGCGGCATGTCAGAGCCCTGAATCAGGAGCTCGCCATTCACCTTGATGTTCTTCAGGGCTGTCTGGGAATTGATCCAGTTGAACTGCGGAAAGACGCTTTCGATCTCATCCATGTAGACGAGTCCGTCTTCGTAGCGGTATTTGCAGTCCATCTCTGCCGGAATTCCGGCACCGAAGCCCGCGACCGCGATGGTGTGGAGAATGAAGCTTCCGTCTTTCTGTATCTCGTAATACTCGTACCATGGAATATGCTCAAAGGAATGTTCCCACTGGAAGGAAAGCTCGTCACCGGTCTTTACCGGAATCTCCCGGTAAACATTTCCGGTTTCAAGCTCTTCGATCACCAGAATTTTTTTCTGCTGCCGTATAAATACGGCAGCAGAGATTGCTGTGATTACCAGAAGAACCGGAATCAGGATTTTTAATTTAGTTCTCAGGAGTCTCATAACCGTGATCCTGCCACCACTTCGCAGCACCGTCATGAAGCGGGATCTTTACATCGTCAACACCGAAGGAAACATCGATGTTCTTGTCTGCTGTGTTGTGGGATGCCTTGATGGTAGCGATTCCATCGTCGGAGAAGATACAGTCAAGCATATCATAGACCATGTCATCGGATACGTCCTTATTTACAAGCATGATATTGTAAACGAATACGCTCTCCACGTCCTCTTTGTTGTTGTATGTATTGGCCGGAATCGTGCTTGCGGAGAAGAACGGATACTTCTCGATCAGGTTATCTCTGCCTTCGCCGTCGATCGGAACGATCACCATATCGTAGCTGAATGCCAGCTCGCTGACGGTTGCGTTCGGAAGACCGGAGGTAACGAATGCCGCGTCGCACTGACCGTTTTTCATCTGGTCGATCGCTTCACCGTAGGATAAGTAGTCAACATCACTATCCTCATATGTCATGCCGTATGCTTCATAGATCATTCTCGCATTTAACTCAACACCAGAGTTCGGAGCACCGATACCGACTCTCTTGCCCTTTAAGTCCTCAACGCTCTTGATGCCTGTGCTTGCCACGGTTACGAGCTGTACGTAGTTCGGCCAGAGTCTCATCATGGCTCTCAGATCCGGCTCTGCCTTCTCAAACGCACCAAAGCCCTCATAAGCCTGTACGACGGAGTCCTGCATTGCGATCGCAAGCTCTGCCTCACCGTTTAAGATCAGGTTGATGTTCTCAACGGAAGCGCCGGTTGCCTGTGCGGATGTCTTATATCCTGCATTTCCTAATGCGGTTGCAAATGCGCCGCCGATCGGGTAGTAGATACCACTCGTAGGACCGGTTGCGACTGTGACAAACTCTTTCGCCCTGTCAATGCTCACGGATGTGCTGCCTGCCTCTGCGCTGGAACCATCCGCCGCTTTCTCAGTTACGGCTGCCGCTGTTGTGTCAGCTGCTGTTGTAGATGTACTGCCGGAGCTGCTGCCGCATCCTGCAAGAGCTGCTGTCATTGTGAGTGCCATAGCTGCTGCTGTGATTCTTTTCACTAATCTCATACTGTTTACCTCTCCTTCTTTTTGTTTACCCGTAATTGTCCGGTCCCACCCGGATCATTACATACCCACTTTTCAAATGCTTCATATTCTTTATAAATATTTCACATTTCATGTCTAAATTTTAACGTAAACGCAACTCTGATACAATGGGGTTCGTGCAAACTGCACAAAATCGTGTATGAATGGTAAAAATTGATGTGTGAAATGCAGGAATAAGACTGTTTTCCTGTAAATCTATATGATATTATTTTAACAATTCTTTGCACGCCTTTGCGATTGATCGATGAGTTTGCTTGATCGGCAGGAATTGATCGTTCCTGTTAATATATTGCTTTAAATTTTTAAACTTTAACGCACGTAAGTGTTGACTTTTTTCTCTCCTGTCTTTATACTATGGACATAGCTGATCACGCTTCGCAGGCTTTGCCGATTTGGAATGCAAAGCACCGGCATTCTTGCTGCGAGATGCGCGTTATATAACGCATGACCGAATATTACATCAATCATATAGAAACAGGGGAGTAACCGCTTATGGGAGCAATTGTAAAAGTAAGAAATGTAAAATTGGGAGACGGAATGCCAAAGATCTGCATTCCGGTTACGGATACAAATCTCGATGACCTGAAAAAATCTGTAAATCTGATCCGGAATACTCCGTTCGACCTGATCGAATGGCGTGCGGACTTCTACACCGGTATGGAAGATCCCGAAGTCCGGATCAAGGCAATGACCTTATTCCGGAATGCTTTAGGAAATATTCCGGTGCTCTTCACGATCCGTACCAGCGTGGAAGGCGGAATGATGGAGATCGACACAGAGACCTACACGAAGGCGATCCTCGCCGTGATCGACAGCGGTCTCATCGACCTCGTTGACGTGGAACTCTCCCGCGGGGAAGAGACGATGAAAACAATCGTCGCGGCAGCCCACCGGGTCGGTGTGAAGGTCGTCGCTTCCCGCCATGACTTTACCGCAACGCCGGATAAGAACATCATCATAAGCAATCTCTGCCTGATGCAGTCCCTGGGCGCTGATATCGTGAAATTCGCGGTGATGCCGCAGTGTGAGCGGGATGTCCTGACACTGCTTGATGCAACGTTGACCATGAAGGAGGAGCACAGTGATACCCCGGTGATCACCATGTCCATGAGCCCCACCGGCGTCATCAGCCGTATCTGCGGTCAGCTCGTCGGCTCCTGCGTGACCTTCGGAACCGCAGGAAAGGCATCTGCGCCAGGGCAGATCCCGGCGAACCTGTTAAGCACGTTCCTGCAAACGCTGGCATAAATGACTGTTCAAACGGATATGAGCTCCTTCACAACGATACCCCCCTGTGTCCAGTTCCCCTCTGCTCACTTACTGTTAAATCCCTATAAGCTCTAAATACCTTTACCATAAATTGTTCCCGCTCAATGCGAGATCATATTCTCCGCAAAGATCCCATACCCCCTCGTCGGATCGTTGATAAACACATGGGTCACAGCCCCGATAAGTTTTCCGTCCTGGATAATTGGTGAACCGCTCATACCTTGAACAATGCCGCTTGTCAAATTTAAAAGTTCCTCATCCACAACCCGGAGAACCAGGCCTTTATTTTTCTGAATGCTGCCGTAATCCACCTTCTGAATTTCGATCTCATAATCTTTTACTTCCCCGGACACATTGCTTCGGATGTACGCAGTTCCCTTGTGAGTATCCTGTCGAAAACCGACAGGAATCGCATCGGTTTTTATTGAATCCAGAAAATGGTGGTTTACGGTTCCGTAGATTCCTTCTGTCGTATTCTCCTTCACTTCCCCCAGTTTTGTTCCTTTTCCGTAATAGATCACCCCGGACATGACCCCCGGCTTTCCGGTCTGGCCTTTTTCGATCCCGAGGATCTGGGTCTCGTAGAGTTCCCCACCTTCAATATCCACCAGTTCCCCGGTATCACTGTCACTGATTCCATGCCCAAGAGCACCAAAATTTCCGTTCATATCCACATAAGTCATGGTTCCGATTCCCTGAGTGTCATCCCTGACCCAGGCACCAAGCTTATAGCTTCCGTCTTCCGCAAGAACCGGTGTCATATCCACCTCGATCCTGCGACCATCTCGCCGGATTCCGAGCGCCAGCGTCTTTCCGTCTGACGCGCTCACCGCGTCCACCAGATCATTTTTATCTTCCAGATCTTCTCCGTCCACCGTCTGGATATAGTCTCCGGACTTTAAGAGCCCGTAAGCAGGTTCTACAACGTTTCCCGTATCATTTGTGACCTGACCTGTCCCGATCACCATAACGCCCTTTGATTTTAAATAGATTCCCACCGGCATTCCACAGGGGATCGCATAAGATCCATCCACCACCTCCACCTGAATGTCTTTCATCCGGATAAGTCCCAGGAACTTCATTCCGACCCGGTAGCTTCCCTCATTTTTCCCATACATAGAGACTGCATCCGGGCGTTCGATCCGGATCATTCCCTGCGGGATTTCTGAAGCATTCTTCAGGACAACCTCCTCGCTGTCACTCTCAAAGGTCACTCCGGGAGGAAGCGCGAAATGAAAGACTTCTTCCTCATTGACCACCAGATTCAGCCGATCCGGCACTGCATACCGGATATATACCCAGGAAAATCCGATTGTAAAGACGAGAGAAATCCAGAATATCCGGATCAGGATCCGTCGAAACGATTCTTTTTTCATCATGGCAGCTCCTCCTTTATTCGTTCTTTATCCGCACCGCCGCTGTCGCGCCTGCACTGCAGTTTTCCGAAGCTGCCCGCTTCCCTTTTATCGTTTCCACTTTGTCAGACAGTCATTCCCAGCCGTCACAGAAACCGTTATAAAAAAAGGAGAGGCAGCTTTTTTGCTCCTCTCCTATTATGTGATGCTTTTTTATTTTCACCCTGTCAGTTTTTTCTCATTCTGCCGATTCATCCCGCTGTTTGAAGTACAGCTCTGTGATTCTTCGTCTCCTCTGCCAGACGTTTCATCTCCTCGGCATTTTCCCGTACTTTTTCCGTAATCTCAGCTCCGCCTAAGAGTCTTGCGAGTTCATCCACCTCATCCTTCTCTGTTAGTTTTCTGATTTTCGTCGCGGTCACACCATTCTCCACAGATTTTTTTATTTCAAAGTGCGTATCCGCCATTGCCGCAATCTGCGGAAGGTGGGTAATACAGAGTACCTGGTGCTTTTTTCCGATATAGGACAGGCGCTCCGATACCTTCTGGGCTGTCCGTCCACTGATACCGGTATCGATCTCATCGAAGATCAGAGTTGGAATATCGTCCGTGTCCGCAAGGACCGTCTTGATCGCCAGCATAATTCTTGAAAGTTCACCGCCGGAAGCAACTTCCCCCAGCGGCCTTGGCGGAATACTTCCCGGATTTGTAGAGATCAAAAATTCTACCTCGTCGGAGCCGGCTGCCGTAAAGTGATCGGTCCGGTGTACATCTACCCGAAATTCCACATGAAGAAAGTTCAGATCCTCAAGCTCCTCCGTGATCCGGTTCTCCAGAATCTTTGCTGCTTTTTCTCTCTCCTTCGAGAGCCGTCCGCAGAGAAGTCCCAGAACCCGCTTCTGCTCCTCAAACTCGGCTTTTGCGGCAAACGCCAGTTCCGCATAGTTTTCCAAGTCCTCAAGTCGTTTTTTCTTTTCTTCCAGACTCTTTAAGACAGCTTCCTCGCTGTTTCCGTATTTTGCCATAATTCCACGGACAAGATCCAGACGTTCTTCCGTCTTTTTAAAATCTTCCCCTGAAAACTCCATCTCATCCATATAGTCTGAGATCGACCTGCAGATATCCGATAAAATACTTTCCGCGTCAGAAAGCCCCGCAGCGATCCCGGACAGTCTTTCATCGTAGGATGCCACACTTTCCATCTCACGGTACGCACGCCCGATCGCGTCCCCATCTACCGCCTGATAAGCTCCCTGTAAGCTTTCCATAATTTTTTGACTATGGGAAAATTTACGGAATTTCGCCGCAAGTTCTTCCTCTTCGCCCGGTTTTAATGCAGAATCCTCAATCTCATCGATCTCGAATCTCACGAAATCAAGTTCCCGCTTCCGGCTTTCCTCATCCAGAGAGAATCCGTCAAGCTTTCCCTTTAATTCCAGATATCTCCGGTAACTCTCTGCCACATTTCTTTTTAAGCTTCCCGTCTCTCTCCAGGAATATTCATCAAGGATCTCCAGATGTTTCTGCTTATGAAGGAGAGACTGATGTTCATGCTGTCCATGGATATCGAGAAGCTTTCCGGTCACGGCTTTTAAGCGCGCCGTCGTCACTGTCTCGTCATTGATCCGGCTGATGCTTCTCGTCTGGGTGATCTTTTTTGAGATGATTAAAAGACCATCTTCATCCGGATACACATCCATTTTCTTTAATTCTTCCCGTTTTTTCTCGTCATCAATCGAAAAAATAAGCTCAATATACGCATACTCTTCCCCACATCTGATCATATCCCTTGACGCTTTCGCGCCCAGCGCCAGGGCAACAGAGCCAATGATAATCGACTTTCCGGCTCCGGTCTCACCGGTCAGGATATTTAAACCGTTTCCAAACTCCACGTCAGCCTGCTCAATCAGAGCAAGATTTTTTACATGTAAACCAACAAGCATCCTGTTCCCTCGCTTTCCCTCTATGAAAATAAAACATTTGTTCGATTTGGTAAAACGAGTATAGCACACATACGTTCGATTGTCCAGTGTTTTTCGAACAGTTGTTCTCTTTTTTCCGTTCTGTTTCCTAAAAAATCCCTGCAAAGCAAAACCAGGTAATTATCCCGTTTCTGCTCCGCAGGGCTCAATATTTCTGCAATATTCTGCCTTAAACAAAAAGGTCCAAAGCCTATTTTCCTCCGTAACTGTTCAGTAAACAGTTACGCGCAAAAATCCATTCCAAATCGGCTGTGCCGATAGGATTTTTGCCTTCTATTCTAAGTTTTCTTACGGTCAGCGCAGTAAATGCGCAGACCTACTGAACAGTTACTTTCCTTCAATGATCTTCTTCAGCTTATCCATCAGAATGATCGTGTCATCCACGGTCCGCACCGCGCACATGATCGTATTGTCTCCGGCCACACATCCGACGATCTCATGAAAACCGATCACATCCAATGCCTCAGCGACTGCCATCGCCATACCGGAAACCGTCTTGATCACAAGAATATTCTGTGCCATGTCCATGGACACATAGCAGTCCCTGAAAATACGGATATATTTCTCGCCAAAATCTTTCTGATGCTGCATGACTGCATAGCACTGGCGGCCATTTTTTCCAGGAGCTTTCGTGAGCTTCAGTTCACGGATATCTCTCGATACTGTCGCCTGTGTCACATGATATCCGGCCTTTTTCAGATACTCCGCAAGCTCCTCCTGCGTCTCGATCTGATATTTTCCGATCAGCTCCACGATCTTACTGTGTCTGTCAACCTTCATGTCTGCTGCCCCTTTCTGATCTCGTCCTGTATCAGTGTCCAGTTCACTTCTTTTGAAGTGATCCGCACACCGCCCTGCGTGTCCTGCAGCGCTATTCCGCTGTAAATTCACGCGTCGTACATCTTCATCTTTAAAATATCAAGGAATGACCGGTGATCAAGCTTCACAACTCTTGTCACCGTCTCTGCCTTTGTGATCTCAATATAATCCCCATTTTCCAGCCGCACTAACGTGTCGCCGTCAAAAGCCGCCACCTGACTGCCCCGGTTTGTTGCCGGGATCTCGATCCTGATCCGGCTATCCGCTCCGAAAACGATCGTTCTCGACGTCAGCGTATGCGGGCAGATCGGTGTAAGGATCATCAGCTGTCCGTCCGGCTGGGCGATCGGTCCCCCCGCCGACAGATTGTACGCTGTGGATCCCGTAGGCGTCGCAACGATCATACCGTCAGCGCTGAATTCATTTAAGAACTGTCCGTCCACGTAAAGCTTTAGCTTTAATACCCGTGGATCTCCGTCTCTTGTCAGGACGATATCATTGAGCGCAATGCTCTCTTTCACCGGCCTTGCGTTCCGGTAAACACAGCCCTTCAACATCATGCGTTCCTGAAGTTCATAGCAGTCCTCCAAAAGCGCATCCAGAAGCTCCTTTACATCGCCTTCCCGGCCGATCTGGGTAAGATAGCCGAGGCCGCCGAGATTGATACCGATCATCGGAAGATTTCTCCCTGCAAGATCCCTTGCCGCCTGGATCAGGGTTCCGTCCCCGCCCAGCGTGATGACACATTCGGTATCCGCAGGTACCTCCTCCGGATCCGTGTACGGATTTCCATGTCCGGACACACTTTTCCCCAAGGAAACTCCCGCGCCGTGAGCCTTCAGGTACTTCTCAATAGCCGCCTGCATATTCTTCGTATTTTCTTTGTCAGGATTTGCAACGATGTAAAATTTCTTCATAAAATCATGCCTGTTATGCCTTATTTATCCAGTGTCTCGTGTGCCTTTTCAACGATCTCGGAAGCGCCGATGGTATCGTTCGCAAATGTACTTCCATCCGTGCAGTTTCTTAAATGGAGCAGATATTCGATATTTCCCTCCGGCCCCTTGATCGGGGAGAATTCCAGATGGAGGGCCTCAAAACCGATGCTGCCCGCAAAGGAGGCGACCATCTCAATGACCTCAAGATGGACGGATTTTTCGCGGACAACGCCCTTCTTTCCGACCTTCTCACGCCCTGCCTCAAACTGCGGCTTAATTAAGCATACGACCTCTCCGTCCGGCTCCATGAGCGCCTTCACCGGCCCCAGGACCTTCGTCAAAGAAATAAAGGAGACGTCAATGGATACAAACTGGATCCTGTCCGGGATCTCCTCCGGAGTCACATAACGGATATTTGTCTTTTCCATGCAGACCACGCGCTCATCATTTCTGAGCTTCCACGCCAGCTGTCCATGCCCAACATCCACAGAATAAACCTTCACTGCCCCGTTCTGAAGCATGCAGTCCGTAAATCCGCCCGTGGACGCTCCGACGTCCATACAGATCTTTCCCTCTAATGTCACGCCGAAATGTGTCATGGCCTTCTCCAGTTTCAGGCCGCCGCGGCTCACATATTTTAATGTGGTTCCGCGCACCTCCACGTTCGCTGTCTCGTCGAACATGGATCCCGCCTTGTCTTCCTTCTGTCCATCCACATAGACGATGCCGGACATGATGACCGCCTTCGCCTTCTCTCTGGACTCCGCCAGATTTCTCTTTACCAGCAGAACATCCAACCGTTCTTTCATTGGCTTTGCTCCTTATCTCTTCTCGTTTAAAAATTCCTTCTCAATGCGTCTGATCACAGAATCGCTGTTGATTCCAAGCATCTCCCTGAGCACGGAAACATTTCCGTGTTCTACATAGGCATCCGGAAGCGCGATCTGGATCACGCGGATCTCCGGGTGTTTTTCATGGATATATTTTGTGACATACATGCCCATGCCGCCGCGGAGAACATTCTCTTCCATGGTGACGATCAGTTTATGCGTCTTGCAGAGACGATCAATCATATCCGTATCGAGCGGCTTTACAAATCTTGCGTTCACTAAGGTACAGGGCTGTCCTTTTTCCTTTAATTTTTCCCGGACATGTTCGCCGGTGCTCACCATGCTGCCGAGGGCAAAAAGTGCGATCTCTGACTCCTCGTAGAGCATCTCCGCCTTTCCATATTCGACAGGAGCGCGAAATTCTTCCAGTCCGCGGTACGCCTGTCCTCTCGGATAACGGATGGCAAGGGGCGCATCAAAATTCACGCCGAACTCCAGCATGTCCTGAAGCTCCCAGCAGTTTTTCGGTGCCATGATGTTCATTCCTGGCACAAGACTTAAGAAGGAAATATCAAAAATTCCCTGATGCGTCTCCCCGTCGCTTCCCACAAGACCGGCCCGGTCAATGGCAAACAGGACCGGAAGATCCTGAATACAGACGTCGTGAAGCACCTGGTCATAGCCACGCTGTAAAAAGGAAGAATATACCGCAACTACAGGCTTCAGTCCCGCTGCCGCCATGCCTGCCGCCGATGTCACCTCATGGGCCTCCGCGATTCCCACATCAAAGAACCGTTTGGGGAATTCCTTCGCAAACTTCGTAAGTCCTGTTCCATCCGGCATGGCTGCCGTCAGAGCCACGATTCTTTTATTCTTTCCGGCAAGTTCGCAGATCTTCTCTGAGAATACATCCGTGTAGCTCGGAAACTCCTTTTTCTTTAAAGGATTTCCGGTCTTGATATCGAATGGTTCCACGCCGTGGAATCTCGCCGGATTTTCTTCCGCCGGCTTGTAGCCTTTTCCCTTTTTCGTGATAACATGGACTAAGACCGCATGCTGGACGCGCTTCGCTTCCTTAAATACACGGATCATTTCCTGAACGTTATGGCCGTCCACAGGTCCCAGATACGTGATCCCCATGTCCTCAAATAACATTCCCGGAACAAGGAACTGTTTGATCCCGTTCTTTAACTGGTACAGACCGTATGCCAGCGGTCTTCCGATCACAGGGATCGCGGAAAGTGTCCGTTCCACTCGGAGCTTTAGCTCCGCATATCCTTCTTTTGTGCGGACACTGCTGAGATATTTCGACATTCCGCCCACGTTCCTGGAAATGGACATCTCATTGTCATTCAGAACAATAATAAAATTTTTTCTGATCTGGGCCGCGTTGTTCAATGCCTCATATGCCATTCCGCCGGTCAGGGCACCGTCTCCGATGACCGAGATCACCGAATAATCTTCCCCTGTGATCTCTCTCGCCTGGGCAAGTCCAAGACCCGCAGAGATGGAGGTGGAGCTGTGTCCTGTGTCGAAGGCATCGTAAGGGCTTTCCTTTCTCTTCGGGAATCCGCTCATTCCGCCAAACTGGCGCAGGTCATCAAAACCGGCTTTTCTTCCGCTTAAAAGCTTGTGGGTGTAGGCCTGATGGCCCACGTCCCAGACGATTTTATCCTTCGGAAGGTCAAACGCCAGATGCAGGGCCATCGTAAGTTCCACAACCCCAAGGTTTGAAGCGAGATGGCCGCCTGTTTTACTTATTTTTTCGATCAGGAACTGGCGGATCTCCCGCGCAAGCTCCGGATACTGGTCTTCTTTCAGTTTTTTGATGTCCGAAGACTGTTTTATATGATCAAGCAGCATGTTTCCAGACTACTCCCTTACATATTTTATATAGTGATTAGTTTTTCCTATTCACGAGCATTTCAATAATATTGTACAGAAATTCATTTTTTCCCGGCAGCCCCGCAAGTCTTCCTGCTGCCCGGTCAGAAATTTCCTTTACATCCCGTTTTGCCTTTTCAAGGCCTTCTAAGGTCACATAAGTGGTCTTTTCGTTCTTTTCATCGCTCAGAACCGGCTTTCCAAGCTCTTCCTGAGTGCTCGTCACATCGAGGATATCGTCCTGAATCTGGAACGCGAGACCGACCTCGGAGGCCATCGTTTCCACCTCTTTGATCTCTTCCACGGTCGCGCCCGCAAGAACTGCACCGATCATCATGGAGGCCTCGAGGAGAGCACCGGTCTTTAACCGGTAGATGAAATCAAGTTTTTCTCTCGGAACCGCCTTTCCGGTGAGCTCCACATCGACGGTCTGTCCGCCGATCATGCCATAGATCCCGGTCTTTTCTGCGAGGATCCCGATGGCGCGGCCGACTTTTGCCGGATCAGCACTCATGGAAAAGGCCTTTGACGCAGTCTCGAACGCGTAGATCATCAGCGCGTCACCCGCCAGTACTGCCATGTCATAGCCGTAGGCTTTCCAGGTGGTGAGTTTTCCGCGGCGGTATTCGTCGTTATCCATGCACGGCAGATCGTCATGGATCAGGGACGAGGTGTGGATCATCTCCATGGCCGCCATGAACGGCTCGATCTCCGGACCGTTTCCGCCGAACAGACGGTACACTTCCCGCATGAGAAGCGGTCTTAAGCGCTTTCCACCTGCTTTTACACTGTAATTCATTGCCTCAAAGATCGTCTTCTGGTGTCCGGTCTCCTCCGGCAAATATGAATATACGACTGTCTCAGTCTCCTTGACCGCCTGACTGAACCTTTCCTTAAAATTGTCCGCCATTTTCCTTTTCCTCCGTTTGATCTCCACTCAAAACAAGGATCTTTTTTTCGATCGTCTCAATTTTTTCGTTACAGCTCTTTACAAGCTTCATGCCCTCTTCATAATCAGCGAAAGCGTCCTCCAGAGATCCGTCTCCCTTTTCCAGCTTTCCGATGATCCGGTCGAGAGCCGCAAATGTCTCCTCGACATTCATCTGTTTTCTTGTCTCGTCATCCATATGATTCCTCACTGTGGCAGCATACCCTGCCGTATCGTTCTATTTTCCTACTTGAATTATTGTTTAATTATTCGTGAAAATTGGTGCGATAGATAATATTCTGTGGTGGATTCCTACCGATACTTCTCAACATGATCTACAACAGCCCCGATTCGACCGTCCTTCACCCGGACCGTGATCCGTTTTCCGGCTTCCGCCTGTTCCACAGTCTCCAGACGTTTTCCGTCCCCATCCGTGATAAATCCGAATCCTCCGCTGATCTTCTTTAACGGGGACAGTCCCCACAGACGTTCACTCTTCACCGCAAGATTTCTCTTATCCGCCGCAAGCCGGTCTGTCATGGATCTTCTGAGCAGTGTCTCTGCATTCTGCAGATCACGTCTCGCCTCCTGCTGCCGCTCTGCGATCAGACGTAAAAGTGTATCTTCCGCGTCCGCCAGCCGTTTTTTCTTCTCATTCAGCTGGCTCTTCGGGTCATAAAACCGCAATGTCAGCTCATCATGCTTTAACCTGCTTTTAGCCCGCTCAAGACATGTTCCCATCTCCTTCATCAGGCGCTGTTTTCTCGCATTCAGATCCATCCGGAACTGGAAATAATCAAATACCGCAAGCTCTGCCGCTGCTGACGGAGTCGGTGCCCGAAGATCTGCCGCGTAATCCGCGATCGTCACATCGGTCTCATGACCAACTGCGGAGATCACCGGCGTATTGCATGCGAAGATCGCTCTGGCGACTTCCTCCTCGTTGAAGGCCCAAAGGTCTTCGATCGAACCGCCGCCGCGCCCGACGATCAGGACATCCAGTCCCATCGCATCAAGCGTCCGGATTCCTTTTACGATGCTGTCCTTTGCGCCGTCTCCCTGAACCAGGGCCGGGTAGAGGATCAGCTGGACATATGGATTCCGTCTGTGGGAGATATTCATAATATCCCGGATCGCAGCTCCCGTGGGTGCTGTGACGATTCCCACGGTCTTTGCGAACCGCGGGATCGGCCGCTTATACTGCGGGTCAAACATCCCCATCTCTTCCAGCTCTTTTAAGAGTTTTTCAAATCTCAGATACAGGTCCCCGCGCCCGGAAAGTTCGATTTCTGACGCGTAGAGCTGGTATTTTCCGTCCCGCTCGTAGACATCCACAGTTCCTTTTACAACAACCTGCTGTCCCTCGGCAAGCTTAAAGTTGAGGCCGCGGCGCTGGCTTGCGAACATGACAGCCTGAAGTGTTCCGCCGCCGTCTTTCAGTGTGAAATAGATATGTCCGGAACTGTGATACTTACAGTTGGAAACTTCCCCCTTCACCGACAGGCGGCGAAGAAGGAAGTCCTGTGCAAACATATTTTTGATGTATGAATTTACCTGTGCAACAGAGTAAACACCTGCCATCGTTTAATTGCCTTTCTGGATCAGTTTTGCAAGGATACCGTTTACAAATGCCGGGGCTTCATCTCCGCCGAATTTCTTTGCGAGTTCAACCGCTTCGTTGATGGCAACCTTCTCCGGGATCTCCTCATCATATTTCATCTCGAACACTGCAAGACGTAAAATCGTAAGTTCAACTTTACCCATACGTCTTGTTCTCCAGCCTTCCGCGATCTCGTTGATCTTCTCATCGATCTCCGGGATCAGCTCCATGATCTTCTCGACGCGTTTTTCGAGATATGCGCGATCCTCTTCTTTCTCAAACGGATCATGAAGGATCTCATCTTTTCCGTCTTCGCCGGTCACATCCTCCTTCGGCGCTTCAAAATATTTCTCTAACTGCTCTTCCTTCTCCTCTGCCGGGTAAAAATCCTGGCAGAACAGCATTTTAAAACAATGTTCTCTGGCTTCCCTTCTGGTCACTTTTCTACCTCCGTTTATCTGAACGGGCCGACGGGCTTTTCCGACAGTCCGTGCTGCTCTGATTGTCAATCTCTGAACTGCTCTTTTTGCCGCCATGCTTCCGAAAAAGCTGCCTTTTGCAGCTTCTGCAGATGTGAGCGCAGAACAGAGTACTCCTAATTTAGGATTATACATGAAAATGTATATTTTCACAAGTCCTTATGTGAGAGATGTTTTTTTTATCCTTATGATATGGTATACTCTTTCTGATCCCTTCAGAATTCCAAACTTACCTCAGAAAGGAAAATAATACAATGAACAAAGTAAAATACCTGCCGCTCATCATCCTGTGCATGCTATTAACCGGATGCGGCAATAAAAATAATATTTCGAAGGAAGTCTCCACAGAAACAGCCGTACATACTTCCGAAGTCGAATTAAAAACGGCAGTGGAAACAGAGTCAGAAAGCACCTCTGAATCTGACACGAAAGCAGTGGCAGAAGAAAGCTCTGAAACCGATATGAAAACAGAAACCAGCCATGCTGCCAATACTGACACCGAAAATACGGCTCCTGAGACAAAATACATTACCATCGACCTGTCCACAGCCAGGGAGATACATCCCACCGGTGATGCCGCCACTCCTTTTGATTTAAGGATCGTATCCGAAGAAGAAAACGGTATCGATTTTGCAAACGAATGGTACGACAGGAAAGGATTATCCCTCCCAATGATCGGCACCGACTGGAACAGCTTTTATGATGACAACTACCAGTACCTCTGGTCCGGCGAAGAGCTTTATATTTTTGAGAACGGTACCGGAAACTGCCTGTATGTCTTAACTTATCCCACCGACAAATGGTACATCAACGGAAACAATGCCTGTCTGAAGGACGGAATCTTCTACGGAGCCAGCGTGACAAACGGCTACGCCCAGCCGGATACCTGTTTCATGTTTGCCTATGATCTGGAAAATGACAAACTCCTCTGGAGAAGCGCTGACCAGACCTGTAATTCCATGAACTTTATCGTAAAAGACAATGTGATCATCTGCGGATACGGCTTCACCTCCGAGGACGACTACCTCTACCAGATTAATCTTCACACCGGCGAGGTTCTCTCCCGACTGACTCTAAAAAAACAGCCTGATCTCCTCGTATACCAGGATAATACACTTTACGTCCATACCTACAGCTATAACTACACGATCGAGATAAAATAAGTTCGCCAAAAAGGGCAGGACCCCCGGTCTCCCGGGAATCCTGCCCTCACGCAGTCACAATCTTTACTTTTCTTCCAGGCTGACCCCGGCAATCTTAATATTCACATCAAGTACCATAAGTCCCGTCATGTTCTCGATCGCGTTCTTAACCTTCTCCTGCACCTTCTCGCAGACGTCCGGAATACTATATCCATATTTCAGATTCAGAGCCATATTCACGCTTACATGCTCCTCCGTAACTTCCACCTTAACGCCTTTGGAAAGGTTCTTCATTCCAAGCTTTCCAACCAGCTCGTTCGTAATATTTCCCGCCATGGAGTCCACGCCGTCAACTTCAGTTGCTGCCAGGCCGGCAATAATTGCCACGACTTCATCCGCAATCTGGACTTCTCCAATTTTGTCCTTTTCATAAACCTTATGACTGCTTCTCTCTGTTTCCGCTGCCACAACAATTACCTCCTGTATATCAAAGATACAGTTATTATACCATTTTCTCCTCTCTTTGCATAGTTCTTTTTATCACTCCTCCGCATCCAGCAGCGTGATCACGATCCCGTCCGCCCCGATCTCCGTCTTCCTCTTCACGATATCCTCGATCTGCGCCCGTTCCTGGTCCGAGAGCGATGCCGCGTTCACCACGACGTCCACCTTCCCGTCCGTGATGCTGACCACCGGGTCCACAAAGCCTTTTGCCTTTAAAAGCGTCTCCGCCGCGTTCTCCTTTTCCGAGATCTCCGTCATCCCGATGAGGTTCTGGATCGCCGTCTGCTTCTCCTCCTCCGAGATCTGGTCACTGTTGATGATCTGCATCAGAGTTTCCTTATTCTTCGCCCGGATCTGCTCCCGTCCCAGCTGAACACCGGCTATGTACTCCGAGATCCCTGCTCCGCCTGTGAGTACCGCCTCACCCGGATTCTCAATTCCCGCCGCCGCTGTCTCCTGCCCTGAAATCTCCGTGCCGGCAGCTTCCGTGCTCTCAGGCACTGCAGCCACCTCATTCCCATCCGGCAGAAGTTCTTCTCTGTCCCCGTCAAGGCCGGCAATTTCCCTGAGTTTTCCATCATTCCCCCCATTCTTTGCCTGATTCTCCGCCAGAATATCCGCATCGGAAATATCCATCATTCCTGCCTCGTACACCTCTGCTCCCGCAACTTCCTTCTTTGACGAGTAATTCAGGTATCCTGCCGCCGCGATCATAACTGCAAGCGTCGTGATAATGATCTGATTTCTTCTGAAGATCCGTTTCATCGCAAAACTCCTTCTTTCCCATACTTTCATACTTCCATTCTATGTTTCCCAGCATGAAATATGCGGTTATTTAACCGCCCTCTTCATCACCTTGATCTTATTCGCCGGAAGCCCTAAAAGTGCCTCCATCGCTCCCGAGATCTCCGCCCGGATCACCGCGCTTCCACCACCGTCCGCACTGATGACCACGCCGGATATCTCCGGCTTCACTTCCTTCTCCATCACCGGAGACTGGCTCTTTCCGTCCAGTACCGTGCTCACGGACTGGTTCTCCTCTCTGGTGACCCGCGAGCTCCCGGAACCTGCCCCGTTCTCCTCCGTCACCGAGGATGTACTGCTCTTATCCACATGCCAGATCCTCTCCTCCGAAGCTTTCAGCACCACCATCACATCCACCTCCCCGACCCCCTCAACATTTTTTAAGAGTTCCCGGATCCGCTGCTCCAACTTCTCCTCGTAAGAACCACTCTCCTCCTTCGCTGTAGCTTCCTCCCCGGCATCTTCCAACGCAGTGCTCTCATCGTCCCCGCTGACATCCGCAATCACCTCCATCGTTCCAGCTCTCAATCCGGAATCCGTTGTCTTCCCATTCGGCAGTGAGATCACAAACAGCAGCAGCCCGGAACAGAATAGAAAAATCACCTTCTCCTTATTCCCCTTCAACATCGACCTCAATGTCCCGTTCTTCCACTCCATAATAAGCTCCTATCTTCCTTCTGACCGAAGCGATCTCCGCTCCTGCCTGATTCTGCTCTCCCCGGACCACTAACTTCACATGGCTGAGATTCCCGGCATCCGCCACCCGGGCCGATACGCTCACGCATTCCAGACCATCACTCTCTGCCATAGTCCGGATATCAGACTCCACCGCCGCCCGGTACCGCTCATAAAATCCTGCGATCCGCCTCTCATCCACGGCTCCAAGTTCCTCCTTCAGCGTCCGCACATCGTCCTCAAAGATGATCTTCTCAAACATGCCCGCTATCGCTGTC
>OIXH01000939.1_pt1 | contig 34682 bp, 43 predicted proteins | sample 1587741 | NCBI WGS metagenome assembly OIXH01 (sample SAMEA3888916, study PRJEB22519) | human gut metagenome | biome: human gut; feature: human-associated habitat; material: faeces | place: Denmark | collected 2011 | reverse complement strand
CAGGCAGATCGTATCTGCGGTGAATGACAGCAACGGCGGAGCGCCCACGGATGCTTTCCGCCACGCCGAAAACCGAGATGCTTCCCCTCTCGGTGCATACGGATGCTATCGCCTCGGTGAGGACGGAAAGCTGTATCTCATCGGCAAGAGCGAACACTATCATGCATCCCTCGGGCATTCGTTCCCCGGATATCGCCTTGTTGACATTGCACGCCGTCTCGGAGTACCGAATGCGACGCACAACAACACGCGCGGGTACATAACGCGGCTTTGCGAAAAGCGCATAGTCGGATATGCCAACGGCATCAGCCCCGATGACGCCGATGCGAATGCGCGTCTGTCTGAGGTGCTTTCATCGGATAAGCCGCACGTGCTCAACCGCGTTATCAATCTGGAAACGGGCTCCCTCGGAGTCGAGGCTGTCAACCTCGGCCAAGGTAACGGTGCGATTATCCCCCGAATAATTAAAGGTTATGGTGAGTTTATCGTCGTACACAAACACGGAATTTATAAAGGTTTGAACCAGCTGCTTTTGGCACTCCGGATCCTTTATGTTTTTATCACGCATTCCATAAAGGAAATATAAAATGTGATTACGAGTAAGCTGCCAAGACCACGCGCGCTCAAAGTATGCAAGCTCTGCCTCAATTTCCGCACGCTGTGCATCCAACTCATCCAATCGTTTTTTGGTCGCCTCGTTAAAGATGCCAGCCTCGATTGCTTTTATAATATTACCGGTGGCTTTTTCCACTTCGGCCATTTTACGCTTTAATGCCCCGGCGAGGTCATCGTTCTTGTTCTGCTCCTGGTAATATGCAAAAACGCCGTCAGCAATAGAGTTAATCGTTTCCTCGTTCTTGAGCATCTCCACAACCGTATTAAGCACAATATCCTCAATCCAATTTTGCCGCACGGCTTTTTTATGACAGGTACGCTCCCTCTTACGCTTAGTGCAGATATAATAATTATGTTTGGCGCCGGTTTTGCTGGTACCGCTTTCACCCACCATATTTGAGCCACAATGCCCGCAGAAAAGTTTATCTGTTAAAATATAATCGGCACGGCTCCAGGCGTGTGCCGGTGCCCTCTTGTTTACTTTTAGCATCTCCTGCACCTTGTAAAATGTTTCATCGTCGATTATCCGGGGAACGCCACCCTCAATACGCACAAGATCCTTGTAAGTGTAAATACCGATGTACTTTTCATTTTTAAGCATTGAATGGAGGCTATTATTCGTAAATTTACCGCCACGTAGTGTACGCAGCCCTCGGCTGTTTAATTCGGAAACGATTTCTGTAACGGTTTTGCCCTTTGCGTACATATCAAAAACCAAGCGGACCGTAGGCGCCGTTTCTGGATCTATTACAAATTTTTTGGTATCAGGATCTGTAAGATAACCAAGCGGGCGGTTGCCACCGGTGCATTGGCACTTTTCTGCGCTGGCTCTTTGCCCGCGCAGTATGTTTTGCGAAAGCTGGAGGCTGTAATATTCGGCCATACCCTCAAGCACGCTTTCCAATATAACGCCCTCCGGGCTGTCCGGTATGCTTTCGGCTACGTACACAACTTTTACCCCGTTTTTCTTGCATCGGTATTTATTAAAGGCAATTTCCTCGCGATTGCGGCCAAAACGATCTATTTTCCAAAGTATGATTGTATCAAAATGTCTTTTAGCGGTATCTTTGAGCATTTCCTGAAATTGCTCTCGGTTATCGTTCCGACCCGTCATAGCTCTGTCAACATACTCATGTATGATTTTTAGACCGTGTGCCGCCGCATACTTGTAAGCCTCTGCAAGTTGCCCCTCTATGCTTTGCTCACCTTGCCTGTGGCTTGAGTATCTTGCATATACAACAGCATTACTAGAAATGCACGACATAACAATTCCCCACTTAATTTTATATTTCTTGTTATATTTCAATTACGGAAATAAAGGCTTTTTTGACACATTTAAATCTGTTGTCTACTGTTCGTTAAGCTTGTCACATGATGACAAAGTTAATACGCAAATCAAAGATAATAACGATACCAATAGCCTTTTTATTTATCACGGTTCCTTTCTCTGTTGCTTATAAATCTATTACGGCATTTTCCTTATTGGCAGTAAGTAAATTGAAATTATTAATAAAGTGAACCGCTGGAGCAACTGATCCGGGCAAAGCAAATGCAACATATGCTACAGTATCATCTTTTTTGTACGTTACTATCATGAAATGACTGTATGTTACGGTGGTTGTTTTCTTTTTCTTGGCTCTGCCGCCAACTAATGCACCGGGTATTCCAAACATTAAGGCCCCCGCAATTGCACCGCCGGCGCTTGAGACGTAATGTTGCGCTGTTTGTATTTCGCGATCTGTTTTTATGGATATGTCGGTTATTTTGTCGATACTTATGTTGAAAACTGTACCGCTGCTTTCTATGGACATTCCATTCTCATTTAATTTCACAGAACACGACGTGCCAGACGCTATTGGTAATCCGGATGCAAGAATTAAACTTTCTTGAACAGGCTGAAAAATGCCAGTTTGGTAGGTTTGACGATACATTGCGTTTTTTCTTTTTCTAGCATTGCGAGCTTTTCCGGTTTTAATTGCCATGAAAATGCAAAAAGCTATTAAGGCAATTAAAATTATGATAGCAATAATGAATGGTAGCAACTCTCCAAATGTTACTTGGTTAGCAGGTGTTTGCATAATTATTTTCTCCTGTTTAATATTTAAATTTTATTAATTTGTTAATTGTACAAATGTTATTTATTGTTTTTTTTTCGTTTCAATTGCTGTAAATTAAGTATGTTTTATCCCATATTTTTCACTATATGAATGTTTTTTCCATAATTTATGCAATGAAAATTATGGCAATTCATTTTAGACTAAACCTCGGAGGTTGATCTAAAATGGATTACAAAGAATATCAAAACGCGCGGGACATAGTTTGGGAGCTTTTAATTAGGCATAAAATTGACCGTTTGCCTGTAAGAGTATCCGAAATATGCCGAAAGGAGGGTATAAAAATTAAACTGTGCGATAACGGCACAGAAGCTGACGGGTACAGTACCGTGCTGTTCGGCACGCCGTGTATTTATTACAATGATAAATGCACTGTGGGACGTCAGCGATTTACGGTTGCTCACGAACTCGGACACATACTGCTCGGTCATGTAGGTAAATATGAGCTTGTGAACAGAGAACCGTCACCAAACGACAATCCGATTGAGCAGGCAGCAAATGTATTTGCTTCGCGTCTATTGGCTCCGGCGTGTGTACTTTGGGGATGCGGAGTAAAGAGCCATACGGAAATCATGCAGTTGTGCGATATTAGCGAGACTGCTGCAAAGTATCGTATGGAGCGAATGAACGAGCTGTACCGACGCAATAAATTCCTAATTTCGTCTATCGAGCGTCAGGTTTTCCGACAGTTTGAACAATACATATCCGATCACCGACTGTAATCAAATTCTCGGATCGGTCGAATCGGGCGAGCGGTCAACCAACAGTTTAATAAACTCGGCCTGTTCGCGTGTAAATGTTTGTTCCACAATGTCGCCGCCGTTACGTGCGGCTATGCGTATAGTAACCAAATCATCATTGTTAAGAAAAGATACATTATCCGGCGCACTGTCATTATTTGACGGTGCGCTTATTTTATTTTCACGACCGAGCAGGTAATCGACCGAGCAATTAAGATAGTCTGCAATTTTGGCAAAATTCAAAGTCAAAATGTCCGTACCGCTACTTATTTTTGCGACAGTGTTTTTACCGAGACCGCAAGACGACAACATTTTATTAACTGGTTTTCCTGTTTCTTTGCATGTTCTTTTAATACGCTCGGCAATTTCAGCGGAATTGTACATATCGAGCACCTCCTTTTTGTGCAGCTTCACAAAATCCCCTAATCGGGGGATATTGTAGTTGACAATCCCCTAATTAGGGGATATAATAAACACATTCCCAACCGAGTTTGACTCAAAGGGTAAAAAAATTCCTTGGCGCACGGTTGAATGGCTGTATTGAATATCCTTAACAACTGTATTCTACAACATAATTCTAATTGTGTCAAGATTTGACAGGGGGTGAAAGCAAGTGGATGCAATTAAATTCGGTATGAATCTCCGCAAATTCCGCCAGCGGGCGGACATGACGCAGTCAGAGCTTGCGCGTCAAGTCGGGGTGAGCGAAAACTACATAGGTCATCTTGAGCATGGTCGAAAAGAGCCGTCACTGAAAGTAGCGTCAATTATGGCAGATGTGCTCGGCACAACCGTAAATGATCTGTTGCTCTGACAAAAATGGCAATACCGATACAAAAACTTGCAAAGTAAAAAAGAGGAGGCTGCACGTTTATGAAACCTGCACCGAGTACAACACCTAAACTCACTGGTATTGAAGCTAAAATATTATTTGCCCGTTTTTACGAAAGCATAAAAGCATTTTACGAAGATCCTGAAAACAGGCGTCGATTTGAAGAGTGGCAAAAGGCACGGGAGGCCGAAACGAAATGTGTCAAATGAAAAGTGGAGTAATTTTAAAGGACAGAGTGTTTATAACTGATTATAACAGTCATACGGATATGCTTGCAGAACTGGGAATATCGGACACACGCCAAAATGCAGAAAGATTGTTTATTCGTGCGGAGCTGCTTCCGCCTGATGGCGATGTGTTTGCTCCTGTTGAAGAATGGAGATTTCATGTGGATCAGGACATACTGCCGGATTGGTACGTTGAACAAGTTGACAAAGATAGAATGATCTCTGCTGTTAAGGAGTGGGCAAAGGATCATATACATGTTGGCGTTGACGATTTAAGAATATCAAAAGGAAGCAAGCATTACATAAAAGATTGTAAAAATGTTGTTGTCTACGGCAACGCAAGTATTAGCTACGTCTGCGGCAACGCGAGTATTAGCTACGTCTGCGGCAACGCGAGTATTAGCGAGGTCTGCGGCAACGCAAGTATTAGCTACGTCTGCGGCAACGCGAGTATTAGCGAGGTCTGCGACAACGCAAGTATTAGCAAGGTCTACGGCAACGCAAGTATTAGCAAGGTCTACGGCAACGCAAGTATTAGCGAGGTCTGCGGCAACGCGAGTATTAGCGAGGTCTGCGGCAACGCGAGTATTAGCGAGGTCTGCGACAACGCAAGTATTAGCAAAGTTAAAGGTCGAGCCTTCATCGCAAATTCGCCCTATATACGCTGGATAAAGCAAGATGGTTTAATAATTTCCAAAAATGCAACATTTAAAGACAACATGGCTAAAACCATTTGGCAAGCTGGTGACTGGGAACTAAAAAAGGTTGGTGAATAAAATGTTGACAATTGAGCAGTACATATCAATTTGGTGCGGAATAATGGTTTTGGTAGGGCTGATCTATATGTGTATTGAACGCAGGCGGCACAGAGAAGAACTTAGACGATTGAAAGATCGGCTTGATATGGCCGAAGCTAACCGCGACCTATACGAAGCCGATGCACGCAGATATTACAACGCATGGAAAAAAGAAAAGGAGCTTGGCGCGGTGCAACGCGAACAAGCCCCAAAAAACAATAGAACTATGTTTATAATACCTGAAAAATTTATGTAAGTCAAGCGCTTTAATCGTTTCGTTTTGTCAAAAAAAACAAGACACAATTAAATAATTAAGAGGCTTTTAAATTATGGCTTATTATCACACCTGCCCGGATTGCGGTGCAAACCTTGATCCCGGCGAAAAATGCGATTGTCAAACAAATAAAATCTATATAACCAAGGAGGCTAACACCAATGTTAGAGATGAAAATCACGATTACAGCCGCAGATCTTGCCGCTGCGATCAACAACCTTGCCGCCGCACTTGACGGCAAGAACTTAAAGCCCGTTGCAAAAACAAAAGCACCGGTTGCATCGGCCCCGGTAGCGCATCCCGCGACACCTACAGAACCGGTAAACCCTACCCCTGCCGCGGCTACCCAATCGACTGCGGCACCTGCTACTATGCCGCTTACTGCTGAGCAGATAGCAACCCCGATTGCCCCCACGGTCCCTGTTGCTACTCCTGCGCCCGTCGTAACACCTGCGGCTAATGTGGCACCAGCTCCCACCGTTCCGACCTCTGCACCGCAGTACACGCTTGATATGATTTCAACCGCAGGATCGGCACTCATTGATGCCGGAAAGGTGGATCAGCTTATGCCGCTGCTCGGTAAGTTTGGCGTGGCAAGCCTTACAGAGCTTGCACCCGAAAGCTACGGCGCCGTTGCAAATGAATTAAGAGCCCTGGGCGCTGCGATTTAAGGAGGGATAACAATGCCAACACCGGAAAAACACGCTCTGCTGTCGGCATCCTCCGCAGCCCGTTGGCTGCATTGCACCGCCGCCCCTCGCTTTGAGGAGCAATTCCCGGAAAACACATCGGAATATGCGGAGGAGGGCCGCTTGGCTCACGCTATTTGTGAGTTAAAGGTTATCAAGCACTTTACCTCGGCAATTAAGCCACGCACCTTTACGACAAGGCTTAAAAAGCTGAAAGAAAGCCCACTTTACCAGGACGAGATGGACAAGACCTCTGACCTGTATTTGGAACACCTTACCGAAAGGGCTATGCAGTATGATGCAAGACCGAATGTAGCCGCCGAGGTTCAGGTCGATTTTGCCGAATATGTACCGGAGGGCTTTGGTACCTGCGACTGCATTATGATCGGTGGCGATACCTTGAGCATTACCGACTACAAGCACGGTAAAGGCGTGCCTGTATCAGCCGAAAATAACCCACAAATGCGGTTGTATGCCCTTGGCGCTTTGAAACGGTACAAGCCCGTTTATGGGGAACGTATCAAAAAGGTTTGTATGACGATAGACCAGCCCCGCATCCAGACGGAGCCGAGCAGCGAAACCATAACGGTTGAGGAGCTGCTTGCTTGGGGCGAAAGCATCAAGCCCATTGCCGCAAAGGCTTATATGGGGCTTGGGGCATTTTGCCCCGGTGAGCATTGCCGCTTTTGCCGAGGCAAAGCGAAATGCAAAGCCCGTGCAGACCAAAACACCGCACTTGAGGAGTTTAAGGACTGCGTACCGCAGAACGCTGAAAAGCCGCCACTCTTTGGGCAGGGCGTGCTTACGGATGCCGAAATTGGCGATCTGCTTGTAAGAGGCCAAGAGCTTGTAAAGTGGTACAAGGATCTTGAGGAATACGCCCTCGGCACTATTCTCAAAGGCGGTACAATTCCCGGCTGGAAAGCCGTTGCAGGCAGGAGCAACCGCACCTTTACGGACACGGATGCCGCCCTTAACGCCGCTATGGCTGCCGGGTATGATAAATCACTCTTGTATGACCTCAAGCCCAAAACACTTACGGAGCTTGAGAAACTTATGGGCAAAAACGAATTTGCGTACAAGCTCGGCAGCTTTGTGGTAAAGCCCATCGGAAAGCCCACCCTTGCATTGCTTACGGATAAACGGGAGGCTTACAACCCTGCCGCCGCAGACTTTGCGGAGGTGGTAAACGATGGCTGAAACGGTTTATTTGCTTGATGGCACAATGGAGGTTGTGCTGACCGAAAAGGATGTTTTTATTGATCGTCTTGTTCGTAAAAAACTCGGTAACGATGCCGCCCGGTTTATTTCCGACTACATAGAGGAAATTGCAGAGGATGCAAAGTACACAGAGGAGGCACGGCAGGAGGCCGAAAAAACAGCCGATGGCTACCTCGCCCTCTGCCAGGGTGCCCTCGCTGCGTTAAGTGAATTAAAGGACCTTACGCACGAGGCACGCCTTGACAGGGCGAAAATTCAAAAAATCGTTGATGGTGCACATAGCGAACTGTACCACAACTTATAAAAACAAGGAGGCAAACAACAATGTTTAACGAAAGTAACCCCCCCGTGGACTTGAGGCGCTGGCAGATATGTTAGCCGAAATAATGCTTGAAAGCGAGGCTCCAGAGGAGGCAAAACTCGGCGTGCGTATCGTCCAGCAAGGCAAAAAGGTTTGTACTGCTACGCAGGAAATTGTGGTAGCGTTTGCCGGTGATCCCGCTGGACTTAAACCGAGCGACACCGAAACCCTCAAACAGGTGCTTGAGTACCTCGGTTTGGTAGAGGTAGGGCTCAAGCAGTTTATGGAAACAACCAAGGCACAAAATGCAAACAATGCACCGAATGAAATTTAATGTAATAAAGGAGTTTAAGAATTATGTACCAGAACATTGCAACCAAGGTATTAACCGGCGAGGTTAGGCTTTCCTATGTCAACCTTACCACCCCCAGAGCACCCCAGCAGGGCGGTGAGCCCAAGTACAGCGTTACGCTGCTTATCCCCAAGACCGATGCCGCAACCATTGCCAACATCAACGCCTCTATTAAGGCGGCGTATGAGGACGGCGTAAGCAAGAAATGGGGCGGCGCACACCCCACACCCAAGCAGATTGTGCACGATGGTGACGGGCTCCGTCCGTCCGGCTTGCCGTTTAGCGATGAGTGCAAAGGGCACTATGTATTGACCGCCAGCACCAAGAGCAAGCCGCAGGTTGTCGGCATTGACAACCTCGATTGTGAGCTTGCCCCCTCAGATATTTACAGCGGTATGTACGCCCGTGTAACTATTAACTTTTTCACCTATGATACAGCAGGCAGCAAGGGCGTGGGTTGTGGTCTCGGCAATGTGCTTAAAACCCGTGACGGTGAGGCGCTTGCCGGTGGTGCATCCGCAGCCAGCGACTTTGAGGGGCTCGGCCAGAGCTTTACTGCACAGCCTGTTGCTCCAGCTTATCAGCCGCAGTATAACCCCGTTACACCCCAGCAGGCAGCACCGCAGCCCCAGGCGGCACCCGCACAGACACAGAACCGCCCATCAGTAAACCCGATTACCGGGCAGCCGTGGTAACGGTTTCAAGATTAGGAGGCCTATACCATGACTGTGCAGGACCAAATTGCACTTTCAGATTTGTTATCAGATGCGCATATTAAATTAGATTTGGCAGCAAAGTTGTTAGCGGACGTGGGAAACGAGCATTTCGGCTTGAATACGGCGCCACGGAGTTTTCAGCTTGAATACGGCGTCATTCAAGCAAAGATTCAAGCGGTTTCTAATCTGTTATTCGACACCTGTTTGCTAATAGATCTAATTACTGGTGAAAATACATCTCTTACTCAATATTTCAAAAGCGAAGCTGTTAAACTTCTGTCGTATCACTCATTGTCGAATACCGATAAATAAGGAGGTAAAAGAGTATGGATCATTTAAGTATTGACCTTGAAACATTTTCAAGCGTGCCGATACAAAAAGCCGGTGCCCAAAAATACATACAAAGCCCCGACTTTGAGATCCTCCTCTTTGCCTACTCCCTTAACGGTGCGGAGCCGGTGTGCTGTGATTTTGCCCAAGGCGAAACACTCCCCAAGTGGGTTGCCGAGGCTTTGCTTGATCCGCAGTGCTTAAAGCACGCATACAATGCGCCCTTTGAGTGGGGCTGCCTGTCCCGATATATGGGCAGGCAGCTGCCACCGGCACAGTGGCGTTGCACAATGTTCCACGGCTTGTATGCAGGCTATACAGCGGGCTTGGATGCCACAGGCAGAGCGTTGGGCTTGCCGGAGGATAAACGCAAGCTAAATACCGGCAAAGCCCTTATACGCTATTTCTGTGTACCGTGTGCCCCATCAAAGGCAAATGGCGGCAGAACACGGAACTACCCGCGCCACGCACCGGAGCGTTGGGAGTTATTCAAAGAGTACAACCGCCAGGATGTTACAACCGAAATGGAAATTGAGCGCAGGCTTTCGGCGGTACCCGTGCCGGACTTTGTGCAAAAGGAATGGGAAACGGATCTTGTTATAAACAGCCGAGGCGTTGCTATTGATATGGGGATGGTTGAGGGTGCCCTTGAACTTGGGGCAACGGTCCGCAACACCCTTACAACCGAGGCTGTGAAAATATCCGGGTTAAGCAACCCCAACAGCGTAGCCCAGCTCTCAGCTTGGCTGGAAAAAGAAACTGATGAAGAAATAACAGATCTTCGCAAGGACACCGTTGCCAAAATGCTTGCCCGTGATGATAACAGCCCGGAGGTACAGCGTATGCTTGAGATCCGGCAGGAGCTTGGAAAGACAAGCACCAAAAAATACGATGCCATTGAGCAAGCCGTGTGCCAGGATGGGCGTGTGCGTGGGCTCTTACAGTTTTATGGCGCCAACCGCACAGGTCGCTGGGCAGGGCGTTTGGTGCAGGTGCAAAACCTGCCTCGTACCTATACAGAGCCGTTGGAGCTTGCCCGTGACCTTGTAAAAGGGCGTAAGCTGGATGCCTTAAAGCTCATTTACGGCAGTGTGCCGGACACGCTCTCGCAGCTGATACGCACCGCATTTATTGCCGCACCCGGTAATGTGCTGATTGATGCCGACTTTTCGGCCATTGAGGCCCGTGTTATTTCCTGGCTTGCCGGTGAGGAGTGGAGGCTTGAGGTTTTTCGCACCCACGGCAAAATATACGAGGCATCAGCCTCGCAGATGTTCGGCGTGCCCATTGACCTTATAAAAAAGGGCAACCCCGAATATGCCCTCCGGCAAAAAGGCAAGGTTGCAGAGCTTGCCCTCGGCTACCAGGGCAGCACTGGTGCACTTATCAATATGGGTGCACTTGATATGGGAATACCGGAGGAGGATCTGCCCGATATTGTGAGCCGTTGGCGTGATGCCAACAAACGCATAAGGGATCTATGGTACAAGGTGGATGCCGCCGCCGTGCAGGTTATCACCCAGGGCGGCAGCGTGGGCGTAAGCAGTATTATACTTGCCCACGAATGGGATGCAACACAAGGCACCGACTATATGACAATAACGCTGCCAAGCGGCAGAAAACTGTTTTACAATGCCCCGCAAATAGGCGTAAACCAATGGGGCAACCCCTCAATATCGTATATGGGTATGGACCAGACCACAAAGAAATGGAAACGCATCGAAACCTACGGCGGCAAGCTCGTGGAGAATTGTGTGCAAGCCATCGCCCGTGACTGTCTGGCGCAGGCTATTGAACACCTGGAGGCAGCAGGGCTGCCCGTTATATTCCATATACACGACGAGGTGGTAATTGATATAAGACCGTTTGCAGACAACGATGCAATGCTTGCAAAAACGGTTGAAATAATGAGCCGCCCTGTTCCGTGGGCTCCGGGCTTGCCCCTTGGTGCTGATGGTTGGGTTGGTAAATTCTTTAAGAAAGATTAAATACAAGGAGGATGCAAACTCTTGAATTATTATGATTTTCTTAAATCTAAAGCGTCGGCTGTGCCGTGCTGTGGTTTTAGCGTAAATAAAGATGAAATGTGGCCCTGCCTTTTCAATTGGCAAAAGGATATAGTTTGCTGGGCGCTAAAAAAAGGCAAGGCCGCACTATTTGAGGACTGTGGACTTGGCAAAACTCTTCAGCAACTGGAATGGTGTAGGATTGTATCAAGAAAAACAGGAAAACCGTGCTTAATACTTGCACCTCTCGCTGTATCAAGGCAGACAAAAAGCGAGGGTAATAAATTTGGATACGATGTGAATATTTGTCGTGAACAAGATCAAATTAGACCAGGTATAAACATTACGAACTATGAAATTATGGATCACTTTGATTTATCTATATTTAGCGGTATCGTTTTGGATGAGAGTTCTATTTTAAAGCATTATAGTAGCAAAATGCGGACTCAAATTATAAGTAGTTGCGAGAATGTAAAGTATAAGCTTTCCTGCACAGCAACTCCTGCGCCAAATGATTATATGGAGCTTGGCAATCAAGCTGAATTTTTGGGAGTAATGAAAAGATCGGAGATGCTTGCCACGTTTTTTGTGCATGACGGTGGACAAACAAGCAAATGGAGACTTAAAGGTCACGCACAACGCGATTTTTGGCAGTGGCTTGCCGGATGGGCGGTTGTGCTTACTACACCCGCCGATTTGGGGTATAGCGATGACGGATATACGCTGCCGAAACTCAACATTGAGTATGTTACCGTGCCGTCAGATCTTCCAGCGGCGTCAACACTTAGCGAGCGCAGAACAGCGCGCAGAGCAAGCCTTAAACAACGATGCGATACGGCTGCCCAAATTATTGAGCGGGAGCATGATGCGCAATGGCTCGTTTGGTGCGATTTGAACGATGAGGCCGATTACTTAAAAAAACGTATACCCGTTTCAAAAGAAGTGCGGGGCTCTGATAATGCCACAAGAAAAGAAAATACGCTATCTGCTTTTTCGATTGGCTTTTGCCGCAAACTAATTACAAAGCCAAGCATAGCGGGCTTCGGACTCAACTGGCAATCCTGTCACAATATGATTTTTGTGGGTCTATCGGATAGCTACGAGATGATGTATCAAGCAATACGGCGATGCTGGCGTTTTGGGCAGCAGTCCGCTGTGAATGTTTATATAGTTACATCCGCGGCCGAGGGTGCCGTCCGTGAAAACATCCAGAGAAAAGAGCAGCAATGCCAAACAATGATTACTGAAATGGTGTCTCACACAAAAGAGATACTTGCAAAAGATATTAGAGCAACTTTCCGCATGACAGAGCCATATACGCCGATCGTTCGTATGGTGACACCGGAATGGCTGACCGCAGGAGGATACTAAAATGAAAGTACTAAATCAAGATATGGGTGCGGGATGGGCACTTTATAACGGCGATAGTTGCGAGGTGTTAAAGGGTATTCCAGATAACAGCATACACTATTCTATTACATCAATCCCGTTTGCCAGTCTATACACTTATTCTAACAGTGATAGGGACCTGGGCAACAGTAAGACATATAACGAGTTTGCAGAACATTATCGTTTTTTGTGTGATGAATGGTATCGCATCATGATGCCTGGCCGATTAGTGTCCATCCACTGTATGAATTTACCGGCGATGAAAGAAAGGGATGGGTTTATTGGTGTAAAAGACTTTAGAGGTGACGTAATAAGATGGATGCAAAAATCTGGTTTTATATTCCATTCAGAGGTTTGCATTTGGAAAAACCCTGTTGTCGAAATGCAACGCACAAAGGCCCTGGGGCTATTGCACAAGCAGATTAAAAAAAACTCTTGTATGAGCCGGATGGGGATACCTGATTATGTTGTTACATTTCGTAAACCAGGTGAGAATCCAGAGCCAACGGAGCACACCGATGACAGCTATCCGGTAGACAAGTGGCAGCGGGTTGCGTCGCCGATTTGGAATGAGTATCCTGCCCCGGTATGGTGGGACATAAACCAAAGCGCCACACTGCAAAGAACATCAGCAAGAGCCGACAAGGACGAAAAGCATATCTGTCCGCTGCAGTTGCCTGTAATAGAAAGATGCGTGGAACTGTGGACTAATCCTGGAGACATTGTACTTGATCCTTTTGACGGCATCGGATCCACAGGTTACCAGGCGGTCAAAATGGGTCGTAGGCACATAGGAATTGAACTGAAGTACTCTTATTATCAGCAAGCAGTGTCTAATCTCAAGCAAGCAGAACAGGAGGCAAAACAATGAAAACAAAAATATACATAGCCGGAAAAATCACCGGCGATCCCGATTATAAAACAAAGTTTAATGCCGCCGCAGAGGCGTACAAAAAAAAGGGTTACACCGTGCTTAACCCATCCTGGATGCCGCAGGGTATGCAAAAGGCAGACTATATGCGTATTTGCTTTGCAATGATCGACACCGCAGATGTGGTTGCTTTCCTGCCGGGTTATGAAACAAGCCCCGGTGCACAGCTTGAGCTGCAATACTGCCTTTACATTGATAAGGATGTAAAGTTGCCGGATGATGAGGCAGAGGGGCCAGCATTGCAGCCAAGTGTAATACAAAACGCTTTGAAAAATGCCGTTAGTACCAACGCCCTTGTACTGAACGATCCGGCAGCAGAAATAAAGAAAGCGCTTGAAAAGCACTTTAACCAACAACTTGGCCTTAGCTTATATGGAGGTGCAGAGTAATGACCGAACAAGAAAAAACGGCGATGAAAGCCGTGTTATACCTCGCCGAGAAAAACCCACGGCTCCGTTATGGCGGCACCTGGGTTGAGGATGTGCGTAATATGGAAACCTGCGCCAAGATTTCATTTGCAGAGGCGGTACGCATTATTGACAGGATGCTTTATGGCCCCATAGAGGAGGCAAACAACGATGGCTGATGCAGATAAATGCGCCGCTTGCGGCGAGATTATTCCGGAGGGCATCCAGGTTTGCCCTCTGTGTTCAAAGGAGGTGCCCGAAATGGGCAACAGCAAAAACCCTTATTACAACAGCGAGGGCTATGCCGATCCCACCGCATACGGTGCCTTAAAGCCGATTATGCAGGCGGATGCCGCCCTTGAGGGCAAAGTAAACTTTTTGATTAAAGTATTAAAGTTTATAGCCAATGAGGCCGGGTTTGATGTGGTAAACCGTATTGAACTGCGGAACCGTAACACCGGCAGGCTTTTCAAATAGATTAAGCCCCCCCCGCCGTGGGTGCGGGCGGTAAGGAGTAACCGCTATGCAATATGATCGTAAAATTGCCATAGCCTCCGGTGCAAGCAGGCGTGCAACCGTATGGACCACGCAAACGCTTATGGTATCGGAATTATGGCAAAAGTTAAAAGTGCCCGCAAGGGGCACCGAAACCCTTGCAGAATACCTAAACCTTAAAAAAGCACAGCAGGACGATCTCAAGGATATTGGCGGTTTTGTCGGCGGTACCCTTAACGGACCGCGCCGCAAGGCCAACAACGTGGCCGGGCGTGATATTATCACCCTTGACCTTGACAACATACCCGCAGGGCATAAAGACAATGTGCTCCGCATTGTAGAGGCTCTGGGCTGCGGGTACTGCATTTACAGCACCCGAAAGCACCAGCCTGCTGCCCCTCGTCTGCGTGTGCTCTTTCCGCTTGACAGAACGGTAACGGCTGACGAATACGAGCCCATCGCCCGTAAAGCAGCTGAATATATAGGCCTTGAATACGCCGATCCCACAACCTTTGAGCCCAGCCGCCTTATGTATTGCCCGAGCTGCTGCCGTGATAGTGAGTATGTGTTCGTTGTGGGCGATAAGCCTTTTTTATCTGCCGATGGCCTGCTTGCACAATACGCCGATTGGCACGATATGACACAGTGGCCCGCCCTGCCGGGGCAGGCGCAGTTTACCAAACTGGCAGTAAAGCAAGGCGATCCGGACGGCAAAAACGGCGTTGTGGGTGCGTTCTGCCGCACCTATGATATACAGCGTGCAATGGACGAACTGCTCCCCGGTATTTATGAGCCGGTTGACAATATGCCCGGCAGATATACATACCTCGGAGGCTCTACCACGGGCGGCGCCGTGCTTTATGATAACGGCAAATTTTTATACAGCCACCACGCAACAGATCCCTGCGGCGGCCGCCTTGTAAACGCCTTTGACCTTGTGCGCCTGCACAAGTATGGTGATAAGGACGATACCGCAGCCACAGGCTCGCCCACCAACCGCCTGCCCTCTTACCTTGCTATGTGTGAATATGCCTGCGGCCTTTCGGACGTAGCCGCACTTATAAGTAAGGAACGGTACGAAAGCGCCGTTAAGGACTTCGACGGCATTACCGCTGACGAGAGCGAGGAGCCGGAAAATTGGATGGTGCTGCTTGAAAAGAACACCCAGACGGGTGCCGTTAAGGCCACCATTGACAATGTGCGTATTATCCTGGAACACGATCCCCTGCTTAAAGGCAAGTTTGCACTTAACGAATTTGCCGGCCGTGGTGAGGTGCTCGGCTCCCTGCCGTGGGATAAACGGGAAAAACGCCGCCTGTGGGATGATAACGATAACCAAGGGCTTTACTGGTACCTTGAGCGTGTATATAAGATTTCCGGCAACGGCAAAGTGGATGGGGCTCTTTCCCTCCATTCCAACGCCCACGCCTTTAACGATGTAAAGGACTACCTCAAAGGCTTGCAGGGCAAGTGGGATGGCGTGCCCCGCCTCGATTGCCTTTTTATAGACTACCTCGGAGCAAAAGACACGGCGTATAACAGAGCTGTAACCCGCAAGGCGTTTACCGCAGCCGTTGCCCGTGCTATGACACCCGGCTGCAAGTATGACAATATGGTTATTTTGGCCGGCCCGCAGGGTATCGGTAAAAGTACACTGTTGGATAAAATGAGCCGCGGCTGGTTTAATGACAGCATACGTACCTTTGAGGGTAAAGAGGCAAGCGAACTGCTCCAGGGCGTTTGGCTTGTGGAGGTATCGGAGCTTGATGCTTTCCGGCGTACCGATGTAAGCCGCATTAAGCAGTTTTTGAGCCTCCGTGCGGATCGTTTCCGTGCGGCGTATGGGCGTAATGTTAAGGAACTGCCCCGCACCTGCATCTTTTTCGGCACCACCAATACCGCTGAGTACTTGCAGGACACCACGGGCAACCGCCGTTTTTGGCCGATAGACACCGGCGAACAGAGGCACACCAAAAGCGTATGGCGTGACCTTGAGCCGGAAATAGATCAGCTGTGGGCCGAGGCGTATGTGCGTTGGCAGGCCGGTGAGCCACTTTACTTATCCGGTGCCATTGAGGATGCCGCCAAGGAAAAGCAAGAGGAACACAGAGAGGCATCCAGTCGTGAGGGTATCGTGCGTAAATTTATGGAGCGACCGGTGCCGGACGATTGGAGCAAGTGGCCGCTTGATAAGAGGCGTATGTTCTGGGGCGACGTAACAATGGGCAGCGACAGCCTGCACCTTGTTCCCCGTGATCGTATTTGTGCACTTGAAATATGGTGTGAGGCTTTCGGCGGTAATATAAAAGAAATGAAAAATACCGACACCAGAGAGATTAACAACATAATGGCAGCAACACCCGGATGGCATAAGTCTGCCGGCACACTGTATTTTGGTCCATATGGCACGCAGCGTGGTTTAATAAAATCTAACAATTAGCACCTAACAATTTGTTTTTTGTGTAAAAATGTTAGAAAAACGCCATCTAACATTTTTACACGGAAAAACAATGTTTTGTTTAATTGTTAGAAAGATTGTTAGACCGAAAACCGCATAAAATGAGGCTTTTTATTACTTTTCTAACATTCTAACATTTTTTCTTATAGAGTATGAAATTAGAGAGTTTGAGAGTAAAATTACGCTCTAATCCGCCTGATACGTGTGTATATACGCGTGCGCGCGTGAGAAAGTCAAAAAGGAGGAAAACGATGCTTGAAAAGACTGTTGAAAAAGAATTGTGCGACCGGGTAAAAAATGATCTCGGCGGCTGGGCATTAAAGTTTGTGAGCCCCGGACAAAACGGCGTACCGGATCGCATTGTGCTTGTGCCGTATGGGCGTATATATTTTGTGGAAACAAAGGCACCGGGTAAAAAGCTGCGTAAGCTGCAAGAATATGTTTGCGGTTTGATAAAGCAGTTAGGTTTTAAGGTGCTGCGGATAGACACCAAGGAAAAGGTGGAGGCTTTCGTAAGGGAGGTGCAAAGGAATGAGTAAAGTACAGCGACAATGTGATTGGTGTGGAAAAACAATTTTTCGGTACCCGAGTCAATTTTCCGGAAAGCGGAGAGTGTTTTGCTGCAGAAAATGCCTTGATGCATATTCCACTAAAGAGCTAAACCCAAATGGTTACGGCTACAAGGATTTTTCAAAAAGCAGCGAGTTTTTACACACGCATAATGCAGAATTTAACAAACACCGAATGACACCCGCCGTGAGATGGAAACTGCGAAAAGCACACTTGAATAAAGGCGCCGGAAAAACATATACAAAGTTTCTGTCGAGACCCGAGCATAGAGTTGTTGCAGAATTGATGCTGGGTAGGTCACTAAAGTCGGGTGAAGTTGTTCACCATATCGACGGCAATAAGCGAAATAATAATCCCGATAATTTAAGGGTGTTTAGCAGTCAAAAAGAACACGCTGCTTTTCACGCAAAAGGAGGTGATCAGAATGGAGTATAAGCCGCATAACTATCAGGCATATTGTATAAACCGTATCGTGAATGATCCGGCAGTCGGGTTGTTTTTGCGGCCTGGTTGAGGGCTTGGGCAAAACCTCAATAACGCTTTCGGCAATAAACATTTTGAAATACTTTAAGTGGAACATTGCAAAGGCTTTGGTTGTAGCACCCAAAAAGGTTGCGGAGGGCACCTGGAGCAAGGAGGCAAACAAGTGGGATCACTTAAAGCATCTGCGTGTGGTTACGGTCCTGGGATCGTCCACAAAGCGTATAAAGGCACTTAACACCCCTGCGGATGTGTATGTTATAAACCGTGAAAACATACCCTGGCTGGTTGAATACTACCAGCAGGCGTGGCCGTTTGATATGGTGGTGCTTGACGAAAGCACGAGCTTTAAGAACGGCCAAAGCAAACGCTTTAAGGCAATGAAACTTGTACGGCGTTTCTGCAAAAAGGTTGTGCTGCTTACCGGTACGCCGTCCTCCAAGGGGCTTATGGACCTGTGGGCGCAGATTTATTTACTTGATGAGGGTGCACGGCTGGGCAAGAATATAACACAATTCCGCACACGGTATTTTGATGCCAATACACACGGCGGGCATTTTACCGATTACAAACCGAAAGAGGATGCCGAGGCCGCCGTGCTTAAAGCCATAAGCGATATTTGCGTATCAATGAAAGCTGAGGACTACCTGGAATTACCCGCTTGTATCGAGCACGATGTTCCCATAGTGCTTGACGATAAGACAATGAAAGCGTACAAACAGTTTGAGCGTGATCTGCTGCTTACCATTGACGAGGACACCATAACCGCCAACACCGCCGGAGTGCTTACCGGCAAGCTGTTACAGTTTTGCAGCGGTGCAATGTATGACAATGACCGCAAAGCCGTACATATTCACGATTGCAAAATTGAGGCCTATATGGAACTTTTGGAAAGCCTAAACGGTGAGCCTTGTATTACATTCTACGGCTACCAGCACGATAAGGATCGCATCCTTGCTGCCCTTGAAAAAACAAAGCTGCGTGTGTGCGTGTATAAAGGCACCGAGGACGAGGATGCCTGGAACAGCGGCAAGGTTGATGTGCTGTTGGTGCACCCAAGCAGCTGCGCCTACGGGTTAAACCTGCAAGCAGGCGGCCGGCACATTATCTGGTTTACGCCAAACTGGAGCTTTGAGCTTAACGATCAAGGCAAGTGCCGTTTGTGGCGGCAGGGCTCCCCGTATGATAAGGTTTATGTGCATTACCTTATTGTGCAAGGGTGCGTTGACGAGGATGTGCTTGACACCATACGGGAGCGTGCAGGCACACACGAAACCGTGATGCAAGTGCTTAAAGCCCGTATCAAGAAAATAAAGGAGGCAGCAGTATGACACTAAAAGAATTATCACAGTTGTACTACCTTAACCGTGAAATTGAACGAGATCAAGAACGGTTAGAAAAACTGCGGGCAAGAGCATCGGCACCGGGATCACCCAACTATGACGGTATGCCCAAAAGCTCCAGCTTTGAAAACCGCCTTGAGCGATACATAGCAGAGATTGTTGACCTTGAGGCGATTATCCAAGCGAAAATAACGCAGTGCTTACACGAGCGCAACCGCCTTGAGAGGTATATTGCCGAAATACCGGACAGCCTAACCCGACAGATCTTTCAGCTGCGCTTTATTAACGGCTTAACCTGGGTGCAGATTGCGTTTAGCGTTGGCGGCGGCAACACCGAGGAGGGTGTTCGTAAAAGGGTTTACAGACACCTTGAGCAAGAAAACAAAGGCGAAAAATAAAGATGTCCCAAAATGTCCGGGTTACATCGTGTATAATATAAACTGCGGGTATTGACCACAAGGGCAATGCCTCCTTGAATAAGAACAGCGGCGGGGTCTACTCCCTCCAGATAGCCTCGCTGTCTGTTCTTTTATTTTGCTATGAAAGCGAGGTGATACACTATGACCGACAGGCAGCAAAAGTTTGCGGATGAGTATATCATAGACTGCAATGCAAGCCGTGCGTATAAGGCTGCATACCCGAATGTTAAAAAGGACACTGTGGCAAGAGCCAATGGCAGCCGCTTGCTTGCAAAGGCTAACATTAAAGCCTATATCGAGGAAAAGCTGGCCGAAATAAGCAGCAAGAAAACAGCGGAGGCCACCGAGGTTATTGAGTATCTTACCTCGGTGCTGCGTGGGCAAAGCGAGGCAAGTGTGGTTGTTGTCGAGGGCTACGGTGATGGATGCTCCGAGGCAAAAATCATTAAAAAGCCACCGGACGAAAAGGAACGCCTCAAGGCCGCAGAGCTTTTGGGCAAGCGTTATGGCCTGTTTACCGACAAGGTAGATGTTGGCGGCGCCGTACCGGTGGTAATTTCCGGCGGTGAGGATCTTGAGGACTAAAACCGCCAAACAGCTACGCCTCCCCGATGTTGTGGGCAAAGGCTATGGCACATTTTGGAACTTCAAAGGGCGCTATCGCGTATGCAAGGGCTCCCGTGCCTCCAAAAAATCAAAAACCACAGCCTTAAACAATATCACACGGCTTATGGAATACCCACAAGCCAACTTGCTTTGCGTGCGTAAAACCTACCGCACATTAAAAGACAGCAGCTTTACAGAGCTTAAATGGGCTATACACCGCCTCGGCGTTGATGCGTGGTGGGATATAAAAGAGAGCCCGCTTGAAATGACCTACAAACCCACCGGACAAAAAATCCTTTTCCGTGGACTTGACGATCCGCTGAAAGTAACATCCATTACCGTTGAGGTTGGCGTGCTTTGCTGGCTGTGGATTGAGGAGGCATACGAAATAAGCTCCGAGGCTGATTTTGACACCCTAGACGAAAGCATCCGAGGCGAGGTACCGCCGGGGCTGTTCAAACAAATTACGCTTACCTTTAACCCGTGGAATGAGCACCACTGGATCAAACACCGTTTTTTTGATGCCGCACCGGATCCGGATATTCTTGCAATGACAACCAACTACACCTGCAATGAGTGGCTGGATGAAGCAGATAAAAAAGTGTTTGAAACTATGAAACGAAACAACCCTCGCCGTTACCGTGTTGCCGGCCTCGGTGATTGGGGCATCGTTGAGGGCTTGGTATATGAAAATTGGGAGGAGCGACTTTTCAGCATTGACGAGGTGCGGAAAACGCCCGGTATTAAATCGGCGTTCGGCCTTGACTTTGGATATACCAACGATCCCACCGCTTTATTTTGCGGTTTGATAGACACCAGCAGCAAAACCCTTTGGGTGTTTGATGAAATATACAAGCCGGGTATGAGCAATGAGGACATAGCCGCAGCCGTTACAGAGGCGGGCTATGCCAAAGAGCGCATCCGGGCAGACAGTGCCGAGCCGAAAAGCATTGATCGCCTTTACGCCTTGGGGCTTGTCCATATACGCAGGGCACGCAAGGGCAAGGACAGCATCAACAACGGCATTGACTTTATACAAGATTATAAAATCTTTATCCACCCACGGTGCACCAATTTCCTTACCGAGATTGGCAACTACACCTGGGACACGGACACAAAGACCGGTAAAAAGCTAAACCGCCCCATAGATGACTTTAACCACCTTATGGATGCTATGCGGTACGCTTTGGAGGAATACTCCACCGGTCCGAACTATTCTTTTAAGTGAGGAGGTGCAGCCAAATGAAAACATTAAATTTTTACTCTCCATCAATCGAAATGCAGGCCCGTATGGCTGCAAACATTGTACCGGGCATTACAGATAAGCAGTTTTTGGGGCTTGAGATCAAAAAGTGGTTGACCTCCCAGGAACGGCACCGGCAAATAGCAGGCGATGCCTACTATGACGGTGTGCAAACGATTTTGAAACGCAAGCGCACGGTTATTGGCGAGGGCGGCGAGCTTAAAGAGGTTGACAACCTGCCCAACAACCGCCTTATTGATAACCAATATGCAAAAATGGTGGATCAAAAGGCAAATTACCTTTGCGGCCAGCCCGTTACATTCGACACCAAAAACGCCGCATACGGTGAGGCGCTTGCAAAGGTGTTTGGGCATAAGGCACAGCGCACTTTGCGTATTGTGGCCGAAAAGGCTTTGACAGGCGGCAAGGCGTGGGTGTTCCCTTACTACACGAACGAGGGCACGCTTTCCTTTGCAATGCTCCCGGCGCACGAGGTGCTGCCGTTCTGGAGCGATACCGCACACACCGATCTTGATTGCGCCGTGCACTTTTTCCCCATTTACGAATATGACGAAAAAGGCAACGAGAGCATTGTTGAAAAAGTGGAGGTTTTCCACGCAGGCGGCGTTGAGCGTTTTGTCTGGAAAGATGGCACGCTTGAGGTTGACAACGATGCAGCCTCCGGCTCCTATGTTACCGTAATTGATCCCAAGACCAAAAAGCCCCATGCGCTGAATTGGGCGAGGATCCCCCTGGTTTGCTTTAAGGCCAACCACAGAGAACTCCCCCTCCTCTGCCGCGTGCGGTGCTTGCAGGATGCCCTTAACCTTATGCTTTCCAACTTTGTAAACTCTATGGAGGAGGATGTGCACAACACCGTGCTGGTTATACACAACTATGACGGTGAGGACTTGGGCGAATTTAGACGCAACCTTGCCACATACGGTGCGGTTAAGGTACGAACAACGGATGGCTCCGATGGTGCGGTTGACACCCTGGAAATTGAGGTTAAGGCTGAAAACTACAAGACCGTTATGGAGCTTTTAAAAAAGGCCATAATTGAAAATGCAAGAGGCTACGATGCCAAGGATGACCGACTGAACGGCACTCCAAACCAAATGAACATAAGATCAATGTACTCCGATATTGACCTTGATGCAAATGGTATGGAAACCGAATTTCAAGCCGCTTTTGAGGATCTGCTCTTTTTCGTCAATGCCCATCTTGCCAATACCGGCGTGGGCAATTTTGACGGTGAGGATGTAACGGTTATTTTCAATCGTGATATACTTATTAACGAAACAGAAGCTATTGACAACTGTGGAAAATCAAAGGGCATTATCAGCGATGAAACCATTGTAAAACAGCATCCATGGGTAAATGATCCCATAGAAGAACTTAATCGTATAAAGTCTGAAAAAGATGTTGCGGCAGCCGAGGCTGATGCCTACCGTGCCGCTTTTGAAAGTTCTGCAGGCCGCAATGGGCAGAACACCGCACCGGGCAACGACCCGGAGGGCGGTGCTTTGAATGAATAACGCAGACTATTGGGCACGCCGCCTTAAAATCATGGAAGATGCCCTAAAAGATCAATCATACGAATATGTAAAAAATCTGGAACAGCAGTTTGATGCTGCCATAGCCCAGATTGATACACAAATGCGTGCCTGGTATCAAAGGTTTGCCGATAATAACGGCGGCATATCCTATGCCGAGGCACAAAAGCTGCTTACTGCCGGTGAGCTCAAAGAGTTTAAGTGGACGGTACAGCAGTACATTAAGGCCGGCAAGGAGCACGCCATAAGCGGTGCGTGGGCAAAAGAACTTGAAAACGCCTCCGCACGGGTGCATATATCCCGCCTTGAAAGCCTTAAAATACAGTTACGACAGCAGGCCGAGGCATTGACACAGGCAAGAATAAAAGCCACAACCGATGCCTCGGAGCTGTCATATACACAAAGCTATTACCACACCGCTTTTGAGGTGCAGCGCGGTTTGGGCGTGGGCTGGACTTTGCAAGCCCTTAACACCGGTACGGTGCAAAAGGTGCTTTCACGCCCCTGGACCGTTGACAACCAAACCTTTACGGCAAGGTGCTGGACGGACAAAACCAAATTGGTTGAAACCGTAAACCAGGAGCTTACCCGGATGCTTGCCACAGGTGAGGCGCCCGACAAGGCTATTGCAGCAATATCAAAGCGGTTTAATGTTTCTAAACAAAATGCCGGCCGTGTGGTAATGACCGAAAGCGCCTATTTTTCAAGTGCAGCCCAAAAAGATTGCTTTGACGAGTTGGGCGTTGAAAAATACCGCATTATCGGTACACTTGACACAAAGACCTGTATCATCTGCGGTGATATGGATGGCAAGGTGTTCAAAATGAGCGATTACCGCCCAGGCTCCACCGCCCCGCCGTTCCACCCTTGGTGCCGTTGTTGCATCGCCCCCTATTTTGACGATATGGACGGCGTGGGCGAACGGTACGCACGGGATGCCAAAACCGGTGAGCGTTACACGCTGTCGAAAGATACCACATACAATGAGTGGAAAGCAATGCAGGATGCCGCCAACGGCGCCGGTACCATTGACAAAATGCGAAAAATGGCGCATAATGAAAGTGTCGACAAGTCGCAGTTTGAACGGTACAAGGCTCTTATGGATGACGATTTCCCCACCACCTTTGAGGCTTTCCAAAAGCTTAAATACAGTGACGATTGGAAACCCTTTAAGGCTTATGCGAGAGCAATTAAAAGCGGTGAGCTAACACCACTTGCTGATTTCAAGCTGTATAAGGAAACAAGCATCAGTATAGATAACACATTGGTGGGCAAAATTACGAGTAACGGTATAACAGTAACAGGAAAATCGGATCATTTTATTGCCCGCATTATTGGCTCCGTTGAGCAACGCCGAAACGGTGTGAGCGTTGCCGAAGTACTTGATACGATAACTTACCCAGTAAAAGTTGATCCGATACAAACAAACACTAACGGCAAAAGCCAAAAGTTTAAGGGAAAAACTTGTCATGTAACTATAAACCCAGATACGGGTGTGCTTATACAAACTAACCCACATAAAGGAGTAAAGAAGCAAAATGCTAAAAATAAGTGATGACCAACAAAAACTTTTGTTGACATACCTGCCAAGCTTGCGGGAAAGCATTTATAGCGGAGACATAGATACTGTGCTTGATGAGTTAGACGCTAAAATCACTGAGGTTGGTTTTAACAATGACTATTCCTTAAACAAAATCGGATTATCGCTCCAAAAGCTCTATGATGAGCTTTATAATCAAAATTAAACTGTTCACAAATTCCATATTAATTGTTAAAAGCATCGTGCTGAAAATGCACGGTGCTTTTTTCATACAAAAATACCGCCTGCCCCAGCGGAATACAAGGCGGGGCGTTGCATTACCGGGACTTGCCGGAAAACAAGGAAAGCAACTAATTACCATAAGGAGGTAAAGCAAATGTTGGAGTGGTTAAAAAACATACTTGGTGATGCTTATACGGACGAGGTGGACGCCAAGATATCAGCTGAAATTGGCAAAAACTTTGTTTCAAAAGCAGACTTTAACCAGGTAAACGCCGCAAAGAAAAAGGCAGAGGACGATGTGAAAACAAGGGATCAGCAGCTCGAAGCTTTGAAAAATTCAACGGGCGATATTGCGGCCTTGCAGGAACAGATCACTACTCTGCAAACCCAGAACGCAGAGGCAAAAAAGACCTATGAGGCAGAGCTTGCCCGTGTACGCCTTGATGGTGCCGTTGAGGCAGCCCTCACCGCTTCCGGTGCAAAGAACAATACCGCCGTAAAGGCGTTGCTTGCAGATTTCCTCAAGGATGCCAAGATGGATGACAGCGGAGCCGTTAAAGGGCTTGCCGCTGAAATTGACACGCTGGCAAAAGCCGATTCTACCGCATTTCTCTTTAACACCGCTGACGGAAACGCACAGCAGCAGTTTAAGGGTATGCAGCCCGGTGCTCCAGGTGGCAAGACACCGCCCGCAGCCGGTAAAGAGCCAAAAGATATGAATTACAATGAGCTTTGCGCTTATCTTGAGGCTAACCCCGGAGCAAAGCTCGAATAAAAAATAATTGCAGAAAGGTGAAGTAAAATTATGCCTAACACAAAATTTGATGCCAAAAGTTTTAACGCTGAGGCATTCAAGTACAAGGTTGGTACCGTTCCCAACTTGAAAATGAACGAGATCAAAAAGTCAGCAGCACTTGCAGCAAACCCCGATATTAAGAGCGTTTTTGCAAACCAAGACGGCACCGGCTATGCCCGTATTGCTATGCGTGGACTGCTTGACGGCGATGCCGTGAACTATGACGGCCAGACCGATATTACCGCAACCTCCCTCAAGACTTTTGAGCAGGGCGTTGTTGTTGTCGGCCGTGCAAAGGCGTGGGTTGAAAGAGATTTCAGCTACGATATTACGGGCGGCCAGGACTTTATGGATGCCGTTGCCGCACAGATTGCCGAATACAAGGATGGTCTCGACCAGAACACGATCCTCGCCGTCCTCAAGGGCGTATTTGCAATGAATGGCGATGCCAAGAGCAAGGAATTTGTTGCAAAGCACACCACAGAGGTTGACGGTGCTATGACGGCAACCACGCTCAACTCTGCAACCAACAAAGCTTGCGGTGCGAACAAAAAGAAATTTTCGCTTGTGTTTATGCACAGCGATGTAAGCACCGGTCTTGAAAACCTTAACCTTATTGAGCGCCTCAAGTACACCGACAAGGACGGTATTTCCCGCAGCCTTGAGCTTGGCACTTGGAACGGCAAGCTCGTTGTGGTTGACGATGACCTCCCCGCCGAGGAGGGCTATTTTGATGCTACCGCAAGCACCGAGGGCGCCGTTAAGGTTGTTGCCAATAACGCCACCCCTGCTGACGGTGAGATCAAGCTCTCTGCCGTTACCCCGTATTTTGGCAGCAAGACACTTGCCGCTGATATGTATGTAGTGCTCGGTACCCGTTACACCACTTTTGCACTCGGTAAGGGCGCTATTTCCTACGAGGATATTGGTGCAAAAACGCCGTATGAAATGGATAGAGATCCGGCAAAGAACGGCGGCCAGGACACCCTTTATATTCGCCAGCGCAAGTGCTTTGCCCCGTTTGGCATTTCCTACGAAAAGGCAAGCCAGGCAAGCAACTCCCCCACGGATGCAGAACTTGCCAACGGCGCAAACTGGGTGCTTGTTCACACCGGCGAGGCACAGGCGGCAAACCGTTCCTATATCAACCACAAAGCCATCCCCATTGCGAGGATCTACTCCAGGGGCTAATAACAAAGGGAGGTGCAGCCAATGGATATTTACAATGATGTTGTTTATAGGCTGTCACAGCTTGGCTACACCGTGCCTGCGGGCGATACTCCCGATGCCGCAGTAGAATATGCCATAAACCGTGCCACCGAGAAAATCAAGGCGAATATCAACCGCACGGAAATACCGGGCGGCTTACATTATACCTGGGTGGATATGGCGACCGGGCTTTTCCTTTTCGATAAGAAAACGGCCGGGCAGCTTGATGAGAGCTTTGATTTCACAGCCCCCGCCAAAAAGATTACCGAGGGTGATGTTTCCGTTGAATTTGCGGGCGCAGACGATAGCAGCTCCACGCCGGAGGCAAGGTTTGATAAGCTGATTAACAGCCTTATTAACCCCCCGGCATATTTATTTGCCCGTTTTAGGCGGTTTGTATGGTAGGCGGTAAGAGTTATGCCGCAGCAATAAAAAGCCTGTGGCGGGGCAAATGCACGGTTACAGTGCGTAATAATGACACAACCGATGAAAACACCGGGCGTGTTGTTGTGGGTGAGGTTGACACCTACACAGACGAGCCCTGCCGTATTTCCTTTGACACCGTGAACGCAACCCAACCGGAAAGCGACGCCCCAAATATCGTACAGAGCATTACACTTTTTATTGATAATGCGGTTGTTATTCCGGAGGGTTCCAAAATTACAGTAACGCAAAACGGCGTAACGTCTGTTTACGAGAAAAGCGGCAAATCTGCCGTTTACAGCACACATCAGGAAATACCGCTTGAACTATTTAAGAGGTGGGCGTAATGGCACGCTGGGGCAATGCAGACTTTGAGCAACTGCGGGAGCTGCAAGAACGGTTGCAAAAGCTGCAAAGCATAGACCTAAACAAATTCTGTGAGGATGCCTCAAAGGAATTAGCTGCCCGTTTGCTTGCTTTGGTTATCCCTCGCACGCCTGTGGGTGATTATCCAAAAGAAACAGGCAAAAACGGCGGTACACTACGGCGAGGTTGGACTGCTGGGAAAAAAACAGCACCCGGAGCGTATGCTAAAAGCCTACCGGTTGAAAAATCGGGTAACTACTACGTTATACGCGTTATTAACCCCGTTGAGTATGCGAGTTATGTGGAGTTTGGACACAGGCAAACACCAGGTCGGTATGTTCCTGCCATCGGCAAACGCCTAAAAAACGGTTGGGTAAACGGGCAGTATTTTCTCACATTGTCGGAGGATGACTTGGAACGCATTGCACCTGCCGTGCTGCAAAAAAAGCTTGATAAGCTATTACGGGAGGTATTCAATGGCTGAAATTGACTTTAACCAAGTATATGACGGCGTAACGCTGGCCCTGCATCGTGCTTTTCCGAAAGCACACATACACGGCGGCGTTATCAAACAGGATCTAAAAGACGGTGATTTTAATGTGCTGCCAATTACAGCAAACCATACGGAGCAAATGGGCACCCGTGCCCGGTGCAAACCGATGTTTGATGTGATTTACTACCCAAGCAGAGACGGAGGACGTACCGAAAGTCTGGAGGTGGCACACCAACTTGCCTATGTACTTCGCACAATCCAAACGCCAAACGGTGATAAAGTGCATTGCCTAACTTTCGATACAACGATTGAGGACGACACCCTGCATTGTTTGGTTGGATATCCGCACTTTGTTTATTTACCGGCTACAACAGCCGATTCCATGAATGATCTAAAAATCGAATAAGGAGGCCACACTATGGCAGACAAGAAAGCCACAGAGGCCACGGTAGCAGCGCACCATTTTACAAAGGCGCAGCTTATGGCCTCTAACAGATATGCAAGCAGAAAAGACTTGATCGGCGCTCTGCTTGATAATGGCAAAGCATATACCACCTCGCAGGTGGACGGGCTGATCGAAAAATATTTGAAAGGAAAGGTGAACTAACATGGCACTTGGTGGGGGTTCCTGGCTTACTCAAAGCAAAGTATTGCCGGGATCTTATATTAACTTCGCGAGCCTTTCAAAGGCAAGTGCAACCATCTCCGATAGGGGCGTTGCAGCGGCACCGTTTGTTCTTTCCTGGGGGCCGGAGGGTGCCGTAATTGAGGTTACGGCCTCTGATTTCCGTAAAAGCAGCAGAGATATTTTCGGGTATAACTACGATGCACCGGAAATGCTTGCTTTGCGTGAGATTTTCTGCAATGCAACCAAAGTGTATTGCTACCGCCTCGGCACAGGAACAAAAGCTGAAAATAACTACGCAACAGCAAAATACGCAGGCGCGAGAGGTAACGACATTACCATTAAAATAGCGGCGGATGTTGACAACTCCGGCTATTATAAAGTTGGTACATATCTTGGAGGCGTATGCGTTGATGAGCAAAATGTTGATGCGGTCACAAAGCTCGTAGCAAATGACTTTGTATCTTTCAAAGATAATTTTACCCTCCAGGCTGTATCAGGAGCTAATCTTACTGGAGGCGCGAATTGCGCAGCCATTACCGGTGATCACTATCAGGCGTTTTTAGATGCTATCGAAAGTTATTCCTTTAACACTCTTTGTTGTCCTGTTAAAGCGAGCAGCTCCTCTGATAACACCTCATTGGCAACTATCGCTCTGTTTATCAATTTTACTAAACGTATGCGCGATGAGGTGGGCGCCAAATTTCAACTCTGCGCTATTCAGCCAAATGCGGATAGCGAGGGCATTATCGGCATATGGAATGCGGCAACCTCAAACGGTGCGGCATCGGATGCTCTTGTATATTGGGTAACAGGCGCACAAGCGGCCGTAGCTGTCAATAAATCGCTGACAAACAGTGAATACAACGGAGAGCTTACTATTAACACTGAATATACACAGGCAGAACTTGAGGCGGCTATAAAAGCCGGCAAATTCATGTTCCACAATGTAAACGGCACGGTGCGTGTGCTTGAGGATATTAACACCCTTGTTACTCTTTCAGAAGAAAAGGGTGAAATATTTAAGAGTAACCAAACCGTAAGAGTTTGTGACCAAATCGCAAATGATGTGGCGGTGTTGTTTAACACACGTTATGTTGGCATTGTTCCGAATGATGCATCCGGCCGCGCAACCTTGTGGAATGACATTGTAAAGCTCATTCAGCAGCTTGAAACACTACGGGCGGTTGAGAAATTTGATTCCGATACCGTGAGTGTGGATATTGGAGATCGTAAGGGCTCCGTGCTGCTTACCATTAACGGGCTAAACATTGTAAATGCTATGAGCCAGCTCTATATGAGCGTTATTATTCAGTAAAGGAGGCATGCTTAAATGACTAACAAGGTAATGAACACAAACGATGCACCGGTTGCCAAGTTTGCGGAGGTTTTCGTAACCCGTGATGGTAAACGTTATGCGATGCTTATGTGTAAAGACTTTGAGGGTAAAGCCAACATTTCCACGCAGGACGTGCCCCGTATGGGCAGCGTGATTGTAGGCAAAAAGCCCACCACCGTTGAGATTTCGTTCACGATGACAATTTACAAGTGCACTGAAATTTTTGACGATGTACTTGACGAATTTATCAAAACGGGTGTTATGCCTTTGCTCACAATTCAGACCTCTAACGAGGATCCCGCCACATCCGTTGGTCGCAGTACCAAGGTTTATAATGACTGCGTGCTTGACGGGGATGTGTTACTTTCAATGGCAGGTTCCGAGGATGATTTCATTGAGCAGGAAATTAACGGATTTGCCGGTGATTATACCCGTCCCGAAAAGTTCAGTAATCCCATATACATGTAAAAATTTTAAGGAGGTATTTACTCTATGGCTAAATCATTAAGCGCATTTTTAGCGCAGAATGTAAAAAAGGTTGATAATCGCAAAATTGCAGTGTCACCTCGCTTTACTGATGAAAACGGTAAAGTAGAGGAGTGGGAGATCGCTTGCATCACCGCGGCAGAAAATCAGAAAATCCGAAAAGATAGTATGCGCAACATTCCAGTAAGCGGTAAACGAGGACAATATACGCAGGAATTCGATGCCGCACAATATCAGGCGAAACTGGCTGTTAAGTGTACGGTGTTTCCGGATCTTAACAACATTGAACTCCAGGAAAGTTATGGGGTTATGGGTGCTGAGGCGCTTGTTTCCACTATGCTTACCCCGGGTGAGTTTGACGATTATATTTTGGCTATTACGGAACTCTGCGGTTTTACTACCGACAGTGATCTTGTTGACGAGGCAAAAAACTAATAATGGAGGGCGATGAGGAGGCCAACTACGCCTACTATGCCCTCCATAAATTTCGATGGAAACCCTCGGAGTTTTTGAATTTAGATCCGTATGAGCGTGCTTTTGTTATAGCAGCCATTGATATACGGGTTGAAAACGAGAAGAAAGAGGCGGACCAAGCAAAACGAAAAGCAAAGCGAAAATAGGAGGTGGTGTATAACACACTGCCTCTTAATTTTTGGAAAGGAGGTACCTTATATGGCTAGAGTCCAATCAACCCTCGCCCTCAATGATCAAATGTCGAAGGTCCTGCAGCGCATTAACAAAGCTATGAATTTAACACTTAACAGCTTTGAGGCAGTACAGCGTGCATCCGGCAGGAGCTTTAACACAGCAAACATTGCCGCCGCACGCCGTGAAATAGGCGCAGCTAACGCTGCTTTAAATGAGATGAAGAAGCATTACCAGGATTGCAACAACCAACAGCAACAGCTTAACAAGCACATAGGCCAGGGCACAACTGCGGCCGGCGGCTTACTCGGTAAGATTAAGAGCATCGCCTCGGCTTATATGGGTATGAAAGCCGTCAAGGGCTTAGTAGAGTTATCTGACACAGTAACGCAAACCGATGCGCGTCTCAAATTAATGAATGATGGCTTACAGACTACTACAGAACTTAATAATATGATTTATGCCTCCGCACAAAGATCAAGAGGCTCATATCTGGCAACCGCCGATGCCGTTGCAAAGCTGGGAATTATGGCCGGCGATGCGTTCAGCAGCAATAAGGAAACCATCGCCTTTATGGAGCAGGTAAATAAGCAATTCAAAATTGCCGGCACCTCTGCACAGGGCATTGATGCCGCTATGTTGCAGCTGACACAGGCTATGGGCTCCGGCGTGCTCCGTGGTGAGGAATACAACAGTATTCTGGAACAGGCACCAAATATTATACAAGCCATTGCAAAGTATATGGACGTGCCAAAGGGCAAGCTCAAGGATATGGCCGCAGACGGACAGATTACCGCTGATATTGTAAAAGCGGCAATGTTCGCTTGTGCAGACGAAACCAACGCCAAATTTGAGAGTATGCCCAAAACCTGGAGCGATATATGGACCTCGATGAAAAACAGGGCCATTAAAGCCCTTGATCCGGTGCTTAAAAAAATTAACAAGCTTGCAAACGACCCAAAGGTGCAGCAAACCGTGGATCGGATTTTGCAGACCGTGTCTACTATGGCGCAAGTGCTGATGCAAGTGTTTGAATGGGTGTGCTCAATATACAACTTTATTTCCGACAACTGGGGCTGGATCGGTCCAATAATATGGGGCATAGTAGGTGCGCTACTTCTGTATAAGGGCGCCGTGCTTGCTATAACTGCCGTGGAAACCACCGCAGCTATTGTAAAAGGCGTGTTAGCAGCTGTACAGGCGATACAAACTGGCGCAACATTTGCCGCAACAGCGGCTCAATATGGTCTTAATGCCGCACTATTGGCGTGTCCAATTACTTGGATAATTATCGGTATTATTCTCATAATAGCAGCTATATATATGGTTGTTAATGCCGTAAATAAAGCAAAAGGAACATCCATATCTGCAACTGGAATAATATTTGGAGCATTTGCAGTACTTGGTTCGCACCTTATAAATCGTTTTGTCATTCCTTTGTGGAATAAATTTGCTGCACTTGCAAACTTTTTTGGGAACGTTTTCAGCAATCCAGTCGCGTCCATTAAAATACTGTTTTACGATATGTGCTTGACTGTAATAGGGTATATTCGCAATTTGGCTCATGCAATTGAAAATTTAATCAATAAAATACCTGGCATAGAAGTCAATATTACTAGTGGATTAGATGGTTTCTATTCAAAGCTTGAGAACGCACGAAAAAAAGTCAAAGATGAGTCCGGTTGGGTTGAATATGTCAAAAAAATGGACTATATAGACTACAATACTGCCTTTAATAAAGGCTATTCTGCCGGGAAAGGTGTAGACACCGCGATTGGTGGTTTTGTTGACAAAATAACTGATATGCTCGATTATGGCGATAAACTCGATAATATTGCCAATAACACCGGAGACACCGCTAAAAACACAGACAAAAGCTCTGAGGAACTTTCTTATTTGCGCGATATTGCAGAGCGCGAAGCAATTAACCGCTTTACCACAGCAGAGGTACGCGTTGAGCTTGGCGGAGTCACAAACAATGTGACATCCAGCACTGACCTTGACGGCGTTATCAGCTATTTAGCGGATGGACTTTCGGAGGCACTTGTGACGGCAGCGGAGGGGGTGTATTGATGTGAGTTATAAATGCTATTTATTCGGAGAGCTTATGCCGCAGACACCGGCAAAGCTATCCGTAAAAATAAACGGCAAAAACAGTACCATAACGCTTTTAAACGAGGGTGAAATCAATTTTTTAAAGCATCCGGGGCTTACTGAAATAACCCTGTCACTTGTATTCCCAATGTTGACGAATGAAAAACGCCCCGATTATTATTTATCACTCCTTGAACGTTCCGAAACGCATCGAGACACAACACGGTTTATAATGACAAGAGCAGCTCCCGATGGGCGACAGCTATTCGACACAAACATAAAAGTAAGTATTGAAAACTATACCATAAATGAAAGCGCAACAAACGGTCTTGATGTGAGCGTTGAAATTAAACTGAAACAGTACCGAGACTATGGCACTAAAACCGTTGTAATAAATACAGATTCAAATAACAGTAATAAAGACAAAACCACCACAATAACGACCGAAAGAGACGCATCAACCGCGCCAAACGCGACCACCTACACCGTTAAAAAAGGTGATACGCTTTGGGGTATAGCTAAAAAATATTATGGGAACGGAGCAAAATACACCCTAATATACAATGCAAATAAGGATAAAATTAAAAATCCAAATCTCATTTATGTTGGGCAAGTATTTACCATACCGAAATGACATACGAGCTGTTTATAAAGCACGGTGCAACCCTTATGTTTCCTCCCGTTGTTGACGGTGTAACAGTGGAATGGGAGCGCAAGGGTCAGCCGGGCAAATTGACATTCGAGTGCATTAAAACCGATAACCTTTGTTTTGAAGAGGGCGATGCCTGCCGCTTTTCTGTGGACGGCACGCCCTTGTTTTATGGGTTTGTATTTGAAAAGCAGCGCTCCGGTAGTAACAATAAAAAGATCAAAGTAACAGTTTACGATCAACTTTACTACCTCAAAAATAAAGACTATTTTCAATACGAAAATAAAACCGCAACCGAGGTGGTGCGTATGCTTGCGGACGACTTCGGATTAAACCTTGGTACGCTGGAAAACACAGTATACAAGATTGCAAGCCGTACAGAGGACAATAAAAGCCTTTTTGATATTATTCAAAACGCGCTTGATGAAACTCTCAAGGCTACAACACAGTTATATGTGCTGTACGATAATGCAGGCAAATTGACATTATCAAACATAGGAAATATGAAACTTGGTCTTGTTATTAACGAGGATACAGCAGGTAATTATGACTATAAGTCAAGCATATCGAACGATACATATAACAAAATACGGTTGTTTCGCGAGGGGAAAACCCCTATTACTGTAAAGGATAGCAGCACCATAAAGCAGTGGGGTGTGTTGCAGTATGTCGAAAAAGTGACCG
>OIXH01000929.1_pt1 | contig 34889 bp, 17 predicted proteins | sample 1587741 | NCBI WGS metagenome assembly OIXH01 (sample SAMEA3888916, study PRJEB22519) | human gut metagenome | biome: human gut; feature: human-associated habitat; material: faeces | place: Denmark | collected 2011 | reverse complement strand
TTTCCAACGTTGCTATCCCGCATCAGATCGCTATGCTGGAGCAGCGAACCCGCGAACTGAAAGCCCTCAGTATCGAGATTCTCAACCTCGCAAAACAGACTAAGGAATGGTTGCGAATATAAGATCGGGTTCCTCGCCCGGCGGAGCGTTGTATTACAACAAGGAGAAAGTGGATAAGGATGAAGCCGAGGTTCTTTTCTGGCAGAAGATGTTGGAACCGTTCGACAAGCACGGGCGAATGGATGTCGACGCCTGCATGGATAGCTTTTGGCCGTACCTCGAAGCCAACCGCCGGACTACGAACACGGTCTTCCACGCCTCGCTGAACCCCTCGCCGGAAGACAGACTGACCGACGATCAGCTCCGGGACATCGCGCAGGAATACATGGAACGTATGGGTTACGGCAACCAGCCCTACATTGTCTTCAAGCATAAGGACATTGACCGGCAGCATCTCCATATCGTATCGTTGCGCGTCGATGAGAAAGGCCGTAAACTGCCGCACGATTTCGAAGCCCGTCGTTCTGCGGAAATTACCCGCGATTTGGAACATAAGTACAACCTCCATCCGGCGGTCAAAGGTCAGGAACAGAGGGACACCCCCGATCTTCGGAAAGTAAACTATAAGGCGGGAAACGTCAAACAGCAGATCTCGTCCGTCATCAGGTCGTGCCTGCGGAATTACAACTGCTCGTCCTACGGAGAGTTCCGCACGCTGCTGGAACTGTTCAACGTCTCGGTCGAGGAACGTACGGGAACGATCGAAGGCAGAAATTACGCGGGTATTGTCTACGGTGCTTTGACCGATGACGGCTATGGAACAGGCACGCCCTTCAAGTCGAGTAAAATAGGGAAAGACGTAGGTTATAAAGCCCTGCAAACATATTATGCAAAATCAAATGAAAAACTGAAAGCACCGGGAGCGCTCGACCATTTGCGCCGTACGGTCAAAGACGCCATGAGCCCGCACAATACACGGGACGAATTCCGGCAACAGCTTAAGGCAGACGGTATCGACACGGTATTCCGTATCAATCCCGCAGGGAGAATCTACGGCGTAACGTTTATCGACCACACCAATGGCATTGTCGCCAACGGTTCGGTGCTGGGCAAAGAGTTCTCGGCCCGTGTTTTCAACGAATTGTTCCCGACCTCCCGAAAAGAAGATCAACACGCGGAGCGCAAACACGATCAGCAAAACCATACCCATGCCGCAAATCCTGTCTCAGGAGTTGTCGACACGCTGTTGAATTTGGCCGATGCGCGGGCTTTCGAAGAACGGCAAAGACAAGTTCAACGGCTGAGAAAACGTAGGTTACGTAAGTAAGGGACTCGCGATATTTTTCGTTCTGTGGTTTGGAACCCTGCTTTGTCTGTCTAATAAAAAGAGGAGCGGAGAGCTCCTCTTTTCAGTTTCGCATATGCCGTCCGTTGTTCTCACGGGCACACGCAGAATCGGTAGATGCAGGTCTGGGTATATGTTTCTCCGGGCCTTAGCAGGGTCGACGGGAACTGCGGATGGTTGGGCGCATCGGGGAAATGCTGCGTTTCGAGCGCCACGGCGCCGCGGTATCCGATCTTGCGGCCGAATTTTCCGCAAGAGCCGTCGTTGAAAAAGTTTCCGCTGTAAAACTGTATTCCGGGCTGGTCTGTGAGTATCTCCATCTTGCGTCCGCTGGCAGGATCATAGAGCGACGCCACGAGACGCACCACACCCGTAAAATTGCCGAGCACCCAGTTGTGGTCGTACCCGTGCCCGTTGCGAAGCTGTTCGTCGTCGGCGTCGATACGCGTCCCGATGAGAGCCGGGGTGCGGAAATCGAAGGGCGTGCCCCCGACCGGTGCGATCCGGCCGGTGGGGATCAGCACGCTGTCGACGGGTGTCGTGGCCTCGGCGTCGATCCACAGTTCGTGACCGAGTATCGTGCCGCTGCCTTCGCCGCCGAGGTTGAAGAGCGTGTGGTTCGAGAGGTTGACGACGGTGGGGCGGTCGGTCCGTGCGCGGTAACCGATCCTGAGGGCGTTGTCATCGGTGACGGCATAGGTCACCTGTACGGTCAGTTCGCCGGGATACCCCTCTTCGCCGTCGGGCGACACGTAGTGCATGACGATCGAATCGGCGGAGTGCGAATCGACGGTCCATACGCGGCTGTCGAGCCCTTTCACGCCTCCGTGCAATGACTGTCCGTTGTCATTCTGCGGCAGTCGGTATTGCGTGCCGTCGAGTGTGAAGCGACCCTCGGCGATGCGGTTTGCGAAGCGTCCCACGACGGGTCCCGAGAAGCGGGCCTCGCCCTCGTCGAGGTAGCGGCCGATCGACTCGCATCCGACGGCTACGTCGGCCATCCTGCCGTTGCGGTCGGGGGCGAGTATCGACACCACGCGGGCCCCGAGGTTGGTGATCTGCACGGTGAAGCCCGTACCGTTGGCGAGGGTGTAAAGCGCTACGGGTTTTCCGTTGACGGTCGTTTCGAAAGCTTCGGCGTCGGGCAGGACGGGCATTGCGGCGTTTTTCGTTCCGCAGGCGGCCAGCAGGGCCGAGAGGAGAATGCAAAGATACTTTTTCATGATTCGTTTTATAGTTTGAAAGGCAGCGTTGCCCGAATATCTGCGGACGAGGCGCCTATTTCGAACAGGAATTCGCCGGGTTCGGCGATGCGTTCGTTTTCGAGGTTGTGGAACGCGAGATCGTCCGTCGTGATTCGGAACTCTACGGTGCGGGTCTGGCCGGGCTTCAATGCGATTTTCTCGAATCTGCGCAGTCGTTTGACGTCGGGGATGAGCGATGCGTAGAGGTCGCGCGAGTAGAGCTGTACGACCTCCTGTCCGTCCCGGAGTCCCGTGTTTGTAACGTCGGCCGTGATGACGATCTCATCGCCCTCGTGCGTCAGTTTCGCCCCGGAGTATGCGAACGCAGTGTAGCTCAGTCCGTGCCCGAAGACGAATTCGGGATTGTAGTCACCCTCGTATTTGTAGGTTGCGTCGGTGTTGCGCTGTTCGTCGGCGTACTTGTGGTAATAGACGGCCAGCGAGTTGGGGAACGCCGGGTAGGTGTAGGGCAATTTCCCGCTCGGATTGACCTTTCCCGTGAGCACGTCGGCCACGGCGTCGGCACCCTGCGGTCCGGGGAGGTAGCTCTGCACGATGGCGGGGATTTTGGCCGAGAATTTCGAGATCAGCCGCGGACGCCCCTCCGAGAGTACCAGCACGACGGGTTTTCCGGTTGCGGCGATGCGCTCGGCCAGTTTGGTTTGCAGGGGATCGAGTGCCAGATCGTTCAGGTCGCCCGGCTTCTCGCAGTAAGAGTTCTCGCCGAGGCACAGCACGACGACATCAGCCCGGCGTGCCGCCTCCGCGGCTTCGTCGAAGCGGTCGCGGCGTTCGGTGTCGTAACGGCTCTCGTGCGCGTCGTAGCTCACGCCGGGAATGACCTCGACGTTGCGGCGTCCGAACCGCTCGCCGATGGCTTCGGCGAGGGTCTTGCACAACTCGGGGTGACGTTCGATGCCGTGTCCCTGCCACGTGACGGTCCATCCGCCGCACAACGCCCTGCGGCTTTGGGCGTTGGGTCCGCAGACCAGTATCCTCCGTCCTGCGGCGGGATCGAGCGGGAGCAGGCCTCCGTCGTTTTTCAGGAGCGTGATCGCCTCGGCTGCGGCCGCGTAGGAGGCCTGCCGGTGCTCTTCGCAGCCGTAGCGGGGATAGTCTGCGGGCAGGGTGTTCGGACGCTCGAAAAGTCCGAGTTCGAATTTGAGTTTCAGAATGCGCCGCACGGCCTCGTCGATGCGTTCCATCGGTACGGCGCCCTCTTCGGCCAGGGAGCACAGGTCGCGGCAGAAGCCCCGGTAGTCGATCGGGATCATCGCCATGTCGATTCCGGCATTGATGCCGATGCGAACGGCCTCCTTGGAGGTCGCGGCCAGATGGTCGCGGGCGTGCAGCTTTTCGAGATCCTCGTAGTCGGTGACGACTACGCCGTCGAATCCCAGTTCGTCGCGCAGCAGTCCGGTCAGAATTCTGCGGCTGGCGTGCACCGGTTCGTTGTCGATGATTCCGGAATTGACCATCACGGAGTGTGCTCCGGCGTCGAGGGCCTCCCTGAACGCCGGCAGGTGATACTCCATGAGGGCGTTCCACGGAATGTTGGCCGGCGTGCGGTCCTTGCCGCTGGCCGGTACCGAATAGCCGAGGAAATGTTTCAGGCATGTGGCGACGTGCTCCGGATGGTCCACGTCGTTGTCGTCGCCCTCCTGTCCTTTCACCAGCTCGCGGCCCAGCACCGAGCCGAGATAGGGGTCTTCGCCGAAGCCCTCGTACTGGCGCGGGAAGCGCGGGTCGGCTCCGAGGTCGAGAATCGGGGCGAAGTTCCACGGGATGTTGCAGGCCCGCATCTCGTAGGCCGTGATCTCGCCCATGCATCGGGCATGCGCGGGATTCCACGTCGCCGCGAGGGCTATCTGCTGCGGAAACAGCGTCGAGCCGAGCGAGTAGGTTCCGCCGTGGACCTGATCCACGCCGTAGATGAGGGGAATTCCCAGACGGGTTTCGTCCGTGGCGATCCGCTGGAGCTCCCCGATGAAGGGCCCCCACACCTCGGCGGGCTGGGATTCGCTCAGCGGAACGTTCAGCAGCGAACCGACGCCGTATTCGACCACGGCTTCGCGCAGCAGGGCCGTGTCGAGCGTAAAGCCGCCGGCTCCGTCGGCGATGACGAAGGGTTCGATGGTCAGCTGGGCCATTTGCCCGACCTTTTCCTGCAGCGTCATTCCGGCGAGCAGCCGTTCGATGCGGCGGTCGGTGTCGGACGCCGTGTTGCGGCACGAAAGGGCGAGCATGCAGAGGAGTGCGACGGGGAGGATGTTTCTCAGACGTTTCATCGGTTATAGGCAATTTGGTTAAGGAACCACTCGCTCTCTTCTTGTGATAGTCCCTGCCTTCGGAGCACTCCGGGCAGGTCGTCGTATGCCTTTCGGAACTCTCCGATCAGCTGCGGGATTCGTTCGGGTGCGTACTCCACGGCTTCGGCGATCGAGCCCATGGGTCCGAACTCGTCGGTGTAGGTGTAGCGCCACGACTGTTCCCAGGGTTTGCGGGCCGCATGGTATTTGAACTCCTCCATGGCGCGCGCCATGCGGCGTGCCGCTGCGGGCACGCCGTTGAAATCTACCTCCGCATCCTCGTATCGGATGCGCACGACCTTCTCCGCCGCGCAGTCCGTACGGGGAATCTCTACGACGAGCGCGAACTCCTCTCCGAGATAGGTCCAGTCTGCTTTTGCGCCGTCTACGGTTACCGACACGGGGGCCGCCGATGCGAGTACCTTTACCGAGAACTTCCGCTCGGCGGGCATGCCGCGGTAGGCTCCGGTCCGCTTGCCGACCGTGACGGTCAGCAGGTTGCCGTCGCGCACGGATTTCAGGTGCGTACGCGCGAATTCCGCGGCGTAGCGCTTGTCGTCTCCGTTGTCCTCGTAGAGCGAGAATTCGCCGCTGCCGCCCGGAAAGAGGGTCAGCAGGATCTCTTCGTCGTTCGCATTGAGATTCTTCACCGTGTCGCCGTACATGGGCAGGATAGCGCCCGCACGTACGTAAACCGGATATTCGTCCAGCGCGAAAGTCCGCTCGACGATACGTCCTCCGTCGAGCATCGTTCCGGTCTGCCACTCATACCATTTCCCCTCGGGGAGCCAGACCTGCACGGTCGCATAGCCCTCCTTGCCCGGCGCGGTGACCGGCGCTACGAGGATGTCGTCGCCGAAGAGGTACTGGTTGCGGAAGGCATAGGCTTCCGACGCCTCGGGCCACTCGTAGTACATCGGCCGGCAGAGCGAAATCCCCTCGTCGTAGGCCTTGCGGGCCATGGTGTAGATGTAGGGTGCGAGCGCGTAGCGCTGGCGGATGGTGCTGCGCAGGATGTCGGCATGCTCCGGGGCGAAGTTCCAGACCTCCTTTTTCAGTCCGGCGCTCTTGGCCGAGTGGGTGCGCATGACGGGGCTCAGGGCGCCGAACTGCATCCAGCGGATGTAGAGTTCGGGGTCGATGCGGTCGGCCATGTGGTGTCCTCCGATGTCGTGGCTCCAATATCCGTAGAGGACGTTCGAGGCCGTGGAGTTGAAGTAGGGCTGGAAGTCAAGCGAAGCCCACGTGATGGAGGCGTCGCCCGAAAATCCGATCTGATAGCGGTGGTTGCCCAGCCCGCCCCAGCGGTGGTAGAGCATCGGTCGCACATCGCGGTTCTTCTCCATGTCGCTGAAAAATACGTAGTTGAGCCACCATGTGTTGCTCAGCCCCTCGACGGCGGGGTCGGTGGGCTGCTGCTGCCAGTCGAGCCACCAGAAATCCACCCCGTCGCGCTCCATAGGCGTCAGGATGCGGCGGAAGATGCTGCGGATGAATTTCTTGTCGGACGATACCCAGGGTACGGTCTGTTTCGACGCGGGGTCGATGCCCATGTCGCGGGCAACATCGGCATAGCTGTCCTCACCGCATCGCACGCCGTCGGCCGGATGGAGGTTGAAGGTCGAGCGGATGCCCTCCCCGTCGAGCCACCGGAGGAACTTCGCCGGATCGGGAAAGAGCGTGCGGTTCCATGACCAGCCGGTCCATCCTCCGCGGTCGCCGTCGGTGTAGTGCCAGTCCATGTCGATCACCAGCACGTCGAGCGGGATGTCGTAGGCGCGGAAATTCTTCACCAGCGTGCGCAGTTCCTTGTCCGAATAGGCCCAATAGCGGCTCCACCAATACCCGAAGGCGTAGCGCGGCGGCAGGGGCATCTTGCCTGCAAAGAGCGTGAAGTCGCGCAGGGCGGCTTTGTAGTCGTGTCCGTAGGCGAGGAAATACCAGTCCTGAGCGCCATCGTCGGGGCGCTTCTCGACCCATTCCCACTCCTTGTCGCCGTCGAAGAGGAAGTTGTCCGAATCGTCGATGAGCGTCCAGCCGTCGGTGGCCAGCAGTCCGTCCTCGATGGGCATTTTCGGACGACGCTCGTCGTAGACGTAGGTGTCGCCGTCGTATCCATCCAGCGTGCGGTAGGTTCCTTTGAGGTTGCCTTTCTGCTGCATGCCCGGTTTCCAGACGAAGGGCACGGCGGCTCCCTTCGGGGAGCGCACCGAGAGGTTCGAGGCCGTGAACGGACCGGAATTCTTCCTGTAGCGCAGGACCATCTTCGGCGTGGCGATTTCGATCCACGCGCCCCGCTTCACGCGGTAGTCCGCGGCGGGATATGCTCGCTGGACGGCCACGAACGACTTCGCGTCGACGAATTGTCCGTCGGGGGCGTATTCCATGCGCACGGCCCCGTCCGAGATGACCGTGAAGCGGACATGATTGTCCGCATAGGCGACGTTCTTGTGCAGGTCTTGGGCCTGCGGCGTCTGCATCGCGCAGAGACCAAGCAATAAAAGCAGTTTCCTCATGAATATCAGCGATTTTCTTTCGTATAATTCTTGCGTCCGGGGCCCGCGCCTTTTACGGTCACCCGTTTCCAGTGTGCGGGCAGCGCCGAGGGCAGCTGTATGATCCCTTTATCCGTGATTTCCAACCCGCAGAATCCGTTGATTACAGCTTGCAGCATGCCGCCGGCGCCCGTGGCGAAGTAACAGTTGTCCGTACCGGCGTATTCGGCCGTCACGCCGAACGGAGCCACGCGGTTGGGCTGGTAGCTGCGCGAGAAGAGCTCGTAGGCTTTCCCGCCGTCACCCAGCCGGGCGTGTTGCAGGGCGAGTATGGAATAGGACATGGCCGGACCTGCGTCGATGCGCGGCTCGTAATACGCCAAGTCGCGGCGAATCTCCTCCGTGTTGGTGACGAGTCCGAGCGGATAGGCTAGCAGATTGGCGTCGGCCTGTTTGATGATCCGTCCGTCATAGTCTTCGTATTCGCGGGTCGTGCCGTCCTCGAACCGGGGAATCCGCAGCGACGCCGCAATCGTGTTCCAAATCGCCGGAGCCTTTTCGCCGCACAGCGCCGCGGCTTTCGAGGCCGCCTGCAAAGCCCGCATGGCGGATCCGTTCGTGAAGGCGTTGTCGTCGACACCCTCGGCGTATTCGTCGGCGCAGACCACGTTGCGGATCGAGTAAGTCCCGTCGTCGTTGCGCTCCGCACGGCTCGTCCAGAAGTCGGCGACCTCACGCAGCAGCGGCCATCCCTCCTTGTGGAGCCAGTTCCGGTCGCCGCTCATGCAGTAATAGTTCCATGCCGCGATGCCGATGTCGGCTGTGATATGGTACTCGAAAGGTCCCGTGAGCGCCCATGTGGGACACGACTCCTCGCCTGCATCGTCGCTTTCCCAGGGGAACATCGCACCGCGGTAGCCGTAAGCCAGCGCCTTGCGGCGGGCGGCGGGCAGACGGTCGATGCGGTAGTTCATCATCGACTCGGCAATGCCTTGGTTGAGAAACAGCATCGGCGGATACATCCATAATTCGGTGTCCCAGAAGATGTGCCCGTTGTAACCCTGCGACGAAAGCCCGAAAGGCGGGATGCTCAGACGGCTGTCCGCGCGGGCGAACGAATAGAGGTGATAGAGCGCCAGCCGCACGGCCTGCTGCGCCTCGTCGTCGCCCTCGATCTCGATATCGCCCTGCCAAAGCTCGTCCCACAGTTCGCCGTGGCGCGATGTCAGGCGGTCTACGCCCTCTTTGACGGCGTAGATCACTTCACGGTCGGATTCGTTCCACGGGTCGAGGAAATCGCGGCCGGTGCAGACGGCGCCGAGCAGGTCGAACGAAAATCGCTCGCCCTTTTTCAACGTCACGCCGAGCCGGTTCTGCCCGCTGGAGCACTCTTGGGCAACCGTGCGGGCAGGATCGAAGAGCAGCGCGGCGGCGGCCGAGACGACCGTTCTGCGGTGGCGCGCCGGCGCCCATGTGCGGCGGAAGCGGATGCGTGTGCCGTCGACGGTCACTTCATGCGCCGAGGACTCCGATCCGGCATAATCGCCGGGCGTGTCGGTGGTGTTGGCCACGGAGAGGAACAGATCGTCAAGCGCTTCGACCTCTACGCGAATCAGTCCGGCGTAGGGCATGTTGCGAAGGGCCCGGATATTATAGGCGATGCGTGCACGGCCGTCGGCTACGAATGCCGTGCGGAGGACGGCTTCACGCATGTCGAGCGTCTGCGACCACTCGGTGAGGGGCGTTTCGGCGACGTTGCGGCCGTCGATGGAGACCTGCAGCACGAAAGGATTCAGTCCTTGCAATATGCGGCTGATGCCGTGCGGGGTGTCGGCGTCGAATACGTGGTTGAGCATCACGCGGCGGACGGAGAAGGGTTCGCGCCACGGCAGGATGCCGATGCCGCCGTTAGCCAGCGTCACGCCGTGATAGGGGGCCGCATAGGTGTGCGTTGCGATTTGCCATGCGGGATCGGTTGCCGGGGCGTCGCCGGCCATAGTCGTCAGAGCCCGGCACGTGCAGAGCAGCAGAAATAGAAGTCGTTTCATGTATTTATCAATTGGGTTTTCGTTAGATCGGATTTATCGTTCGTCGGGTGAATTTCCCCCCCCCCTCTTCTAGAAATTCCGTCGGGGTGATTCCGAATTGTTTTTTGAAGCACGAAGAAAAATAGGTCGGAGAGCCGAATCCTACGAGCAGACTGATTTCGGCAATGCTGTATTTTTTCGATTGAAGCAGTTCCGATGCTCTTTTCAGACGTTTGATGCGCAGGTATTCATTGGGACTTTTCCCGATGATGGCTTTGAGTTTGCGCAGAAGTTTCGAACTGCTCATGCACATTTCCTCGGCCATTTCCTCGACAGACAATTCAGCCTGCTCGAGATGTTGCATGATGTACTGATCGAGCTTGCACATGAAGTTTTCGTCGGCTTTCGAGTAGGTCAGCGTCTCCGATTTTGCAAATGGCGATTCGAGGAAATGCCGGCGTACCAGCTCCCGGTTCGATAAGAGCGCGGATATGCTGGCACGCAGGTATTCCAATGAGAAGGGCTTTTCGACATATAGGTCGGCGCCGGTTCCCAATCCTTCGACTTTGGAAGCGACATCAGTTTTCGCCGTCAGCAGCAATACGGGTATATGGCTGTATTGCAGATCGGCCTTGACGCGCCGGCACAGTTCGAAACCGTCCATTTCGGGCATCATCACGTCGCTCAGAATCAGATCGAAGGGCTCGTTTTTCGCCAGTCGTTCCAATGCCAGCCGTCCATTGTCTGCCGTGACCGTACGATAGGCCGGCGCCATGTGCCGTACGATGAAGGCCTGCATTTCGGGGTCGTCCTCGACGATCAGCAGGGCTGGCTTTTTCGAAGCGTCGTCCTGCGGAGCCGTTGTGTTTTCCCTCAGCTCTCCGGGGGCAATTTCCGGCTCTTCGGTCCGGACTCCGGCGGATTGATGCACGACCGGGACGGTGAGTACGAAGCGGTTGATCTCAGTCGATGGGTCCATGATCAGCGTGCCGCCGTGCAGTTCCGCCAGCGAACGCGCCAGCGTCAGGCCGATGCCCGTTCCGGCGATTACGTGTTTTCCGTCGCGGTATTGCATGAATGGCTGGAAGATCTTCTCCCGCATTCCCTCCGGCACGACCGGTCCGTCGTTTACAACCGTAACACGGAAGCGGGCGGGATCGTTCTCAACGGTCATTTTCAGCCGGGCGTATGATTGCGCGTATTTGAGTGCATTGGACAGCAGGTTGCTGACGATCTTTGTGAGCGCCTCCTTGTCGGCCGAGGCCTGCAATTTTTCGGCCGGGAGTTCGAACGCAAAGTCGATGTGCTTTTGACGGGCCATGATTACGAACCGCAGGCATACGTTCTCCACCACCTCGCGGACATCGCATTCTACGGGATGCAGGCGGAATCCCTGCTGTTCGGCTTTCCGGAAATCGAGCAGCTGGTTGATGAGCGTCGTCAGCCGGTCGGTGTTCGACTGCATCGTGCGCAGCTCCTCGTGCAACTCCCGGTCGGGGCTGTCGTCCGTTTTGGCCACGATGTTTTCCAGCGGACCGCGAATCAGCGACAGCGGCGTGCGTATCTCATGGGCGATATTGGTGAAGAAATCGAATTTGGCGACGTAGAGTTCGCGTTCCTTGCTTCGTTCTATTTTTTCAATTTCCGTCTCCCGTTTCCGGAGTGTCCGCCGGTTGGCAAGCCTGTATAGGAGCACGACAGTTGTCAATGCGAGCGCCGCATAGCATGCGTAAGCGATTCCTGAAAGGTAGAACGGCGGACGGATGCGAATTTCGAGCGAGCGTGCGATGCCGTTCGGCGCTCCTTTGCTGTCGAGTCCCTCGACCACGAGCCTGTAGGAGCGGAAAGGCAGGTTCGAATAGGAGATCGTATTGTTAGATACGCGGTGCCACTCGGAGTCGAAACCTTCGAGTTTGTAGCGCATATGCGCCGCGTTCGGAGATCGGTAGCTTATCGCCGCTACGCGTACGGAGAACGAGTTCTCGTCGGGAGCGAGGTCGATCCGGTTGAGGTGCGTAATGCTTTTCGGAGCCTGCAGCGAATCGCTCCCCGCGCCGATGGACTTGTTGTAAGGCATGAAGTCGGTCAGTACGATGGGAAATCGTCCGTTATAGGGTTCCAGCTTTGCGGGGTCGAACGAGATGAATCCGTCGGAACTTCCGGCGTAGATGCGTCCGTCTTCTGTTTTGCAGAGCGACGAATAGTTGAACTGATTGTTCAGCAGTCCGTCGTCGGTGGTGAAAACGTAATAGCTCAAGGCTTCGGCATCGAAACGTATGAGGCCTTTGTTCGACGTGATCCAGAAAACACCCTGCGCATCCTCTTCGATCCGATAGCAGGTGTCGAACGGCAGCCGGCTCTTGTACCGGACGAAAGAGTCGGCTTCGGAATCATACCGGCACAGGCCCCCGCCCTCGGTTGTGAGCCATATTCTGTTGCGGCTGTCTTCGAAGACGCTCAGGACCTTGTTCGCCGCAAGCGAGGCCGTATCCCGTTCTGCGTAAAGATAATGGCGCCATGCGTCTTTCATGGCGTCGTATTTGTAAAGTCCGTCGGAATAGGTGGCCGCCCAGATATTTCCGGAGGAATCTTCCCGGATGTGATATACATGGCTCCGAATCGCCGAATCGCCGACGAACCGGTCTGTCGCACGGTCGTAGCGTTTGAGTCCGGATGTGGTTCCGATCCACAGTTCTCCGCCCGATGTCCGGCAGATGGTGTAGATCTCCTTGCCGGCGCTGGGATAGCTTTTCGAGGCGAGGGTTCGCCGGTGGATGCGGACCAGAGAGCGAGTTTGCTCGTAGGTTCCTACCCATACGAAATCGCCGTCGCAGCAGAGACCGTGAATGTTGCTGGACAGTAGCCTGTCGTTCCATACGGGCTCGATCTTGTCGGACTGCGGGACATAATGGAACAGACTTTTCGATTCGGTGCCGATCCACAAGTTGCCGTCTGCATCGGAAACTATTTCCCGAACATAGTGTCCTAGACCGCGGCTTTCGGGATTGGCGTAATAGCGTTTGACTGGTTCGGTGCCATTGCCCCATGAGTAGGCGACGCCTGCGAAATAGGTGCCGGCCCAAATGCCGCCCTCCTTATCCTGACACAAACAATAGACGGAATAGTCTTGGAATGTGTAGGGGTTTCTGTGGTCTCCGTAAAGCGATGCCGCTTCCCGGAGATTGGCGTCGAGGATTTCGAGGGCCGATTCGGTGGCGACCCAGAATTCGTCGTTTTTCAGGATGAGCAGGTCGCGGACGTAATTGTTGCTGTGCGGCAGGTCTATTTTGCGGAATCGTTTCGCGGCGAGATTTATTTCGAACAGCCCCAGAGAGGTGCAGGCGTACATTTTGTTGAACGCTCCGGACACGAGACGATTGGTGTATCGGTTGCGGAACGCTTCCGTTCCTCCGCCTTCTGGAAAGAGCGGCGTGACGCTTGCCAGATTGTCCTCCGACAAATAGATATTGCCGTCGTCGAGGGTTATGCAGATGGCGTTCTGGGCCGTGAAACAGATGTTTCGGGCCGAATAGGTCTTCCGTCCCGTTTTGTCGCCGGGGATGCGTGTCAGGGTTTTTGCGCCGGAGTCGTACCGGAAGAATCCCTGACTTCCTGCGGCTATCCAGACCGTACTGTCCGGTGCGAGCACGATTTGGGGGATGTTTTCTGTAATCCTGCTGCCGTCGTCGGCCTTTAGCAGGAAACGGTTCGCGCGTTCGGTTTCGGGGTCGTAGAGGCACACGCCGCTGTCGGTTCCGATCCATATGCATCCCTTGTTGTCCTCGCACAGCGCCGAGATGTAATTGTTGCCGGGAATAGCGTCCGTCACCGCCACGGTCCGGATTTCGGAGCCGTCGTAGCGGTTCAGCCCGTCCTTGGTCCCGAACCACATGAACCCCGTCCGGTCTTGGATGACGGCCAGCACGGTATTGTGCGCCAATCCGTTGTCAGCGTTGAAGGAGCGGAAGATAAGTTGTCTCTCTTTCGCGGGACAGAGCGAGGACGACAACAGACAGAACAGAAGCAGTATTCGGAATTTCATGGATGATTTTTTTGTATAAAATTACGTTTTTTCCGCAAAGTTGCCTGCTTACCAGGCCGAAATTTCCCGGTCGAGCCATTCGAGCCGCTCCCGATATACGGATTCGATGCGCTCAGCGGCCTGATCGAAAGTAAGTGCGAGGTCGCCGTTTTCGTTTCCCGCCTGTATGACGGGCCATCGTCGGTTGTCGCGTGAGACGGCTGCGGCGATCGACGCGCGTTGCTGCCGGATGAACTCCGGGACGCTTCGCAGGAACGGATACCATTGCTCCCAGCGGTTGCGCACATCAGCACGCAGCGTCGCATCGTGTCGCAGCAGCACATTCCACCAGTTGCGCCTGGCCCACGGCATCCATCCGAGCGAAGAATCTTCGCTGCCGAAGTTGATCCACCCGGTCCGCCGGTGCTCGGCGAGCGTTTCGAAATCGAAGTCCCAGATCGGTCCGGCGATGAGTTTTCCGTTGCCGTCCTTGTGAAAGTAGACGCTTTTGGGATGCAGCATCTCGTGGTTGGACATCAGCTCGAAGATGATCCAGTAGTCGATCATCGACTCCCGGTCGAGGTATGCGAACGGATCTTCGCCTCCGGTTGCGGACAGCCGGGCCTGTACGGCCTCGTCCGTGCGAGCGAGGTACTCCTTCAATGCATCGAGACGCGCTTCGGACAAATCCTCCGGGTCCGGGAACTTGACGTTCACGGGAATATCCGAAGCCGGGGTGCGGAAACGCACCTCTTCGTCGAAATAGGTGTCGAATTCGAGCAGGAAGCCCGTGTTTTCGCCGACGTTCACGCGATTGGCGTCGACCCTGATCTGTTCGGTCAGCAGGTAGCATCCCTCGTATCGGCCGTTCATGTACACCTCGACGAATTCGTTGCGCGTCGTATAGTCGAGTTTCGAATGTGCTCCGAGGTGGTAGGCGATGCGGTTGCGCAGGTGTGTGCGGTCCATGTAATTGGCGATCAGGCACCAGCGTTTGTGCTTGGGCATGCCGAGCACCTCCTGCTTTTTGTCGAATTTCAGCGCATAAGGCTTTTTCTCCCACTCCCAGGTGGAATTGCCGCGGCCGCGGACCGAAAGGGCCGTTTCGGGAAGATCCTCGAAACGGTTGCCGCCGTCGATGCGGAGCGTTCCCGCAATCCAGTTCTCCTTATCGACTACCGGGGCCTCCGTCCGGATATGCACGACCGGCGTATAGGACGGCGCATGCACGATAATCGGGTCGCTTTGCAGCGCTCCGTCTCCGTATACGGCACGGAAGGAGCGTTGGAATTTTCGCTCTCCGCCCTTGTATGCGATGCGCATTCGGCAGGTTCCTGCCGCCGGGTCCGTTTCTCCGGTGGGATGGAACGTAAAGTCGTCCGGCGCCGTTCCGGTCGTGGCGTCGGCCAGCCGGAAATCCGTGGGCGCCACTTGCGCGTCGGCAGGAACGACCCGGAGCGTTACCACCGCCGAGCCGTTTTCCGAAAGTTCGGTTTCATCGCATGTGAAAGCGATGCTTCGGGGTGCGACCGGGTTTTCCGGACCGCCCGGTCCGACCGGAGCGGGCGATGATTTGTCCTGCGAGCAGGCGGCGGCGAGCAACACGACAGCGAGACCCAGGGCGGACAGCGAATGTTTCATCGTATGGAATTATCGGGTGATTGCGGGAATTCCGTAAATCTGCGAAGGATGTCCGGTGTTTACCCGGGGCCACCCCTCGTCGTCCCACTGTACGAGGTCGAGCATGGTCTGGCGTCCCTTGTCCGGGGCCGCGGAGTCGTAGGCGTGGTAGAACATCCAGGTCTGTCCCTTGTCGTCCTCGATGATGTTGGAGTTGTGCCCCGTGCCGGCGAACCGGTTGTCGCCTGCTATCAGCAGTTCGTGGCGGTTGTCGAGCATTCGGCGTCCCTGTCTGTCGACGTAGGGGCCGAAAAGGCTCTTCGAGCGTCCTACGACGGTGCGGTAGGTGCTCGACATGCCTCCGGTCCAGTCGCCCTCCGAGGCGAACAGATAATAATAATCGCCGCGCTTGTAGACGCACGAACCTTCGTAGGCTCCGCCTGCGACGCGTCGGATCGTTTCGGGTTTCACGGCCATGGCGAGGTCGTCGGCGATTTCCAGCTCGGCGGCGTAAAGCCCGCGGAAACTGCCCCAGAAGAGGTAGGGTTTGCCGCCGTCTTCGAGGTAGAACTGGTCGATGGAGTGCGCCGTGCCGTAATAGGGCGGGTAGTCGGGATCGCTGTTGATGATCTGTCCGCGGAATTCGAACGGTCCTGCCGGCGAGTCGGCTACGGCATAGGCCACGGAGTGTCCGTCGTAGGTTCCCACGTCGCCCCACCACATCGAGAAGAAGAGGACGTATTTGCCCCGTATGATGCGGATTTCGGGGGCCCAGAGAGCGGCCTTTCCGTAGTCGTAGCGCGATTCTGCAGGCCTCGTCTGCTCGTTGAACGCCGAGCCGGCACGCTGCCAGGTCACTAGGTCGTCCGAGTGCCAGATCGAGAGCAGGTCGGCCGTGTTGTAGAGCCAGAACGTGCCGTCCGTGTCGCGCAGCACCGTGGGGTCGGGACCGTCCCGGCCGATGACCGGGTTCCGATAAACGTCCGTCGGGGCCTGCTCGATATCGAGATTGGACGAGCAGCAGATGCACTGCATGGCGAGCAGCACCGGATACAGAAAAAGAGATTTGTTCATTTTTGATTTCGATAGATGAATATGCTGTTCAGGTTCAACCCTGAACAGCATATTCATCGGGGTTACTGTTTTTTGAAGAATCCGAGGGTCGTGGCCACCGGTCGGTTGCCGCCCGTCAGGTCGTTGACGTGCTCTTTGCATACCACCATGGCGGTCGAACCGCCGCCGTCGAGCTTCAGCGCGTCGACGCAGCCCAGCGATTTCAGAATCGCGCAGGCCTCGCGGTGCGTGGCGCCCAGACTGAGCCCTTCGACACGGCCGTCGCAGATGAAAAGAATCACCTTGCCGTCGGCCGTATATCCTACGATGGTCTGGTCGGCGCGATAGGAGGCCAGCGCCAGTCCGTCGGTCCAGATTTCGTAGTCGGTCAGCTGATAGCCTTTTTCCGTCACGGCCCCGTCGATCAGACACTCGCCGCCGCGCATGAGCACCGGCCCGCAGCCGACAGCGAAACGGGGAGCCCACTCGGTCGGCGTCGTGGGCAGCACATTGCTCACGGCGGCATACTGCGCCTCGCCGCGGACCGACGGAAGCGGATGCGCATAGTACGACGTCCGCTCGTTGGCCGTCCCGGCCCAGAAAATCGCCGGTTTGCCCGAATCGTCGACGCCGAAAATGCCGCGCGTCACCTGATACCAGCGATTGTATTCCTCCGCATCGCCCGCATCCCACGAACCGCGCGGATTGTACACCGTTCCCGTCAGTACGCCGTCGATCACTTTTATACCGTCGTGGGCATGCGTCGTGAAGTCGAACAGACCGCCGTTGATGAGCACGTAGCAGTCGTCGGTGAACTGTCCGTCGACCGTCACGCCGTTCGGATTGCCCGGGTCCTGCACGCGCAGTTCGACCTCTTCGCCCGAACAGTCGGCGACGGCATACCAGGCCTGGAATTTGCGGCCGTTGAGATCCGACGTGGTCTTATAGACCTCGATTCCGGCGGGAAGTCCCGCGAACTCCTGCCGGGTCCATTCCAGATCGATCGGGGCGAGCGACTCGCCGTCGAGCGCCGCCGTCGTTTCATCGGTATAATATACCTGCGAATCGGCGATGACGAAAGCCCTGAAATGGTAGGTTACGCCGTATTTCAGCCGGGTGTTGGGGATGATCTGCATCAAGGCGGTCCCGTCCGAAGGCTTTTGCGGACCGTACTGGTAATCGTCCTCGATAGTGGGCCGGCCCGTCGTGTTCCAGCAGACGCCGTAACGGTAGCCGTCGTTCACAGCGTCGGCAGCCACCCGGTAGGATACCGTGATGCAGGCCGGATAGGATTTGGCGTCGCCCGCGAGGGCGTTGTAAGGATTCGGAAGCGATCCGGGGTAGGCCTCGTTTTCATCCGTGCACCCTCCGGACAGCAGTATGCCGCATAATGCGGACAGGTAAAATAGTCTCTTCATGGTCATTGTGTTTTTAAGCCCTGCGGGCGGAGTCGGCGGTCGGTGATCCCGACGCCGCCCGGGACTTTTGCATTCTTCGAAATCAGTTGCCGTACATTCTCAACTCGGTGATGACGATATTGTTTCCGTAGGTATCCTCCCAACCGTTGTTGTAAAGCGTCTCGTTGACGACCGTCTGCACGCGGTCGTTCCACGGCTCGCGGTTGAAATTGCCTTCGAACGGACCCGAATTGGTTTTGTAGTTGGCTCCGTCGCCCGCTTTCGAATAGGTACACAGACGAATGGCATTTGCCGTGCGGCCCTGCAAATCAATGGCCGGAGAGATCCATCCGCGGCCGCTGTAGGCCTCGCACCAGATATGACCCACTTCGACCCACGTCAAAGCATTGTACGTGGCACGATCGGTATCGTGATTGCCGGTAGGAGCCGGCACGGCGTCGGAGGTGATGAAAACCTTCATTTCACGGGGCGCCGTTCCCTCGTTCCAATGCCATTCGTTGTCGCCGTTGCCCCAGAGAATAAAGCGGATGGCGTGCGAGGGCTGATACTGCTTGATGTTGATCTGGAAATACTGTCCGTACGTCTTGTCGCAATAACCGGGGAACCACGACGTCTGCCACGAGTTGCCCCAACGGTTGCTGTCATAGAGTGCCGCCAGCGTACCTTCGCCTGCCTCATAAGGCTCCCACAGCGTCTTGTCCGGCAGCGTGATCTCGTCGTGCAGCAACACGTACTGCTCGTTGTCGACCGGGAACAGATCGGTAGAGGCTACGATCGGACAGAGATACAGACCCGCGCCGTTGAAGCCGCCCGTGTTGCGTTTGTAGGTTACGAGCACCTCGTTGACGCCCGGATTCATCGTGATTTCTTCGATACGGTTGCCGGCTGCGTCGAAGAACGTCATGTCGTCGGCCGAAGGAAGCGCAGCGTAGTCGGTCCTGGTCTTGCGCCAGTTTTCCAAACCGCCGTACAGGTCGGGTCCCATGATCTCTTCCGACTCGTTGTAAGCCGCGATGAGCGACTCGTCATAGTCGAAACGGCATTTTATAGTCCATGTATTCTGAATGCCGTCGGGCATTTTCAGACGGAATGTGACGCCGCTGCCCCAGCAATCGGCGCAGGGTGTCTTGAAGTCGGGATAAGGCAGATACCAGTTGTCGTACGCACGGTTATCCCACCACCACGGCCAATACGTATGGGGTGCGGCACCCGACACGAGTTCGAAATGCAGCACCGGCTGCGTGATGTCCATCAGGTAGAGCAATATGTTGCGATCTTCGACGACCGCAGCGTTGTCCGACTCGATTTTAAGTGCCAGACACGCCTGTTTCGACTGCGCGGCGGCGGCTTCGCGTACGGCCGAAATCTGCTCGCCCGTAAAAGAGGCGTTCAGAGACAGGCGTTCTGCGCCGACCGGAATTTCGAACACCTTTTCCGACAGCGTGTAGAGATTTTCCGGGACGGTCATGTAATCAGGATTGATCTTTGCGAGCTCCTCCTGCGTCATCGGCGAAAGCATGGCCTTGACGGGCTGCGTTTCGTCCGTTTCGCCGCGTACGACAGCAAAATCGAGCGTTACGGTCTGCTGGGCATCGTAGAGTTGCTTTTTGATTTCACCGGCTTCGGCAAATCCCAGTTCAGGCAGCATGACATCCACACGGCGTATGATATAACTCTTGTCACTGAATACGGAGGACTTCTCCGAAACGAGTTTTAGCGCCAGACAGTAGACTTTGGGGGCCGAAAGCGCTTCGCTCATCTCCCGGACGGTCGTTACCTGATCCGCAGAAAACGAAACGGTGAATTTGTCGGCTCCCTCGCCTTTCGGAATTGCAATCGCTCCGTCGAGCGAATAACATTTTTCGGGCAGAAGCACGTAGTCGGCATCGATGGCCGAGAGTTCTTCCTGCGTCATCGGCACGGTTTCAGCCTCGATGGCGACCGAGGGATCGCTTCCGCCGCGCAGTACGGTGAATTCGAATTCTTTATCGAGCCCCGTATCGTAGATACGCACTGCCGTGTTCGTGTTTTCCTTCACGTTGACCACATTGTGATATTGATCGGGGACCAAAGTCTGGAGATCATACTCCGAGTCGCTGCAAGCCGTGCCCAGCAAAGCCGAGACAGCAGCATATATCCATATGTATTTTGTCATTTTCATCTTTGTCGGAATTTTGTGGATCAATAGCCGGGGGCTTGTACCATCTGGGGATTTTTATAGCAATCGTTGCCATCGACGGGCAGCAAATACAAGCGGTTGTGCCATGCATAGTCGCCGTCGACCTTTACGCGGGTGTTGAATTGTTCCAGCGTAGGATCGATGGTTTTGCTGACGAACGAATCGAGGCCTTCACGCATGCCGGCGGCGAGATATTGGTCGGCAATCACCCAGCGGCGCAGGTCATAGTAACGATGTCCTTCCATGAAGAGTTCGTTGCGACGCTCGGCGCGCACCCAGTCGAGAATCGACATCTCCGAAGTGCAGTCGGATGCTTCCAGTTCGGGAACGCCTGCGCGGCTGCGGACGAGGTTGACATTCTCCAGCGCATCGGCCATTTCGTTGCCGCTGCCGCCGCCCCTTACATACAGTTCCGCATTGCATTCGGCCAGATTCAGGTACAATTCCGCCATGCGTATGACTGCATAAAAGAAGTTGGGGATATCGGCACCTTCGGCGGTCCACAATATTTTGGGTGATACCCACTTGTTCGACAGATAGCCCGTTTGGCACTGGTTGTCGCCGCCGCCGTCGGAGCCCGTCGACGGATTGTATCCCGAATAGTTGCTGCTATGCAGGTTCAGACGCAGCGGAGCGCCGTTGACGATTTTGGGACCGATGTCGCAGCCGTCGAAATTGATCCATGCGTAGAAACGGGGTTCGCGGCCTACGTTGAGTTTGATGATTTCGGAACGATCCTCGTCGCCTTTCCGGATGCCGGCCGAGGTCAGCCATTCGGAGGCCGGAGGGAATGCATTGTCGTATTTGGGGAGTTTGCCGTCTTTGGTGTAGAAAGCCTCCACGGCATTGAGCGTCGGGCTGATGCCGCAATAGCCTGCCTGATAGCTGTTGCCGGAATTTTTGCGGATGATCTTGCGCGGCAGCGAGTTTTGCACGTTTTCCTTGGTTCCTTGGCCGTAGATATTGGAGGCTCCGATATCGTTGGACGTAAAGATCAATTCCCGGTTGCCGTCCAGTTCGGTCGACGCGGCCACATAACGCATCAGCAATACGCGATAGGCGAATTCCTCACCCTCTTCGGTCGAGGTGTCGATGCCGGGAATCCAGCAGCCGCTTTCATATCCGGCGGGCAGTTGGTCCCGTTGGGCGAGGAGCTTGGCATCCTCCAGTTCGAGCAGTCTGCGGCCGTTTGCCGTGGCGATACGAATTGCATCTTCGCAGGCCGTTTTGGCGCGCTTCCATTTTTCGATGTCGAACGTGTAGCTCACCAGTTCCTTTCCGTAGCCGGGAGTCTCGAAGTTTTCATTGCGCCAGTTAAGGTAGGGGAATTTGCCGTTCCAAAGATCGGATGCGGCATAGAGCAACAAGCGGGCTTTCAGCGCTGCGATGATCGTTTTGTTGGCCCGTCCGTACGTGGCGTTGAGTTCGTATCCCGAAGGCATCTGGGGACAAGCGGCGGCTTCGTCCAGCAGCCCGCAGATGTAATCGACGCAATAATCGAAATGCGAACGTCCGGGGAAGCTGCTTATCGCAGTGTCGGAGCCGACGTATTCGTCGATAATCGGGCACGGACCGAAATAGAAAAGGATTTTGAAATAATTGAAAGCCTTGATGAAGGCGGCATGCGCCCGGTAGAGCGCCTTGTCGTCTTCGGTCAGGAATGATGGGTTCTGACGGTCCAGTTCGCGCAGGAACAGGTGTACATGTCCGATGGTTCCGTAAAGCTCCCGCCACCACTGCGCCTGATTGCTCGACGACGAGATGGTAGCATAAGCCATGGGATGACGGAAAACCGTGTTTGCCCACCATACTTTCGGTGTGGTGAATTCGTCGGTCGAGCCTTCGATGTTGAACGCATATCCCGGGGCGCTTGTTCCTACAGTTTTGTAGCAGGAGTAAATCCACGCTTCGACGTGGGCCTTGTCTTTCATGGCATCGTCGAACGTCGCCTGTTTGGCGGGAGCGACGTCGAGCCAGTCGCAGGAGGTGAGTGCCAACAGCGTTGCGACGGTCGCCAAAATTCGGTTATATACTGATTTCATAATTGGTTTTTTTAGGTTGTTAGAACTTCAGCTGGACGCCGAGCGTAAATGTCCGCTGCAAAGGATAGGTGTACCAGTTCAATTCGGGGTCCCAAAGGTCGAACGGACTCCAGACGGCCAAGTTGTCGCCGTTGACGTAGACGCGGCCGTATTTGAAGTTGTAACCCAGTTCGAGCGTTTTGAACCGGATGAAACGTCCGTTGCGCAGCCAATAGGTGCTGGCTACCGTGTTGTTGTTCAAATCGGCATGCGATACGCCCAGACGCGGATATTTTGCTTTTGGGTCGGGGTTGTCCGCCGACCAGCGGTTGTCTGCGATAAACTGCATCAGATTGTGGTTCCGTTCTCCGAACGGCGCAATGTCGTTGCCGACCATGATCGTCCGGTTGCCGGACCCGTTGAAGAATACACCCAAATCCCATTGACGCCAGCGCAGCGTCATGCCCGCACCGTACTGAATACGGGGACGCCAGCCGTATTCCGAGATCAACGTCATGTCGTCCGGAGTGATCTTGCCGTCGCCGTTCAGGTCGCGGTATTTGATATCGCCCGGCCGCGGCGTGGAACCTAACAGTTGTTCCGGGCTGTTGGCGATCTCCTCGTCGCTCTTGAAAAGACCTTCGGCGACATATCCGTCACAGCGATAGCCGTCCATCGGTAGGCCTTGCTTGTACTGCCACGGATAAGTGTAGTTGGGTTCGTCCTTGTCTACGAACTTGTTCTTCGTATAGGTGAAACTGCTGCGCAGGTCGATCGACCAATCCCGGTTGAAGTCCTTGTGCCAGTTGATGCTGAATTCATAGCCTTCGTTTTCGGCCTTACCCACCTGACCCCACGGTATGGCGTTGAAATAACCGAATATTTCGGGCCAGTTGGCGCGCATCATCATGATCCGGTCGCGCTTGTCCTTGAAATAGTCGAACGTGATGTTTACCTGACGGAAAAGTGAGAGGTCGACGCCGATGTCGAGTTTCTTCACGCGCTCCCAGTGTACGTTGCTGGAGGCGTAGCCGTTGACTGCGGGGCCTACCGACCAATACTGCTGCGAAGGCGACGGTCCGGAGTTGTAACCGCCTCCGCCGCCAATGACGATCTGGTCGAAATAGACGAAATGGCGCGTACCGCCGGCATCGTCGAACCCGTCGCTGCCCACGATACCGTACGAACCGCGGATTTTCAGGAAATCGACGTAATCGCGGAGCGGTTCCCAGAATTTCTCGTTGCTGACGGCCCAGCCGACCGATACGGCGGGGAAGAACTCGAAGCGGTCGCCTTCGGGCAGACGCTCCGTACCGTTGTATCCGAAGTTGAACTCGGCGAAGTAGCGCTGGTCGAAGTCATAGGTTACACGACCCGAAAGTCCCTGATTGCGCTGCAGGCGTTGTACGTATTTCTCCTTGTTGACATCCTTGCCGGGACGGTATTCGCGCATCATGTACATCAGCAGGGCGCCTACGTTGTGGCGGTTGAACGCCCGGTTGTAGGTAAGGCGTGCGTCGAAATAGAACGTCTGGTCCGAATTGGGATCGCTGCCGTTGGTCCAGTCTTCCCAAACATATTCGTCTCCGAGCGGGCCGACGGTCTGCGTCTCGAACCAGTTCGGATTGTCGGGCGACCAACTGTTCGGTTTCACCGTATAATAGGTGGGGTTGATTCCCTGACGGTATACCTTGTTGGCGAAACTTTTCCAGTTGGCCAGCCCTTGGATTGCGAGTCCCTTGGTGATGAAATCGAGTTTCTGGTCGAGTTTCAGCGAAACGTTCAGCGTCGTATAGTTGTACTGCGCCTGATCGTCGAGCATGGCCGCATAGGGGTTGGTGTAAAGCTCATCGCCTTTGTAGGATGCGTTACCGAAGCGAATATGCGTGTCGCCGGGCATCGAAGGATAGTACGCCGGGAATTGTATGGGATTGGCGCTCAGCATGTATTCGAACAGTTTCGACGCCCCTTCGGCCGGTCCGCGCGTCGATCCGAGCTGTGCGTTCAGATGCAGATCGAGCACCGTTGATCTCGAAAGTTTATAGGAGATGTTGTTCTGGAAATTGTAACTGAAGTTGCGGATGTTATTGTCGAAATAGTAATCTTTCGGCGCGTTGACGATACCCGAATCGTGGTTGAAATTCAGGCTCATGTAATAGGTTGCTCTGTTTCCGCCTCCCTGAATGTTGATGTTGGCGCGCTGGTTCATGTTGAAATCGCGGAACATGAGACGCTGCCAGTCGACGTCGGGATATATATAAGGTGCTGCGTGGCTGCGGGTCATGTCGATCTGCTCCTGCGTGTATTTGGGCGTTTCGGTTCCGCGGGCGAGCAGTCCCTCGTTATAAAGAGTCATCCACGTAGCTCCGTCGACGAACTTGGGCATACGCATGGGTTGCAGGAACGAATTTTCGATCGTGACGCCGATTTTTGCGCGCGTGTTCTCCTGACCTTTCTTCGTCGTGACGATCATTACGCCGTTGGCGCCGCGGACGCCGTAGATGGCCGTGGCCGAGGCATCTTTGAGAATCGTAAAGCTTTCGATGGTTTCGGCAGGAATGCGGTTCAGATCTCCCGATGAGATTTCTACGTCGTCGAGCAATATGAGTGGCGTGGCGCGGCCTCCGAACGTCCCGACGCCGCGGATGTAGAATTCGGTCGTCGCTCCGGGCTCGCCCGACGAAGTCATGGAGATAACACCGGCCAATTTGCCGGCAAGTCCCGACGTCAGTGACGAGGAGGGGAATTTGAGCTCCTTGCCGGCAACCGACGTAACGGCTCCGGTGATCGATATTTTCTTTTGGGAACCGGCTCCGACGACCACGACCTCTTCGAGTTCGTTGTCGGATTCGAGTTTTATGAGAAGTTCCGTGGCGCTGCTGACATCGAGCGACTTGGTTTTATAGCCGATGAATGAAACGTCGATCGTGGCTTTTTTCCCGACTTGGAGCGTAAAGCGGCCGTCGGCGCCGGTGGCTGTGCCGTTCGTAGTGCCTTTCACCACGATGTTCGCTCCTATGACCGGCTCGTTGGTCGAGGCGTCGACTACGCGACCGGTGATTACATGCGTATTGTCCGATTGTTGGTTGGCGACGCTACCCCCCCCCACAGTATTTGCTGATACGATCGTGGATATTCCACAGAAAGTGCATATCAGACTCGCAAATAGTAAATTTTTAAGATTCATAGAGTAAAGTTTGAGTTTGTTTTAGATTTTCGATTTTTTTAGTCATTTTCACAGCTGTTTCATAGGCGTATAATTGATGATTTTAATTATATACAAAAGTAGGTCGTTTTTATTGTAGCCCATTTAGGAAATCCGGCAAGCTATTTAAAAAATCCGGCAAAACACCCCTCCCCTCTGTAAGGAGACGTGACTGTTCAACGGCGGTTATTCAACACCCGCTTGCTTTTCAGTGTTTACTTTTGGCACTCTGCGGGGAGATCATTCGTCTTTTGGATGAATTGCGGGTTTGGCTGGATTTTTTAATCAATCTGCCGGATATTTAATGATGGGAGCTTGATATTAGCCGTATTTTTGTTTCGAGTTTAAATCAACCCTTATGAAACACATTCTATTAACCCTTTTATCGATTATCCTCACGCTTTCGGCTACTGCCCGGCGTATCACCCCGGAAGCCAAGGCGCGCGCCTCGGAATTGGTTTCCCGCATGACTTTGGAGGAAAAGCTCTCCTATATCGGGGGTTACGACGGCTTCTATATCCGTTCGATCCCGCGACTGGGCATCCCTGAGATCCGGATGGCCGACGGCCCTCAGTGCGTCCGCAACGACACGCACAGCACGCTCTATCCGTGCGGAATCGCCTTGGCGGCGACTTGGGACCGTTCGCTTGCGCACTCCTACGGTCGCTCTTTGGGCCGCGACGCACGTGCTCGCGGCGTACATATCATGTTGGGTCCGGGCGTGAACATCTACCGCTCGCCGTTGTGCGGTCGTAATTTCGAGTACTACGGCGAGGATCCCTACCTTGCGTCCGAGACGGCGTCCGCATACATCGCGGGCATGCAGGGCGAGGGTGTGATGGCCACGGTCAAACATTTCTGCGGCAACAATCAGGAATACGACCGCCACCACGTCTCGTCGGACATCGACGAGCGTACGCTTCACGAGATTTACCTTCCGATGTTCCGCAAGGCCGTCGAGCAGGCGGGCGTGGGAGCCGTTATGTCGAGCTACAACCTCGTCAACGGGCAGCACATGACTGAGAACCGCGACCTTGCCGTCGGCGTTTTGCGCGAACGGTGGGGCTTCGAGGGTATCTTCATGTCGGACTGGGACGCGACCTACTCGGTCGCCGGTCCGGTGAACAACGGCCTGGACCTCGAAATGCCGGGCGCACGGTATACGAATCCGGAGAATCTGCAAAAACTGCTTGCTGCGGGTGTCGTCACCGAGGAGACGATCGACGCGAAGTGCCGTCATATCCTGCAGACGCTCATCGCCTTCGGGTTCCTCGACCGTGAGCAGAAGGACGCTTCGATCCCGGAGCGCAATCCCGAATCGGACGCCACGGCGTTGGAGGTTGCCCGCAATTCGATGGTGCTTTTGAAGAACGACGGACTGCTTCCGTTCGGGCGCCGGACGCGCCGGGTGGTGGTGCTGGGCCCCAATGCCGTTAAGCTGCCGATGGGCGGCGGTTCGGGCGAGGGCTCTCCGTTCGAATACGTCTCCGTCGCCGAAGGTCTGGCAGCGGAAAAGGGGTTGCGTGTGGAGTGCCTTACGCCGCGGGGGACGACAGCTTTGGCCGCTTCGGGCCGGTTCTTCACGCCGGACGGCGAACCGGGCCTTCGTTGCGAGTTCTACGCCAACCGCGACCTGCAAGGCCCTTCGGTCGTGACGACGACGCATCCCGAAGTGGACTTTTTCTGGGAGGGCGCCCCTGCCGAGGGTCTTCCCGCGGATCATTTCTCGGCGCGCTGGACGGGTGAGTTCCGCCCCGCGCGTTCGGAGCGGGCGATCTTCACCGTGAGCGGCGACGACGGCTACCGTCTCTTCGTCGACGGCCGCGAGGTGCTGGAACACTGGTCGGACCACGGCGTCTCGACCAAGACTGCAACGCTGGACGTCGAGGCCGGCCGGCGCTATGCGATCCGTCTGGAGTTCTACGACAACATCCGCACGGCGGAGGTGAAACTGCAATATGCGGGCTATTCGCCCGCCGAGCATGCGGAGACGATCGCCTCGGCGGATGCCGTGGTCTACTGCGCGGGCTTCGACCAGACTTCGGAGAGCGAGAATTCCGACCGCACGTTCGCACTGCCTGCGGGACAGGCTGACGAGATCGCTTCTGTGGCGTCGCTCAATCCGAATGTGGCGGTCGTGGTCAATGCGGGCGGCGGGGTGGATTTCACGCCGTTCGCCGACCGTGTGCGTGCCGTGCTGCTGGAGTGGTATCCGGGTCAGGAGGGCGGCCGGGCCCTGGCCGACATCCTCACGGGCCGCACGAATCCGAGCGGCCGGTTGCCCATAACGATCGAACGCCGCGCTGAGGACAATCCGACTTTCGGGAGCTACTACCCGAATGTCTTCCGCTTTCAGGACAGCCCGTTGCAGCGTGTGAGCTACGACGAGGGCGTCTTCGTGGGTTACCGCGGTTACGACCGCCGGGGCACGGAGCCGATGTACCCGTTCGGCTACGGACTGAGCTATACGACGTTCGAATACGGCGACATGGAGGTGACGCCTGCGGACGACGGCTGGCAGGTGTCGTTCACGGTGAAGAACACGGGGCGCCGCGCCGGCACGGAGACCGCACAGGTCTATGCGGGAGCCTGCGGGTCGGAGGTTCCGCGTCCGGTCCGCGAACTGAAAGGCTACGAGCGCGTGACGCTTCTTCCGGGCGAAGTGAAACGTGTGAGTGTCCGGCTGGACCGCTCCGCGTTCTCCTACTACGATATGAACCTCCGCGACTTCCGGGTCGAGGCGGGCGCATACCGCATCGAGGCGGGCTCTTCGTCGCGTGATCTGAAACTTTCGCAAACCCTAAACATCGACTGATATGAAGAAACTGATGACTGCCGCCGCCCTGCTGACGACGTTGACTGCCGCGGCGCAATGGCATCCTGCGGGCGACCGTATTAAAACGTCGTGGGGCGAGGGCCTCGATCCTGCAAACGTGCTTGCCGAATACCCGCGGCCGCAGATGGTCCGCGGGGAGTGGCAAAACCTGAACGGACTGTGGAACTACGCCATACGCCCTGCCGGGGAGGTGCCCGTGGCGTGGGACGGTGAGATCCTCGTGCCGTTCGCCGCCGAATCGTCGCTCTCAGGCGTGGGGCGCAGTGTGGGTGCGGAGCAGGAGCTTTGGTACGAACGGACATTCACGGTTCCTGCGAAATGGAGCGGCCGCCGGGTGCTGCTGCACTTCGGCGCCGTGGACTGGCGTGCCGACGTGTGGGTGAACGGCGTGAATCTGGGCCGGCACGAGGGCGGCTATACGCCTTTTGAGTTCGATATCACATCTGTTTTGCAAAAAGGCGTCAACACGCTCCGCGTGCGGGTCTGGGACCCGACGGACGACGGTTACCAACCGCGTGGGAAGCAGGTGAAGCGTCCTGAGGTGGTCTGGTATACGCCCGTGACGGGTATCTGGCAGACGGTGTGGCTCGAAGCCGTGCCGCAGCAGCATATCCGCAACGTCGTTGCGACTCCCGATCTGGACCGCCGCACGTTCCGCATCGCGACTGCTACGTGCGGGACGCAGCCCGGGGACCGGGTGGAGGTGACGTTGCTCGACGACGGGGGGAAAGTCGCCGAGGCGACGGCCCTGTGCGGAGCCGACGCGGAGCTGTACGTGGCTTCGCCGAAGTTGTGGAGTCCCTCGTCGCCGCATCTCTACGATCTGGATATTAGGCTCGTACGCGACGGAAAGGTCGTCGATCGGGTGACGAGCTATGCGGCGATGCGTAAATTCTCGACGGCGAAGGACGGGAAGGGCATCGTGCGGCTCTGTCTGAACGACGAACCGCTGTTCCAGTTCGGTCCGCTGGACCAGGGGTGGTGGCCCGATGGACTCTATACGGCTCCGACGGACGAGGCGCTGGCCTACGACATCGAGAAGACGAAGGAGTGGGGATTCAACATGATCCGCAAGCATATCAAGGTCGAACCGGCGCGCTGGTACTGGCACTGCGATCGTCTGGGAATGATCGTTTGGCAGGACATGCCGATCGGCGATCAGGCGGGTTTCAATCCCCAATGGCAGAACAAGACCTACTTCACGGGCGAGGAGAAACAGCGCTCGGCCACGTCGGAGGCGTGCTACCGCAAGGAGTGGCGCGAGATCATCGACGCGCTGCGGGGGTTCGCCTCGATCGGCGTGTGGGTGCCGTTCAACGAGGCGTGGGGACAGTTCAAGACCGTGGAGATCGCCGAGTGGACGAAGGCTTACGATCCTACGCGGTTGGTGAATCCGGCCAGCGGCGGCAATCATTATTTGACGGGAGACATTTTGGATCTGCACAATTATCCGGAACCTTCGTTGTATCTTTATGACGCGAACCGCGCCACGGTGCTGGGTGAGTACGGCGGTATCGGTCTCGTGATGAAGGAGCACCTCTGGGAGCCCGACCGCAACTGGGGTTATATCAGTTTCAATTCTCCGAAGGAGGTGACCGACGAATATGAAAAATACGCATCGATGCTTTACGACTTGATCGGCCGCGGGTTTTCGGCCGCAGTATATACCCAGACTACGGACGTGGAGATCGAGGTCAACGGCCTGATGACCTACGACCGCAAGGCGGTGAAGGTGGACGAAGCGCGTATCCGGAAGATCAACGAAAAAATATGCAACTCACTGAACGAAGAGAAACGATGAAAAAAACGCTTCTGCTGCTTGCAGCCTCCGTCGCCTGCGCCTTTCCCGCTCTGGCGCAGAAAACCTACACGCTCACCTCTCCGGACGGGCGTCTTCGGACGACCGTCGCGGCGGGCGATGCACTGACCTATGCCGTCACGCTCGACGGACGACCGATACTGGACGCTTCGCCGCTCTCGCTGACACTGGACAACGGCACGACGTGGGGCATAGCCCCGCGTGTGGCAGGCGTCTCGCGCACGAGCGTCGATACCGCGATTCCGTCGCCGTTCTACCGCGCCGATTCGCTCCGCGAGCGTTACAACTCCTTGACGCTGCGCATGAAGGGCGACTGGTGGGTGGAGTTCCGTGCCTACGACGACGGCATCGCCTACCGCTTCGTGAGCCGCGCGAAAAAACCTTTCAACGTCGTGAGCGAACAGGCGGAATACCGTTTCCCCGCCGATTTCGAGGCCACGGTTCCTTATGTGGCGAGAGGCAATGAGGGGAATTTCGAAAGCCAGTTCTTCAATTCGTTCGAGAACACCTACACCACGGCACGCCTTTCGGCGCTGAATTCCGGACGGCTGATGTTCCTGCCGCTGGTGGTGGACGCCGGCGACGGGGTGAAAGTCTGCATTACGGAAACCGACCTCGAAAACTATCCGGGACTCTATCTGACCAATGCCGGAGCGGCGAAGAACGGCCTGAAAGGAATCTTCGCTTCCTATCCGGAAAAGCAGGAGCAGGGCGGGTACAACAACTTGCAGATGCTCGTCCGGGAACGGAAAGACCATATCGCTGAGATCAACGCTCCGCGTACATTCCCGTGGCGCGTGGCGATCGTCGGCACGGACACGGGCCTCGCCGCCAGCGACCTGAGCTTCCTGCTGGCCGCACCGTCGCGTCTCGACGACACGTCATGGATCAAACCGGGCAAGGTAGCCTGGGACTGGTGGAACGCCTGGAACATCTCGGACGTGGATTTCCGTGCGGGCATCAACACCGAAACCTATAAATATTACATCGACTTCGCCGCCGAAAAGGGGATCGAATACGTGATCCTCGACGAAGGGTGGGCCGTGAACAAAAAGGCCGACCTGATGCAGGTGGTTCCGGAGATCGACCTGCCGCAGCTCGTGGAGTACGGCCGGCAGAAAGGTGTGGGTATCATTCTCTGGGCTGGCTACTGGGCCTTCGACCGCGATCTGGAAAACGTCTGCAAGCACTATTCGGAGATGGGCGTCAAAGGCTTCAAGGTCGATTTCATGGACCGTGACGACCAGCAGATGACCGCGTTCAACTACCGCGCTGCGAAAACGGCGGCAAAGTACCGCCTGATTCTTGACCTGCACGGTACGCACAAGCCTGCGGGCCTGAACCGCACATGGCCCAATGTGCTGAATTTCGAGGGCGTGCATGGTCTGGAACAGATGAAATGGCAGCCGCCGACGGTCGACCAGATGAAATACGACGTGACGATCCCCTTCATCCGCCAGGCCGCAGGTCCGATGGACTACACGCAGGGAGCGATGCGGAACGCCACACGCAACAACTACCGTCCCGTCAATTCGGAACCAATGAGTCAGGGCACGCGCTGTCACCAACTGGCGCTCTACGTCGTGCTGGATTCGCCGCTGAATATGCTGTGCGACTCTCCGACCGCCTACCTGCACGAGAAGGAATGCACGGAGTTCATTGCGGCGATCCCGACCGTCTGGGACGAGACCCGTATCCTCGGCGGACGCCTGGGCGAATATATCGTCACGGCGCGTCGCAAGGGTTCGACGTGGTACGTCGGCGGCATTACGGACTGGACGCCGCGCGACGTGGAGATCGACCTTGCGCCGCTGGGCATCGACGCTACGGTCGGGGCGACGATCTTCCGCGACGGCGCGAACGCCGATCGCAAGGCTTCGGACTACAGACGCGAAACGATCCGTATCGACACGACCGAACCCTTGAAGATACATCTCGCACCCGGAGGTGGGTTTGTCGTGAAAATTGAGGAATAAATGAGAATGCAACGATGAAAAGTTTGGTCTTTACGCTTTTGGCTTTTCTGGTGACGTGGCAAACGGCACAAGCCGAAGTATCGATGCCTAAATTCTTCAGCGACAACATGGTTTTGCAACGGGAACGTCCGATTCGCATATGGGGCCGGGCCGCGAACGGCGAATCGGTGACGGTCCGTTTCGCCGGGTCCGAAGTCTCGGTGCAGGCCGACCGCACGGGATGTTGGGAGGCGACGCTTCCGGCCATGGCAGCCGACACGACCCCGCGTGAAATGACCGTTACGGGTCGTGCAGACACCGTGCGCTTCACGAACGTCGTGGTTGGCGACGTGTGGCTTTGCAGCGGGCAGTCGAACATGGAGTGGCGGCTCGATCCCACGACGGACTGCGAGGCCGAGATCGCCGCGTCGGCCAATCCGAACATCCGGTTACTGTCCGTCGGAGACAAAATCGCCTTCGAGGAGCAGGACGACATCGATTCCGGGCGCTGGGTGGAATGCACGCCCGAAACCTCGCGCGTGTTCTCGGCCGTGGGATACTGGTTCGGCAAGTTCATCCATACCGAAACGGGTGTTCCGGTGGGCCTGATCGACAGTTCGTGGGGCGGAACCGATATCGAGACATGGACGAGCTGGGACGCGATGCGCACGACTTCGGATTACGCCCGTTATGCCGGCAAAGGCTCTCCGCGCGAAGCCATCGGCAAGGAACTTAAAAACCACTTGGCTTACAGCGCCGCTTTGGAAAACGATCCCGGAGATCGTGGACGCTGGTACGATCCGGCAGTCGCCGCTCCTGCGAAACACTGGCGGACGATGACGCTCCCGCAAGTTTGGGAAAACGTGCTGGGAGCTGCCGACGGGCATGTCTGGTTCCGAAAGAGCGTGACGCTGCCGGCTTCGGCGGCCGGACAGAAAGGAGTACTGCATCTTCCGGCAGTCGACGACGCGGACGTTACCTATGTCAACGGCCTGCGGGTCGGTGCAACGCACGGCTGGGACCGTCCGCGACGATACGAACTTCCGGCCGGTGCATTGCGCGAGGGTGAGAATCTTATCGTCGTGCGGGTCGAGGATACGGGCGGCGACGGAGGAATTTGGGGCGATGCGGACGGATTGTATCTGGAGGTCGGAGGCACGCGTTACGATCTGGCGGGAGAATGGCTTTACCGCCCGTCGGCCATGCCGGCGATGTTCGGAATCGCCGGCGGGAGTAACTACGCTAATCCCAACAGTTTCGCATCGCTGCTTTACAACGGCATGATCGCGCCGCTTGTCGGCTACGGTATCAAGGGCGCCGTCTGGTACCAAGGTGAAAACAACGCCGGGCGTGCGCAGAGCTACCGCCGGCTCTTCCCACTGATGATCCGCGACTGGCGCGGGCGGTGGGGCTATGAATTCCCCTTTTGCTGGGTGCAGCTGGCCAACTATATGCAGATCGCCGAACAGCCCGGCCAAAGCGAGTGGGCCGAACTGCGCGAGGCTCAGAATCTAACATTGGAACTTCCTGCGACGGGACAAGCCGTCATCACCGACATCGGCGAGGCGAACGATATCCATCCGCGCAACAAGCGCGATGTAGGTTACCGCCTGAGCCGCGCGGCGCTCAACGTGGCCTACGGCCGTACCGACGTTGCGGCGGGCGGTCCTGTTTATCGGTCGATGGAACGCGACGGCAACCGCATCGTGCTGACCTTCGACACTGCGGACGCTCTGAAACCCTCCGACGGAAACCGCTACGGCTATCTGCACGGATTCTCCGTCGCGGGTGCCGACCGCAGGTTCGTATGGGCTAAGGCGTACATCAGAGACGAAAAAACGGTCGTGGTATTCTCCGACGAGGTGGCGGAACCCGTGGCGGTTCGTTACGGATGGGCTGACAATCCGCAGGACGACGATCTGACCGATGCTTCGGGATTGTTGGCTTCACCTTTCCGCACTGACGACTGGCCCGGAATTACGAAATAGAAAAATAGACGACCATGCTGCGGAATCTTTTGGTCTTTCTGCTGCTTTGCTGCGTCGGATGCAGCGAAGGGGTGAACTCCGGACGGCTATGACGGCGTTACGTGGCGGAAACTGCCGGCCCTCGATGCCGACGAACGGGACCGCGTCGACTTCATCTATTACCTGCCGGGCGGAGCTTTCGTGCTGAAGCGTGTCGAGGTCGTGGGACCGTCGTCATCGGTCGTGTGGAGCGAGCGGATCCGCGAGACGGGCGGAGATACGTTCATCGAGCCGCTCGGCGTATGGCCCACGGATCACAAGGGCGTGCTGGCGACTTTCGTGCTTGGCCAGCAATAAAGCGACTGCCAATACCGAGTTTTATGTATTGTAACGCCCCGACAATTCGGGGCGTTACATGCATTTAATCCCGTCCCGATTTTCGGGTAGGCTTTCGACGGCATGGATTCCGAATCTGAAATATATCGTTATCTTCCACCGGACAGGACTTTTGCGGTGCTGGCATTCGGAATGGGCAGGGCTTTGGTGCAATGCTGCGATAGCCCCGCCCGTATTTAGTCTGTGCATGGGTAAACAGGGGGGGCTTTGTGAAGCGCTGTTCCTGCACGACCTACATAGCTGTGTCGCTGAACCGCATTCTACCCGGCATACAATGGCAGCACGATTCTCTTCCCGCTTCGTAAGAATGTCCATCGCCCCGAAACGTAATTTCCGTAGTGCAATAAGATTCGCTTTCCGGTATCACCTAATAATATGAAGCGGTATTGAGCATTGGTTTACCCACCTATTGTCGAGCCCCGGAGTCCGAAACTCCGGGGCTTGCCGTTTTTTGTCGTGACACCTTCTTCCGTTCGCGGGGGCCACCCTGCAACTCTGCACATATGGAATTATAAGACAGAAACGTAAAACTGAAAAATCTTGAAAAATGAAAACTCATAAGAATAAGAAGAATCCGTCAAAGAATCTGCGTTTTTTGGAGAACAGCCATTTTATGAAATTGTTGTGCACGTCGTTGGAAAGCTGTGCCGGGCAGTGCGATCTTGAACGCTTGAAAGCCTCGTATGCGCGTTTCGTCGGGAGCGTGCAGCGTCTCGTGGCGTCGGAGCAGTGCGCTCCGCTCGACATGCTGCACGCCCTGTCCCGTGCGCGGAACCGGCTCGTGCGGCTGCGCTCCTGTGAGGAACGGCGTCCGGCGGCGCTTGTCGCGCTTTGGGAAGGAGCCGTCTCACATCTGGAATTTGAGATGCGGATGGTTCATCTGCGTATCGAGCATCCTGCGGTCATGAACCGATTGAGGGAACCCGAAAAACCCCGCTCGGCGCTCTATCTGGCCGAGCCGTTCACGCCGACGGATCTC
>OIXH01000928.1_pt1 | contig 34935 bp, 32 predicted proteins | sample 1587741 | NCBI WGS metagenome assembly OIXH01 (sample SAMEA3888916, study PRJEB22519) | human gut metagenome | biome: human gut; feature: human-associated habitat; material: faeces | place: Denmark | collected 2011 | reverse complement strand
GGATCGATGTGAATAGATATGGCAAAGCCCTCTGCCCCTTTCACAACGACCGGCATCCCAGTTTGCTTGTCGCAGACGATCATTATTATAGCCTTGACGGTATAGCTCTGCGGCGTAAGGAAATCCCTCTATCATAGATACGACTTGCTGATAGCCGCCGCCTGCCGCCACGATCGCAAGCGGCTTTCCGGGCTGACCCCGATAAAGTGCGAGCCGTGCGTGCCGCAATGCGGGGTTGGAGGCTGATTCTTTCTCGGAATACACGGCGTGTATCGAAAAATCCCCCTTGTTTGCGGCTTCAAGCAGCCCATTAAAGCCGTCCACGATCTCATCTGCATTCCAACCGCACCAGAGGCTCAGTGCTCGAATGCTCATAAAGGAAGTCAAATTGGTTGCGCTGCTGTCGCCCTAAATGGAGAACATCTCCTTGCCGGTTTCCTCCCAAACGGGATGATTATAGATATGTGCCCAGGAATCTGAAGCGGTTATCGGCAAATACTTTCCATCTGAACCAGTATACTTCCCGCTCCATCCGAGCTGAAGCAGTACAGCAAACGACAGCGTTCCCAGTACGCACAGCAGGATGACTTTCCAAATGCGCTTTTTCTTCATTGCGGCTGTCCTTTCAAGATGTTATATGTCCAGTTCAGAAACTTCCTTGGGATACTCCCGCAGCTCATCCGGGTCGTGGAGGGGATTCCAGACCTGCGCGAAGAACGGATCGACTTTGGCACGGTTGCCGTAGTTCCAGCTTTTGCGCTCACACTCGTCACACCAGTGACCGCCCTCCAGCACCAGTCGGGGACTGGCCTTGAATTTATGCCTGAAGGCACATTCAAATTCCAACGGGGTTTTCCAATCACCGGTTTGCATCTCGGTGCTCAGCAGCTTTCCGCCACGGAAGGAGGCTGCTTTACGCATATCCTCCAGTGTCAGTTCGCTTTCGGGCCTCGTTTCGTCATAACCATGATAGATGGGGACTACAGTGTCCCAATCGGCAAAGTGCTTCATGTCAGAGATTTTTTCGGGCAGGGCTTCCCAGCGCTTGCGGCTGCCCCAGTAAGCGTCGATATGGTCTTCCACATTGCCCTCAATGAAGTGGAGCGTGCCATGCTCCGTGCGCGCCAGCTTGTCAAACTTTTTCCGCATACGGTAATTCCAAAACGGCAACGGAGAAGTTTCCGTCCGCAAAGGACATGGCCGCATTCTCCTGATCGACACGGGAACGGATATAGGGATGCCACTTGGTAAGCTCCAGCTCCGGCATGGCCTTGGCAAAGTAGGGGAAATAAGAGCCGCAGATGGAAACATGCTTGACGCCGCATTCCTTTGCCAGCTTCAAAAGCCGGTTGATGGGGTCGATGTTGTACTTTTTGTAGAGGTTATAAATCGGTGCAGGCCTTTCTACCCGCTCATCCACACCGGCGGCGAACACGAAGCCGTCACATCCGGTCAGATGCTTGCGCAGCTCGTCATCGCTCATTTCCAGATAGTTACCGTACTCAATTTTCATTTCCGGGGGCAGTACAGCGCCCTCCGGCAGCGGCGGCAGCGCCAAGGCTGTCACCTCGTGGCCACGCGAAATAAGAACCTTGGCCGCCTCACTGCCCAGAAGTCCGGTGCCGCCAATCATAAATACCTTCATGTTGTATTTCTCCTTGCATTTGTCAGCCTTTAATCATTTTCCAGATGCCACGGAAGAAGTGCCCGTTGGCTATTTCCAGCATGCCGGGCAGCACGCCGCCCTTCATGCCGCCGGAGATCATCATACTGCGCAGAGGCGATCCGGCGGAGGAATTTATCAACATCCTGAATTCTGGGTTTTCATAGTCCTTTTTGCCGCCGAAGCCCTTGGCGATGGTGGCTTCCACCGCCCGGAACATGATCTTCATGATGAGGCTGTGCTCCTTCATTTCCATCACGGTGTTGTCCATGGTGAAGCTGCCCTTTTTCAGCACCGGCGGGGTGTATTTCCGCTCCAGCGTCGCCTCCCAATCAGCATAGTTGGGCTTGCCGGTGCAGCGCTCGTACCAGCTGCCGCCTTGCCATGCGGGAACAGGCAGGACATCGCCGTTCTTTTCTATTTCTGCCCGCAACCCGCCGACGCAGACGGCGTATGTTCCGGCGGGTATTTTCCAGCCGTCCTGCCAGACGGCAAAGCTGCGGTCCGTCAACGTGAAGGTGACCGTCCCGCTTTCACCCGGCTGCAAGAATACCTTTTGGAAGTTCTTCAGCTCCCGCAGCGAGCGGTGCAGACCGTCCTGCGGCGCTTCCATGTAGAGCTGCACCACCTCCGCACCGGCACACTTTCCGGTGTTCTGGACGGTGACAGACACCGTATCGCCGTTGACCGTTAAATCGGCGTAGGAAAACTCCGTGTAGCTCAGCTCAGCCCATAGCCGAACCGCCAGCGGACAGGCACACCCGCCTTGTCGTAGTAGCGATACCCTACATAGACGCCCTCCTGATACAGGGCGTCGGTGGTTTTGCCATAAATTTTGGAGGACGGAACATCCCCATAAGTAAACGGCCAGTTCTCTGCCAGCTTGCCGCTGGGATTGACACGACCATACAGTAGGTCTGCAATAGCCTCGCCGCCCGCCTGACCGGGCAGCCCCATGTAGAGGACAGCCTTCACCTCGTCCGCCCACGGGCATTCCACAGCGCTGCCGCACAGCAGCACGACCACTGAGTGGGGGTTGGCGCTGACCACTGCCTCAATCATCCGCAGGTGACCGACAGGGAGCTTCATATCGTCCCGGTCAAAGCCCTCGGACTCATAGCGGTCAGGAAGTCCCGCGAAAATAACGGCGACCTCTGCCTGCTCCGCCGCCGCCCGCGCCTCATCCAGCAGCGCGTCCGTGGTATCGCCCCGGTCGTCGCAGCCGGGGCATAGATGGCATCCGGCAGGAAGTCCAGCGGCTGAGAAAGCCCTGTGGGGTTAATATGGCTGGAGCCTGCGCCCTGATAGCGCGGACTCTTCGCCATGGCGCCAATGACGGCGATTTTTGCGCCCTGCTGCAACGGCAGAATGCCGCCCTCGTTTTTCAGCAGCACCGCACCTTCCGCTGCCGCGCGTTTGGCAAGGGCGTGGTGGGCTTCATAGTCGCAGGAAGCAGTCTCTTTCAGCGTTTCCGCTGCCCGGAACACCAGCTTCAGCACCCGGCGGGCGCTGTCGTCCACGCAGCTTTCTGGCAGCGTGCCGTTCTTGACCGCCTGCAAGACCTCTTTTTCCATGTAGTCGCTGCCGCCGGGCATATTCAGGTCACAGCCCGCCCGGAAGCCCTCGATGCGGTCGTTCATCGCGCCCCAGTCCGTGACCACCATGCCGCCGAAGCCCCATTCGGTTCGGAGAATATCTGCGAGCAGCCTCTTGTTGTCCGAACAGTGTACCCCGTTCAGCTTCGGGTAGGCGCACATGACCGTGGAGGGCTTGCCCTCCTTGACGGCGATCTCAAAGGCCGTCAGGTACAGCTCCCGCAGTGTGCGCTCGTCCAGCACGCTGTTGGATGTAAAGCGGCTTTTTTCCTGCGAATTGGCGGCGAAGTGCTTGAGACTGGTGCTGATCCCCTGCGCTTCCACACCACGGATGAAGCCCGTCGCCAGCTTACCCGCCAGATAGGGGTCTTCGCTGAAATACTCAAAGTTCCGTCCGCAGAGCGGATTGCGCTTGAGATTGGCGCCGGGGTCGAGGACAAGTCCAACGCCCTGCTCCTTGGCCTCCTGGCTGATGGCCGCACCGATTTCGGTGAGCAGCTCCGGGTCCCAGCTTCCGGCGGTGGTCACCTCGGCGGGAAAGCAGGTGGCCTTTCTGGATTCGTTGACGCCCAGCATATCCGCCACATTCTCCTGCTTGCGCAGGCCGTGAGGGCCGTCGCACATGAAAAGGGACGGAATGCCGTATTTCTCGTATTTTTCTGTTTCCCAGAAGTTTTCGCCGGAGCAAAGGGCAATTTTATCCTCCAGCGTCATCTGTTGTAAGATTTTTTCAATGTCCATAGCTTCACCTCAAAAGGTATATGTTCCGCTTTCCAGCGTGACCGGCGGTTTCTCCGGCAGGTGCAGTTCGGCAGTACAGTTGGCGGGAATGGTGATGGTATAGTGCCAGCCATCCGGCGTTTTCTCCCAGCCGCTTTCCACCCTGCCGTAGACGCTGTCATAGACGGCTTTTGCATGGGTGAAGTGCCCACCGGGATGGGGCGCGATGACAAAATAATTCTCTCCGTCCACACGGATGCCGCACATGGTATTGAACAGCCACGCCACCACAGCGCCCTTGGAATAATGGTTCAAAGACCCAATGCCGCCGCTTTTGCTGTTCGGCCCTTCCCAAGCCTCCCAAATGGTCGTAGCTCCGTTTTTCGGCATACTCAGCCAACCGGGAATTTCTTCATTTTCCAGCAGCCGATAGGCTGATTCCAAGTCAATCTCCGTCAGCACATCCAAAATCAGCGGCGTGGACAGAAAGCCTGTGCCAAGACGCCAATGGAAATGCTCCAGTGCGGTAAGCAGCCGCTTTTGCGCGTATTCCGTCTGCGCTTCGTCCAGCAGCTTAAATGCCAGCGGGCGGGCAAGCTGCGCCTGTCGATCGGTATCCAGCGGATAGGCGGCGGTGCGGCGCAGCACCTGATAGCTTCTGCGGCAGCCGGCGGCAAATTCCCGATAAGCCTTTGATTCCGCCTCGTTGCCCAGCGCCGATTCCATCTCCGCCATGCAGTCCATCACATGGGCGGTGTAGGCAGTGGCCACCTCCGGGTGGGGCACGGCGCAGTCCTTCCATGTCATGTGGTGGACGCTCTCCGGCTCTGCCCACTCGCCGTAGGCCTGCCCGTAGTTGGAGAGATACCGCTTGTCCTCACCATGCAGCCCCGTCCGTTTGGCGGTGGGATACCATTTGTCCGAGCCCATTACAGCGGAGAAAATCGCGGAGGAGCTGTTCCTCAGCCGTCCGTACCTCTCCCGCAAATTCAAGGAGGAGACGGGCGAGAGCCTGACAGACTTCATCCTGAAAGAAAAAACGGAGGAAGCCAAACGCCTCCTCCGCTATTCGGACAAGCCCCTCACCGCCATCGGCGCCTATCTCGGCTTTTCCTCCGCCAGTCATTTTTCCAGAGTATTCAAAACCTACGTCGGCAGCACACCCAGTGAGTATCGGGAAAAGCACCAGTGACTGTTTCAGCACAACAATAATCGCTGCAAGAATACCATTGTGGGCCTCTGCCTGACTGCGACGAAGCACTCCAGAATATGTGTTTCGTGTCATAAAACCACCTTGACAAATTTCGTCTCAGCAGGCCATTCTTGAAAAGTACGCACAGGAAAACGGTTTCCAGAATACCCGTGTGTTCATTGATGATGGCTGGTCGGGCACAAACTTCGCAAGACCGGCGTTCACGGAGATTATGGAGCTGGCGGAAAAGGGTCTTATCGGCACTCTGATCGTCAAGGATCACTCCCGCTTGGGGCGTAACCGCCTCATTGTGGGGCAGCTTCTGGAAGAGGGCTTCGACAGTCTCGGCGTCCGCAACATCGCCATTATGGACAACATCGACACCGCAAAGGGCATCAGCGACCTTGTCCCGATGCAGGACTTATTCAATGAGTGGCACGCTAAGAACACCAGCCAGAAAGTACGCAATGTGTTCAAGAGTAAGGGAATGTCCGGCGCACCGCTGACCACCAATCCGCCCTTTGGGTATCAGAAAGACCCGGAGAGCAAGAACGGGTGGATCATTGATGAAGCTGCGGCGAAGACCGTGCGACAGATTTTCACTTGGTGCATAGACGGCCTCGGCCCCACGCAGATCGCCAAACGGCTGAAAGTGGCCAAGGTGCCGACGCCTACGGAGCATTGGGGCAATATCGGCCGGAATTGCAGCAAGTCGCCTGCTGTGCCCTACAACTGGTGTTCTGCCACTGTGGCGGACATTCTCGGTAAGCAGGAATACTGCGGTGATACGGTAAATTTCCGCAGTACCACCAAGTCTTTCAAGAACAAGAAGAAAATCGAGCGTCCGCCGGAGGAATGGCAAATCTTCAAGGACACGCATCCCGCCATCATCGACCGGGAAACCTTCGCCTTGGTGCAGGAGCTTCGCAAGCACCGCCGCAGGCCCACGAAAAGCGGCATTGTCAGTCCATTTTCGGGACTGCTGTACTGCGCCGATTGCGGGGAGAAACTGTATTACAGTGTCACCAACAACTACAAGCGAGAGCAGGCGTATTTCTTCTGCTCCTCCTACCGCAAGAATTCCGAGGTCTGTTCCGCCCACTATATCCGCGAGAAAGTGGTGGAGCAAATCGTTCTGGAGAGTGTGCAGCGCATCCTTTTGAATGTGCAGGTGTTTGAAAAGGAATTCGCCCGCAAGCAGATGGACTGTTACACGGAGGACAAGAAGAAACAGCTTGCCGCCAAGCGCCGGGAGTTGAGCAAGGCGAAGAAGTGCATCACGGAGATTGACGCTCTGATCCAGAAGATCTACGAGGATAACGCCAGCGGAAAGCTGTCCGATGAGCGCTATGCCACTCTATCCCTGTCCTACGAGGAGGAGCAGAAAGCGCTGAAAGCCGCTGTCCCGGAGATGCAGGCGTATCTGGAAACTGAAACGGATAAAACTGAAAGCTTGCAGAGGTTCATTCAGAAGGTGAAACAAATCACGGAGCTGAAAGCGCTGACTCCGGAGCTGATCCACGAGGTGACCCCGGAGGAGATGGAAGAAGCCTTCCAGCAGCACCTTACCGAGCGTAACAAAGAGAAAACGGCATAGCCACAAGGGTTACACCGTTTCCGAAAACTTATTAAACTGAAATACAAGAGCCGCCCCGGGGCACCTTCCTTACGGAGGGTGCCACGAGCTGCACTTCTTTTCTTGTTGAGTCAAATTCCGAAAAAACTATTTTTGTTACAGTCCCTTTTGTTTTGAGGCGGGAAAATTTCTTGCGTGGACACCGTGACTTGCAAAACTCAGAACTCGAATTCGGACTGCTTGGTGGGAGCAAAAAGACGGTAGGCGATGTCTCTGAAGTATTCGCCGGTTTTCTGCTGCTCTGCGTACAGACGCTCGGTATTTTCTTCACTGCACTTGATAACGTCATTTATTGCCGACTCCGGGGTGAAGTCGATAAGACCAAGGCGGGCGTAGCCGTGAAAACGGATGGCGCCGAGGTTTGCAATAAAGTCGGGGATGACATCGACGCCGCGTGCCTTGAGAATCTCGTCGGCCTCGGCAGTGGTCGGGATGTTCGCCCCCTCAGAGATGACGCTTGCGGTTATCTTGTTGACAGTGTCCTTGTTGATGACCGCTTCAAGCGCGGCGGGTATGAATATATCGCACGGAACATTCATCCATTCGGTGTTCGGGCGAACATCGTATTCGGGTTTGAGAGTGGCAGTGTCCATTTCAAGGTACTGGTTACGGTGTTCGAGCAGATAGGGGACGTCAAGACCGTCCTTGCAGACGACGAGCTGCTTCGCGTCGGAGATACCGACTACTTTATAGCCCAGCTTGTGCAGGCGGTATGCGGCGCTCGCACCGACGTTGCCGAAGCCCTGAACGAGGACACGCGCACCGTTCGGCTCGCCGTGCTTTTTGCGCCATGCGACATCAGCGCAGGCCGCGGTGCCGTAGCCCGTCATTGCATCGTTGACGGTGAACACGTCGTACTTTTCCTTGAGGAGCTTGGCCTTCTTCTGCATATTTTCGCGCATCTGTTTGTCCTGCATTTGGCTCTTGGTTTCGGTCATGGTCGCCATACCGAGCTCGGTACGGATCTTTGCAATCGCGGGACCTGTGGTACCGAGGTCGTTGCCAAGAGCAAGACCGATTTCAACATAAGGGCGCATTGCCGCAAAGAATCGCTTAAGAACGTCAAGTGCGTCGGGTGCTTTGCTGTCATACACGATACCCGCCTTGCAGCCGCCGCAATCGGGGATACCGGCGGCGTTGTACTTGTAGGCCATAATCTCGGCAAGACGCATGACCTCTTCCTTGGTGACGGAGGGATGCATTCTCGTTCCGCCGCCTGCCAGCCCCTTGACCAGGTTATGGATGCACAGCCAGCCGTGAGCGTCGCTTTCAATATCATTCCATTCGATTACGAGATAAGGTTTCATGATTGGCCTCCTAAAGCTTTATTTGTTAACGATATTCCTGCATTCTTTGCCCTCGAGCACGTCCATCGCATTGTTGAGCGCCATTGCCAACATATTGCAGCTGGCATCGATTGTCTCTGCGCCGATATGGGAAGATACAATGACATTGTCAAGTCGCAGCAGCGGGTCGTCAGCCGTGGGAGGCTCAGCCTCCATTACGTCGGTGGCATAGAAACGAACCTTGCCGCTCCTGAGCCCCTCAACCATTGCAGCAGCATCTACCACTCCGCCTCGTGCGTCGTTTGCGATGATTACTCCGTCTTTCATCTTGGAGATGGCGTCGGCATTTATCATATGGTATGTCGAATCATTGAGCGGCATGGCAAGGACAATGAAATCACTGCATCCGAGCAACTCATCAAGCGTCATTGGAGTTACAGCATTCTCGGCGCAGAAGTCATAGTCGAGGTATGGGTCATAAGCGACTATCTTCATGCTGAAGCCGTGGCAACGTTGTGTAACTGCTCGGCCGATAGCGCCAAGACCGACAATGCCGACGGTCTTGCCCTTGAGGCCAACGCCTTTTTGACGAACGCCCCACTTACCGCTCCTGACATCGCTGATGTTATTGTACATATCGCGCGCAGCGGCAATCATCATGCATATGATGTAGTCTGCAACGGATTCGCAGTTGCTGCCCGGAGCGTTGCATACGTCGATACCGTGAGCTCTGGCAGCAACAATGTCAACGCGGTCGAAGCCGACTGCGGGGCGTGAAATCACCTTCAGAGACTTTGGAAATTTTTCGATAAGGTCTGCGCGGATATAGTCGGTGCCGCTAATCAGAGCATCTGCGCCTTGAACAAATTCAAGAAGCTCCTCACTGGTGAGCTTGGCTTTTTCGCAGGTCACGAACTCTGCTTTGGCAAGAACACGCTGAACTGCAGGGTGCTCGTCGGGAAGATGGGCGTATTGACAGGTGTTTACTATGCGCATAAAGTGTCCTCCTTGTATAATTTATATGTTGTATAATTTATATGTTTCCGGGACTGACCCGGCAGAATTCAACGGTGAACTCAGGAGAAAAAAGGAGCGGGCTTGCCCTTCTTCTGCGTGAGAGCGGAAACGACGACGATAACTATAAGCGAAACAATGCTTCCGGATATGGTCTCACTAAGTCCCCAAGGGTTTGACAGCACACGCGCCCAGATCACCGAGAAGATCAGGCCGCTGAGCATGGAGGATATCATGCCCTCCCGTGTCACACGCTTTGAAAACAGCGCCGCCAGCGCCGGAACAGCGACTCCGGCAGAAAACTGCGTCATAGACAGCATCATCGCCTGGAAGATATTGCTCATCCTCAGTGCATACAGCACTGCGAACAGGCCGACCGCCGCAACGGAAATACGGCTTATCAGAACCATCTTTTTCTGCTCTATTTCACCGGCGAGCTTCGCAACAATATCGTTCGTTACGGTCTGGGCGGATAGAATGAGGTAGCTGTCTGTCGTACTCATGATAACGGCGAGGATGGAGGCTACAGTAAGGGCGTAAACAATGGTCGGGAAATATTTCTCCGTGACCATCAGCAGCACCATTTCCGTGTCGCCTGCGGCAACGTTCGGGTAAATGACCGCGGCGCACATGCCGATGAGAATGACTGCGATAGTATAGAAGATTATGACGATGTTGCCGCCGAGGGATCCGCGGGTCGCCGCCTTAGACGATTTTGCGGAGAAGGCGCGTTGCCAGTAGGGAGGCCCGGCGACAAAGTAAAGGAATGACGTGACAGTGTAACCGAGCATTTTTATGTCGGGGCTGAACCTGAAATAGCTTTCGTCAAGATTTGCTTTCAACCCGTCCATGCCGCCGATCTGACCAAGTGCGGAAAAGGGAATAATAAGCCCGATAACGACAAACAGAATTATTCCCTGCACGACGTCCGTATAGGCGACGCCATACATACCGGACATGACCGTGTACAGAACAACTATGGCCATGCCGATTATCAATGCCTGCTCATAGGAGATGCCAAAGGGACTGAAAATATATTCAAGCACCTTTGAGAAAGCGATAAGCTGGGTGCCCGTCGTGCATATCATTGTCCATGCGATGACCAGCGCAGCAATCAAAGAAGTGATTTTCCCGAAACGTTTCTGAAACAGTTCGGGAATTGAGCTTATGTCGTGTTCCGCACCTATTTTGCGGATGCGGCCGGCAAAAGCAGTGAAGATAAAGAAGGCTATGAATGAGCCTATTGTCGGGGAAATGGCGGAGATACCGTTTGAATAGGCAAGACCGGACTTGCCGAGCGTGGAGGACGCGCCTATCCATGTTGCCGCGAAGGTGAAAACCAGCACGATCGTAGGCAGGGAGCGCCCGGAAAGATAATAGCCCTCGGCGTCCGTCGCCTTTTTGGAGAATATGACGCCGATGGCGAGCATGAGGGCCATGTAGAGCCCCACAACAACCAGAACAGTGGTCATGATAAGAAAACTCCTCGATAAATAATGCCCGCGCGCAGCCCGCCGCTTCCGTCAGCCGGCTGCACTGATTTTTGGTAATAGGTCTGCCCGCAAGAATGCGCGCCGATGCGGGCAGACCATGTATGATCTATATGCGATGCGGTATTAACCGGAGATGCAGTGAGGCATCAGCTGCCGGTCACTCCTGTGCGGCGGCTTCCTTGGCAGCGTTCTTCTTGCCGATGCGGTTTATAACGAAGGCCACGATAATGCCAGCAATAGCAAAGCCGAGCATGTACAGGAAGATGTACTTGTAGCCGGCGGCACCGGGGTATTTGTCAAGCTTGTCACCGATGAGCAAATTCATGAAAGTGTCGGGCAGGTAGCCAATGACCGAGATGATGCCGGTTGCGGTACCGGTCATTGCAATTGGAACGCCCGCCTCGCCGAGAGTGGCGTAGTACACGCCGCGCAGGGCGTACATGAAGCATGCGAAGGCAAGAATGGCAATAATACATACGACGATAACACTGGGATCTCCGGGCATGATGAGGAGTATGAGGGTCATGATGATCTCAAGGCCGAGCAGTATCATGACGGAAACGGAGTAGGGCAGTTTGACCTTGTCGGTGATCTTGCCGATGATGGGAGCCGCGAACAGGCCGACACCGTAGCTGCGGATAGTGGCGACGACACCTGCGGTGGCGGCGGACATCAGCATGACGTTATTCAGATACGGGGTGGTGTATTCGGAAGCAACCTGAACGCTGTAGCAGCACATGACGAGAACGGAAACTATCCATACGGCGGGGACTTTGAGAACATTGAGGTAATCCTTGAAGGTGGCGTGGTGACCTTCCTCATTGCCGGTGCCGGAGGGAATGAGGAACCAGATAGCGATGCCCATCAGCAGGTAGATGCCGCCGTAGAGGAGGAGCACACCGCGCAGGGGAACATCGGAGGTAACTTCGAGCTTTGCATACATCGCAAGCGCAATAAAGTTGATGATGAGGGAGGCAACCGCACGGATACCTTCGGAGTAACCGAACACGGAACCCTGCTCCTTGGCGGAGCCGAACATACGTACTGCCTTGACAAACGCCGTCCAGAAGATGACGTTGGAAATGGCCATGAGCATATAGAGAATATAAACGATGGTCATGCTGGGTATCATTGCATATACGAAGGTCAGCACAGCGAGCATAACCAGCGAGAATACCAACATTTTGCGGTTGTCAAAGCGATCCACGAGAATGCCCGCGGGGATGTAGAGAATGGTCTTGGTCAGAGAGTAGTAGCTCATCATCGCACCGACTTCGGTGTTGGAGATGGCAAATGCCTGAACAAGGGGATTGTAAAATACGGTCTTGAGGTACGGGACACGGTAAATAAGACCCGCAGCAATGGTGAGGACTATAAAGGCCACCCATTTATTTTGTTTTTTCTGTGCCATTTTCTCTCTCCTTAATTCGTTTTCTTCTTTTCTTCGGTTTACCGTGCGGCGGCGGCGCGCCAAACCGGCCGCACGGTGTTTTTTACTTTCTCTTGATTATAACGGCGTCTGCCATGTCGACGCCCTTGCCTTCTTCATAGACGAATACGGGGTTCAGATCCATCTCACAAAGAGTATCCTTGTTGGCGACGGCATAGTCAGCTATCTGAACCATCAGCTCCGCCAAGGCGTCGATATCACACTTAGCACTCCCGCGATAACCGCTGAGCATCTTGAAACCCTTTAAAGAGCGGATCATTTCAAGCGCCTCGCCCTTGCTGAGCGGCGCGGGATACAAGGCCACATCCTTGAACACCTCAACGAATACACCGCCCAGTCCGCACAGTATCATCGGTCCGAACTGCGGGTCGATATTTACACCGACGATGACCTCAACGCCCTTAGGCAGCATGGGCTGGATGAGAACACCGTTGACCTTCGCTTCGGGAGCCTTCTCCTCTGCATTTTTCAGAACCTCTGCATATGCCGCGCGAAGCTCCGTCTCGCTGCGGAGATTGAGCTTAACGCCTCCGACATCGGACTTATGCAGAATATCCGCGGATTCGATTTTGGCAACGCAGGGATAAGAAACCTCCTTGACAACGCGGTCAAGCTGTTCCTCACTGCTGACGACCTCCGAGAACGGAACGCGCACGCCGAAGCGCTGAAGCTCCATTTTGCTCTCGTACTCACTCAGCGCGATCTTTTCGCTGCCTTTGGGCTGCGGAATGGCAAGCTCCAAAGTTCTCTCCTCGGTGTGGTATTCGACCAACTTTTTCATATATCGCAGGAGCTTGAAGCCGGTGCCAGTCGCAGGCAGGATGGCGACTCCGGCGGCTTCGAGCTTGCTGCGTATTGCACTGTCGCGGTCGCAGTTAAAGAAGTTCATGACGGCTATGGGCTTTATGCGTTCGTTTGCAGCCATGACCATGCCGTCTGACATGGGATATATGACATCGGTAAGGTTCTGGTGCGGCAAAATTGTCTGACCGCACAACACCATTCCGACATTCGGATCACGCATAATGGCTTTGATGACCTCTGCGTATTTTGGCCCGTCGTGGGACAGCGTCGCCGTCATGTCGAGCGGGTTTGCGGGTGAAGCATAGTCGGGCAGAAGCTCGGTCAGCTTCTTCATCGTCTCGTCAGAGAAGGCGGGGTATTCCAATCCCTCTGCGGCGCCGACATCCGCACATACTCCCGTTTCACCGCCGGAAAGACACATCGCACTTATTGTGGGTATCTTCGGCAGTTCGGGGAGGACACTCAGCATATGGCACATCTGGACAAGCTCTTCAATATCATCAACGCGGACAATCCCGAATTTCTTACACAGCGCGTCGAATGCCTTGTCCGAGCCGGAGAGACTGCCGGTATGGGAAGAGGCAACACGGCTGCCCGCGGCGCTTCTGCCGACCTTGAGTATGACTATCGGCTTACGCTTGAGCGCGGCGCGACGCAAGACATCAGTAAACTTCTCCGGGCTTTTTACGCCCTCAAGATAAAGTCCGATTACTTTAGTGCCGGGGTCATCAATGAGGTAGTCTATATAATCCTCAATAAGAATACACGAGCAATTGCCGGCGGAAATGAGGTAGGAGAAGTTCATATAGTCGACTTGCATCATGTTGAGGCAAATCTTTCCGGACTGCGAGATAATGGCAATGTTGCCGGGGCGGGCGTCGCGGTTGACTATCATGCCGAAGGGGAAGAGGTCATCATTGTTGCTTATGTAGCCTGCACAGTTTACGCCCATAACAGCCATATCGAGCCGCTTTGCAGTTTCGCGCAACTCCTGCTCGGCAGCCTTATCTCCGGTTTCACCGTAGCCGCTGGCATATACTATTGCAGCATGGCAGCCATTTGCGGCGGCTTCTTCGAGCGTAGGAATAACAAGAGATTTATTGAGCAGCACGATGCACATATCCACCTGCTCCGGCAGTTCGGAAATGTTCTTGTAGCACTTTTTGCCTAATACAGCCTCACGCTTGGGATGGATAAAGTATATATGCTCCTGCCGTGACGAGCGCAGAAGATTTTTACAGGTCGAAAGACCGAAGCCCGGCTTCTCGCTTGCGCCGATAACGGCTATACTTTTGGGACTGAGGAGCTTCTTGAGATTCATTTGGCCAATTCCTTTCTGACAAGGTCGTAGCCCTCGTTAAAGACGGCGATGTTCTTGTCGTTGGCTTTGCCATACTTGGCAAAATAAGTCTTGATGCCCTCTATCATCATCTCTCTGGACATGATGCCTGAGGCGCCGACTGCAGCGCCGACTGCAACGATATTTGAACCGCGCTCATTTTCATGTGCCATTGTTATCTGCATCATCGGCACCGGGATGACGGTCACATCGTCATACTCAGGAATATCGTGAACAACGGAGCTGTTGACGATGATCACTCCGCTGCCTTTGCAAACCATACCGGCAAATTTTTCAAGCGAGGGCTTGTTCATTGCAACAAGAACGTCGATGCGCTTTGCGAACGGGGACGGGATCTCCTCATCGCCGATTTTAACAACGCAGTTTGCGGTACCGCCTCGCATTTCGGAACCGTAGGACGGTATCCAGGAGACTTCAAGGTTGTTTATCGCGCCGGTGTTGGCCAGAAGGGTACCGGCGGTGAGAACACCCTGACCGCCGAAGCCGGAAAACACAAATTCTTTTATCATAGCCGCTTACTCTCCTTTTACAAACTCACCCAGAGGATAGACGTCGAGAACCTCGTTTTCAATACGGGTGGACGCCTGCTGCGGGGTCATGTGCCAGTTGGTTGGGCATGGGGAGATTATCTCGACACAGGTATAGCCCTCGCCGCGCATCTGCTTTTCAAATGCGGTGCGAATGTACTGCTTGGTCTTGAGTATGTTTGCCGCATCATGTATGCTCCCTCGTGCAAGATATGCAACACTGAACTGACCAAGCAGCCCCATGATATTCACCGGGTTGCCGTTTAGTTCTGCGCTGCGCCCACTCTCGGATGTGGCGGTTTTCTGCCCGATAAGCGTTGTGGGAGACATCTGACCGCCGGTCATGCCGAAAACGCCGTTGTTGACAATTATCTGGGTAAACTTTTCGTTGCGCTGAGCAGAGTAAAGTGTTTCTGCAATTCCGATTGATATTGCGTCGCCGTCACCTTGATAGGAAAAGACCAGATTTGCCGGACGGGTGCGCTTGATACCGGCTGCCGCGGCGGCTCCGCGTCCGTGTGCGCTCTGCATGAGGTCGACGGCAAGAGAGCGGTTGGTGAGACAGGAGCAGCCGACTGCCAGTACGCCTATGGCGCGGTCGGACATCCCCATTTCATCAAGGACCTCGCCGATGAGACGGATGACTATGCCGTGGCCGCAGCCGGGGCAGAACGAGTTTGCTGCATATATAGTGTCAGGAATCTTTTTAGTGATAGCCATATCAGTATGCCTCCTTCACGTTGCCGGCAAGAATGTTCCGGACAAGCTCCACAAGCTCCTCGCTGTCGGCGACCTTGCGTCCGGTCGGGTCGGAATAAACCTTTGTGCCCTTAGCGTGCAGGGCGACGTCCTCAACCATCTGCCCACAGGCGTTCATTTCGACGGTGAGATAGCCTTTTATCTTGCCGTTGAACTTTTCCATTGCCTTTTCCGGGAAAGGCCAGAGAGTAATAGGACGCAGAAGACCGACTTTGAGTCCTTCGGCACGCCCCAGCTTTATGGCCTCCTTGCAGACGCGGGAGCTAATGCCGTATGCGACCATGATTATATCCGCGTCATCGCAGCAGACCTCCTCCCATTCCTGAAGCTCGTCGTGCATTTTCCGGTAGCGCTCACGAATGTGCGGGTCATAATCGTCGTATGCGTAGTCGTAGTAGATGACGTCGGTCATCTTACGGCCAACCGGATGCTCTGCATCACGCCCCTTAAGCGTCCATGAGAACTTATTGATGTCGTGCTCAATGGGAGCGGGCAGCTCGACAGAACCCATCATCTGACCGATGGCTGCGTCGGAGAGAAGGATAACAGGCGTGCGATACTTTTCGGCAGTGTCAAAGGCTTTGAACATGAAGTCGGCGTTTTCCTGCACGGAAGCAGGCGCGTAGACCGGGAGCTTATAGCCGCCGTGTCCGCCGCCCTTGGTCGCCTGGAAGTAGTCTGCCTGACCGAGAACAACATTTCCAAGACCAATGCCGTAGCGCATGACGTCGACGATAACTGCCGGCAATTCCATGGAACTCAAGTAAGATATGCCTTCCTGCTTGAGAGAAAAGCCCGGGCCGGAAGAACTGGTCATAACACGCTGGCCTGCGGCGGCAGCGCCGATAATCATGTTTATGCCACTAAGCTCGGATTCGGTCTGTATAAATTCACCTCCGACCTCACGCATATGAGAGGACAGATATTCAAGGATTTCTGTCTGCGGGGTTATGGGGTAGCCTGCAAACATCCGGCAGCCTGCGCGGATAGCGCCTTCGGCGAGGGCGTAGTTGCCCTTCATCAGCTTTTTCATGCCTAGTTGCTCCCTTCTTCAATAGAAAATACGTAATCGGGACATACGGTATAGCACATGCCGCAGAAGATGCATTTGCTCTCATCTACCGCGACGGTGCGGTAGCCCTTCGCGTTCACTTCCTCCGTAAACGCGAGAGCACCGCGCTTGCAGTTGCGGACACAGTTGCCGCAAGCCTTGCAGTTTTCGGTTTTCAGCGTAATCTTACTCACAGAACAATACCTCCAGCTCTTTTTCTGACGTATCCTAGTGCCGTATAAAATGCGAGAAAATTTGTAGGCTTATAATATAATTTTTGTGGACTTTTTCCCTGAAATAAATTATAATTATTTGCCGGTTCTCCGTCACAGACTGTCAACATGAGCGCATAGACGCGGCCGACTGTCTACACGCTTTTTGTCGGTGTCTACACCATAGGCGGTGTAAAATGCGCGGCACTTGGTAATTACGTCATAAATATAGCATCTTTCTACAAAATAAGTCAATCGTTTTGCGGCTTTTTTAGTGACACAATCAAAATGTTTTGGCTGTGTCTACAAAAAAAGCGCGTCTACGTCACAGTTTAGGTTCTTTTTCACAAAAACGATATGTCTACATTGTGCATGTAGACTAAGGAGTAATTATGATAAATAGTGAAGCCTGCCCCCCTACTGTATATGTCAAGCTTAGCTTCGGCAGCAATATGACCCGTGAGTGTATGTCGGTATACCAGCAAAAGGCGCCGGACTCGGAGGATTTCATCTGCATGTCATATGAGGAAAGCCCCATAGGGCAGCACATGATTGACTTTCTCATTGTTTCAACCAAGTCTCTCCCGCCAATCGTTACAAAGATGAAGAACATATTCAAGCTTATACAGGCGCAGAATTTCGACCATCACATGGTCCCTCTTTATCTGGAGACTATTTTTGAGCTGTATGTAGAGGTCAATTCCCTGCATCCGTGGTGGGCGTCGAGCATGCCGCTCAGCAAGCTTTGGCATGACTTTAACGACTATTCGTTTTACAGTATCCACCCGAGTCCTTATCTGCTCGACACATATGACGAGGTCGACCGCCTTATGGACGAGGAGTATTACTGGCGCATCGTCTGCGACCAACTCCAGACGTATATAAAATGGCTTGATGTATATGTAGAGAAGCTTGCCGCGTTCAACGATGCGCTGGCTTGCTGCCTTGACGCGAATCCGCCTGATAGCCTGGCTGCGCTGAATAACATTCAGCGGGCGTTCCTGTTCAGATCGTTTTTCAACGATCAATTTCTCGATCGCACGCCCGTGAATATCCTTTATAATCTGCACGAAACCTATTCTGCACCTCTCGGTAAGACGATACATGTAAGCCGTATCCGGCGCCCGGAGGAAACAAGCATCTTTGCCACGGACAGAGATAATATGGACTTCAAGAGCATGGTGGAAGGCAAAGGTACCGCGCTTCAGCTCGACCATCTCGCCAAAATGATTGTAGGGAAAAACGTTGTGTTCACGCAAGATCTTGTGCTGCAGAGTCCCGGAGATATTTATTCCGCGTGTAGCCTGACGATGTATCTGCTTGTTTCAATGGGTATGCATATCCGAAAATGCAAAAACTGCGGCAAATATTTTGTTCCCCTCAACCGAAGCGATGAGCAATACTGCTGCCGTGTGCAAGCGGGCGGAAAGATGTGTCGGGAGCTTGATTATGAGATGAAGATAAACGACGACAATCTTCTGACTATATACCGTACCGCATACAAGACACATAACGCCCGCAAGCGTAGAAATCTGAACAACAGAACCAATGCCGAAAAGGAGTTCCGAGAATGGATAACCTTTGCAAAACAGCTTCTTGAACGAGCGAAGTCCGGCGAGATATCCCCTCAGGAATTCCAGGAACTGATAAAAAAGTAACTTACGTACGCTTGAAGCAAAACCTCGAAGTAATGATGCTTCGAGGTTTTGCTTTTTTGGTTCTAAAATAAATGTCGGGGAAGGATTCCCAAAAAGAGCAAAAATCACTCGAAAATCCATTTCTGTCAGGTGCGCAGCAGTTTTGACGGGGCAGAAATGTGGCCGGACGATGAAAGACCGCAGAAAATACTGCCGAAGTATGGGCGACTGCCAAAACCATGTTTACCCTTGTCAACTGATGGTACGTGCATAAAAAAGCGGCGCGCTGAAGCAGCGCGCCAAGTAAGGTGGCAAGAGGGATCTCCTGCCGGTGGGATAAAGATATGAGCCGGTCTTTCAAAAAGACCAATTGGATAAGCTGTGATTAAATAATATACCGCGGGTGCGTTTTTGTAAAGAGCGAGGAAAGTCGCTCCGGCACTAGTTTTGTCGAACGCATATTTTCCCGCAATACGGGGAAAATACACACGACAAAACAAGAGAGGAGTTTTACCCATGATAATGGATCGCATTGCGCTGATATTGGCCATCGTCGGCGGACTCAACTGGGGCAGCATCGGGCTGTTTCGCTTCGATATCGTGGCATGGCTGTTCGGTGGCCAGACCGCGACCGTCAGCCGCGTTGTATATACTCTGGTAGGGCTGGCAGCACTGTGGTGCATTTCCCTGCTGTTCCGCAGTGATGCCGTCACCGACGAGGGCATATGACCGCCGCAGAATAATAGACCCGCATAGATGAACCCACCACCGACTGACACTGTCAGTCGGTGGTGGGTTATATTTATCGCCGCGCTCTTATCTTATCCTGCGGCATTCGAGATAATACCGTTTTTCGTCCGCGCTGCCGATGGAAAAGCTCTTGCGGACAAATATTCCATCACGCTGTATCGTTGCGAAAAAGTCGCCGCGGTCGAAGCTGCCGAACACTATGCTCAGTCTATCCGGTCTGTCCCCAAGCTTTCGGCACTCCACGGCGCCGTGTATGTAATCCAGCTGCGCCTCCGGGTGCCGCGCCAGCCACTCGTCGAGCTTGGGCTGCAGCTCCTGAAGCGACGGCGGATTCGCAGCGTCAAAGTCCAGCTCGCGCTGCACCTGCTTCGGGTCGACATTGCACAGCAGCCGATGTATCGGGTGAAAGCTCAGCCCCTCGTCATAGATACTGACCAGCTCCACCAGCGCATAGCGCAGAGGATGCCCCTCACGCTCTTCCTCCGGGATGCTCTCGCGCTGGGCATACCAGCATTCGCGCGCCGCGGCCAGCGAATGATTTCCGTCGCCGACAGCGTACAGCGGCGCGTCACCGCGCTGCTCGTTCAGCGCGCCGAGCGCATCGGCGATTGCCGCGCACACGCGCTCATCCTGAACATGATAGCCCTCGATATGGCCGCCGCCCTGCATCAGCTCAAAGTCATACAGCTTCGGCAGGCTGTCCAGCTCGCGCTCCAGCAGCGCTGTCACTGAATTCTCGCGGTCGTCCGTCAGCACAAGCACATGCGGCATCTCCAGCACGGCTTCGCGCCGAAGCGCGATACGCGCGGGCAGCCGTTCGCGCACGGTAGCCTCAGTCGCGCGCATGAGCGTATCCGCCGTGGGGCTGAAATCATACTGCTCAAGATCGACGGCGGCGAGCAGCCCATGGCGTATGCCCTCCGAAGTCCGGCGGCGCACATAGACGAAGCCCTCGCCTATGCTGCACAGGCTCCCGTCGGCAAGGTACCGACGCATATTCTCCGGCACATCCGCCCCGGCGTTCTCGCGGCCAAGCCACGCTTCCGGCAGCATCAGATGCAGCGCGGACGGCGCATCGCCGACGATCCGCTCCGTCTCCTCCCAATATTCCGGCTCCGCCGTGTGCTGATCGCAGGCGATTACCGCGAAGCGCTCAATATCGCGCGCGGGGAGCAGAATTTCAGGTACGCGCAGACCAAGCGGCGCGAAAAGCTTGTTCATATCCTTCATTCGCGCAGTCCCTTCTCAAAATCTCTCATGCACTCGGCAAGTTTCTCCACGCCCGCCATCGGCATACCGTTATATATCGACGCGCGGCAGCCTCCGGTGAGTCGGTGCCCCTTGACATTTATCATCCCGCGCCCCTCGGCCATGCGCAGAAAGTCCGCGGTCAGCTCAGGCGTGGGCAAGGTAAATGTAACGTTGGTTATCGAGCGGCTGTCCTTCGCGGCGCGCGGGGTGAACAGGCTCGACTCGTCCAGCACGGAATACAGCAGCGCGGCCTTCTCGCGGTTGCGCCGCTCCATCTCTGTGACTCCGCCCTGCGCCTCGACCCAATTGAACACAAGCCCGGCCATATATATTGCAAAGGCGGGCGGGGTATTGTACATAGAGCCGTTTTTCGCCATCAGGTCATAGCGCAGCATGGAGGGGACGACCTCGTCAAGCTCGCTCGTCACAAGCTCCTTGCGGGTTATGACGACGGTGAGTCCGGCGATGCCCATATTCTTCTGCGCGCCCATATACGCAAGGCCGAAGCGGTTTATATCATATTCGCGCCCCAGCGCGACTGACGACAGATCGCCCACGAGAGGGACGCTTCCCGTTTCGGGCAGCTCGCTCCACATGGTGCCGTAGATGGTATTGTTGACGGTTATGTGCAGAAACCGCGCATCCTGCGGCACATCGGCGGCGCTTATGTGCGGAATTTCCGCGAAGCCGTTTTCCTTGCCGCTTGCAAGGCGCAAGGCATCGCACCAGCGCGCGCCCTCGTCAAACGCCTTGCCCGCGAACTGCCCCGTGACGACGTACGCCGCCTTTTCCCCGCGCTTTGTAAGGTTCATCGGTATCATCGAGAATTGGAGCGACGCGCCGCCCTGCAAAAAGAGCACATAGTAATCGTCGCTTATATTCATAATACGGCGCAGAGAAGCCTCCGCGTCCGCGATTATCGGCGCGAAATATTTGGAACGGTGGCTCATCTCCATGACGCTGCTGCCGCAGCCCTTATAATCTACCAGATCGCGCTGAGCCTCCTCAAGCACCTCAAGCGGCAGCATCGACGGCCCCGCGGAAAAATTCAAAACACGGTTCACAATATCCCTCCTGTTGGCAGTTTATAAACCAACGGCAGGAAGATTCATCTTCCTGCCGTGAATTCTTCTTCATTCAATTATACGGTGCCCTGCCGGACTTGTCAACACTTTGCCGCGCTGCCTTGTCACAGCGCGTCCTCCGGGCGGCGGAGCGAGGTGAAGAATGCATCCCGCGCGGGCTGCTTATAGCCGCGGCTTATCGGCAGACGCGACCCGTCCTTGAGCAGGAATTCGTCGCTCTTCATGGCGGAGATCCACTGCGGATTCACCCATATGCTCTGATGACATCGGATGAACCGCTCCTCGTGCCCGCTCAGCAGTTCCGCCGGGACGTGCGCGCTCCACAGCTCCGAACCCGCGGCGACGACATGCGTCTTGCGGCCCAGCCGCTCCACGTATTTGACGTCCTTCACCGGTATCAGCTCCGTGCCGCCGCGAATCTTGACAGGCAGCATTGCGCCGCTACCGCGATACGCGTCGATTGCCGAGACGGCCTTCTCCAGTGCGCTTCCGATGCGCTCGTCGATCTGGCTTTTCAGGATGAAGTAGACATGCTCAGCACTGTAAACCTCGGTTGCGAACGCGAGGTACGACGTGACAAAAATTATGCGGCAGGACGGAGTGAGCGCATTGAGCTTCTTTGCAAGGCTTATCCCGTCCATCTCGCCCAGCTGAATATCCAGCACCGCGATATCCGGCGTGTAGCCGGAATCCACCGCCTGAAGCAGCGCTTCGGAGCTGTCAAAGCAGCTGATATCCTCGCCGCGCGCGGCGAGCGCGCCGTCTATCAGCTCCGCCGTATGTCGACGGTGTATGCGTTCATCATCACATATCGCTATGCGAAGCATCGCAGTTGTCCTCCTTCAGAGTGAGCGTGGCGCGGAAGATTCCGTCCTCCTCACAGCAGGTGTACTGCCCATCGTAGGCTTCCGCGATCTCGGCCAGAATGTGCGAGCCGACTCCGCGCGGCAGTTCAGGGATGCGGCGCGGCTTGGACGCGCCGGGCAGGGTCGGATTCGTGACCTCTATGATCATATAGCCCTTCGAGGAATAGGCGTTCAGCTTTATCCACGGCTTTTCGCATTTGAGCGCGGCTTCGGCCGCATTATCCAGCAGATTTCCGAGCGCGCTGACCATATGTATGTTGCTCACCTTGGGTATGCGCGGCACGTTCACCTTCATCTCGACATCCACGCCCTGCGCCTCCAGCTCCTTCGAGCGGGAATACAGGAACGCGTCCGTGACCGGGTTGCGGCACTGGCCGAGCGTCGGCTGGAACTCGGTCTTTTCGTTAAGCTCCTTGGCGTAGGCCGCCGCCTCCTCGGTGCGGCCGTCCTTCAGGAGAAGATTTATCGTGTACATATGGTTTGCGATATCGTGCCGCATACGGCGGGTATCCTCATACTGATCCGTCAGTGCGGCATAGTGCGCCTTCTGCGCGTCGATCTGCTTTTTCAGCAGCTCGTTCTCGGCTGCAAGTCTGGAACGCCGCGCGATACTGACCATGCTCATATACAGCACCGCGTCGGAGACCATGCATATAAGCTCGGCGATCACCATGAATATGAGTTTGCTCAGGGAGAAATCCTCCAGCGCCAGCTCGGAGAACCAGCCGCAGAGCAGGACGTACTGGCTTATCGGGAAAAGGCTGAAGCCCAACCAGTGCCTCAGCGTGAGGTGCTGCTCATTTTTAAGATCGAAGCGCTTGAGAAACAGCGTACCCACCGCGAGCAGAAGTGCGGTGCTCGCGTCGTAGACCGCGTATATGCCGCACTGCAATTCGGTAGTCTGCGCGGAGACGCCGGCAGCTATGACCTCAGGCGGCAGCAGCACCGCTACCCACAGCTCCACGAACATCGTCGTGACCGTGCACAGCGCGAAAACGACTAGCTTCTTCCGTATCTTGTCGCTGTACAGCACCAGCGGCGCCGCCCATGTTACCAGCCCGATCATGGCGCGCCATGTGGAGAGGTACGGCAGGATATACGGGAAGAATATCATTCCGAGTATGATGAGCTGGAACAGCAGGAAGGTTTTGAGCCTGCCGTAGCGCCGCGTGAGCAGGATGTTCATCGCAATGCCCCAGAAGTTAAACTGTATATAATTCGAGACAAGAGTCGGTAGAGAAATCATAGCGGGTCACACCTCATGTACTATGCTGTTTCGACGTGAAAATCTGCATATTTGACATATAGTGTGTCATGCGCTGAAAAAGCTGTTATAATATGCTTGTATTTGAGCGGGGACAAGGGATATATAACGCGAGCTACAAAAAATTAGTTTATTATACACGCATTACGGCGATTTGTAAATATCTTCATGTGCATTGTATGAAATTGGGTACTTCATTCAGGGCATAAGTCCGGGTCTTATACATCCACAACCTCACAACTCACAAACACTCTTACTCCTTATGAGAACCGAAGCTATGCCTTGAATGGAACGCCCAACAAATAAAGAGTCCCTCACTTGAGGGACTCTTTATTATCCTTTCCCCGTTCGCCGGAACGGATAATACATCACCGCCCAGACGGCGGCGAGGATCGGCAGATAGCCCAGCACGAAGCCGGGACGCCCCAGAAACGCGAACCACTCCAGCGGTGAGCCGGGCGACGGCCAGTTGAGAAACATGTAATTCGTCCCCGTAGCGCGGTCGAAAATGTACACCGGCAGCGCCAGCGCCAGCATCAGGCCGAGGCACTGCGGGCATTTCTTCACGTCGGGGACGATGTCCCGCGCCATGACCTGCATCACGACATAGGTCACGATCAGCCCATGTATCACGAACGACGACGCGCTCATAAAATGCAGCGCCGGATAATAGCCCCAGTCGGGAAAAATCAGCGCGAAAACCGCGCCGGGCATACAGAACGCGTACAGGAACTGCCCCGTCAGCGCGCCGCCGCGCCATGCGTGGAGCGCGCAGATGTACACCGCCATCGCGCAAAGATGCAGCGGCAGGCGGCCGAGGTTATATTCCCCCGCCGCGAACAGCAGCGCCGCGCGGAGAAGCTCTATCCCCAATGCGCCCCATGCCGCCGCGCGGCGGATGATGCGCCGTGAATTTTCATCCGCATTTTTATACGCCAGACACACGCCGCTCCCCGCCGCGACGAGCGCCGCAAGCCATGTGAAATGCGCCGCACTGAACATTCCGAATCCCACCGCGGCGCCGTTTTTTATCGTAAAATCAAAGAGTTCAGCCATTTAAACATCCTCTTGATTGTATTATATGTATATAATATCACTTTATTGCAGTTAATTAAACGGGAAAAATCACGAAAATGAATATTCCCTGTTGACAAACCGATTTCGGCGGCTATAATAAGCTCAACTGAACAAAGTATGATAGAGGTGCGGTTATCAAGAGTAGCTCCGGAAAAACGCAGGGAAGCGTGGAGCGAAAGGGGTCGCCGCCGAAGGGTATCCGGTTCCCGAACGGATATGCCTGGGTCGTCGGAGAATATCCGCCGGACTGTCGCGTAAGCGGAGAGCTGTCAGGACTATGTACCGACTATGATATTTAGGTCATGAACAGTATCTGCTCTGTTCATGATTTTTTATTTTGGAGGTACATATTATGTACGGAACCTTCTGGGCGCTTCTGCCGCCGATCCTCGCAATCGTCCTCGCACTCATCACCAAGGAAGCCTACTCCTCGCTGTTCATCGGCGTCCTCATCGGCGCGATGTTCTGCGCGGGCTTCTCCCCCGTCGGCACGCTCGACACCGCGCTGAACGACGGCTTCATCGCCGCCATCGCGGATAACGCGGGCATCTTCCTCTTCCTCGTCCTGCTCGGCATCATCGTCGCGCTGGTCAACATGTCCGGCGGCTCGGCGGCGTTTGGCCGCTGGGCGGAGACGCACATCAAGAGCCGCGTCGGCGCGATACTCGCAACCTTCGTCCTCGGCGTACTGATTTTCATCGACGACTACTTCAACTGCCTGACCGTCGGCTCGGTCATGCGCCCGGTGACTGACGGGCATCGCGTCTCCCGCGCGAAGCTCGCATATCTCATCGACGCGACCGCCGCTCCCGTCTGCATGATAGCCCCGATCTCCTCTTGGGCGGCCGCCGTCTCCGGCGTCGCGGCAAAGCTTGACGCAGGTTACAGCGGCATCGAGCTGTTCATCAAGGCAATACCCTATAACTTCTACTCCCTGCTGACCCTTTTGTTCATCGTGGCCATGGCCTGCATGAAGTTCGACTACGGCCCCATGCGCATCCACGAGATGAGCGCCCAGCTCAACGGTGAGCTCGGCGGCCTTGCCGGCAGCGAGGATGAAGCCGCGAACCCCAAGGGTCGCGTTATCGACCTCGTCCTTCCCGTGCTCGTCCTGATACTCACCTGCACCGCAGGTATGCTCTACGTCGGCGGCTTCTTCGGCGTTGACATCTCCGGCAGCACCGAGTTTGCGGGCGACTTCATCGGCGCCTTCGGCAACACCGACGCATTCGTCGGCCTGCCTTGGGGCGGCATAATCTCCCTTGTGCTCATCGTTATCTACCTTGTCGCGCGCGGCGTCATCAGCTTCAAGGACGCGATGTCCTGCGTTCCCAAGGGCTTCATCGCCATGGTTCCCCCCATCATCATTCTGACCCTCGCCGTCTCCCTCAAGACCATGACCAGCAGCCTCGGCGCGGCGGAATTCGTCCGTGACCTCATGTACGGCGCTTCCAGCGGACTTTACAGCCTGCTGCCCGCGGTCATCTTCGTCGTGGCCTGCATCCTCGCCTTCGCATCCGGCACCTCTTGGGGCACCTTCGGCATCCTCATCCCCATCACGACCGCGATTTTTCCCACCTCCAGCGAGCTGCTGATAATCGGCATCTCCGCCTGCTGCGCGGGCGCTGTCTGCGGCGACCACTGCTCCCCCATCTCCGACACGACCATCATGGCCTCTGCCGGTGCGCAGGTCGATCACCTCGTGCATGTCTCCACCCAACTCCCCTACGTCATCACCGTTGCGGCAGTCAGCTTCGTGACCTACATCGTTGCCGGTTTTGTCCAGAACGCACTCATCTGCATCGCCGTCGGCGCGGTGCTCACGGTAGCGACGCTGTTCGTCATCCGCAGCATTGAGAGCAAGAAGGCCGCGTAAGGGCTGAGTCCTACATTATAATATAGTATAAAAAGCGCGTGATTTTAAAAATCACGCGCTTTTTGCGTCCTGTACCCTCAGTGGTACAAGATGCGGTTACTGTATCTCAATATTGTGTACGCCATAGTCCAGAATGATATTTATAAGCTCGTTGCGGGAGTAATTACTCTCTCCCGCTATCCTGTCCAGCTCCTTCAGAATATCCTCTTTTATGCGCACCGTGATTATCTTGTTTCCGTCCTCGCCGCGTTTTTTAATGACCAAAGGCTCCTTACCCATAAAAACACCTCGCAATCTATGTAAATTATAGGTTGACAAACGCTTGCGTAATATACTACAATATGATTGCTTATTTGATGTCATTTTATATTACAGAGAAGGTGTAAATATGGCAGATTCAATGGGAACCAAAGAAGCGTCGGAAAGATGGGGCGTAAGTCAGTCTCTTATCAGTAAATGGTGTCGGGAAGGGCTGATTCCGGGGGCAACGCACGATGCCAAAGGCAGCCCTTGGCACATTCCAAAGGACGCAAAATGCCCTAAGCCGAGCAGGAAAAATCGTGGGAAGGATGGAGTGCAGAAATGAAATATGAAAATCTTCCAAATTCACTCGAAGAACTCAACCGTATGAAAGCTGCGTTGCCGGAGATGCAGCGCGCCGAATCACAGCGAATCGCGCAGGCGCGCTGATTTGGAAAAAAAAGTTGAAGCTTTCAAAGCAGATGTACCTATGATAGAAGATCCAGAGAAAGAGTATAAAGTTAAGATAACATTTATTAAAGCACTCATCATATGCGGACTATTAATGGTGATAGCTCCGCTCTTTTTCTTATATGATTTTGAGGATGAAGCCTCTGCAATAGCTGTGGTAATTTTAGGCGGCATTTTATTAATTGCAGGTATTATTATGGGTTTTATTGTGTCTGAAATCAACTATCCTCACGAAGAAGAAAAAGCCGAATATCAGCTGGCTTGTACCGATTTTGAAGCCTACAAAGAAAAGAAAGCAAAAGAATTTGCCGACAAAAGAGAACGTGAGCTACGCGAGCGCGAGTACGAACTAGAAAATGAAGGCCGACTCATAGACCAGAAGATACGCGAGGTGAAGGCCGAGATGGACTACCGCGCAAAGCACAAGCCCAAATGCCCCACCTGCGGCTCGGAGAGAGTTGCGCCAATAGGCGAAGCGGAAAGATGGATGGATTCCACCGGTTTGGGCACGGTGGTCGGCGGTGGACTCAACAGTCCCTCCCTTGGCAAGTCATACCGGTGCTTCAACTGCGGTTACCGCTGGTAACGCCGGTACGGATATAACTTTTACACAAAAAAACAGGCAGGAAAACGAGAAATTTCCTGCCTGTTTATTATTGAAAAATGCCCGCGGATGCTGTACAATATCGCAGTTTGGAGATGAGATATATGAAAGCATTATTATCCCTTGCCATCGCAATGTTCGCCGGACTTATGATGACCCGGCTTCTGAAAAAATCACATCTGCCCGACGTGACGGCCTACCTCGTTGCGGGCGTTCTGATCGGCCCCTGCTTCATCGGCGCGCTGGGCATCCCCGGCATCGGCTTTGAAAGCTACGAGGAGCTTGAGGGCGTCGGGCTTATTTCAAACGTCGCTCTGGGCTTTATCGCCTTCTCGATAGGCAACGAGTTCCGCCTGTCGCAGCTCAAGGAGACGGGCAAGCAGGCGCTTGTTATCGGTATTTTGCAGGCCGTGACCGCGACGGTGCTTGTCGATATCGCGCTTGTGATATTCCATTTTATCCGTCCCGACGTACTGACCGTCCCCGCCGCGATAACCCTCGGCGCCATCGCCGCCGCGACTGCTCCGGCCGCGACGCTCATGGTCGTGCGCCAGTACAAGGCCAAGGGGCCGCTCACTGACCTCCTGCTGCCGATAGTCGCGCTGGACGACGCGGTCGGCCTCGTGCTGTTCGCAGTGTCCTTCGGCATCGCCAAGGCGCTGAGCAGCGGCGTTGTCGACCTCTACACCATCGTCGCAAACCCGATAATCGAGATTACCGCCTCCCTGCTCCTCGGCGCAGTCGCGGGCTGGGTTATGACCCAGATCGAAAAGCTCTTTAACTCCAACACAAACCGCCTTGCCATAACCATAAGCTTTGTATTCCTGACGGTCGCGCTGTCGATGATAAGCGTGAAGATCGGCCCCGTGACTCTGGGCTTCTCGTCGCTGCTGGTGTGCATGATGCTCGGCAGCGTGTTCTGCAACCTCTGCCCGCTCTCCGAAGAGATCATGGAGAACTCCGACCGCTGGACAGGCCCTCTCATGGTGCTGTTCTTCGTCATCTCCGGCGCAGAGCTGGAGCTGGGCGTATTCAAGGAGCTTGCCTCGGTGCTCGTCGGCATAATCTATATGCTTGCCCGCTCTGCCGGTAAGTATATCGGCGCGCGCGAATCCGCAAAGCTCATGCGCTGCGATAAGAACATCGTCGAATACCTCGGCATCACGCTGCTGCCGCAGGCCGGCGTCGCGCTGGGCATGTGTGTCACGGCGTCCTCCCTGCCTGAGGACGGCGCGCTGATACGAAATATCGTGCTGTTCGCCGTGCTCATTTATGAGCTTGTCGGCCCGATGCTTACAAAGTGGGCGCTGCAAAAGGCGGGCGACATCAAGCCTATGGGCGATGATGTCAGAAATCGCCGCGAACGTAAATTGGAACAGGCAAAAAATGTGCAGCATTGACAAAAAATGCGCCGCAAGTGTTTTTCCTCTTGAAAATCCTTGAAGCTTGATATAAAATAGCCCTCGGTGCCGGGAGGCGGGTCAGCCGCTCCTCGGCACTATATTTTGTGGTCAATTCGGTTACAGGCCGGTTAAAGTTTCAATATCTTGTGATTTGCTCTTGACAAGAGCAGCATATGACTGTATTATACTGCATGGACATAAGAATTGGGCTAAGGGAGGCCGCGTTATGCTCATATCCGGACTGCAAAAGCTCACGCTGCTGGATTACCCCGGCAAGGTCGCATGTACTGTGTTCACGCCGGGCTGCAATCTCCGCTGCCCCTTCTGCCACAACGCCCCTCTCGTGCTGCCGGAGCTTGTCGGGCAGGACACGGATGAGGAGCAGGTGCTGAGCTTTCTGAGGAAGCGTCAGGGCGTGCTGGACGGCGTTGCGATAACCGGCGGCGAGCCGCTGCTGCACAAGGATCTGCCGTCGTTTCTCGAAAAGGTTCGCGCGCTGGGCTTTATGATAAAGCTCGACACGAACGGCACTTTCCCTGAGCGGCTGAAGGACGTCGTCAGCGCAGGACTTGTCGACCGCGTGGCGATGGACATCAAGAACGCTCCGGAGCTTTACGCAAAGACCGTCGGGCTTGATACGCTCGACCTCGGCGCAATAGAACGCTCGAAGGACTTCCTGCTGGGCGGGACTGTGGATTACGAATTCCGCACGACCGTCGTCCGCGGGCTGCACACGCGCGAGAGTATCATGGGCGCGGCGCAGTGGATAGCAGGCGCGAAGGAATATTATCTCCAGCAATTCAAGGACTCCGGCCATATTATTGCGATAGACGGCCTGAGCGCGTATGACGAGAAGGAAATGCACTCTCTTGCCGAAGCCGCGGCGCAGTATGTGCCGTCGGTGCAGGTGCGGGGAGTTTAAAGATACAAAGTATAGGAGGATAAGATATGTATCAGGTAATCAAGCGTGACGGAAAGATAGTTGATTTTGACATCAATAAGATAGCCGCCGCCATCAAAAAGGCGTTCGATGCCACAGGCACCGACTACAACGACAGCATTATTGATTTTCTGGCGCTGAAGGTCTCCGCGGACTTTCTGCCCAAGATAAAGGACGGCCTTGTCGCGGTCGAGGACGTGCAGGACAGCGTCGAGGCAGTGCTCTCCCGCGGCGGCTACGAGGCGGTTGCGAAGTCTTACATACTCTACCGTAAGCAGCGCGAGAAGCTGCGCAACATGAAGTCCACCTACCTTGACTACAAGGACACCGTGGACAAGTACCTCGGCGCTCTCGACTGGCGCGTCAAGGAGAACTCCACCGTCACCTACTCCGTCGGCGGACTTATCCTCTCCAACTCCGGCGCCATCACCGCCAACTACTGGCTCAGCGAGGTCTACGATCAGGAGATCGCCGACGCGCACCGCAACTGCGACATTCACCTGCACGATCTGAGCATGCTCACCGGCTACTGCGCCGGCTGGAGTCTCAAGCAGCTGATCCAGCAGGGTCTCGGCATCCCCGGCAAGATCAACTCCTCCCCCGCGAGCCATCTTTCCACCCTCTGCAACCAGATGGTCAACTTCCTCGGCATCATGCAGAACGAGTGGGCAGGCGCGCAGGCGTTCTCTTCGTTCGACACCTATCTCGCTCCCTTCGTCCGCGTCGATAACCTGACCCAGAAGGAAGTCAAGCAGTGCATCCAGTCCTTCATCTTCGGCGTGAACACCCCGTCCCGCTGGGGCACTCAGGCTCCGTTCTCCAACATCACCCTCGACTGGACCGTCCCCGCTGACCTCAAGGATCAGCCCGCGATAGTCGGCGGCAAGGAGATGGACTTCACCTACGGCGACTGCAAGAAAGAAATGGACATGGTCAACAAGGCCTTCATCGAGATAATGATCGAGGGCGACGCGAACGGCCGCGGCTTCCAGTACCCGATCCCGACCTACTCCATCACCCGCGACTTTGACTGGTCTCCCACGGAGAACAATAAGCTGCTCTTCGAGATGACCGCGAAGTACGGCACCCCCTACTTCTCCAACTACATCAACTCCGACATGGAGCCGAGCGATGTGCGCTCAATGTGCTGCCGTCTCCGTCTCGACCTGCGCGAGCTGCGCAAGAAATCCGGCGGCTACTTTGGCTCTGGCGAGAGCACCGGTTCTGTCGGCGTCGTGACCATCAACATGCCACGTCTGGCATATCTCTCGAAGGACGAGAAGGACTTCTACGTCCGCCTTGACAAGATGATGGATCTCTCCGCCCGCTCCCTCAAGATCAAGCGCACCGTCATCACCAAGCTCCTTGACGCAGGACTTTACCCCTACACCAAGTACTACCTTGGCTCGTTCGAGAACCACTTCTCCACCATCGGCCTTGTCGGCATGAACGAAGCCGGTCTCAACGCCAAGTGGATCCGCAAGGATATGACCCATCCTGAGTGTCAGGAGTTTACCAAGCAGGTTCTTGACCACATGCGCGAGCGCCTGAGCGATTATCAGGAGCAGTACGGCGATCTGTATAACCTCGAAGCCACGCCCGCCGAGTCCACCTCCTACCGTCTCGCCAAGCACGACGTCGAGCTTTACCCCGACATCATCACGGCGGCCGAGCCGGGCGGAACCCCGTACTACACCAACAGCTCTCACCTGCCTGTCGGCTTCACGGACGATATCTTCGCCGCGCTCGACATTCAGGACGATCTCCAGACCCGCTACACCTCCGGCACCGTATTCCACGCCTTCCTCGGCGAGAAGCTGCCGAGCTGGGAGGCCGCGGCGAACCTCGTGCGCAAGATCGCCGAGAACTACAAGCTCCCGTACTACACCCTCTCCCCGACCTATTCCGTCTGCAAGAACCACGGCTACCTGAGCGGCGAGCAGTTCAAGTGCCCCCACTGCGGTGAGGACACCGAGGTATACAGCCGCATCACCGGCTACTACCGCCCCGTGCAGAACTGGAACGCAGGCAAGACGCAGGAGTACAAGGAGCGCCGCGAGTACAACATCGGTACCTCCAAGCTCACCCATAACGGCCCCATTGAGCATGACGCGCCGAAGGCCGAGGAGCACCACGATGCCTCCCACGGCGGCGCGAGAGCGATCCTCTTCGCCACTCCCACCTGCCCCAACTGCCGCATCGCCTGCTCGTATCTCGACAAGGCCGGCTTCAAGTACGAGAAGCTGATGGCCGACGAGAACGCAGAGCTGGCGCTGAGCTACGGCGTCAAGCAGGCTCCGACCCTCGTCGTCACCAACGGCACCGACTTTGAGAAGTACGCCGGCGCGCCTGCGATAAAGCAGTATCTTGCCCAGTGATCTGATTTAAAACAGAATACGCCCCGGTTCGCCGGGGCGTATTCATTGCATACAGGAGTTATAGCTATGTACGATATAATCATAATCGGCGGCGGCCCCGCGGGGCTTACCGCGGCGACCTATGCCTGCCGCGCCGGGAAAACGGTGCTCGTGATAGAGAAGGCGGCCTTCGGAGGGCAGATTACATGGTCGCCCAAGGTCGAGAACTTCCCGACCATAATTTCCATAAGCGGCACGGAGCTTGGCGACAGGCTTTTGGAGCAGGCGATGGAACAGGGCGCGGAGGTCGAGCTGGAGGAAGTGACCGCCGTGGAGACGGACGGCGATGTAAAGCGTGTCTGCTGTGACTCGGGAGCCGAGTATGAGGCTAAGGCGATTATCATTGCGACCGGCGCAAAGCCCCGTATGCTCGGGCTTGAGCGCGAGGAGGAGCTTGTCGGCAGCGGCGTTGGCTTTTGCGCAGTCTGTGACGGTGCATTTTATAAGGGGCGTGACGTTGCTGTCAACGGCGGCGGCAACAGCGCGCTTCAGGACGCAATGCTTCTGAGTGAGACCTGCCGCAAGGTCTATCTTATCCACCGCCGCAGCAGCTTCCGCGGCGAAGAGAAGCTTGTAAAGGCGCTTGAAGCCAAGGATAACGTCGAGTTCATCCTCGATTCCACGGTCGAAGAGCTGCTGGGAGATACAGAACTGCGCGGTATCGCCGTGCGCCACCCCGGCGGGCGGCGCGAAATAAGCCTTGACGGACTGTTCGTCGCCGTCGGGCACGAGCCGGATAATGGCATCTTCTCCGACTTTATGGAGCTTGACGCCGCGGGCTACGCCGCCTCCGGCGAGGACTGCCGCACCAAGACCCCCGGCGTGTTCGTCGCGGGCGACTGCCGCCGCAAGGCCGTGCGCCAGCTCACCACCGCCTGCGCCGACGGCTCCGTCGCCGCCCTTGCCGCGTGCAGCTATATCGACGCTATGTAATATATGAATTGCAAGTCCGTCCGGAGCCGTTCCGGGCGGACTTGTTTATTTTCACAAAGCGGCTTTATGAGCAGCGGCATATCTTGTACAAAGCTCCGAACAGCAAAAAAGCTCTTGCTTTTTCGACATGCTTACCGTATAATCCAAGCGATAAGAGATTTTTAAGCCACGGTGCAGAGACGCCGGCAAAATCGCTCATATGGTACAGGCGTATTGCGCGCCTGCATATTTGTGTGTCTTGCCGGTTCTGCCAGCAAGATTTTTTGTTGCCCGGAGGGATCGTAGATGAAGCTCAAGGCGCAGGTAATGGACGAAGCCGCGCTCAACCGCGCGCTCATGCGCATTGCGCACGAGATAACCGAAAAGAACAAGGGCGTTGACAATGTGGTTCTGGTCGGCATCCGCCGCCGCGGGGAGCCTATCGCGCAGATCATCCGCCGCAATATCGAGAAGATCGAGGGCGCCGACCCCAGATGCGGCAGCATCGACATCGGCTTCTACCGCGACGATCTGAGCACCCTCGCCGACGCGCCGCTTGTGCGCCGCACGGAGCTTCCGTTCGACGTGACGGGACGGGACGTTGTGCTCGTGGACGACGTGCTGTACACCGGCCGCACCGCGCGCGCCGCGATCGAGGCCGTTTTCAGCTGCGGCAGGCCGAAAACGATACAGTTTGCCGTGCTGGTGGATCGCGGGCACCGCGAGCTGCCGATACGCGCCGACTACGTCGGCAAGAACATCCCCACTTCAAGAAACGAGCTTGTGGAGGTTCGCCTCCCGGAATATGACGGCGAGACTGGCGTGTTTCTGATGGACATGACCCAGAATTAAATACGGTATATTGCGGCAAGCGCCGCTTTATATAGAAGGTTCAATTAAAAAATCTACTGAGAGAGGTAAATTGAATGAACAAGAAAACCACCATCGACGGTCCCATTTACGACGCACGCCAGCTCGGCACCCCCAAGATGCTGCTGCTCGGCCTGCAGCACATGTTCGCCATGTTCGGCGCTACCGTGCTTGTCCCGGCTCTGACCGGACTTAACGTCGCTACCGCGCTTCTTTTCGCCGGTATCGGCACTCTGCTCTTCCACCTGCTCACCGGCGGCAAGGTTCCGGCCTTCCTCGGCAGCTCCTTCGCTTTCATCGGCGGCTACAACGCCATCCGCACCATCGGCGCGGCGGCTGACGGTAGCCCCATTTACGACAACGCACTCCTGCCCTACGCCTGCTTCGGCGTCCTCATCGCAGGTCTGATGTACGTTGTCCTCTCCGTTCTCTTCAAGACCTTCGGCGTCAAGAAAGTCATGCGCTTCTTCCCGCCCATCGTCACCGGCCCCATCATCATCGCCATCGGCC
>OIXH01000908.1_pt1 | contig 35317 bp, 49 predicted proteins | sample 1587741 | NCBI WGS metagenome assembly OIXH01 (sample SAMEA3888916, study PRJEB22519) | human gut metagenome | biome: human gut; feature: human-associated habitat; material: faeces | place: Denmark | collected 2011 | reverse complement strand
GGGATGTAAAAACCGGAATCCGGATGGAACAGTGAACTATTGCAGTCTTGAGGTTGTAGCGCGACACGATTTTTAAGAAATTCGGACAAAATAAATAAGAAAAACGAGCCCACGATTTCACTCGCTGGACTCGTTCTTTTTTGCTGCTATGAGGTCGCTATTGCGCTGAAGGTAAAACCACCCCTCGACCCATTCCGTTTCACTGTATTCGCCAAAGATAGCCCGCTTGAGCTGGTAGCTGTCACAGTGAGATAATAGGCCCATATAGGAGTTGACGGTCTTCATCGCCCGGTCGAGGTCAATCTCGCCTTCTGCATATAGCCTTTGTATTCGCTTTAGGTTGCGCTTCATACGGAGGGCCGTTGCCTTCTTGAGCTTCATGTGGTCGGGGAAAACGCGGTACTGGCAAAAATCCACGCCCTGGGAGATCGGGCGAATAAAGCATTTTTTCGGATTCAGATCAAGCCGGAGCTGCTCCCGCATAAAGGTCTCGATTTTCTCACGCCATTCATGGAGTTGGGCCTTGCTGTCGGAAAGAATGACGATGTCGTCCATATATCGGACGTAGTAGTGAATCCTAAGCTCCCGTTTTGCATAATGGTCTACTTCGTTTTGATTCACGTTTGCGAGCATCTGATTCAGGAGGCTCCCAACGGCCAGACCCTTGTCGGAGAGCATTTCTTCCGGGGAAATATCGCCGACGCCCTTGCCAGGCGGGAAACCGAACTTCTCGTCAGCATTGACGAATAAATCCATTAGCCACATTAGCCACGGGTCATAGTTGCATTTTTTCCCGACGAGATTCAGAGAAACCTCATGGTCTATCCGATAGAAAAACTTGCTTGTGTCCAGCTTCTCAAGGTAAAAGCGTTTAAGTGGCCGTCCCTGTGCGTCAAAACCGGAACTTTTTTCCTTCCGTCCGCATTGCTGCATGAAATAATATAGCCGTTGGGCAGCTCCGTCCGAGCCTCGGCCTTTAATACACGCATAGGAATCCTCGATATAGCTCCTTACAAACTCCGGGTTGATGACCTGATAAACGGCCCACTGGACGACCCGGTGAATAAACTCCTGCCACATAATCAGACGGTCAACGGGGTCATGGATGACTCGTTTTTTGTACGGTCCGGGCTTGTAGGTCTGCGCCCTGAGCTCCTGCTGCAAAGTATGGAGATTTTCTTCCAGATTTGCCGAAAATTCGAGGACTTCGTTTCTGTATCGCTTGTTTTTCCGTGCGTGCAGATAGGCCGTATAGAGGTTTTCGAGGTCAGTGACCCGTTCTTTTATATTCTTGATGGTTTTCATGTGAGACCTCTAATAAATTCATGTGTCACGGCGTTCGCCCAGGTTCCCGGACTACTGGCAGCTTCCATGAGGCTTTTGTTTTTTGCCGACCTTTCCGATCGGCACGGAAACAGGCTCCTTTTGTCTCTCTGCTCTGGCATAAGGCCCTTGAGCCTCCTGCATCTGGCCCGAGAGAAAAGCGGCGCGGAAACCAATATTCGCATTACTGTTCGCGCGCGGGTTATCTAAATTGAGCGCGAACACGCCCGCCCCGGAACCATTCCAATAGGAACCGCCGCGCAAAGGAAGCGCCAGCCTGTCCCCGGTGTTGCTTATTTTCATGTGTCACGGCGTTCGCCCAGGTTCCCGGACTACTGGCGGCTTCCATGAAATTTTTATTTTTTGCCGACCTTCCCGATCGGCACGGAAACGGGCCCCTTTTGTCTCTCTGCTCTGGCACAAGGCCCCTAAGCCCCGTGCATCCGGCCCGAGAGAAAAGCGGCGCGGAAACCAACATTGTGATTCGAGTTCGCGCGCGATTCATTGAGGTTAAGCGCGAACACGCCCGCCCCGGAAGTGTTACCCCAATCACCGCCGCGCAAAGGAAGCCGTTCGCCGTAATTCCGGCACCAAAAATAATCTCCGTCAAGTCCGGTACTGGGAGGGGCAATTCCCAAAATCTTCAGCATCATCGGAATTGTAACGCCGCTCTTTGCCTCCAGGGTCTCAAAGGTGTGCGCCTGATAGCCATAATAATCATTGACATTGCCGCCCGTATACATCGGGTTTGCCCGTGTAGTACTGATGATCGTCTTGCCGCCAATGCCGTGGTTCGTCTGGGTACTGTCACCAGCAACCGAACTGTCAAATTTCAGCGTGTTCGCTGTTCCCGGAGCGACCAGGGTGCCGTCCTGAAGAATAGCCTTCCATTGTGTGCTGCTGGCTGACTGGTCGATATGCTTTGCGGCGTTGTTGTGGGGGATGATCTGGATTTCACCATTCAAAACACGAAAGCCTCCGGCCCATTCCCAGACGTTGCCGTTCAGATCACAAATGCCGGAGTCAGAGCCGTCATGATTCCATGATACGGGGCCGCTGCCCGTTGCCGTCCGGCCTTTGCGGGGCGTGCCGTTGTCATCGGTATAGGTATAGGTCACGACGCCCTTTTCGTGTGCTGCCGTGATGTCCTGCCCGTAGTTGTTATTTCCGCGCGGCATGAATCCGTTCTTCAGGCACCACAAAGCAATCCCCGCATACTCGGCATTCGTGGCAAGGTGCCAGCCTGTCCCCTTCGCCTCGCAAAACTGCTTTGCCTGATCGAAATTCACATAGGCACGGGGGTCTTTGAAGGGGAGACTATAGGCCCGGTCGTGCATGACGATATTCTGGTACTTTGAGAAGTACACTTCCGGCAGCGGCAGATCATCCACAACAAACATCGAATGCGGAGAGTCCGGGGCTCCTTCCAGCACATTCAGGCTGTTGAACTGTGGAATCCTCACCATGATCGACGGAAAACTCTCGCCGCCCGTTCCCAGATCATCGTCAAACAAAACGGTATTTTTGCCCCCAGACAGGGCCTCGACCGCCAGCTTCAGATCGTCAAAATTACTCATTGTCGTTTCCTCCTTCTTCCATGCTTTCATCGACTGTGCGGCCCCAGAGAGTGACCGTCACGCGGCTCATGTCAAACGGCTTTGCGACCTTGTTCATCCTGGGCGAGCCGTTCTCATCCGTCTGGCCAGAATCCACAAGGTCATATTCCCGGGCTGGGATGTCGATCTGGACAGCATAACGATCACTGACACCAAACGTCAGGAACCCCCGGGCGTTGAGACCGATGTCGATATGAACCGGGTCATCCCGTTCATACTTGCTCAGATTCAGAGTCATCTCATCATCACCGAGGATGACCTTTTTACCTTCAAAGAGGACGTCAACCTTTTCGCCGCCCGTCTTTTCGATGATTTTTGCAGTAGTATCCATTTACTTGCTCCTTCCTTTCTGCATTGCTTCATGACAGGTCTCGGCAATAATCTCGGCCTGTTCCTTCGCCTCCCGCCCCGCCGTCTTCGGGTCATGGCCGAAGTCACGGAGAATCTGCGCGTGCCGTTCCTGCCGCTCACTGTCCTTGATAATGATATACGCCATTACAGCATCCCTCCTTGCACATAATAACGGAGCTTTACATTCTTTGCACTCCCGGTATAGCGGAGCTTGAAGCCGTTCAGCGCCTTGTCATAGACTTCAATATCACCCACAAGGCCGTCCGCCTCCAGCACCTCGACGCCGACCTGATATTTTAGAGTATCCCGCTCATGCTCCAGCGCAACCGTCTTTGCAGAATCGTTGAACGGATAGTCAAGGCTGTTTGTGAGAACGACCTCCTTAATCTCGCCCTCCAGATCGGCGAGCGCGCGGCCATGCTGGACAATCTGCTGGAGCAGATACGCACCGAGGATGCTATTGCCCAGGATGCCCGTCTCCATGTTGTAGAATTGGGTACGGCTCATCGGCGTCCCTTCCTGAATCAGCTCGCCGCTTTCCTCGTCATAGATGTCGTCCTGCCACGGGGTAGGATTATACACATTCATTTAGTTGTCACCTCCTGATAAAATAGGCGCGTCCGGGTCTTCCACCTCGACGAAGGTGTAGGAGAACACGGCATAGATGCCTTTTGTCGTGGGCTTTGTAAAGGCCCGCTTTGCGATTGCAATGACGTCTCCGTCTTTATCAACAAGGGAGACGTTACTGACGGCCCCGGTCACGGTATCGTCAAGATAGACATAGATTTTGATTTTGTTGCCCTGCACGTCAGCCCGGAAAATAGCGACCTTTTTCTTGACGCCGTTCTCCTCATAGGTTGCATAGTCCAGGGAATCCCTCATCCGGACAAGATTTTTGTTGAGCCCGATTTCCGTCAATGTCTTCATGGTTTATCACTCCTTTCTCTGGCCCGCCCGGAGCTGTCCGCTGCGCGGATAGCTTGCGGAACCGATATTAAACTCCTGCGCAGATTCCACGCTGGAGGCTCCGGCCCTGCCGTTATCTTCTCCCTGGGAAAGCCTTGAGGCCCCGCTCAGGGGATAGGAGAACCGCCCTTCATGGTACGCTGTGAGCAGTTCTGGGCCGCTTTCATACAGTCGGCCCTCAATTATATCGGCCTTCATATAGGGCGGCTCCTGGGCCCTTATGGTGCCGCACAGGATATAAGCGAAACGCCCCTCCTGGTAGCCCGCTGTCAAGGCCGTCCGGCTCCTTATGAGGTAGCCGACATTGTTGTTCTTATACGGATATTGACCACAACGCCAGCGCCCGCAGATAGGGAAGGAATAGAGGCCCGCCCTTGACCGTTCCCTGATCTCGACGATGTTCCGCTCCTCGATGCCGTACTCCGGGCGGGAGCTGCCTTCCTTGACCTTGCGAACCTCTGCGTCGATTGCATCAATGTCATTGACACCGCTTGGATATTTGCCGCCGAGGAAGATAATAAACTCGGCCCAGCGGTCGGGGTCTTGATATGAAACGGGTTCGATGTAGCTGTGCTCATAGCCCAGTGCGGCCAGGGCGTATAGGATGCCGCCTTTTGTTCCGCCCCACTCTGAGATGATGCCTTTCATCGAGAGACGCGTCCGATATGCTTCTACATCCTCGCCCATGAGCCGGGGCATATCCCGGTCTTGCCCGTGAATAGGAAGCATGACAGGAGAGGCGCTCATAACATTCGCTTCATCCCGTACCCGGAAGAACGCCGCCTTCACATCGTCGAACTCGTGTCCAACGACCTTGAAAAAGATGTAGAACTGATTGACCGCCCGCTTGCCCTTTTTAAGCGGAGCAAACAGCAGGTCAAACATATACTCGCCGAAGTTATCAAACCGCTTCATCCGCTCACTCCCTTCTGACCGTAACCGTGACGGCTCCGAGGGTAATGACCTTGTCCCTTTCCAGTTTGATGTCCTGAGCGGGAACAGTGATTGCAGCATTAGTCGCGCTGCTGTACCCGCTGCGGATTGCGTGGTTGATGTCCGAAAGGTTCAGCTCATAGAGCTTTCTCCCTTTGCGAATTGCCAGCAGCTCCGTGAGGATTGCCTGGATGCGAAGGTTGATTTCTTCTTCTGGGGATGCGTCTATTGTAGTGACCGTGACCGCGACGTCCTGCTTTACAGTGACAGACGATTTGACCAGAATGTTATCATAGGGCCCGGAGATTTTTTCAACTTCCACACGCACGGCTTCGATCAAGCCCTCTGTCGCCTCTCCAGCCGTACCAGTTACGATCACGTCAACAGTGCCCTGTCCTCTGGGATGGTCGCAATCCGCCTGAGCGAACAGGACGCCAGGGACGGCCTCCGCTGCGTTGATGAAGCTGTCCTCGATTGCCCGCTGCGCCAGGTCAGCCCAGGCCCGGAGCGTGCGTGTTCGGGCGCTCTCGTCGTCCTCGGTGTCGCTTCCTTCCTGGGTTATCCAGTCGGCTGCATTGCTGACCTTGATGTCGCCGAGGTAGGTAAGGCTCCGAGTGATCTGCCCCTCCGGCACATTGTATCGGGCTCCTTCGATTTCTGCCTCCACGGGTACGTCCACCGACGCCGCCCCTTTTTGGAGCGTTGCGGCGCGGCTGGAAAAGAACCGAAGCTCGTCCCCGTTGATGTCGCGGGTTGTTTTGAAAACGTGGCCCTTTGGAATTTTGATTGCTTCGCCCTCCGCCTCCAGGCGAGTAACGGTGACAACGCCCTGGGTTTTCTGAGCCTTTTTTCGTTTTTTGGAGTAGTCAGCCATCTTCAGGTCAAGCCATGCCCCGGTCGCGTGACTTACAAACATATTGTTTAGGATCGTCCGGGCAAGCTGGAGGAGTTCAATTTTGACGCGAAGCACGATCATTAAGGCCGTATAAAACACGCCGCCGGAGTGAAAGTTTGTGATAACAAAGCCCTCCTCCTTCAGCTCTGCTATTTTTTCCTCCTTCAGTTCCATAAGATCAGGAACCGGGAGAACCTCGTCGAGAATTTCTTCGTCGATCATTCTGCTATCACCTCCACCGTAACCGCCCCGATAATGACGTTCAGGCTTCGGGGCTCATCTTCCTCGTCAAAGGTAAATGAACAGTAAAGCAGATATTTTTCCTCCTGAAAATCAATCGTGACTTGAATACTTTCGGGAATAATAACTTCCCGTTTTCTCAGTTTACTTTTTACCCGTTCCGTGATTTCAAGGCGGGTCAGGTCGGAATCCGCTGACTGGATAAAGTCATACATACCCCAGCCGAACTCCAGATCATAGAACACATCTCCGGGTTGTGTTACCGCCTCCAGGGCGATGTTCTGATAAAGGCAGTCAAGCCCGCTACATAGGGGCGCGTCCCCGTCTGCGGCCTGAGTAAGCTGCCAGGTGTCACTCAGACGGATGTCTGTGTCAGATAATCCCGTCATAAGCTCACCTCCCCGATAATCACCGGGTCGATGTCCCCGTAGGCCAGCGCGACCGCAACCACGGCCCCCGCCTGGAACTGTTTCTTAGATTTAATTCCCGGCAGCGCTGGGAACTTTGGATCGGCGTTACCGAAACGGTCAATCACGGTCAGCCTATATTCGTAACAGTTGGCGGTGATGTGTGCCGGGAATACCCGGCCCGTGCTTTCGTCCGTAATGATAAGATCAGTAATATCATAGGCTTCGCACTTTTTAGCCGAGACGACTTTTGCGTAAACAACGGCGGGGAGCTTCAAATGCGGATAGTCCGAGGCAATGGCCTTGTTTATGATGGTTTGAACCATTTCTTCAAGCATGACGCGCCCCTCCTTTCTAGGTTTAGAAATAGATATAGGTGCGGATAAAACCGGAGTCGTTGGTGGTTGAGACCACCTTCGAGACCTCCATTTCTCCGCTCACTTGTGGATGAATAACATTGATTCTGTGGGAGTGTTTTACAAACGGCGCGCTGACCGTTTCAAGCTCCCACACGCCCCCGGTGCGGTTCAGGCCGAGAATATTGACCCCGTGTTCAAAGGTATAGACCTTTTTTTGCTCCGGCTTTTCGTCCCAATAGAAGACGCCTCCGGAGAAGAAAAAGGGCACTTTGAGTCCCCATGCCGAATTGATTGTGTTAATCGCCTGGACGGCGTTCTGCTGCCTGATCGGGAGCATCTTGCGGCTCGGATAGCCTTTTGATGAGAGCTTCATCTTCGAGAATCCGGCCTTTGCCAGAATGAATGAGATCATCTCTTGCGGAGCTGTATCGAGGAAAGTGTCATTGATGATGGTACTTTCCAGAATCAGCATCTCGTCCTTCAGCATAATCTCATTCACAGAGGCCCCGCCGTTGTAGGGTGCTGCGACATAACCCGTGAACACATCGTCCAGCACTCCGTCATAGCCGAGCTGAATTGCTGCCGGGTCTTTCTTATTTAGCGTGATCTCGGGGCGGTAGCCCTCGGTGAAGCGTATCTTTGCCCAGTCAAAATAGGATGACTTTGCGGAATAGACTTCAACCTCGATGCCCTGGTTAAAGGTATACGGGCCCGCCCGGGCTGCTGCCTGAGGATAGTATAATTCTGTGATCTCCACGGTTGCCTCCTTCAGTATGGAAGTTTTGCGATTTTATTCAGCGCCGCCGATGAGCTCGCATTGTCGATCGCCGGGGATTTGCCCCTCTTGGTACTCAAATAGCTTTTGTAGCTGCCCGAAAGATTGCTCTGGGCGCTTTGGCTTTTGGAGCCGGATGACGAGCCGGAGCTCTTGGAGTTGCCTGAGCCGCTGCTTTTGGTGGCGGTGATGGTCTGGGGAATATACTCCCAGAGCTCAAGGTTTGCCGTGAGCTGGCCTTTCTTATTCTCGCCTTTATGGGTGAGCTTTTTGAAAATGACCTTCTCAATTCCGTGGGCTGCTGTGTCTTCGCTCACAATAGGAATAGGCTGCGGAACGCTCTGCCCGGGGATTCTGAAAATCGCCCGAAGCGTTGCGTACCGTTCAAATTTATTTTGTATCGGGGTGTCGTCGATGATAAGCTCGATGTTGATCTTCGCGTCTTCGTAGCCTGTAGCCTGTTTTGGCTTGGTAGAGCTGCCTTCGACTTCCTGTTCATCGACTTTCGCTGTCTCCGTGACCTCGATGCTTTTTACAAGGCCAGGGAGGACGACCCCATTTAGCTTGATAAGCTCGTCTTCAACATAAATCATGGCCGTCCTCCCTTCTTTATGCTGGTGACGGCACGGCGTCCGAGTCCCCGCTTGGGTCTTCGTCCCCGTTGCCGTTGGTGTAGTCCTCAATCTCTTTGAGGAGAGCGAGAAGCTGCTGTAAGTCCTTAATCTTTTTGAGATCGACCTGCATGAGCAGTTTTTGGATAATGACCTGCTTACCACTTCCAGGGCTGCGGCTTTCGCCATCGCCGGAGCTTTCATCCTGTTCGCTGGTGCCTTTCAGGTTGACCTTTTTTGAGGGCTCCCGTTCAAGTGTTGCCTTTGTCTGGGCGAGCCCTTTTTCCATAGCCTCGGCGGGTGCGTTCCGCGCCAATTCCAGGCCGTGGGCGTAGGTCGTCATGGTTCTCTGTCCTGAGAGGGTCAGCGTGGAGAGTGGCCCTTCCTTTGCATCGGAGAAGGGGAGCATATTGCGAATACGCTGCAAGCCGTTCTTTACAGCATCGACCGCGCCAGAAAAGGCGGAGCTGATGCCGTTTGCGAAAGTGGAGACAACACGCTGGCCGGATGTAAAGAACCATGTCACAGCTCCCTCAACAGAGGCTTTAATGCTGTTCAGCCCGTTCGAGAAAGCAGTGTGTGCCTCCGTGAATTTCTGGGAAACGCCCTGCACGATGCCCGTCATGTTAGACTGGAACTTGTTCTTGATCTCTGTCAGCTTGCCACCCGTCAGGTTGTCGAGGAAGGTAAACCCGGCTGTGTAGAAACCTTTGACGCCCTCCATCGCTGCCGCTGCGACGCCTTGGATGCCCCCGCCGTGTTCCTCGTAGGCTGCCCGCATATTGCTCAGGTTTTGCGAGACGGTCTCTTTAGCCGCACCCATAACAGAACCGATAATATTGCCGATTCCCTGGAAGATTGCGGTCGCCGTTTCAAGAGCCGCACCCAGCTTTTCCTTGAAAAAGCCGAGAATTGCATTGACTCCGTTACGGAACCATTCACATTTGTTATAAAGCAGCACCAGGGCCGCGATAAGGGCCACAATGCCTATAACAATCCATGTAACGGGATTCGCCAGCAGCGCCGTCGTGAAGCTCCAGACGCTTGATATAAGCGGTGCAAGGGCCCCCTTTGCTAATACGAACCCGGCTTTCAACATTTTAAATGCCCCTATCGACTTCGTGATAACGAGGCCAACGCCGGAAATAACAGTGATAAGTGTGCCGCCGATGGTTAGAAAACCGCCCAGGGCAAGCACCACGATCATAATGACCCGGACGAGCTCTTGGTTTTGTTCTATCCATGTGCCGACTTTTGTGAGAACCTGTTCCCCCGTTCCCATGAGATCGTTGACCGTAGGGAGTAGGGTGTTCCCGATGCTCTCGGTGACGTTGTGGATGCGCTGCTGCAATCGCTCGAACCGTTCCGGCTCGGTCTCTTGCATGGCCGAGGCCATATCGTGCGCAACTCCTGTGCCTTGCCCCATCGCGTCATAAAGACTTAGGATGTTATCCTGCAAGTCTCCTGTTTTGGAATACATGAGATCAATCAACGCGACGGCTTCGGTGTCTCCGAAAGCCTGTTGCAGCTCCATCTTTTCAGCGGCGTCCATTGTCTCGCCGAACTTGCCCCGCAAGAGGTCAAGAATTTCCGGCATAGACAGGAGCTGATTGTTGGCGTCAAGGAAGGAAAGGCCCAGGGCCTCGCCGCCCTTCGCCGCTGAGCGGAGGAAGGCTTTGTATTTTGTGCCGGCTTCAGAGCCGCTCATGGTCGCTTGCAGCATACCGAGGACGGCGAGCTGTTCTTCGAGCGGCACGTTGGCCGTTGTGGCCGATGCTCCGAGGGTCTGGATGCTTTGGGCCATGCCGGAACCAGAGGTCTTAAAGGCCCGGACGCTCTCGGAGATTCCCGCCGAGAACATTTCTCCAAACTCAATATCACTCAGGTCATCATAATATCCCTTATAAATCCCATACCCTGTAGCAAATAAAGAGGTCATTTCCCCGATGGTCGATTTCGTGGCTTTGGCGGTCAAGCCTGCAAGGCTTGTATACTCTGCGACTCCTTCGTCGCTCAGGGAGGAAATGCCGCTCTTAATGTCATAAGCTGCGCTGATAAAGTCGGCCTTTGAGGTGCCGCTCCATTGGTCGGAAAACTCCCGGGCCGCATTTTCCAGCGCGTCCAGATCTTTGACTCCCAGGGAGGAAAGCTCACCCAACGCCCGGCGTGTTTCAAAGGTCGCCTCCACGGGGGCAAGGACAGCTCCCGTGATCTGGCTTCCCATTTCCTGCATGACCGTTCCTGTCTTTGCCATACTGCCGAGGGTTTGGCTGACAGTATCCAGTTTGGACACGTCCGCACCCACACGAGAGGCAACCCCGGCCATCGGGCCGGAAAGGTTGTCGATCATGTTCATAACGAGTGAGAGCTTGAATACAGACTCTAAACTCATGCTTTGGTTTTCACCTCCTGTTCTTTCCTGGAGGCGGGCTTGTGTTCACAGGCAATCAGAGCCGTCACTCGGGGAACGCTTTCACGATCGCCCGGGTGACTATGCCCTCCTCAAGTTCCTGGACATAGCGGGCCTTTGCGACCCATTCCAGGAATACATCGAGATCGTCGATTGCCTCGGGGTCAAAATCCTCTAAGAGAGGCGGGGGAAGGAAGCGGTAGATTTCCAGCAACCCAGCCTCTACAATGCTTTCTCGAACCCCCGCGACCTTCTCTCTTAGAGCTTCTTCAAATTTGCCGTATCGGTCAGACCGAGAATCTCCGTCAGCTTATTCCCGATGGTGATCGCAATGCCTGGATTTTCCTCCATGTCAGCGGTGAGCTGCTCCCTTTCCTCGTCGATGACGGCATCCAGCATGAACACTTTGCTCGCCTTCGTAATGCCCACTTTTGCCGCCGTCTTGACATAGCGGTCATAGCTGGGCACGCTGGGCCGCTTGAAATGATAGGAAAATTCCTTCTCATGGTCGTCGTCGATTGGAATCGTCATACCCACGCGGTAGAGCTTCCCCTCATACTTGGCCTTGAGCTGTTCCTCGGTCGCCTGGGGGGCCTTTTCTTCAATGTTGGTATTCATATTGTTGTGTCCTCCTTATGAATGAATAGGTTTATACGGGCTTGACGCCGTCCTGGATGATACCGCCGATAATCATGAGGTCAATATCGACGGTAAGGCTCTTGTCGCCCTGGGCGGCCTTATTGCTGCGCTTGACGAACTTGACCTTCTTCAGCTCGTCAATGCGAGTACGCCCGCCCTTGTTCGCATAGGAAACGACGATAGACGGAATCATGATCTCATAAAATGCGAGCCTTTTCGCCTTACAGTAGGCCAGAAGGTCATCGTAGTCGTCGCGGAGCATGGAGATTTTGCCGGACGCCTTATAATTGCCCGTACCGAACCCGCGCGGCCTCGGGCCCTTGCCGTAGCTTTCCTCCATTTCCTGCTCGTCGTCATAGCTGATCTCCTGAAGCTGAAGCACCATACCGGGGAACTTAACGTCCACGTCGCCCCAATCATAATTTTTGCCGTTGACTTTCAAAGACATGGCTTTTTATCCTCCTTTCCCTTATTCACTGCTGCTGATTGCAGCGCGTCCGAGGTCGATTTCAACCTCGCGGATATATCCACGGGACAGGTAGCGGATTTTCACACGCATGGTCTCATCCTCCAGGAACGTCGCCTCATGGCCGTCCACGATGGTCGTCTCGTAGTCGCTGATCTCTTTGTTATCGACCATCGTGTCGAGAGGCTCGCTGATGAACTTCGCACGGGTCTCCAGCTCACCCTGAATATCGTCAAGGTCGATGTCATCGTTCTTCAGGAGCAAGGCTTTCTTTCTGGTCTCGCGGATGATCTTGTTCAGAACCCGCACATCCTCGGCATAGCGGTAGTCGCTGCCGTCCGGGCACATCATCTTTGTATGGTACACATAGAAGTCGTCCAGGCCGTCGTATTCGCGGAATGTCAGATAGCCCGCCTCATCCAGCAGCTCGATGATTGTACTGTCATAGCCCTCCGGCAAAAGCTCCAGGAGCTTGGTCTTGGAGAATCCCATGCCCGCTGTGTCTCTGGTTTGGCCGATGCACTTCTGCACAGCAGTCATCGCGTAGCGCCCGGATACCGCCCCGGCCAGGTTGACGTTCTGCGTTGTACCGTCCAGTCGTACCAGACGGCCCCAGGCGGCGCATACCTGAATATCCCGGTTCTTGATTTTCTTGCGGTCTGCCTCCATCTGGAAGGCCCAGTCGTGGAGGCTCCCGTCCTCGTCACTTTCGGGGAACCCGGCCTCAAACAAGATAAAGGCGGGTTTGTGGTATGCAGTCATGAGCTCCTGCTGGGCCTCGCTTACGGCCTGCCAGAGCGGCAGCGCGCTCGGGCCGACAATATGGATAAATTCAAACTCCTGGGAGAAGTTTTTGATCTTCTCAAACGCGGCTAGAATATCTCCGTTGGTGGCGACGGGGGCCGTTGTCTCAAAGGAGAAAGTATCTCCAACAAGGAAGGAACCCGCTTTCTGGTCTTCCCCGGCTGTTTCCTCGAACTGAATCGTCAGGCCCGTCCCTTCAATCTCGTAGGTGCCCGTCACGGGCACGGTGAGCTCGTCGGTATAGCTGTAGCCCCCATTGATCGAAACGCGGAAAGCAGCGGTATTGAGCCCGCCCTGGGCCGTCATTTCCACAATGACTGAGAAGGCATTGGTCGGCGAGCCTTTGGCGGTGATGCTGCCTGTACCGCTACCAACCTTTTTGACCTCGCCCACGGTGCCAGCGGTGGACGCTGTGACCGGGATACAGAAAACACGCCCCGCGCCCCATTGTACGGCGTCCATTGTGGCATCCGTCAGGGGGGAGAGCCCGAGACGGCTCTTGATTTTGGCCGCATCCATGTCACCCGTCACAATGATCGGGGCGTCAGCCGTCACAGGGGAGACGCCGATCTTGATATGCAGACCGTCGCCCGTCTCCGTGGCAAAGCCCAAGAGGCCGTCGCTGACGTTGGTTTTGACATCTCTGAGCATTTATTTTCCCTCGCTTTCTTTCTTCCGGGTGCCGTACATCGGCGTCCCGGTAAAGGTGGCAATCCCGTCAAGAAACTCTTTTTCGGTCAATGCCTTTCCGGGCTTCCAGCCATTCGCGGCGCATGCGCCAGCGTATACCGCCCGCCCGATTTTGTGTTTCGCCCGGAGCGTTTCAATGAGCTCCGGGGTCTGTGTGTTCTCTGCCAGGGCCACAGTGGCCTCCGGCTTAGGTGACTTAGTCGCCATTATTTACTCCTTTCCCTTGTTTATGTCTTCGACTTCGACCTCCATCTTGGACAGTCTGCCGAAGTCGGTGTCCTTATAAAGTCCGCCGTCAAATGAAATTTTGATTTGAACGGCGACCTGTGCTTTCAGAATGGAATCATCTTTATTGACCCAATCCGCCTCCTCGACCTCAATCGGAACGAAGTTGCCATCGACATAGATACCACGGTCAAGGCTTGCAAGGAACTTTTCAAACATAGCCTCTACTTCATCGTCCGTATAGCCGCCGATTACCACGCTGAAGGTAAGCTTCCGATCGAAGACCTTCCGCCTCTTTTTCTGCGCTCCCTCTTGGTCTTTATAGTAGGTTTTGGAGTGGTTTCGGCTCAGGCCCTCGTTTTCAAAAAGCACGGCTCCGACGTGTGATTCCTGGCTTTTTTCAAGAGCCTTCTCGGTGGTGTATGGCTTGGACTTGAGGCCCGCTGCCTTTAGCTTTTCGAGAAGGTAGTTTTTGCTTTCTCCGTAAAGCATGGTTTAATCCTCCCTTGCAATGAAGTCCTCGACGGTTCCCTTGATCTCCTGCATATCTTCGTCAGAGAGGCCGAGGAAGGGACGGGCCGGGATGCAGATGCGGACTTGCTTCTTAGAAACCCACTGACCGCCCACCTGGAAACGGAGGGATTTCTTTCTGCGCGCCCGTATGGTGCGGCCCGGTTCGCCGAACTGGTGCGTCGCCGCGTGTTTGACGTTAGTACCGACCGCAAAGCCGGAAGCATCCGATCTCGCATTGATAGAGTTGCGGAGCTGGGCAGACTGGATAAGCGTCTTCCCACCCTCACTTGCCGCCCGGATGGATGTTTTCCATCGTTTGCCCTCCGGGTCTCTGCTTTGCTTAAAGCGTTCCAGAGTGGACTCCCGGACAACCTCGGCAAGCGCGGCGTTAATGCTTCGCTTGTCGATTTCAGAAAAGCTCCTAATTTTTCGGAGCATGGCTTGGGTGTCCCCTTCGAGTCGGATGCTATACATGGCTTACATCCCCCTCATCTGGCCCCGGCTGAAAAGCCTGGGGTTTGACTTCACCGAAAACCCGGTAGCGGCTGCGGTGGCCGGGTCGTCGGCCTCTGCCCCTAATGAAACCTTTCCCTCCGCAACAAGCGTGAGGAACTTGATTGCCGCGTTGTAACGGTTCAAATAGGTTTTCTGGTCAGTACCCTCGTCGATACCGATACGGGAAAACAGATTATAAACCGCTATGTCCTTTGAAAATTTGTTGATGACCTTCGGGGCCGGGGAGAGGGGGACGGCGTACCGTTTGGCAAGGTATCCGTCAATCTCTGCATCCGCGTCCCCGATTGCCGCGTCAATGATCGGCCCGACGAGCTCCTCCCGCTCGGCGGGTTCTTCGATGAAGGTGTCGCCGATGATCGCGTTGAGTGCGTCGTCTTTAATCATGTCCCGGACTTCTGCCTGTGTACTGTAGCTCACGCTGTTCCCTCCCTTCTTTTAGGCTGGGCGAAGCTTACGCCTTGGAACCATCGGAACCGATTGCCATCTGCCAGAAAGCAAAACCCGCGTTCCCTCTGGAATCTGCGCCATAAAGGAACTTTTTGCTCATGAACACATTGTCATCGGTTTCGGCAGTCTTGGAAACGAACTTCGCTTTCTTGCGCTGCTGGTAGATGAGCGGCTTGATTGGGCGCTTGGTGCAGAGCAGGAACCACGCGGAATCACTTTTCAAGCGGGGTTCGACGTGGATGTCGGCGGTGCCCTGCATGGTGTTCTTGGTGCCGTTTACAAAATCGGCAACCAGAATGTCGCGGGCTGCGGCCTCCAGTGCGGGAGGAACAACCAGAAGGTCAGGAACCAGGCCCAGGGAGCGGCCCTTGCTGTTCTTAAAATTCATCATCATCGCCCGGGCCGTCTTGTATGCCTCGGAGGTCAGCTTGTCAGTGAGCTTATTGCTCACGGCGTTCTCTCCGACCACATGATCGGCAGCAAAGAATGCCTTGCCGTCATAGCAAAGGGCCGTAAAGCCGGAGGCCAAAAGCTCATAGACCAGCTCGTCGGGGTGCATGGCTGCGGATTCTCCGAGCATCTGGATAGACGGCCGATAAAGGCCGATCTTGTCGTCCTCGATCGCGTTGCGGTCAACGCCCACGGTCAGCTCAAAGTCCTTGTTCTTGATGGTATAGTCCGAGCCGGTGAGGTTCTGAATCTCACGGTCGCCGACCCATTCCCTCATCCCGGGAATATCGCCGAGCCACGCATAGGTCTCGCTTTCCGTAGTGGAAGGCACCACGGTCGCAATCTTTTCATAGGTCGGTTTCTGGCCGTCAAATGCCTGGGTAAACAGGGTATTGAATGCGGTGTAAATACCCCTTAAATTCTGCGGATTGATAATCATCTATTTTGTCCTCCTTCTTACGACTGGGCAGCGGTTACAGTGACGCCGTGCCCGATCTCAACGGCGACGCCGTCTGCATCGACGCGGATGACGATGCCAGCAACAGAGGCTCCGGTAGCGAGAGCCGTGACGGTCTGGTCGTCTTCGATGTAACAGGTTTGCAGGACGTGCGCCTGGGTGATCTTGTTCGCAGCGGTGGAAGTGTTGTCAAAGACAAACACGCCCCGGGCCACACGGATGACCATTTCGCCGTCTGCTCCCGTGTTTTCGACGGTCTCCTCGGCCCGGCCCGCTGCGGTCAGACCCGCCGCTTTCTTGCCAGGGATTGCGTAGCCGTCAGCGTCCAGAGCAACGAGCCCGCCCTGGTAAATGGTAGTTTTGCCCTTGACGGGCAGGGAGAGGTACTTCCCATTCTGGGCGATCTCAGAAGTATCCCTTGCGTTTTTCAATGCTGCCATAATGGTTTATTCCTCCTTCTTTCTGTACTTCTTGACATCTTCGGGGTCAACGCCGAGCTGCTTGCAAGCGAGCAGGGTCGCCTCGTCGATGGTATCATTCTTCAACGCCATCTCATTTTCTGTCACGATGGCCCCCAGCGGTACGATCTGGGGCGCTTTCTCCACAAAGGCCCCGAATCCCTTCGGGTCGCTCAGGGCGTAACTCTGGGCCCATTCCTTCTGTGCCGGGGTGATTTTGCCAGCCTTCAGGGCCATCGTGACAGCCTCATCGGCGTCGCGCTGTGCGTTTTTGGCTTTCAGCGCCTTCAGTTCCTCGGCGATATTGATGCCGTCCACGACGCCGCCCTTGAGCTCCATGATCTTCGCCGACACGTCGGCGGCGGGAGCCCCGGCTTTCAGACCCAGCAGCTCACAAACGGCTTTGTTTGCGACCACGTTGTCATCGGCAGGCGGCTGCTTTTCTTCCTTCAGGGCCTTGTTTTCGGCGATGCACGCCTCCAGGGCCTTAACGATCTGTTCCTCGGTGGCGTCTTCGCCCAGACCGAGCAGCTCGGCGAGCTTCTTCATGTCCATATTGTTTTGTCCTCCTTCAAAATTTGCAGAATTGACGATCGGGGTCATGCCCTCGATCGCGGGCGTGTTGGTAAGTGCCAGGGAATGAAGTCCCGTCGCCTTATTGTCTACCTTGCGGACATTGACGACCGGGGAGAGGTAGCGGTACTCCCTGTTTTTGAGATATTCCGCACCCCGGGGCGTCCACTCAACGACGGCTTTGATCTGCCCGTCTTCAAGCTTGAGCTCCTTCACCCATCCGGCAGCGGGGGCCTCTACGCCTTTGAGCGTCTGGTGTTCGTAGTCAACGACAAGATCGACCCCGCGCTGTGCGATCTGTGCCTTCATGGCCCGAAAACTCTCCTCGTCAACATCGAACTCCCCCTTTGAGCTGACAACGTGGCCGATCGGGAGGACAGAGATCGTCTCCGGCGCTCCTGCAAGCTCTACATTGTCGCCCTTCAGGATAAAATAGTCTTTCATTTCGTGTTCCTCCTTTGGGTTGCCCCCAAACCGCCCATTTGACGGCGTTAGCACGCGTTATAACGCCCCGTTCATGGTTTCCTCGTAAATTTCCCCATCTGACAAGAAAACCGTTCTCAGGGGCTCTCAGGGCTCAAGGCGGGGCCCCCTCCTTTTCCCGGCTCTGGTATGCTTTGACAAGCGGCTCAGGGTAGCCCTTGAGGTCAGGTTGGAATCGTACCTTTGCCGGGTTTGTGGAAAAGTTAGGGTCAGGGAGCGCGTCCCTTGGAGGAGTTGTCTCTACCATGAGCCCGCGCTGTTCTACTTGCCGTTTGGAGAGCGTTTTCACTGTGCAGCGGCAACGGAACCCATTCGGAGGGAACCAGGTGTCCCACACGGGACTGTCTGCCGGAAATACACGCCCATCCATTGCAAGGTGACTCGGGCGGGTGTGGGAGTCATTTACAGCGTCATACTGCCAGTAGGGGCGGAGCTGCATGACGCCCGGGCTTGTCATCTGTTCATAATGACCGACGTTATAGGCGGTCTGGATGTTGGTGCGGAAGATATTGTCGGCCTGTAAAGGGGCAAGCCCCTCATAACCTTCCGTCTCCAGGAAGTCGTTCATATTCGCCCGGAACTCTGAAAGGGTATTCCCCTCCTCCAGCGCGGCAAGAATTTCCTCATAGAACCGCTTGAGTATCTGGGCCTTTGTGTAGCCGCCGACCGTAAAGGCAAGCCCCCGATATTTCTCAGCGATCGCGTAGAATTTTGATGCCGTGACCGGAACGCGTTCCTTGAAATAACGGACGGCCTCCTCGAAGGTCATATCCTCCCGGGTGAAGATCGTGTCAATGTCAGCCATTTTCCAGCACCCGCCCCTCCAGGTCTGCGTATAACATGACCTTCTGAAGCAGCATTTCCACCTCAGATACGTCCATTGACGCATAGAGCCCAGCGACGGCTTCGTCGTCCTCCATCATAGCCTTGAGCTCCTCCAGGCTTTCCGCTTTCTCAATTATTTTGAGAACCGGAGCAAACGCACGCTTAAAACTTCCGGCTCCTTTTCGGACGGCTGCGGCTGCTAGTCGGTCTATGCGCTCCTGTGAACCGGGCCCACCTCCGCCCCCATCCTTGAGTGCAAGCTGTGACGGAGACGGGTCAGCCTTAAAGGGGAGCTCTCCCGCGCCCATACCTCCGAAACGGGGCGTTGCTATTTCCTCATCCGCCTCCGGCTCCGGAATGGAAAACTTCTTATAAATAAAACTTGTTGGAACCCGGAGCCCTGTTTTCTCAATCAGGATACCGAGTATTTCCGCTGTCTGGGTCAGGTCTTCCGATTCCTCACAATCAAAGCGGATATGTGGAATACGCTTGTCCTCGCCGAAGTTAAAAATACATAAGGGCCGGATGAGGTCGCGCCGGAGCGTGGAGGCCAGGGCTTTACAGTCGGCCACGGTCAGGTCGTGCCGAACATCGTTGTGGGTCTTGCTTTGGGCATAGCTGCCGCCGCCAGAATCCGACGTCAGGGTTTGCCCGAGAATCGCCTTTGACATCTGCTCGTCACAGTATCGGGCAAGGCGCTCATACAAGTCAGAGCTTGACGTCTTCTCGGTTGTAATGAAGTCGATCGTCGTGCCGTCCGGGATAATGCCCGCTGCGTCTGCGCCGATCTGAATGAGGGCTTGCATGAGAGCAACCTTGTCGGCCTCGCTGGCTCCGGGCTGGTATTTACCCAGGCGGAGCGGTAGGCCGTACACCTCGGCAAAGCTGACCCAATCCTTCAGGTCATAGTTTTTGAACAGGTACATCCACGCCACGACCCGGAGAATGCCCGCCCGGGAGGTGTGGCCGCTGCGGGCCTTGTATTTATGGATGATGAACTTGTTCAAGGGCAGCAGCACGCCCTCGGGAGCCTCCCGCGTGCGAACTTTGAGGGAATCATCCAGGCTGTCCCAAAAGAAACGCTTTTGGTGCCGGGATTTGATTTCTTGGACAACAACGTGCCCCTCATCGTAGCCCCACATAATTTCACTGACGGCAAAGCCCTTGCCAACTGCATCTAACAGGTCTGTTTCCACGTCTTCAAAGCTCTCAATACCGTTGAGCTGTTCCTCAATGAAGTCGGCGATCTCCTTATCCCTGGGCTCGTCCCCGAAGGGAATGACCTCAAAATCAAGACCCGTGACCGCGTTCTTTCTGGTCTGGAGCTGACTGAACAAGTGAGGGTCTTTCTCCTCCATTTCTTCAAAGAGCTCCATCTGGCGCATGACGTCGCCCGCGTCGGCCTCCTGGAAAATCTCCGCGAGCCGCACGGGGGTCAGGCCGTTGGAAGGGTATTCACTGTATTTATCCGTCACCTGGGCGACGGCGATTTCTCTGACTTCGGGATGATGCAGCAGCGCGGGCGGCTGCTGTTGCTTTTGTCTTTTCTTTTTGCTCACTCCGTCGCCTCCTCAATGCGCCGCTGCGCCTTTGCAAAATACTGATCGTCCAACTCGACACCGATAAAACGCCGCCCTGTCTTCTTTGCCGCGACAAGGGTGGAACCGCTCCCGGCAAAGGGGTCGAGGATGAGGTCGCCCGGCTTGGTAACGGAGCTGATGAGATTCGTCAGGAGCCCCACGGGCTTTTCGGTCGGGTGTATCATTTGAGCACTTCCGAGTTTCTGGTATGTGATAAGGTCTTTGGGCCTATGACCCGGGAAGTTAAATTTCCCTTTGACCGCAAAGACAATATTTTCATGTGTCGGGGCAAATGCGGCCTTTGTGTCGCCCATGCCATGATAAACTTTATCCCAAATCACCTCGCTTTTGACCTGGAACCCGGCGATCTTCATTGCGTCGATGAAGGTCTGCTCTACATCCCAGCGAGTAAAACAGATCAAACACCCACGCCCTGAATCTCCCGACTTCAAAACGCGGAAAGCATCATACAAAAACCAGATAAACGGAGATTTATCGTTTTGGATTCGCGCTCCTGTTTGGGAAACATAGTTAATACCATAGGGTGGGTCGGTGATGATCGCATCGACGCTTTCCGGCTCCATCTGCCGGAGCACGGTGAGGCTGTCGGCGTGGATGACTGTATTTTCTTTGATGGTAATGTTCGTATGCCCCACCTCCTTAGTAGGCCCCGCGCTGGAATCCCAGGGCGCGGGCGACGACGCTCTTATAATCGACCTTCCTCCCGACCTTGATGTCGAGGGCCAGCTTGACCGCCATCTGTAAGCCGTCCGGGCCGTCATCGTTCTTTCCCATCGGGTACTCGGTCATCTGCTTCAATAAGGTCTTATGCTTCCGGCTGAACTTGATATAGCCATTCTTGACGAAAGGCTGCAAGGACTGGATGCGGGCGTCTTTGTTCTGTGTACTGTTGATTTCCTCGATCGGCAGATACTCGCCGACTGCTGCGGCCTTCTGCCGCATGATTTCCGCAAAATAATACTGGAACTGTACCGTCTCAACGCCGAACTTGTAGTAGGGGCGTTTGAAGTCACGCTTCAGACGGCGGCTTGCTTCCAGGGCATCCTCAATGATCTGGTCGGGCTTGCGCTTGGCAATGTCCGCGATCACGACGTAAATGTAGCCCGTGGAGGTATCCTTTGCAAGTGCGAAGATGGAGCTTGTGTCCGACTTCTTGTTCTTTCCCAGGGAGGGGTCGTTCGCTCCGACAAAGATAAACTTCGGGTCAGAAAAATCCGGCTGCATTTTGCCCTCATCATCCCAAAAGTCAAACCATTCCTCTTGGAAAGTACAGTTTTCCGGGTCGATCGGGTCGTTCTGGATTTCGCTGTTGAACGATGCCTCACCCTCTGAGATACAGATAACCATGAGGTCATAATAGGAGAGCTTTTCTTCCCAGAGGACGGCGGTGCCTTCCAGCATGGCCTCTCGGTTGTCTTCAAAGAAGGCCCGAGCATCTTCCTGCCTCCCGTCATTGGTGAGGTCGGTGAAAATTGCCTCCCATGCGTCCCATAACTCTGTATTCGCGGCGAAGCTGATGACGCCCTGATACCTAACGGCTTTATAGCTCGGATTTTTCGCCACATTCGCCAGCAGCGCGTCGAAGTGCAGCAGCGTCCCGATATACACGATGTCGGTGTAGGTATCGCCCGCCTTTGACACGGCCTTATAAAACCAGTCGCGGAGCTTCTTGCGCTGTTCCGGCGTGTTGACGTTCTCATCGTTCTCCAGATCATCGCAAACAATAAGGTCGGGCCTCCATTGCTTGTGACGGCGTCCACGGATTTTCTTGCCGGAGCCGATTGCCTCGATCTTGACCCCATTCGCCAAAAGAATGACGGAGGACTTCCAAACCTTTCCCTCCAATTCCCCGAAGTCTTCCTTCAGAGCGGCGTTTTCTTCCAGCTCAGTCTTAATGTCGGCCAGGAATCCCTCGGCCTGTTCTGAGCTATCGGATAGGATGATGATATAATGCTTATAGGCGTAGAGAGCTGCGTGAAGGTCATCTTTGAATGTGAAGGTCGTGCTTTTGGCATGGCCTCGCGGGGCCTCGATTGCGCGACGGCACCCGTCCGCCCGGTTGATTTCTTTTGCAGAGGTTTCCGGGTTAAGTCCCTTTAACACGCCTTCCCTCCATATTCTGTCAAGCTCTCCATGAAACGCGGGAGACTTCCGGACAAAATAGTGCGCCAGATAGGCTCGCCCAAAGTATTCCAGATCAAACGCGCCGAGTTTACGCCGCAAGCCCTTCGGCCCGGTCAACTCTTTCCCGGCATGGAACTCCTGAAGGAGCTGCGTCCGGCGTTCCTTGAAGTTGTCACCACGGACAACATATTCAAGAAAAAGCTCTCTCTGATACGCACGGTTTGAGGCTGTTTCTCGGTCTTCCGGCTCCTCCAGCCTGTCAAGATATTCGTTTAGGTCAATCTTCGCCATCGGTCAGCACCTTCTCCCTCGCCCTGGAAAGGACGTCATGCAGCTCGCCCGCAAGTTCCGGGTGCTGCTTAATCGCCGCCATGAGCTCAACTTCTAACTGTTCAAAGGCAAGCTCGGCCTTCTTTTTCAAGTCGGCCCGTACACGTTTCTCGTAGGTGGCATTTCGGGAAAGGCTTGCAATGAGCCGCCCCGCTTTGTCGAGGGGCATTTCCTGAAAATCATCCTCAGCGGTGCTGACCCGCTGCATGAGCCCGTCCATAAGTACCATTGACGCCGCTTTTGTATAGTCGAGGTCGGGGTGCGCCTCGACGGCTTGAGCGATTGCCTGGGTGCGCTGGATGGTCTCGGCCACACGCTGCGCGGCCTGGGTGGTGCGGATTGCGTACCGCCCAATCGCTGACTTGCTGATCTCATAGCCCTCGGCCTTCAGCCACGCGGACAGTTCCTCGTAGGTGTTAGTTGTGTCGGATAGCTTGACATCGAGCTGCCCCTTAATATCATCCGGGAGTTTGTCGATGGTCGAGCTAACCCTTGTCCGGCGTCTTTCGTTCTTAGACATCGACGCCTGGGTCTTCGATCGTGTTCTCCAGCAGATCGACGCCCTTCCTGGTGAGCTTGATGACAGCGTCCTTTCGATAGGCGTTGTATGCGTTGGCCGTCCGGCTGGTAAACACGATATAACCCGCCTCCTCCAGATATTCGATGTGCTTCGAGATGTCCGGGGAGAAGATCAGGCCATCGGCGACCAGGGCGTTCGTGATCTGCCGGACGAGGAGCGTGTTCTGGTTGCCTTTTGCCAGGGCCCGGATGATGTAGCCCCGGATTGCTTTATTCTTATTGACTTCCTGCTCCGTCATTTCGTCCATGATTGCCATGAGCTTTTATTCCTCCTTTCTGGTGGTTCCATAAATAATCTGGTCGAGTTTATCCTCGACCCGGTTCATGACCCGGATATAGTCCTCCCGGGTGACATACACAAGCGGGAGGTCTGCCTTCAGGTCGTTCAGTTTTTCCTCTACCTTGTCAATACGGTCAGATTCTTTTCTGTCCGTTTCCTCCAGCGTGGCGAGCGTTTTCTTGATGAAATACGCCAGGGCACCCACAACAAGAGTGCAGAGGAACGAAGCGACTGCTCCGATGAGGGCGGTGATCTGCACAACGTCCATAGGGCCTCCTTACTCGCCGTTTGCGGCGGTCATGGCTTTCTGGGCAGATACTTCGATACCATCGACGATCATACTCTCGGGGAGCGTAAGGAAGGGGTCAGCCTGTTTAACCTTCAGGACGGCATCCTCGATGCACTTCGTCAGATAGGCGTCAAAGCTGCCCAGATTCGTGGAAATGACTTCCTGTGCCTCCGGTGCGATCGCGGCCTTGACCTCGTCGAAGACCTGTTTGCTGAGGGCCAGCAGCTCCTCCCGGTCTTTGGTTCCGCTCTTGACCGCGTCCCGTAGGGCTTTCGCCGTAGTCTGTTCCATAGCGTTGACGGACAGTGTTGCAAGGCTGGCGACGTCTGTGACGGCGTCTTCGAGCAGCTTGCGGCTCGCAGTGTCCGTGATCTGGGCCGTCTGTGCCTTCAGCTTCGAGGCCCCGGCCCGGATGTAATACACCCCATAAGCCCCGGCCAGTGTGATGACACCGAGGGCAAGGTTGACAAGCACCTCCGTCGCCGCGTTCTGGATAATTTCCATGTTCATGTTTTGCGTCCTCCTTCAGACAAAAAAATTAGAGTACAAGCGTTAGCTTGTACTCTAAGGGTATCGCAAACTCTGGGAAGTCTCTATATGTAGCACTTCTTAGAGATTCTGCTATTCAGTTTGTTCATTCCCAGAAAGAAAATCAAAGAGCTCCATCTGCCCCGGCAGTTTTCCATCCCCGCAAAGTTGTCGCACCCATCGCTCAGTTACTCCGTATTTTTTCGCAAGCTCCGGGTGATTATAGCCGTTGAACTCGGCCTTGATGCGGGCGTCACGGACGGGCCGGGTGATGCTTTCCGGCTTGGGGAGGTAGATGGTAGCCCCGCCCACGACCTTCGTGAGCTTATAAAAGTTGTCAATGCCGATGACCTCTGCTATATCCTTATAGATGCCCTCGGAGAGCATCTCAAGCGTTAGGTCTTTCGCAAGCTCATCCATGCGCCGCCCTCCTTCCTGTTAGCTGGACTTTACGACCATCTTGCCCAGGATACCGACCACCTCGCCGACCGTGATCTCCTGGCCGAGCCGTGGACGCCAGTATTCCGGTGAGGCAATCACTCCGGCCTTGATAAGGGCCTCCAGGCCGTCCGTCTGCCAGGACGGATAGTTTACCGTGTCTGTCTGTTCCTGGCCTTCTGCGGGGCTCTGGGGCACTTCCTGGGCCATAATCTGGTTGAGGATAGTGATGACCTTCTCGCCGTAACCTTTTCCGGGAACTGCCCAGCCCTTGCCGTTCGGGTTATCCGACGCGCCGAGCCATTCCACATAGGGAGCAGAACCACGAGAGACCAGGGAGAACCTGGGATCGACGCCCCCATTCACCAGGGCGTCAGTGGAGGCGTATGCCTTCAAGTGCTGAATCTGCGCCCGAATGCCCGTGCGCGGGTCGGGGAAAGTTGCTGCCTCGCCCTTATTGTTGCCATTCAGGGCCCCGATGCCTGCATAGTTATTCTGGGACGGGAGGACGATGCCGCCATACCTAAAATACCCCGTCTCGTGGAGGCTCTGCGCAAATGCCACGTCGCCACGGACGCCCTCGACTTCACCTTCTTCAAGAAACATCTGTGCAAGCTGTTCCAGAGAGCAGCTCGTAAGATGCGGGGCGGCGTTCTTACCGCGGCAGAAAAGCGCCATCTGCTGCGCGGTAGCCTGGGATTTCCCCATGATTGCGGTCTTACCCTCGGGCACGGCCTGGACGCCAAAGTGTTCCGCCAGCAGCTCCGCCTCGGCAGCGGCCAGCTTGGTCAGATTCGCGTCCACGGAGAGCCACTTCGTCGCGGCGGTGTTGGTGTGGAAGCTATGCTCGATTAACATATAGAGCGGAGTACCTACAGCGCGGGCCCCACGGAGTACACCGTAGTATTCGCCGCCCGCGCTGTTCTTCCGGGTAGCGGTGCGGCCCGCCTGGCGGGTGCCCATAAGCTCGCCGATCTTCTTTGCGATTTTCAACGCCAGTGCGTCCACATTGTTCAGGTTGTCATAGGCCCGGTATACAACGGGATAATCGACGCTCTCCGTGCCGCACGCGTTGGAGTGCAAGGAAAGGAACACGTCGCACCCTTTGGATGCTGTGCCACGGTTATAAACGGCGAGATCAGTGTCGCGGCTGGCCCGGGTGGTGATGACCTCAAACCCCCGCGCCTCAAGCTCCGCCTTGAGCTTCAAGTGCAGATTCCAGACCATGACCGACTCGTAGTAACTGCTCACGACGGGGCTGTGATTGTACTTGCTGCCATAATGCCCCGCGTCAAGGCAGACCCTCACTTTACTCATTGTCTTCGCCCTCCTCCTCATCCGCATGGAAAATAGGTTCTCCGTCCACTTCGTTGACCTCCGGCTCCTGTGCTGGAGTGGTGTTGACGGTCTGGGTGATATTGCTGCTTTCTTTGGCTTTTGCCATGATAAAATCCTCCTATAGTCTGGTGATAGGGAGCACAACTTTGTCGATGTATTCCCCGATTGTGTATTGCGTGCGGCCCTCCGCCGCAAGATCATCCATGAATTTCTTGGTCTCAACTGCGATTTTTAACAGTTTCAGGACGCCGACCTGCTCCGGCGTGACCTCCTTCATATCCGGCCCGACCATGCACCCGATTGCCTTGCGGAGATACAGCTCGGCGATTAAGGCGTCCATAGCTTCATACTCTGCCCAAACCTCCGCCGCGAACTTCTTGCGGTTGAGCCGGGGCTTGTCCGGCGGCAGGATTCCCTCCGCTTGCAGATGCTTTTTGAGGCGGGCTTTTTCAGTCTTCTGGCGCTGTGTGAGTCGTTTCTTCTGGGTCATGCCTGTTCTTCGGCCTCCTTTTTCCGTTCAAGCATTGCTTTCAGGCCCTCGATAACCTTCTCACATCCGGCATTATTCAGCCATTCCAGACGGTCAACGTGGGCCACACGTTTGACAAAGCCCTGGATACGCCGGGGGTCGTCATTCCAGCCCAGCTCCTCACATAGCGCGTATATTTTGCGGCGTTGTGCCGCCGTGCGGGGGTTGCCGCCCTCATCGGTGCGCTTTTTCCGGGAGCTCTGGCTGACGCTGTCCTTCATGTTTTGCAGGATTCGGGCAAGGTTGTTGATCTCGCCCTGGGTCAATTTCTTCATGGATTCCTTACCCGTCTCCCGATAGACGACCGCATGAAGATCTTCTTCCGAGAGGCACAGCTCCGGCGACTTTGCAATCGCCCAGAGTGTGCGGATGGAGGGCTGCTTGCGCCCTGTCTTTGCTGCTACCATTCCTGGGGCCTCCTTTCTCAGACGCCCGCCTTGATTTCTTCCAGCTTGGCAATGTTGACGTCGTAGCCGAAAACGTCGCTCTGTTTCCATGTGGCCCCGACTGCGTTGACCGTGTCCTCGCCGTATTTCTTCAGGGCCTCCTTGCTGACTTTTTCCTCGACCACGATGCAGTCGGTCATCTGCCGGGATTTTAAACGCCGGATGATTTCCTCGACCTTTTCCTTCGCCCGGGGCAGAGTGATCGAAGTAGAGAGCCGAAACCCGACCTCGCCGAACGTAAGCGTCCGGGATTTTCCCTTGCCCAGTTCGTCGCGGTGGTCAGTCACAAAAGCCTTGATCTCACGTTCCAGGCGAGAGACACTGTCCCGGTAGGGTTTGGTTTGTTCCTCGGCGACCTTCTGGGCTCCGATGATCTGTTTCTGCATATCGCTCTCAATGTCGCCGATTGCGATCTGGGCCTCGGCGATTTGCCGGAGGGCATCGTTTACGTCCTCCCAGGTTTTGAGGCTCGGGGCCTCAATTACTCTTTTCCTTGCCATTTATACGGCTCCTTTCATTTTGCTTTGTGTGGTATATTTCGCGGGGCTTGCCCCAGCTTGACGGTAAAAGTCCGGCCCCTGCGCGGCGGGCCGGGAGCGCCGGGAAAGTGGTTCATCCTCCTCGGGCAGCTCCCTCTCCGATTCTTCCAGTGCATCGCCGTAAATTATCAGCTCATCCGAATAGACCATATAAAGGCCCAGCGGCAAGGTCAGCAGCACGGCGGTCACATCTCGCTCCTCTGGCGTCTGGCCCGCAAATGCCCAGGCCAGCAGCCAGCCGGAGAGAATAACCATGACAAGGCCCATGAGACGCTGTTCTCTCATTTTCATTGTCCGCACCTCCTTAGAGCATCATCATTGAGGACGCCTGTTCAATAATTTTTACGGTTACGACCTCATCGCCATGGTCGGCAAGGATGCGCTTGACATTGGAAAGGGTTCGGTCAAGAAGCCGAAAACATCCTGTCTGCATATTGCACGCCCGGGCCTTCAGCTCGACCAGTGCGTCCGGCGTGATCTCAAAGCCCTCCAGATACCCCTCCACCTCGGACGGGCTCAGGCCCCGGAGGCTGGCATAGAAGTCAACCCGGTTCGCCATGCGGACGAGATAGGTCTTGATCTGGGCCTCCAGCTTCGGCTCTCCGGCAATCACCAATCCGACGTCGCTCTGGTCGAAGATTGCCCGGAGGATTTCCATTTTCTTCTGGGTGTACTTGGAGACCAGCTTGTCGGCCTCGTCGATGATGAGCAGATATCCCCGATTCGTGTTGAAAAATTCCCGGATACCGTTGACCCTGCGCCAGATCGTGCCGTAGCCGGTGGGAAGGCCCAGGCTGCGCTCGATTGCTTCCACAAGGTCGCGGCTGCTCATGGTGTCGTCACATTCGATATAGGCCACGCGGGGGAGCTTTGCATACTGCCGGAGGGCGTAGGTCTTGCCGTAGCCGCTGCGGGCGACCACGATGCCGAGCCCGATGTATTCCTGGCAACTCTGGCACACGCCGAGGACGGCCTTCGCGTCGCGGCTCTCATAAAAGGTGGGTGTCGTTCCCGGCTTTTTACCCGGCTCCTTGGCCGGGGCCTGGGGTGTTACAACCTCGCCCGTCTGCCGGGTCAGGAACTCGGAGAGCTTGCTTTCAATGTCGGTCGGATCGCTGTCGTACTTCCCGGCCAGATACCGGGAGACTGTCGTGCGGCTATAGCCGATCTCCTTCGCCACGTTTGCGATGCTGCCATGCGTGGCAAGAATATAGTCGTTGATTTTCTGGGCGAGGCTCTGGGCCTCTGTATAGGTGTTATTGCGTTCTGCTGCTGTGACTTCCATTGTAAACCTCCTGTTATTCGTTGATTGCTCTCAAGCGGGAGAGCGCGCTGTCTGCCTTCGCGGCGAGAAATTCTTCCCCGGCTGCGGCCCGCTTCTTTTTGCTGGCGGCTGTGGCCTCCGCCCTGTACTCCTTATCGTTCGGCAAGGAGATAAGCTTCGGGTTCCTGGTCGCTTTGATCGTCAGATCGAGCTTGCCGACCGCGTCAGATGGGCGACCCTGCTCCACTCGTAGCTCATAAGGTGTGGTATAATCTTCAAGGAGCTTCTCGGCGTCGCGTTTTTGCTTTTTCTGGGCCTTCATGTGCTCCTCAAGTGCGGCCTGTGAACAGTGTCCGGCAAAAGCCAGCACCTCAGCGGAAACAGCCTCACAAATTTTCTTTCCTGTGTTGTCGTAAACGTAGAGCTTGCTGACATCGTCGATGTCCCACTTGACACCGACCTTCTGGCCGATGTACTTGCCGAGCTCGCTGTCCGTGTAAACCGTACCGAATTTATTGATTCCGTAGTTATAAACGCGGGCCGTGTCGGCCTTCATGAGCAGCATCGCCGCATATTCACGGGGCGGTGCTGCCTTCTGATAACGCGGGCCATTTTCAAACATTTCAATCGGTGTGACCCACTTCTCGCCCGCATCCTTGAGGCCCCGGTGGACTCTGGTGTGATACTTGGTTTCTTTCCAGGTCGTCCAGACCTCAAAGAACTCCTCCATCGTCAGCAGCTCCCCGCGCTCCAGCATCTTGTCAACGTCCTTCTGCCTTTTGGCGTAGGTCTTGGAGCCTGTCAGGGTGCCCGTGTAAGATTCAAACCAGCGGGAAAATTTGTCGCAAACCGTTCGGAAAAATCTCTCAATCGGCTTGTCCCAGGGCTGATAGGGCAGTGACCGCCCGACCTCCTCGATGCCGATGCTCTGGTAAAATCCCACGGTTTCGGCGTCAAATGCAAAGTCTATTTTTCGCTCTTTGCGGCTCTGGCCTGTCATAGTCTTCGCCGTGTAGTCCTTGCCGTTGTCGATGTGCAGGATTTTCGGCACGCCGCCCGGGGTGCTGTAAATCATTTTGACAAGCGATTCCTTCAGGGTATCGCCGTTCGCATTGACACAAGCAACGTCCCCAACGATGCAGCGGCTTTTCATATCCAGCCAGGCGACCAGCTTCGGACGGACGGCTTTGATTTTGCCGTTGGGAGCCGTCCACTGTACCCAAAAGTCGAAGGTATGCTCGTCGCCTACAACGTACTCCATGACCTCAAGGCTCGTCGCGTCGCGCCGCGCTTTTATCATCTTCTTGTTTTTCCATTCCCGTGTCCCATTGGCCGCGAGATAGCGGGCCGACTCTGCGCCGGGAGTATCCATGAGGTACTTGATATAGCGGGAGACTGTTTTAACAGAAGGGTAGTCGCTCCATCCGCGCCGCTCAGCTTCTTCCTCAAACCGCTCGTAGAGCATCTCCATCGTGCCCAGATTTGCCGCGAAACGCTTGTCAAACCATATATTCTCGATGAGAGCCTTTTGCTCCGGTGTCAGGCTGGGGAAGGTGCCTGTCTCTTTGGGCTTTCGGCAGAGGGCCAGCGCCCGGAAGTAGTCCCGGCTCTGCCCGTCCTCCTTTTCCAGCTTCAACGCCCAGGCATTCGCCTCGAGGATGTTCTGGGTGTAGCGGTAAAGGGTTTGAGGGCTGACTCCCAGCCCCAGGGCATACCGCTCGGCGTAGGCTGTGCGGTCGGGCCCCTCATAGTCGATAAAGTCCTGCACCCGTGCGGCCAGCTCGACCGCTTCATAAAACTTCTTTTTGTTGGTCTCGATGTAATGGTTCAAGTCGGCGTCCACATACCAGGGCGTCGCCTTTGCTGTTCTTTGGTCTATGATGACATCCCTCCCGTCTACCTTTTGCGTGGCCCGGTACGCTTTGCGCGCCTTTGCTGTGAGGGAGGCAACGGAGATCAAGACCTGATCTTTGCCGCCGCCCTCGCGGGCCTGGGTTTTCGTTTTGTACTGCTTCGGATTGCGGGCCACTCGTGAGGTCATTCCCTGGTAAGTGATTCCCTCAAAAGCTGCCGCCTCTCTTAAAGTGATAAATACGTCCGACACTCCTGTCCCTCCCTTCTTTGGTTTATGCAGCGATCGCCCGTGCGACCGCCTTCGGGTCAAGCTCGAGGGCCGCGACGATTGCCGGAAGGTATTTATCTCCTGAGCGGGTGCCGTTGAGGATGTAGCTGAGATACTGCGGCGTGACGCTGATTTCTGCGGCGAGCTCCGCTTTTGTCTTGTCCTGATCTGTGAGTGCCTTGACGACCAGCTTGCCGAATGGTGTGAGTTTCTTGTTTGGGCCTCTCATCGCTGTCCTCCTTTCTCTGCATTTCTTCTTAGATTCACTTCCGGGAGACTGCCCGGGCCAGGGCGGCAGATACGCCGATGATCGCCGTCGCCTGGATGATCGGGGCCGGGAGCTGAAGCAGCGTGAACGCCGCCGCAAAACCCAGGGTCGCCAGGGAGGCAAGCCCGGCTCCGATAAAGATGTCCAGCACCCGGTCGAGGAATCGTTTGACCCGGCTCCGTGTGGGTCCTGTCTTTTCCCATGCTGCCCGCTTTGCCTCGTTCTCAAGTAATTTGAGAATCAGGTCATACGCCCGCACGCTCTGGGCTGCTTCGTAAAACTCCGACTCCCGCCCGGCCTTCGCCTGGAACGGGTTGCGCGGGTCTCCAGCGTCCCGCTTTCTGTAAAGGGCATTGTGCCGGGCGCTCTTTGCTGCGCCGACTGCCGCCTTAAAGTCACTGTGCCTTGTCATGCTGCGCTCCTTCCTTTTTCCTCCCCGGCTCGGTATAATCTAAGCAGGGCGTCCGGGCCTGGGGAGGAGGTGAATTGTCATGATTGACGTGAATTTGTTTACGCGTGAAGTCACTGAAGAGTTCAAAACTCGTTATACAAAGCATTTTGACGGAAACGAGGATTCTACTTTTACAGAAGACCTCGCGCGTATGATGGCTCTGATTGCGGCTCTTGCTATTGAGAAGTACGACCGGGAACATCAGAATTGACATCCTCTTTGATGGCCTCAAGCAATTTGAGCAAATGCTTGTGCTGTCTGAGGAATCTGACAAAGTTGGGGTGCAGTCCCTCCTCGTCAGGGGTCGTCCGTTCTTCGGACGGCCCTTTTTCTTTTGGGGGTTCTCCAGTCATCAACCACCCCAGCCAGCACTCGCGGCAGGAGAGGTGGTCACACGTTTCTGGGATAGTAGGCGGGCAGGGGTTGGAAATGATGTCCGCGATTTCGCTCGCCGTAGAGCCGGGGGCTTTGATGATTTCAAGCCCGGTCATGGCCGCACCTCCTCAAATATTCACCGACTGCATAATTCTCACGGTACATTTCCCGTAGTGTCGTGACCTGCTCACGGAGGTCTTTCCGAAGTACAAAGGCCGGATGCCCTGCTGCGTCATCCAGGGCGTCGTCGAGTTCCTGGGCCATCTGAAAAACATTGCGGTAGATGGTGCAGTCGTTCTCGGGGCACTCTCTTTCGAGTGCCAGACCGAGGCGGTACAGTCGCCGGATGAAAGGGTCATTCCTAATCTTCGGATCAAGGTTCCTGAATGTGTCCTTTTCGGTCAGCTTTCCCCGGGCTGCTATTGCCTCCGAAAGTGAGGCGATAAATACCTCGCCCGACTGTTCGCTGATAGTCTTACTTGCAACAAGGGCCCGGATGAACCCGCTCGTTTCAAATTCCAGCCGCTTGGCGACGGAGTCCACCTTTTCGTCCCGAAGTTCGTCAATGAGCTTGTTGAGCTCCCCGGTCGATTTCTCTCGGGTCTGGAGCTCGCGGCTGCTTTCCTCGCTTGCCAGCCGTTCGATTGCACACTTCGCACAAATAGCGTCAAGCTCCGGCTGGGTACGACCCGGGGTGCGTTCCTTGCAAACCTTGTCGCAAATATAGGCCAGCAACTCCTCCGGCTTGCGGGGCAGGGCGGTCGGGATTTCATACTTTCCAAAAATGTCCGGGTTGACAAAGCACTCATCTTCAGACAAAAACCCCAGGTCGTACAAGGCAACCTTGTAACCATAAAGCTCATGAGCGGCGGTTCGTTCGTCCGTGTCTGGATAATGGCGGCTCTTGATCTGGTTTGCCAGCTTATGCTCCCAGCCGTCGATCATAAGCTGCGGCTCGACCTCATTTTCGGAAAAGGTATCATTGCTTTCCACGATTACGGTGTAGGTGGGCGGCTCGTTGGAAATATCCACCTCGGACTCCAGGCCCCTGGCCAGCTCAATGGCTTCCTCCAACGTACCCGCATCGTCATACTCCATAGCGCCCCGGTCAATGTCCAGGTGTCCAGTGTAAAGCTCGGCGTCGATAACGCCGTACTCTCCGAGGGCTGTGCCCTCATACTCCCGTTTCTCGCGGTCATTGAATTTCACGACCAGATAGCCGTTTATCTTCTTGATTTTTCTCATATCTGCTGCTCCTTCCTTTGTTCGGTCAACCAACCAGCGGCGGGATGACTCTGATTGTGTTTGCGTATTTGTGAAGAATCACGAGCTCCCCGTTTTTCTTCTGCTTTACGATGAGCCAGTTTTCCGGGGAGAGCCCCGCTTGTCCGAGCCTAACTTTCTGTTTCCGCGTGGGCTTTTTGCCACGTCTCAAGAATATCGCCTCCTTTTAGCTTTCCTTTTTTTCGGGTATGTGGTATTCTTTTATTTGATTTATGGTTAAATCCTAAGTTGATTATACCCGTTTATCCGGGTGATGTCAATAGTTTTAAGGGTAAATCACCCGTATTTTTAAGGAGGTCTTTTATGTTTTCTGATATTTTGAAGGATTTACGGGCAAAATCCGGTCTTTCTCAAGGGCAGCTTGCAAAGGCTGTCGGCGTTTCACCCGGAAATGTAAGTGACTGGGAGGTAGGTAAGACAAAACCCGGCTATGCCGCATTATCATCTCTTGCCCGTTTTTTTGATGTCTCTGCCGATTATTTGTTAGAGTTGGATGACAAGCCCGTAAAAACGGGGGATGATCTATCCCGCTATAAAAAAGAACAAGGTCTCATTTGTGACGGTAGCCCTTTAACTGACCTTGAATCCGATCTTGTTGCCATGTTCCGGTTATTGCCGTCGTATCAACAGGAGGAGCTTTTTGACCTTGTTTATTTCAAATACAAGCGATATTCCGAGGAGAAAAAAGGGTCTATCTATTCAACATACTTCGGCGGGAAAGAGAGCAGCGACGAACAAAGCGGCCCTGCCCGAGGCAGTAAAACCCAGGACGGAACCGCTTAATTTTTTGCGCCGTTTTGATTTAGTTATAAATCTTTTTTTGCAGAATTGCTAAGAGGGCTGTCTATACTAATGGAACAGCCCAAAAAACCTTGTAAACAGGCCAATTCTGCACATTTTTCAAATTTGACCAATTTGCAGAATTGAATGTGAGGGTTTTTGCGGGCTGATAGAGGACAAGCTATGCACGCTTCGCACGCCTTCACGCACGCCCACGTCTGGGCTAATCGGGGCCGAAAACTGTGATTTTCCTTGAAATTCGCACGCTCTAACGCCCCCGTTAGCACGCTTGCCCCTCTTGCTATTCGCCGTTCGGTCTGTTATACTTTACTCATGGGCCGCGAGGCTCGTCCTCTTGGGTCTGCTGCTGTGACTTCCGGGACGAAGCCGAGCGGCTCTTACAATGCAAACAACCCCCAGAAATGCCCGTTTTAGGCCGTTTCCGGGGGTTTTCGTTATCTATCGCCCATGCGTCCGCCGCTGCGTTTTCGGGCTTTTCTGGCCGCTCCAGGGCATAAGAAAAGGGCCCTGCTCAAAGCCGATGCCCTCATTCTCAAGATTGTTGATAATTGCAAAGCCTTTCCCGCCTGAAAAGTGGCGTTTTCCCGTTGAAATTGCGGGTTTTCTCGCGGTCTCCCACCTCATCCCGCCCTTTCCCGCATTTCTCAAATACGTTGTCTCCGTACATCACGGCTCAGGAAGATTGTTTATGTCCTGATTTTACCGGTTCTGACCTTATTTTTACACTGACAGTATTGCTTTTCAGGTGGACAATTTTCACTTTTTTCTTTAAAAATCATCTGCCCTTTTCTTGCCTTTCATATGCGGGTATTATATCATAATTAATAAGAAGCAGATTATAATTCTCTATTCTGCCTTCAGGAGGATTTTTCATGAATACAAAACCTTGTGAGAGTGTTCACATCCGTATGATAAAGTTTCTATCTGTCTGCCTGATCGTACCGATGTTGATCTACTGCTGTTATTCCTATACTGCAACAAAGTCCAGATTAGTTAAAAACTACCAGGAGCAGACACTAAACACGATGGAAGCCACTTCCCATTCCATCACTTCTTATATGAGGATTGCAGATTTTACTGCCAAAAGCATCCATTTTAATAGTGAGATTCTTCCGCTTCTAAAACTAAATGGGCAAAAGCTTTCTCCAAGCCGCCAATTACAGGTGACCAACCAGTTATTCGGTTATTTGCAGCAGCTTTATGGCATCGTTCCGAAGGCAACTCAGATCCATTTAGATGCATATAAGCTACGAAGACTCATGATCCTAACCGACACCTTCCAGCAATACGAAAAAGAAC
>OIXH01000903.1_pt1 | contig 35444 bp, 36 predicted proteins | sample 1587741 | NCBI WGS metagenome assembly OIXH01 (sample SAMEA3888916, study PRJEB22519) | human gut metagenome | biome: human gut; feature: human-associated habitat; material: faeces | place: Denmark | collected 2011 | reverse complement strand
ACAAGAACGAGACCGCTCCCATCTTCGAGGTTGCCGATTACGGCATCACCGGCGATCTGTTTAAGGTCGTTCCCGAGCTGATCGAGTCCATCAAGGCCGCCAAGGCTGCCAAGTAACAACGCTTTCTTCCTTCTCTTCTTACATTGCAGGTACACTCCACGACCCGAGAGCAGGTTCTCCTACATTACAATATCCTTTTTTACTCAGCGAACCATGATTTTTGGAAAGCTTACTCATCTCTACCTGTACCAAATTGTACCAATTTTAGCGACTTTCAGTCTGCTCCGGGTCTGGAGCATCTGCAACGCAGGAGAATTTCATATGTGACATTGCCCGAAAGGGCGGCAAATAGAACAGAACAAGACAATCAAAAAATGAGGAGGTATACACATGACAGAAATTCGCTGGCACGGACGCGGCGGTCTGGGCGCGTTCACCGCGGCACGACTGCTGGGCTGTGCCGTATCGCTTTTCGAGGGGAAATACGCTCTGGCGTTTCCCTCCTTCGGCCCGGAGCGCCGCGGCGCACCGGTGTTCGCCTTTACCCGCATCGACGACAAGGCCATCACCGACCGTAGCGAGGTGGTTTCCTGCGACTGCGCCGTGGTGCTGGATGACACCTTGTTCGGCGATCCCGTCAAGAAAGGCCTGAAGCCCGGCGCCACCGTCATCATCAACACCACCAAGGACAAGTCCCAGTTTGCCATTGACGACGTGCAGGTGGTCACCGTGGACGCCACGGGTCTGGCCCTGGAGATCCTGGGCCGTCCCATCACCAACGTGCCCCTGCTGGGTGCGCTGATCGCCGCTACCGGCATCACCAGCGTGTCCGCCGTGGAGGCCGCCATTGACGACCAGCTGGCTCCCAAGCTGCGGGAGAAAAACAAGAAGCTGCTGAACAAGACCTACGAGATCGTAAAGGAGGCGCTGTAAATGGAAAGACCTCTGGCTGATTTGACCTACGTTGTGAAGGAGCTGCCTCTGGGCCCGTCCTTCCCCACCGGACAGCTGCACGACATCAGCTCCGGTATGCGTACCTTCCGTCCCGTTATCGACACCGAGAAATGCGTCAAGTGTCTGCGCTGCTTTCTGGTCTGTCCCGACGGCGCTATCGACAAGTCCGGCGCCGCTCTGGAGATCGACTATGACTACTGCAAGGGCTGCGGCGTATGCAACCGCGCCTGCAAGATGGGCGCTATCACCATGATCAAGGAGGCTGAAGTATGAGCGGAAAGCTGTTTGTTTCCGGCGACGAGGCTGTGGCACTGGCCGTGCGTCAGGCAAAGCCCCATGTGATCGCCGCTTACCCCATCACCCCGCAGACCATTGTGGTGGAGCGCCTGTCCGACTTCGTGGAGGACGGCTCTCTGGAGAGCGAATACCTGTATGTGGAGTCTGAGCACAGTGCCATGTCCGCCTGCCTTGGTGCCAGCGCCATGGGTGCTCGTGCCTTTACCGCTACCTCCAGTCAGGGTCTGCTGTACATGGTGGAGGGCCTCCACTATGCCAGCGGCTCCCGTTTCCCCATCGTGATGATGAACGCCAACCGTTCCATCGCCACCCCCTGGAACATCTACGGCGACCAGCGCGACTCTCTGGCCGAGTTGGAGTCCGGCTGGGTGCAGCTGTATGCCGAGAACGCCCAGGAGGCCTACGACACCATCCTGCAGGCCTATAAGATCGCTGAGGATCCCGAGGTCATGCTGCCGGTGATGGTGAATCTGGACGGCTTCGTGCTGACCCACACCTACGAACTGGTGAGCCTTGCCGAACAGGGCAAGGTGGACGCCTACATCCCCTATCAGAAGTTTGAAAACCGTCTGGATCTGGACGCTCCTCGCGGCACCTGCATCACCGCTGGCCCTCCGTACAACACGGAGTTCCGCTATCAGCAGCACCAGGCCACCCTGAAGGCTGCCGAGAAGGTCAACGAAGCCGACGCCCAGTTCGGCAGGCTCTTCGGCCGCAGCTACGGCGGCATGGTGGAGGCCTATCGCTGCGACGACGCCGAGGCCATCCTCATCACCCTGGGCAGCGTGGCCGGTACCACCCGCTGCGTGGTGGACGCCCTGCGTGAGCAGGGCAAGAAGGTGGGCCTGCTGAAGATCCGCTGCATGCGTCCCTTCCCCAGCAAGGAAGTGGCCGAGATCGTGAAGAACGCCAAGTTCGTGGGCGTGCTGGAAAAGGACATCAGCTTCGGCTTCGAGGGCGTTGTCTACACCGACGTATGTTCCGCGCTGAAGAGCGCCGCTGTGGACGTTCCCGCCGCCAACTATGTGGGCGGTCTGGGCGGCCGCAGCATCTCCAAGACCGACATCGAGGGCATCTATACCGAACTGCTGAACGGCAGCGCCAAGGTTGGCGAAGCCAACTTTGTGAATCTGAGGAGGGATATTTGTGGCGCTTAACGCAAAGACGATCACCAATAAGGAATATTTCTACGGTCATAAGGCCTGCGGCGGCTGCGGAGCGGCGCTGGCCATCCGTCTGGCCCTGAAGGTGCTGGGCGACCGCGCCATCGCGGTGATCCCCCCCAACTGCATGTCCACCGTGGCATTCATCTATCCCCACATGCCCCTGTTCACCAACGGCATGATCCCTCCCTTCGCCGGTACTGCCGCCGTCATGAGCGGCATCCTGGCCGGGGCGAAGGCGCAGGGCCTTGAGGATTACCATGTGGTAGGCTTCGCCGGTGACGGCGGCACCGCCGACATCGGCCTGCAGGCGCTGTCCGGCATGATCGACCGCAATGACAAGGCCATCTTCATCTGCTACGACAACGAAGCCTACATGAACACCGGTGTGCAGAAGTCCGGCCTGACCCCCTACGGTATGAAGACCACCAACACACCCTCCGGCAGCCGCATCCACGGCAGCCAGTCCAGCAAGAAGCGCATGTTCGAGATCGTGGCCGCTCACGGCATCCCCTACGCCGCCACCGCCTCTCTGGGCTATCCTGAGGACTATCTGGCCAAGGTGGAGAAGGCCATGAACACCGACGGTACCTCCTACATCCATGTGATGGCTCCCTGTCCCACCGGCTGGGGCACCGCCTCCGACGTGACCGTGGACATTGGCAAGGAGGCCGTGGACTGCGGATTGTGGTATCTGGCGGAGTTCGAGAACGGTAAGTTCACCGTCAACCGTGACCCCAAGGAGTTCTCCTCCGTGGAGGATTACCTGAAGAAGCAGAGCCGCTTCACCAATCTGGACGACCACGATCTGGAGCGCATCATTGCCGAACGCGACGCCACCTGGCAGCGCATCCGCAACGACTGGGTGAAGTAAGGAGAAACGCCATGAAAACTGCCAAGGAATATAAAGACAGCCTCCGCGACCGGAAGATCAAGGTCTATCTGAAGGGCGAGCTGCTGGATCCCAAGACCCTTATCGACCATCCCTTCATCCGGGGTCACGTGAACTCCGCCGCCATGACCTACGCCCTGGCGGGCATGAAGGAGTACGAGGAGCTGATGACCGCCACCTCCCACCTGACCGGCAAGAAGATCAACCGCTTCACCCACATCCACCAGTCCACCGACGATCTGGTGAAGAAGGTGAAGATGCTGCGCATGATCTCCCAGAAGACCGGTACCTGCTACCAGCGCTGCGTGGGCTTCGACGCCATGAACGCCACCTACTCCGTCACCTACGAGATCGATCAGGCCATGGGCACTAACTACCATGAGCGGTTCAAGAAGTATCTGGAGTATGTGCAGGAGAATGACCTGATGATCGCCGGCGCTATGACCGACGTGAAGGGCGACCGCAGTCTGCGGCCCGGCCAGCAGAAGGATCCCGACCTGTTCGTCCATGTGGTGGAAAAGCGGGACGACGGTATTGTCATCCGGGGCGCCAAGGCCCACATGACCGGCATGGTCAACAGCCATGAAATGCTCATCATGCCCACCATGGGCATGAAGGAGGACGAGGCTGACTACGCTGTCTGCTGTGCCATTCCCGTGGACGCCGAGGGCGTGCTGCACATCTTCGGCCGCCAGACCAACGACGACCGCAAGTGCGAGGGCGACGTGGATCAGGGCAACGCCCAGTACGGTATCGTGGGCGGCGAGTGCCTGACGGTGCTGGAGAACGTGTTTGTCCCCTGGGATCGCGTGTTCATGTGCGGCGAGACCGCCTTTTCCGGCCTGCTGGTGGAGCGCTTTGCCTGCTATCACCGGGCCAACTACGGCGGCTGCAAGAGCGGCGTGTCCGATGTGGTCATCGGCGCGGCGGCCCTGATGGCCGACTACAGCGGCTACGGCAAGGCCAGTCACATCAAAGAAAAGCTTAACGAGATGATCCACAAGGAGGAGACGCTGTTTGCCTGCTCCCTGGCCTGCTCCTGCGAGGGTAAGTGCACCGCCTCCGGCGCGTACTTCGTCGATCCGCTGCTGGCCAACGTGGGCAAGCACAACGTCACCCAGCTGATCTATGAGATCGACCGTCTGGCTCAGGATATCGGCGGCGGCATCATCGCCACCATGCCCTCCGAGTCCGACCTGAAGAACCCCGAGATCGGCCACTATGTGGACAAGTACCTCCGTGGTGTGGACTGCATCCCCACCGAGGATCGCATGCGTGTAGGCCGTCTCATCGAGAATATGACCGGCGGTACGGCGCTGGTGGAGTCCATGCACGGCGCTGGCTCTCCTCAGGCCCAGAAGGTCATGTATTCCAAGCTGTCCTCTCTGGAACAGAAGAAAAAATACGCCGCCGCCATCGCTGGCGTCGGCCACGGCGAGAAGAAGGAGTAAACCATGGAACTGCGTATTTCTGAGCTTGCCAAGCAGTACCCCGCTTCCGGTATCCGCAAGATGTTCGATCTGGCGGCGGGCTACGATGATGTCATCGCCCTGACGCTGGGCGAGCCCAACTTCGAGACCCCGGCCTACATCAAGGAAGCCGCCAAGAAGGCGCTGGACGAGAATTATACCCACTACGCCCCCAATGCCGGTCTGCCGGTGCTGCGTCAGGCGGTGGCTGACCGCTACCAGTCCTACTGGGACGGCTACAAGGCCGACAACGTAGTGGTGACCGTGGGCGCTCTGGAGGGCCTGACCCTGTGCCTGCTGGCGCTGCTGAACCGGGGCGACGAGATCCTTGTCCCCGACCCCTGCTTCGCCAACTACTACGGTCAGGCCATGATCGCCGGTGCCAAGGCGGTGCCGGTGCCCGCCCACGAGGAGAACGGCTTCAACATGACCGCCGCCGACGTGGAGAAGTGCATCACCCCCAAGACGAAGGCCATCATTCTGAACTCCCCCTGCAACCCCACCGGCGCGGTGATGAGCAGGGAGGACGTGCTGGCTATCGCTGAGGTGGTGAAGAAGCACGACCTGTGGGTGTTCTCCGACGAGCCCTATGACGCCATTGTCTATGACGGCGTGGAGGCCTTCTCCATGGCGCAGGTGGATGACGTGCGCGATCATGTGATCGTACTGAACAGCTTCTCCAAGACCTATGCCATGACCGGCTGGCGCGTGGGCTATCTGCTGGTGCCCGACGCCGCCTATGTGCCCAAGTTCGCCGCCTTGCAGGAGGGTCTGGTGTCCTGCGTGTCCAGCTTCTCTCAGGTGGCCTGTGCCGAGGCACTCAAGAGCACCGACTGCGTCAAGTCCATGCTGGCGGACTACACCCGCCGCCGTGACATTCTGGTGGACGGCATCAACGCCATCCCTGGTTTCACCTGCGCCAAGCCCAAGGGCAGTTTCTATGCCTTTGTCAACATCAAGGCCTTCGGCAAGACCTCTCAGGAGTTCGCCGAGGAACTGATCCGCGGCGCTCGCGTCATCTGCGTGCCCGGCACCGCCTTCGGCGCTATGGGCGAGGGATACCTCCGCCTGGTGTTCGCCAACTCCGACGACAACCTGAAGGAAGCCGTCCGCCGCATCGACGCCTACATCCGCAAGGCATATCCCGACATGAAGTAACCCCTTTCCTCCCGCGCCGGAGGAGAGCCGGTGCGGGAGGAAAACAAATATGACAAGGAGGACATTCAAATGAAGAAGATCGTATTTTTCGGCGGCGGCCCCATGGGCGAAGGCATTATGGGCGGTCTGATCCGCGGCAAGGTGGCGGAGCCCAAGCAGATCACCGTCAGCGAGCTGCTGCCCGCCCGCCGTGAGTATCTGGAAAAGACCCACGGCGTGCTGACCACCACCGATCCCGCCGAGGCTTCCACTGCCGATGTGGTGATTCTGGCCGTCAACCCCAACCAGATCCCCAATGTCACCAAGTCCCTCAAGACCCATCTGAGCAAGGAGACCATCGTCATCTCCATCGCCTGCGGCGTGGCCCTGGCCACGCTGGAGGAGCAGCTGGGCGCGGACAAGAAGATCCTGCGTGTTATGCCCAACACCCTGATCCAGTCCGGCAACGGCTATTCCGCCGCCTGCATCAACCCCAACGTCAACGATGACGACAAGGTTATCATTACCACTGTGCTGAACGCGCTGGGTCAGACCATGTACGTCACCGAGAACATGTTCGAGACCTTCACCGCCTTCTGCTGCACCGGCCCCATCTGGTTCTACAAGACCGTCGAGGCCCTGATCGACGCTGGTGTGTACGCCGGTTTCTCCCGTGCAGAGTCCCGCGCCATGGTCATCAAGAACATGCTGGGCGTGGCCCAGGTACTGGACGCCACCGGTGCCCATCCCGCACTGAAGGTGGACGACATGACCTCTCCCGCCGGTGTCACCATCGAGGCCCTGCAGGTGCTGCATCAGGAGCGCTTCACCGGCGCGCTGATGACCTCCGTGGACGCCGCCGTGAAGAAGGCCAACTCCATCCACTGAGCGATTTTCGCATTTATCACAAGAAAGCGTTAGCGCATATTTATCACAAGAAGGCGTTATTTATCACAAGAAAGCGTAAACGAGAGAATTAAAAAAGAGAGAAAAACGGAAAGGAGAAAACATGGAAACGAAGAAATCTGGTTACTCATCCCGCTTCGCGCTGATCTGCGTGCTGATCGGCGGCAGCGTGGGCACCGGCAACCTGTGGCGCTTCCCGCGTTTGGTGGCCAACACCGGCGGCGCGGCCTTCATCATCGTTATGACGGTCTGCGTGTTCCTGACGGCACTTCCCCTTTTGTATGTAGAAAACTTTATGGGCCGCGCGACCCGTCACTCCGCACCCGGCGCGTTCCACGACATCTGCGGCAAGAAATATACCTGCCTGGGCATGTTCGCCACGCTGGCCTATCTGCTGATGCTGGCGTACTATCTGGTGGTCCTGGCCTGGTGCCTCCGCTATGCCGGTATGTCCCTGACGGGCGGCTACTTCGGCGTGGATAAGGAAGCCCTGTTCACCTCTGTCACAACGGCCGATCCGGCCACCATCGGCGTTTGGGTGGTGGCACTGGTCTTGGTCTACTTCGGCATCGCCAAGCAGGAGGCGTTGGAAAAGGTGTCCTCCATTCTGATGCCCTGCCTGTTCGGTCTGCTGATCGGTCTGGTGGTCTACGCCCTGACCCGCAAGGGTGCCTACGAGGGCCTGAAGTACACCTTCACCCTGGATCCCAAGAGCCTGGTCGACATCAACATCTGGAAGGAAGCTCTGACCCAGGTGGCCTGGTCCATCGGGCCCGGCACCATGATGATGATTACCGCCGCCATGGTCTCCCACAAGGACGGCGACATCACGCTGAACTCCCACGTCCAGGCCTTCGGCGACATGACCGTGGCCCTGCTGGGCACCGTCTGCGTCCTGCCCATCATCTTCGCCAACGCCCTCTCCCCCGAGGCTGCCAGCGAGATCTGCGCCTCCGGCAACAACGGCCTGACCTTCATGGCCCTGACCGAAATGTTCGAAGGCATGGCGGGCGGCCGCTTCGTGGGCTGCGCCTTCTTCCTGTGCCTGAGCTTCGCCGCCTTCACCTCCGCCACGCTGATGGCCATGTGCGGCGTCAACATCCTGATTGACTGCGGCGTGTCCCGTAAGAAGGGCTCCCTGATCGTTGTCCTGTTCCTGGCCATCGTGGGTCTGCCCTCCGCCATCAATCCCGACATCCTGAACAACCAGGATAACGTTTGGGGCTTCGGCCTGATGTGGGGCTCCCTGTTCCTGGGCATCGCCGCCATGAAGTTTGGCGCCAAGAAGATGCGTACCAAGTTCCTCAACCCCGTTTCCGATATCAAGATCAACAAGACCTTCGATATCCTGGCCCCCTATGTTGCGCCGCTGCTGGTGCTGGCCGTGCTGGTGGTCTGGATGGTCTCCTCCATCGGCTGGAGCGATACCCCCTGGGCCATGACCTTCACCGGCGTCACCACCGGTACCATCCTGTATCAGTGGATCGTGGTGTTCATTGCCAGCATTTTCCTGAGCCGCTGGTACAACAAGAAGATCGTCGCCAACTACTACGACGGCGAGGAGTTCCCCGAAATGCCCGAGGGTCTGCTTTGATCCCGCGAGAGAAAGTAAGGAGGCTATATTTATGTGGATTCTGTGGTTGATCGTTTGTCTTGGCCTGAACTGGGGCCTGTTCGTGTACTACATCATCAAGGCAGCGCTTGCCAACAAGTAACATCTATTCTATACTATAAGGAGACACATCATGGTATCTGAAAAGCTGAGCAATCTGGAAGTCATGACCAAGGCCAACGTCTATTGGGACGGCAAGGTCACCAGCCGCACCTTCTTCACCGCCGACGGCGAGAAGCACACCCTGGGCATCATCACCGCCGGTACTTACACCTTCGGCGTGGGCGACCGCGAGATCGTCACCCTCATCGCCGGTGAAGTGGAGGTCAAGCGCCCTGTGGACGCCGATTGGGTGAAGTTTGCCGCGCCTCAGGAGTTCGAGATTCAGGCCAACTGCGAGTATGACATCCGCACCTACGGCGTGGCCGAGTACCTGTGCGACTACTACAAGGACTGATTTAGAGTAAACCTAATCCTATCACTATCCTATTTTTTTCCGACAAGAGTAATAAAGAAGTTATCGTGATACAGAAGGGAGAAAGAACGATGTCTACCGTTTCTATCCGCAAGACCCATGGTGAGGATTACGCCTCCATCAAGACTGTCGTCGATCAGGTCATCGCCGATCTGGGCGGTCTGGAGGATATCATCAAGCCCGGCTACAAGGTCATCATCAAGCCCAATCTGGTGGCCTGCCCCACCGAGCGCCTGTCCGGCGGCGTCACCCGCTGGGAGGTCTGTCTGGCCATCTATGAGGCCGTCAAGGCCGTGGGTGGTGAGCCTGTCATCGCCGAGTCCTCCGCCGCCGGCGCCGACACCGAACTGACCATCGCCAAGTGCGGCTATCAGGAGCTGCGCGACAAGGGTATCCCTGTCATCGACCTGAAGCAGAAGGAGAACGCCCGCTGCACCGTGGATATCGAGAACGGCGTGGTGTTCAACAAAATCAACACATGGGAGCTGGTGCGTGACTGCGACGCCATCATCACCGTCCCCGTCATGAAGACCCACGACCAGACCGAGGTCACCCTGGGCATGAAGAATCTGAAGGGTCTGCTGATCGACACCCAGAAGAAGGACTTCCACAAGAAGGGCCTGATCGAAGGCGTCGTGGACTGGTGCCTGCACCTGAAGCCCTGTCTGGAGATCATCGACGGTACCTATGGCCAGCAGGGTCTGGGCCCCATCTTCGGCGAGACCAAGAAGATGAATCTGATCGTCGGCTCCAAGGATCTGGTAGCCTGCGAGGCTGTTACCAGCAAGATCATGGGCTATGAGCCAAAAGAGGTCATGATCACCAACGCCGCCTACAAGCGCGGCTTCGGTGAGATGGATCTTTCTAAGATCGAAGTCATCGGCGAGAAGGTGGAGAACGTCGCCAGCCGCTTCAAGCGCTCCTGCGAGGTGGAGATCGAGGGTATCCCCCAGAGCTTCAACCTGATTTTCAGCAAGGACGCCTGCACCGGCTGCCACAACACCGTCATCAGCGCCCTGATGGACATGAAGGCCCAGAACCTGTTCCCCTATCTGGAGAACATGAACGTCTGCGTCGGCCCCTGCACCGAGGACATGCTGCCTGCCGACGCCAATGCCGACAACACCGTCTGCATCGGTATCTGCTGCAAGAAGCTGGCGGACGCCAAGGGCTTCCGCTGGGTCGTTGGCTGCCCTCCCGGAAATGCCGACGTGGTCAAGGGCATTCTGGGCGACCGTCTGGAGTACGGCGTGCGCTACAACTAAAGCTTTTTTTCGGGCGGAGGAAACTCCGCCCGAAGCGCTATCTCTCCTATGGAGGAATTACGATGAAAACTTTGTATCTGAACTGCGGCGTGGGCGCGGCGGGCGATATGCTGACGGCGGCGCTGCTGGAGCTGATGCCGGATAAGGCCGGGGCGATAGCGGAGCTGAACGCCATCGGCATCCCCAACGTGGTCTACGGTTACGAGACGGTGACGCGCTGCGGCATCCGCGGCACCCATATGTCGGTGAAGGTGAACGGCGTGGAGGAATTTGAAGCCATGCATGACCACCACCATGACCACGAGCACCACCATGACCATGACCACGGGGAGCACCACCATCATCACACCAGCCTGCACGGGATTGAGCATATCGTGCGGGATCACCTGAACCTGCCGGAGACGGTGAAGGAGGATGTGCTGGCGGTCTACGGCATGATCGCGGAGGCGGAGAGCCATGCCCACGGCGTACCCGTCACGGAGATCCACTTCCACGAGGTGGGCACCATGGACGCGCTGGCGGATGTTTCGGCGGTGTGTTTGCTGCTCCATAAGCTGGCGCCGGAGCAAATTGTGGCCTCGCCGGTTTGCATGGGCAGCGGACAGGTGCGCTGCGCCCACGGCATTCTGCCGGTGCCCACCCCCGCCACGGCCTATCTGCTGCAAGGTATCCCTGCGTACAGCGGCGATATCAAAACGGAGCTGTGTACGCCTACCGGTGCGGCGCTGCTGAAGCGCTTTGTCTCCCGGTTCGGCGGAATGCCCGTTATCACGACGCAGGCCATCGGCTACGGCATGGGCACCAAGGAGTTCGACGCCGCCAACTGCATCTGTGCATTCTGGGGCGAAACGGCGGAGTAAAATACCGCTGTATATACGAAAAGGACTGACGCGTGTCAGTCCTTTTCGTATGAGAGATTTCAGAGAGAAAATGGCTGGCTTTGAATTTGACCTTATCAGCGGCTTAGGCGGCGAAAATCACTCTTTGACTTTGGAAAGTTCTGTGCTATACTTATAAAGGCGAAAGCTTAATAACTGCTGCTATATTGGAAGCCGCAGTTCGTTATGCCTGCGAAGATCGAGAAATTTGAAAGCTGCCGCTGGCGGCTTTTGAAAAGCATAATGGTTAGCACAGACTAACTACAATACACCATATGTTCTTATGCCGAATATATGAAAGGAAAGGTGAAGAACATGCAGATATGGGAACACGGACAGGAGCATGAGAGGACATTGCTGTTCTTTCCCTGTACAGCAGAGCCTGTATGGGCATTTTCGGAGACCGTTGCGCTGCTTTCCCGGAAGTGGCACGTTTTTCAGGTGATCTATGACGGCCATCAGCCGGAGTATCCGGGGGACTTCACCTCCGTGGAGCAGACCGTGGACGAGGTGACAGCCTACTTGAAAAACCATGGTGTTGTCCATCTGGACGCGGCCTACGGCTGTTCGCTGGGCGGCGCGTGTCTGACCCGCTTACTGGCGCTGGGGGAAATTCCGGTCAGCCGTGCCATCATCGACGGTGGGATCACGCCCTATCAGCTTCCGTATCTGGTACGAAAGCTGCGCTTGGCGCTGGATGTGCTGTCCTTCAAGCTTGTGGCCAACAACCGCAAGGTGCTGGAGACGGCATTTCCGCCGGAGCGTTTTACCCTTCCGGGCCATGACGCGGTCAAAGAGTACGACGAGATAGAGCGCTGCCTCAAGACCTACTCTGACCGGACGATCCGCAATGTGTTCTGGTCCGGCAACAATTACGCGCTGCCGGTGACGCCTGCCGGGAGCAGCAAAAAGCTCACCTACTGGTACGGCGACGACGAGAAGAAGGCGCGCCGGAGCAACATCCGCTTCATCAAGCGGTATTTTCCGCAGATACGCATCCACGGCATCCCGAAGATGGCACACGCGGAATTGGTCATTGTCCATCCGGAGGAGTTCTGCCGGTATGCAGAGAAGTTTTTACTTGGGCAAGCGGACGCGGTGGCGCTGCGAGACAAAGGACGGTGAACGAAATGGAGGTTTTTGTCGGGCTGCTGATTCCGTTTCTCGGAACAACAGCAGGCGCGGCCTGCGTATTCTTCATGAAAAAGACGCTTGGCGATCTGGTGCAGCGCTCCCTGGCGGGCTTTGCCGCCGGTGTGATGGTGGCCGCTTCCATATGGAGCCTGCTGATCCCGGCCATCGATCAGTCGGCGCATTTGGGAAAGCTGTCGTTCCTTCCGGCTTTTGCGGGCTTCTGGTGCGGTATACTGTTTTTGCTGGCACTTGACCACCTGATCCCGCACCTCCATGTGGGAAGTGAACAGGCGGAAGGCCCGAAGAGCAATTTGAGCCGTACCGTCATGATGGTGCTGGCTGTTACGTTGCATAACATCCCGGAGGGGATGGCGGTGGGCGTGATGTATGCGGGTTTTCTTTCGGATAACCCCCAGATCACGGCGGCAAGCGCACTTGCCTTGTCCCTTGGTATCGCCATTCAGAATTTCCCGGAGGGAGCAATCATCTCCCTGCCGCTCAGAGCGGAGGGGGAGAGCAAGGGCAGGGCGTTCCTTGGCGGAGTGTTTTCCGGTGTTGTAGAGCCCATCGGCGCAGTACTTACAATTCTTGCCGCACAGCTTGTGATACCGGCGCTGCCGTATCTTCTGAGCTTTGCCGCCGGTGCCATGCTCTATGTGGTGGTGGAGGAGCTGATACCGGAAATGTCACAGGGACGGCACTCCAATCTGGGCACGGTCTTCTTTGCCGTTGGATTCAGCGTCATGATGGTGCTGGATGTGGCTTTGAGCTGAAAACGGCAAAAATATTGGAAGATCATACCGTGTTCGTATCGACTGCCGCGTCAAGCAGAGGGCCTGACTCGCCGCCTTACGCACCGGCCTTTTCGCTGTGATAGGGATCCAGGAAGGTAGAGGGCGTCTTTTTATACGTGGCAAGGCTGACGATCACCAGCGCGGCGGCGCAGGCGATAGCACCGGGTACCGTGGGGCCAAGTCCGAAGGGGGTGCCGATAAGCTTCCAGCCCACGCAGACCACGAAGCCCGCCGCCATGCCGGAGATAATGCCAGCCTTGGTGGCCTTCTTCCAGTACAGGGCGGCAAAGGCGGGCAGTCCGGCCGCTGCCGCATAGAAGCTCCAGGCGAACATGAGAATGTTGTAGGCGTTCTTGATGTACAGGGCAATCACCAGTGCGCCCAGCGGCAGGATAAAGGCAAACACACGGGTCAGCCGCAGCTCCTTCTTTTCCGGAATATCAGGCTTGAACACCTTATAAATATCGTGGACGCAGGTCTGCACGGAGACGATGAGATAGCTGTCCGCTGTGGACATGATGACCGACAGGATGCCCGCCAGCGCAAGGCCCGTCAGGCCCACCGGCAGGATCTCAATGGCCAGGGCAGGCACCACCGCGTCGGTGGAGCCATACTGGGCGATCTTGTCCGCACTGACCAGCTGGTGGGCCACCACGCCCATAAACCACACCAGCGGGATGGTCAGGCCGTAAACGAAGGTGCCCAGAAACAGTCCCTCTTTGGCGGCCTTCTGGCTCTTGGCGGCAAAGGCGCGCTGCCACATCTCCGCACCTGCCAGCGTGAACACGAAGTAGGTGATAATGTCGCCGATGATATTGCCGTCTACATAAGGCTTTGCCAGCTCCGGGGCCAGATTTTCCAGAAAGACGGAGACACCGCCCAGCTTCGCCAGCGACGCCGCCGGGATCATGATATATACGAACAGGATCAGCATGACGAACTGAAACACATCCGTATAGATCACGCCGAACAGACCGGAGGTAGCGGTATAAATAATGAACACCGCGCAGGCGATCAGCGCGCCCACCTCATAGGAGATGCCAATCTCGTTGCCCAGCATGTTGATGATGGTGGCGGTGGCCGTTACCTGAGAGGCCACGGTGCCCATCATGGTAAAGGCGATGAGACAGCCCAGGATCACCTTGGCGGTCTTTCCGAACCGCTGCTCGAACAGATCGGGGATGGAGGTGACGTTGAAGGTGGTGCCTACGGCGGAGATACGCCCCGCAAAGCCGGAGAAGATGAACATACCCAGCAGATAGGGCAGCGCCGTCATAATGGCCTTAAAGCCGCTGGAGTACGCCACGCCGGCGCGGCCCATCAGGCCGCTGCCGCCGATAATGGTGGCGCACACGGTGGCCATCAGCACCAGTGGGCCGAAGGATCGACCGCCCAGATAGTAGTCGTCGGTGCTCTGCACCTTTTTGACCACCACCACGCCGATGGCTACCATGGCAATCAGGTAGGCGGCGATGATGCCCAGATCAATAGCGTGTAATTCGTTGTGTACCAATAGAAAAACTCCTTTCGTGATCCGGCGGAGCCGGGAAAATTACGCGTTTGAGAAGAAGTGGGACACGGCCTCACGGGCCTTGGCGTCCCCCACAAAGATCACCGTGTCCCCGGCGTACAGCTCGGCATAGGGGCCGGGGGAGACGATATAGGACAGGTTCCGGCGGATCGCCACGATGGTGGCGCCGGTGGCCTGCCAGAACCGCAGCGCGCCGATGGTGACACCGCTGTCCGGCCAGTGATCCGGTACGCGGCAGCTGTAGTTGGGCAGACTGTCCGGCGTCTGGCTAGTCTCGTCCAGAATGTCGCGGCACAGCGCCGCCATCTGGTGGTTCAGCAGCTCCTGACGGGCCAGCAGCTGCTTCAGCTGCTGCTGTTTGCTGCGCATATCGGTTTTTTCCTCGAAGTTGCGGAGATAGCGCCGGGCATTGTCGGCGGACAGAACGTATACGCCGCTCTGCTCCTTGACCTCCACCACCTTCATGTCCGCCAGCAGCCGCAGCGCCCGGCGGATGGTTTCCGGGGAGACGTTGTACTCGGGAGAGAGCTTGGAACGGCCGGAGATCTTGTCGCCCTCCTTCAGCTGTCCGGAGGCGATCCGCTCCGCCAATGAGATGGCGATCCGCGTATATTGTGTGAGACCGTCGTTATCCATAGCCGTCACTCCTTTACCGATTTCCAAATAGTAGTATACCATCTGACAACTTGAATTGCAAGCGAAGTTTTCAGTTACAACGTTCGTTGACATGTCCTGCCGGAAAGCGTATACTGTGGTGGTTCATGAAATAGACGACAGATAGCGGGGGGAGAAGCTGCGGGAGTACTGTGAAAGCAGGAGCATCCCGGCCCGCTTTTGCCATGTGGACACGCTGGAGCAGGCCGCGACGCTATCTTGTGTGTTCAACAATTGGGTGGTGTTTTATGACGGAAAGTTCGTCACCGTCAATCAGATGCACAGCGCGATGGTGGAAAAGCTGCTGAAAAAGTAGCGCTCTCGCTGATTTTCCGCAAAAAAGTGCTGACAAATCGGGAAAAGCGTGCTATCATAATGCGTGCTGCGGCCGCGCGGATGCGCTGGCCGCGAATCAGGCAGGAATGGCGGAACGAGAATGGCACGAAAAAGGATCATATATCTGGTAATACTGGTACTTGCCGTGGTGACGCTGGCAGCCTTGTGGTACAGATTGCTGGTACAGGAGCCGTCCACGGCGTCAGGCGGGGAAACTGCCATGGTCAAGGCGGCGGAGCAGCCGCAGCTGTTTGAGCCGCTGCTGCCGCTGGAGTCTCCCTTCCCGGAAGAACCGGAGGAACCATTGGAAGAACCGGAACAGCCGGCAGAGCCAGAGCCGGATCAGACAGTGCAGCCGCCGGAAGGTACCTCCTCCGGCAGCTCGGTTGAGCGGGTGTGGGAGTTGACCAACTACTACCGCTCTCAGTACGGCGCAGGCACGCTGACGCTGGACAGTACACTGTGTGATGCCGCCGCCACCCGTGCCCGTGAGATCGCCAGCTATTTCAGCCATACAAGACTGGACGGCAGCCAGTGGTACACGGTCAGCTCGCTGGCTCACGGCGAGAATATTATCATGGGCACCGGTATGGACGCCGACCGCGCCATGACCGACTGGATGAATTCTCAGGGACACCGGGACAACATTCTGGATGGCTCCTACGGCTCACTGGGCGTGGGGTGCTGCCAGTCCGGCCGGGAGATCTACTGGGTGCAGCTTTTTGGCTATTAAGTGTAAAAAACATGCCGATACCGTCTGGTATCGGCATGTTTTTTGTCATTGCAAGGTCAGCCTCGGTGCAGGATGGCGTCCAGATCCTGCTGGGGCGCGGTGACGGGCTGAAGTCCGTAGACATCCACCAGCGTTTTCACCACCGTTTCCGACAAAAAGGCGGGCAGGGTGGGGCCCAGATAGATGTTCTTCACCCCCAGCGCAAGCAGACTCAGCAGAATGCACACGGCCTTCTGCTCGTACCAGGACAGCACCAGCGTCAGCGGCAGGTCGTTGACGGTACAGCCGAAGGCGTCTGCCAGCGCCAGCGCGATCTGCACGGCGCTGTAGGCGTCGTTGCACTGGCCTACGTCCAGAATGCGGGGGATACCGCCGATCTCGCCCAGATCCAGATCGTTGAAGCGGAATTTGCCGCAGGCCAGCGTCAGCACCAGCGAATCCATGGGGGTGCGCTTGACGAACTCGGTGTAGTAGTTGCGGCCGGGGTGGGCGCCGTCGCAGCCGCCTACCAGAAAGATGTGCTTTACCGCGCCGCTCTTGATGGCGTCGATGATCTGGGGTGCCTGACTCAGCACGGCGGCGTGGGCGAAGCCGGTGGTCAGCATGTGGCCGCCGTTGACGCCGCTCATGCTTTGGTCGGTGTCGTAGCCGCCCAGCGCCAGCGCCTGTTGGATCAGGGGAGAGAAGTCCTTGCGGCCCTGACCGTCGGCCTCGATGTGCCGCAGTCCCTCGTAGCCCACTACCGACGTGGTGTACACCCGGTCGGCATAGCTGGGCCGGGGCGGCATCAGGCAGTTGGTGGTGAACAGCACCGGCGCGGGGATATCCGCGAACTCCTTCTGCTGGTTCTGCCACGCTGTGCCGAAGTTGCCCGCCAGATGGGGGTATTTCTTCAAGCCCGGATAGCCGTGGGCGGGCAGCATTTCGCAGTGGGTGTAGACGTTGACGCCTGTTCCGGCGGCTTGCTCCAGCAGCTGGTGCAGATCCTCAAGATCGTGGCCGGACACCACAATAAACGGCCCCTTTTTCACGTCAATGTTCACCCGCGTGGGCACGGGATCGCCGAAGCTTTCGGTGTTGGCCCGATCCAGCAGCGCCATGCACTGGAAATTCACCTGTCCGAACTCCATGATGAGGGCCAGCCATTCCTCCGCGCTGTACTCCTGCGCCAAGGCGGCAAGACCCTTATAGAACCACTCGTCCACATGCTTGTCCCGGTAGCCCAGTCTCAGGGCGTGGTGAGCGTAGGCTGCCATGCCCTTCAGACCGAACAGCAGCGTGGCGCGTAGGGACACAGTGTCCGTCTCGCCCCGCCACAGCCACGTGGTGTCGCCGCTGCCGCTGCTGCCGCCGTGACGGCGCAGCGCCTCATCCACCCGGTCGGTAAAGGCGCGGATGGCCTCGTTGTCAAAGTTCACGTTGGTCAGCGTGGTGAAAAGGCCGTCCGCCAGCAGCCGCGTGACCTCCGGCGGGTATTCCTGCCGCGCCTGACAGACCTCCGCCAGACGGATCAGGCGGCACACCAGCGCATCCTGTAAGTGGGCCGTCTCCGGCTGCTTGCCGCATACGCCGGTCTTGACGCAGCCGCTGCCGCCGGCGGTTTGCTGGCACTGAAAGCAAAACATTTCTGACATGGTACATACCTCCTGTGATCGTTGCGGATAGTATGTGCGCTTTGCCGGAAATCATGCGGAAAAAGATGGTTGCAATGTGGGAGAAATCCTGTTAGAATAGAGAAAAACAGAACAGAGGTTTGATATATGACGTATCGGGCATCCTATCTTTCTCCGCTGGGTGCGATCACGCTGGCCAGTGATGGCAAGGCACTGACGGGCCTGTGGTTCGACGGACAGAAATATTTCGGCAGCACGCTGCCCCAACAGGCCGAGACGGGGGACTGCCCCGTTTTTGCGCAGGCAAAGCGATGGCTGGACAGCTATTTTGCGGGGGAGAAGCCGGGCTTCACGCCGCCGCTGCACTGGATGACCACACCGTTTCGCAGGGCGGTGTGGGAGATCCTACTGACCGTCCCCTATGGCTGCACCACGACCTACGGTCAGATCGCCGCGCAGCTTGCCGACCGGATGGGAAAACCGCAGTCGGCACAGGCGGTAGGCGGCGCGGTGGGGCACAACCCCATTTCGCTGATCGTCCCCTGTCATCGCGTGGTGGGCGCGGACGGCAGCCTTACCGGCTACGCCGGCGGCATTGACCGGAAGGTGAAGCTGCTGGTGCTGGAGAGAGCGGATATGAGCGGCCTGTTTATCCCCGCGCGGGGCACCGCGCTGTAAACGATGATGATTTGACGGTGATATTGCGTTTTCCCTCTTGACAGAAAGGAAAATACTCATTATAATGGAACGGCTATCCGGGGTGTAGCGCAGCTGGTAGCGCGCTTGGTTCGGGACCAAGAGGCCGGGGGTTCAAGTCCCCCCACTCCGACCATAACTGGACACCAGTTTTGATACAATGAGTATCGAAGCGGGTGTCCAGTTTCTTTTTGCAAAAGCCCCTATTTGCAAGAGTTTTCCGATACCTTTTAACGATAACAGGCTCTACGGTGATTCTGAAATGGTCACCGTGGAGCCTTTTCCGTTTTACCCCTCTATACCATTTAACGAAAGGTCTGTGGGGTGTGCATTTTGAGCCAAGGGGTGTGCATCTTTTAATTATTCCTCGGCAAAGAAAAAAGCCGGAGCAGTTACGCTCCGACCTTGATTTCCGTGCCGTTCTGGAAAACAAATGTGATTTGTCCATCCTTGTGAACAATGGCCTTTTCAATCATCACCGTCCAGATGGTGTCGTTCCAGTCATGCATCACTTCCTGCTGTTTCTTGAGGGTACGGATGTAAAGTGCCATCTTTTTGTCCTGTTGGCTTCGGGCGGTGCGTAGGCTTTGCAACCGCTCCAGTTCCGCAGCCGCCTTCTCGTACCGTTCGGTGAGGGCTTCGTACTTTTTGAGGTAGGCTTCCTGGGACTGTGCCGTGGATGCGTTTTCCTTGACTGCCGCTTTGACCAGTTCGGCAACCACCTGGGTCTCTTCAAGCTGCCGTTCAATATCGGCATCCAGTGTTCCAAAATCCATCAGCCGCGCACGCCACGCTTCACACTGCTTAATGATCTGCACCCGATCCTGCATCATCAGATTGTAGGCTTTTATGAAAAGCCGCTGTATGGTTTCGTTGTCCACCACGGGAGTGTGGCAGCGTTCCTCGTTTGCAAATTTGCCGTTGCACTGCCAAATGGTGCGGCGGTACTGGTCAGTGGAGTGCCATACCTTGGGACCGAAGAAGGCACCGCAATCCTCGCAGACCAGTTTGGCAGAAAGGACGCTTTTGCCGCTGTAGGCTTTGCCCAGGGTCTTCCGTCTGGCAAACTCCGCCTGCACCTGCTCCCATTCGTCCGGCTCAATGATGGCGGGATGACTGCCCGTCACATAATACTGTGGGACTTCACCCTCGTTGGGCTTCATTTTCTTTTCCAGAAAATCTACCGTGAATTTCTTCTGGAGCAGTGCATCACCCTTGTATTTCTCATTCTGAAGGATACTGGTGATCGTGGTCTTGCTCCATGTCTGCTTGCCGCCCGGTGACGGGATGCCCAATTCCTCCAGATACTTGCAGATGCCTGCCTGGGTCTTGCCCTCAAGGAAAAGTCCGTAAATCAGCTTTACAACCCTTGCTTCGCTTTCGACAACCGCAGGCCGTCCGTCCTCGCCCTTTTCGTAGCCGAGGAAGCGTTTGTACGGCAGATGCACTTTGCCATCGGAGAAGCTCTTGCGCTGTCCCCAGGTGATGTTTTCGGAAATGCTGCGGCTTTCTTCCTGCGCCAGTGAGGACATGATGGTGATGAGCAATTCACCCTTGCCGTCAAAGGTGTAGATGCCCTCTTTTTCAAAGTAGCACTCCACGCCGTTCTCTTTCAGCTTTCGGATGGTGACCAGGCTGTCGACCGTATTTCTCGCAAATCGGCTGACCGACTTGGTAACAATGAGGTCAATCTGACCGTCAAGGGCATCGGTGATCATCTCTTTGAACCCTTCACGGCGCTTGGTGTTAGTGCCGGAAATGCCCTCGTCCGTGTAGACTTTTACGAACTCCCATTCCGGCTTTGACTGTATGAACTTGGTGTAATAATCAACCTGCGCCTCATAACTGGTGAACTGCTCATCGCTGTCGGTGGAAACACGGGCGTATCCGGCGACACGTCTTTTCCGTGCTGCTACCGAAGGCAGGTGCGTCAGTGGGTTTATGGTTGCGGGTATCATTGTAACTTTAGGCATTCTGGTTCCTCCTTTCCAGGGCTTTCTGACGGGCGGTTGCCTTCATCTCGTCCGTCCAACTTTGACTGCGTGAGCGGTCTTTCCATTTCCGTGTGACTTCCGAGCCGTCATAGAAGCGGAAAGTCAATACATTTTCATTGCAGACCAGTATGCTCTTTATAAGCCTGCGGAGTAATTCCTCTGAAAAATCCACCTGCCCAAGCACTTCTGCGGTCACTGCCTGCAGGGTTTCTTCGGGGATCTGCTTGGAAGCACAGGCGGCTTTGCCCATTGAATTGAAGGTGCCGCAGACCCAGACGGGGCCCGTTTTCGTGACCTTGCGCCGATAGTTCTTTCCGCAACCGTCACAGACCAGAAGGCTTGTGAACGGGTATGTTTTCTTGGGTGTTGGCTTCTTGATGAACCGAGCCGCCCGTCGTGCTTTTTCTGCCTGCACCGCCTGGAAGGTCTCCATGTCGATAATGGCATCGTGGGCATCCTCTGCGTGGTACTTCGGAAGTTCGCCGTTGTTAACGATGGTCTTTTTGGTAATGTGGTTCTCACGGAAGGTCTTCTGTAAAATCAGATTTCCCGTATAGGTGTAATTGCTGAGTATCTTGGAAATCACTGATTGACCCCATTGCTTTCCGAAGCGTGACGGGATGCCATCCTCATTCAGCCGTTTGGCAATGGCAAGGTAGCCATCGCCGGAAAGGTACTCATCATAAATGCGGCGGACAAGGTCTGCTTCCTCTGGGATGATCTCGTACCGACCGTTCTTCAGCCGATATCCGAGCATGGCCCCGTTCCAGGGCATCCCTTCCTCGAAGTTCCTCTTGATACGCCATTTCTGGTTCTCACTTGCGGAGCGGCTTTCTTCCTGCGCGTAGGACGCCAGAATGGTCATCATCAGTTCGCCGTCACCGCTCATGGTGTGGATGTTCTGCTCCTCAAAGAAAATGTCCACCTCCCAGGCTTTGAAATCACGAACGGTCTGCAAAAGTGTGACCGTATTTCGCGCAAAGCGGGAGATGGACTTGGTTATCACCATATCGATTTTTCCGGCACGGCAGTCAGCGATCAGTCTCTGAAAATCTGCTCTGGATTCCTTGGTGCCGGTCTTGGCTTCATCGGCGTACACGCCAACATAGAGCCAGTCATCGTGATTCTGGATGAGGTCGCTGTAATAGCTGACCTGTGCGGACAGCGAGTGGAACATGGCATCTTTGCCGCTCGACACACGGGCATAGGCTGCAACTCGCTTTTTCTGTTCCAGTTTCGGTGGTTTTGGTACAATGGTTATTGCTCTTGGCATTTTGTCACCTCCTCGTAGTGTGACATATTACCTCTGAAACCACTATATATCAAGTCAATCCCGCGATATAAACTACACGAAGATATTCCAAATTCCTCGCGCTGCATTGTATCAATTATGGCGTAATCTTCCGGGGTTATAATCCCCAACGACAGCATCCGTTTTGCCTGGAGCATGGATGCCAAGTAGTCTTCCAGTCTGGCACGATAGGCATCAGTCACAGCAGCCACACTCCTCTCCGAAGCGGTCGGCAATGTAGCAGCCGTGGCTACAATATTTACGCTCTTTATTACCATACGCAGTGAATGGCTTACCACAGTGGGCGCAGGTGTAAGCATAAACCGCTTTCCGATCCACGCAGTCTGGGTGGCTGTTCCACCAGGCAGTCCGGCAAGTGTCCGAGCAGAACTTTCTGGGCTTCTGCTTGGGAACGATTTTTATCAACTTTCCGCACTGTTTGCAGGCAACCGTATTCTTCGCTGTATCGCCCAGACCGTTTCGGCGGCAGAATGAGCGTACTGTATTATCTGAAATACCGAGCATTTCACCGATTTTTACATAGCTGATGCCTTGTAAACGCAAGGTTTTTATTCGTTCTTTCTGCAAATCCGTCATAGTGGGTTCCTCCAATCCGAGGGGCTTCCTCACTACCCACTGGAGGTGAAAACGGCATTTGAACAGAAAAACAGCAAAAAAATAAGCCCACCGAAGAGAAATTATCTCCTCGATGGGCTTCGTGGTTAGTTGGGGATCTTCAGCTTCCAACCGCTGTAGATGACATTGGACTTCAGACCGTTGAGGGTCTTGATTTCAGGGTATCTGCTGCCTTTGCCAAGATACAGGGCGGCAATGTCCCATAGGGTATCTCCCTTAACTACCGTATGGATGCGGTAGTCAGCAGTGCCGGAGTCGGTTGCATCATCCACAGGATAGATGGCAACACCATCATTGGTGAAAACATGAGTGCCGGGGTTCTTATCCGCAGCCGCCTTTGCATTGGCGAGGACGCGGTAAGCACCCACCTGGGACTTGCTGTCCTTCCAGGCTTTACGCACACGGTAATAGCCGGAAGTCAGCTTTTCAGGATAGGTCACCACAGGCTCGGCAGTGTCTTCTGTGTTCTCATTGGTATCGGCAGCAAGCAGAGCCTTGACCTTGGCACGAAAGGTATCCATGCTCTTGCCATGCTTTGGGAACCAGTGCATCACATCACCGTGGTTGGATGCGACACCCTGCTTGTAGCCCTCGGAGTGACAGATGATATTCTGCTCGGTGAGACCATACTCCTTGCAGAGGTAGGCACAAAGTTCAACGGCCTCACGGTACACCTTCTGGAAATAGGTGTAATCCGTAAGACCGTCCTCGCAGATTTCAAAGCCGATATGGGTGTTGTTGGCGCTGCCTCCGGCGTGCCATCCACGGTGATTCCACGGAAGTGTCTGGTATGTGGCAATGGTGCCGTCTGCCAGTTTGCCGATGAAAGCGTGGACGCAGACTTCTCTGCCGCCGGGGTGATAGGTGTTCCAGTGATTGCCGTACTGGTTTTCACCGAGCAGACCGTCATTGGGACCCACATAGCGTTTCAGATTGGGGTTGTTCGCCCCGGTGGAATGAACCATAATGCCCTTGACGGTGATGGTTCTGCCTGCCTTATAGCAAGCGTTTTCTGTAAGAATCAGCTTATGCAGATTCATCATCGTCACCTCCTCGCTCGTGAAGCTGCTCCAGGACTTCCTTCAGCTTTTCAGGGATAGGCAGTCCCAGATGGGCAGAGTTCTCCAGAATGCTGACACCCTCATTGGACAGGTAGAAGAAAATGACTGCGGTTCGCAGCACTCCACCCTGGCCGAGGACATAGACATCCACAATGTTGCCGATGCCCACAAGAGTGAAAATCAGCACCTTGCGGCAGATGCCTTTGAAGCCGATGGAACTGGAGAGGTTCTTGTCAGTGATGGCGCACATGACGCCGGTGATGTAGTCGATCACCGTAAAGGCGATCAGCGCATACAGGAAGCCGTCCACACCGCCCAGGAACCATCCAAGGAAGCCGCCGAAAGCGGTGAATGCGATCTGAATGCCAGACCAGATTTGTTTCATAGCGTTATCCTCCATTTCGTTTTAATTATGCAAAAGGGCCTCTGCCACGACAGCAGAAGCCCTATGTGCCTTATTCGGTTTGCTTGGGTAACCATTCCCATACCCGCATATCTTCCTGTCCGAGGGACCACATACACATCCCTCGCAGCTTCCATCGGTATGCTGCCTGGTTTGCCCAATAGATGAGGCTGTCCACATTCTGGTAGTAAAGGATGGAAAAGCCGTCCGAATCCCCAAGGAACAGCCTGGAAATCCAGATGTTGATGTCCCTGGGGATTATTTTTGCAGAGTAGTCGTTGCCGCACTCAAGCGGCATGATGTGGGAGTGGTAAAACTCGTAGTCCAGAGAGATGCTTTCGCTTCTGGTGGACGATTCTTCCACATCACTGGTCAGCGTGAACACCTGGAACTCCTCATCCCAGGTGCAGTTCGACCGTTCAATTCTGCCGTAGGAAGTTTCAGTACCATCCGGCATGATAACATCGAAACGCTCATACGGTTCGTATGTCCAGGCATCCCCCAGACGGAGCAGTTGGCAGTTGACAGGCATATCCGAGCGGATACCCGCATAGCCACCGCCACTGCTGACCGTAGCCGTAAAGCGCAGCGTGTACGAGGTGGAGGAATAGACCCGCACCTTGTTTCCACGCTTACGCATCTCAATGGTGTAAACACTCGGATTGGAGCGGAGGTCTGCCTTTGCGGTCTTTGCATAGGATGCCGAGTAGCTTCCCTTGAGCGTTGACCCTTCGTAGAGTTCCAACCTCTGCGTATCGTAATTGATGCACAAAAACAGCGAGCCGAGGAAAATGCCGGACTTGCCACCACCATCCGGCGGGATGATGATCTGCGCGCGGAGATGAATGTCGGAAAATCCGTTATAGTTCCAGGCAAGCTGACCGTAGCCCTCAAGCTGCGAGTATGGGCGGTTGGCATCGCTGTTAGGGTCTTGCCACACATCCCATTCGCCGGAGAGCGTTGTCCAGTAGCTTTCCGGGATCTTCTGCTCATCACGGAAATCCTCATACCATACCAGTGCTGAGTCCGGCTTTCGGCGCAGCATCTCAAGAGTCAGCTTGAAGCCGGTCGCCGGTCCCACCATATCGCCGTTGATGTCCTTGAACTTTCGTGGTGCAAGGGTGTATTCCGCATCACCTGCAGTGGGTTCTTCGGAAAAGTCCGTGCAGACACGGAAACCATAGAACTGGACACCATTCACGCCTACAGAGATTTTCAGCGTATGCTCTCCGGCAGTTAGATTTGCACCCTTGGCGAGGGTTGCCCAGAAAGTGGTTCGCCAGTACGGCCACCATAGCCGATTCTCGGAAAAATGAACCGTGCTGCCATCCAAAGAAGCATAAATGCTGTTTTTATCCCAGAACGGATAACACAGCCGGACTGCAACATCGTAGGTGCCGTCCTCATCAATGGTGAACTTATAGGTGGCAGAGCCGTCCTCTCCCAAGGTCACAAGGGTCTTGGAAACAGAAACAATGCCGGAATAGCTGTCCGGTTCGGCATCGTGGTCAATGAGAATTTCTCCAAACTCGGTCTTTTGCTGCTTGGCATAAGCGGTCAGATAGTTCCTACGGTTATAGACCTCTGCCATCTGGGGATAGGTTTTTGCCGTGGCATCTCTGCCTTCCATGTAGTCATACACATGAGGGAGCGCCCACGGACCCATATCGTAATCGTCCCAATAGGAAAGGATCGGAATGAAAGGCTGCGGTGGTGCATCATCGGTGAAGTTATACACGCCCTGCATCCAGTATTTTGCAGCATAGTAGGTGTGGGATGTGCCACGGTAGTATTCACCCAGATTTTCCGGGGTATCATAGATCTGCCAGTTCCAACCGTAGGCAGGCATGCCGAGGAATACCTTTTCTGGGTTCATCACCCGCACAGCATAATCGTACACACCCTCAAGCCAACTTCTCGGAGAGACGGGACCAGGAGCGGAACCTGCCCAAGCCATACCATAGGTCATAATGGATGCGGTATCGCAGTATTTATCAAGGTCACCATATACGCACCAGTTCTCTCCACCGACCGAGCCGTTGACCGAAGTCATACCCGGCAGGCAGATGTTCATCTCCTTGGTGGAGTCATAGGATTTCACGGTGCTGTAAATATGGGCGAACATGGCGGTGGACGCTTCGTGGGTGGAGTAATCGTCGCCTTTTTCCAGGTCTATGTCCACACCGCTGCACCAGGGGTATTTCTCCATGATGCGGACGAGTTCGGAGCAGAAAGTGTCCTGTGCGCCGTCCGTGTTGTCACGCAGGGCTTTGAAGATGGAGTTGGCACCGTCATTGGCAACGGTGAGCAGCCAACGGATATGGGGCCATTTGTTGATGTAGGTCAGCATATTGCTGATGGCAACACCGCTCTCGGTGATGGTGCCGGTCTTATCCACCTTAAAGGAAAACAGACCGATGGTATCGATGCGGTCGCCGTAATCGCGCAGGGCTTCATACATTCTGGCATTGCCCATGAATGTCCAGACCATGATGCGTTTGCCTTTGAGTTTATCCATCAGATTGTGTCACCTCCATCTGTCATTTGTTGCAGTTCAAACAGCACCCTTGCGGATTTTCCAGTTTCCAGGTTGACCCTGTGCTTGGAGTCCCAGGCGGCGCTGTACTGATAAAAACCCTCTTTCGGTTCGGTGATGCCGTTTCTGGTGCATTCCCGCACCGAAGCAAGGAGCGCCAGGTCATCTTCGGCATGGAGCGCATTTGGAAAAACCACCCGCTGTCCACCAACACCCTGGTGCAAGGAAACCGACCCGGCCGCCATGTCCGACTTGGGATAGATGTGGATATCCAAACCGCCGGAGGTCTCGCCAAGGTTGCATACAATGACCGTTTCGGCGGAGCGAACCACGCCGTTGAACCAGACCTTATCGCTTTTCGCCAGCCTGCTCTCCGTGTGCGGAACATAGCCGGTCAGCGCCGGTCCTTCCTGCAGCATGAGGTCAGTGAACCAGATCGTGCCGGAGCAGTTGGTGACGGTAGGTTTCACCGTTACGCTCATGACACGCTTTTCCTGCTTTTTGTTTATGACCTCTGCCAGTCGGATGAATACGGGTTTAGCCATCAAGCACCCACTTCATTTCGCAGGGATGACCTACCCATCCCGTGGCAACAGAACCTGGCTGAAGCAGAAGGTCTGTTACATAAATTGTGCCGGAGCAGTTGGTGATGCAGATACTCACCGTTATGGATTTGACCTTGGAAAAGTAGTTCTCCGGCGTGATCTTTTCCGTAGTTTTCGAGAAATAAGCCATATCGCACCTCCATCAGTACAGGTCAATGAAACGGGTCTCGGTGGTGCCGTCCTCGTATTCTATGACCACCTCAATGCCCACCTGGGCATCGTCAGACAGCTTCTCCAGATCGTCCGAAGCAATCTGCGCCGACAGCGTATAACTGCTGCGGTTGGACGGATACACGGTCTGGGACATACTCTTGGTCATACCCGCAACACCCACAGCCTTAAAGGATGCCGTGCCGGAAGCACCGTTTGCACCGTCTGCTTCAAAGCCGGAATTGACCCAATAGGCCATGTCATCATCGGCACGGGAATTACGCAGATGATTGAACGGTACCAATTCTCGGATGTCGTTATTGGAGACCACGCTCGTACCCTCAAGGGAGTCTGCGATAGTATCCAGAGTACTGACGGAGCTGCCCAAGTTCTTCAGCGTGGTGGACAGTTCCAGAACGGTGTTCCAAGGCTCCTGCAGATTGTACTCGCGGCGCACAATACGGGTGGTGACCGAAAGTCCCAACTCCTTATCTTCGACACGGACATAATCGCCCAGATTCCAGGCTTCATGCTCATAGCCCGTCAGAACGGACAAGTCCATCGCATTCAGCACATAGGACACGGTAGGCTTGCAGTATTCCGCAAGGCGCATGGCTGTAAATTCCTTCATTTGGTACGGGTTGGTGAAGGAGGAGCAGTCCAGAGTGGTAATGCGGATTTCCTTGGAATAGGTGTAATCCTCAAGGTAAGGTTTGCCGCCGTTGATATCCGAGAAGGTCAGCCCATCCGCACCCACGGCATATAGCCTGGTGACCAGAGAGCGGGTGTCCACGATACGCTCGATGCTTTTCATGTTCTTTTTATAAGCAAACAGCGCGCCGCTGTCTTTGCCGTTGACCGTCAGCAGATGCACCAGTCGGTTCGGACAATCGAAAACAAGGTCGCCGCCGTGGAGATTGGCAATGCTGCGGAGAATGGAAAGAGCGTTCTTTTCCGTGGAAGTCCAGGTACGCTTGGTGGTCACATTGACCGTGCCGACACTCCATTCGGTGTCTGCCAGAGCGTAGGCAATAGCAACATCAGCAGTCTCGGCATCAAACTTCTTTTCTTCCTTGCGGACAGAAAAGGTCAGGTCATAGAACTCTGCCTCGGCATATACCTGGGTAATGGTGCTGCCGGTGCTGTCCTTCACATCGGTAATGGTGCGGATTTTATAAACATCGTCAACGATCTGGATTTTCTTCTCGTTATCGATGTACTTTCGCTTGCTGTCACGGTACGGAATGCTGAAGGTCAGCGTGTCCTCGCCGTTGATTTCGCCTGTGACAATAATGTCATAGGCATTTTCCAAAACCGCTTCCCACGCGCCATTGCTGTCCAGAACCACAGGTCTGGCATAGCCGAGCTTCTCATAGGGTGCCTTGGGAATGTCATAGAGCCGGATATCCACCAGTTTCGGAGTTTTGGTGGTGTCCGAAGTGGTGAGCGTAACCTTGAAGCGGATATAGTTTCGGTTGGGAGATTGCAGCTTTCCGTCCGAGCCGACCACGATCCAGTCGCTCCAATCCGTAAGGTCATCACTGGTGGAGGTCTCCACGGATGCAATGGCGGTGACTCCCGCCGTGTACTCACTGGTAACGGACACCTTACCCGTGCCGGAAAGATTGCAGTCAGCAGCTTTCGTATAAATTACACCGCTTTCCGGGTAGACGCCATCAGCAGCTTTCAGCGTGACACCGCTTGCATCGGTAAGGGCATCCACATCGGAAGAACTGTCTGCACCGTTGCAGAGGACGGTTGCTCTGAAAAAGTCCACCAAATCATCTGCGGTCAGTGCGGAATCACAATCCAAAAACCAGTCATCAAAGCCACCTGCGTAGTAATAGGTGTCGGCGTGCATACCGATAACCAGATCAGCAACGCAGGAGCGATTTAGTTCCCCGGTGAATGTCAGTACATCGGACTTCCAGACTTCGCCTGTGGAGCGGTCGCCCACAACATAAGTGAACTGCTTACTTGTAGGCTCAATGACCCCGGCAATAAAATACCAACCGCCGTTGACCAGAGAGAACGATGGAGTCACAGTCTTATCCAATATCAGCGAACCAGATGAGTTATACAGCATGATTCTGGGCTTGCCGGAATAAAGGGACAGATAGAAAATTGGCTGTCCGGGACCGTATCTGGTGTTAAAGATCGGACAGAAAGTGTTGCCCACTGAATAAGTGGTAGGGTTCATCCAACCTCCCACAATGATGCGCTCACCAAGGTTGGCAAAGATGCTGCCGTCATTGGTGACCTGCAGGTGGGTCTTTTCCGTGGTCGGATTATTGATATTGAAACGAATCTGGCGACCTTTGGGACTTTTGGAGAGGTTTGCTGTAGTGCCAGACCAGTTGATAACAGTAAAGTTACGGCCGTAGCCGGACTCATCCATCAAGGAGGTATCTTCATCCGGCGCAGACTCGTTGAATCGCCATAAGCCGGAGGCGGCATACTCTGCCGGGAACTCACCCGTAAAATCTGTTTGCTTATTCAGAATTGTTTTCAGAGACATTCCGTCACCTCCATCTGCTCTTGGCCCCAATTTGTAGTTCCGTCAGCGTGGCATTGCTCACTTCCACGGTGACCGTATTATCACCGACAGCAAGGGTCGGAAAGTTCAGTTCCTGCAAATACGGCAGGCCGTTGCGGAGAGTCTCTCCGTTTTCATCCACCACATAGGCAGTCATCCTGTCGGTGTCCACAACAAGGGTTTCGCCCTCGGAGAGCGTGGCGTTCATAACCTTCATCTCCGAGCCGTTTGTGGTAATGCTGATATAATTGCTTGCCCCGGCAGACAGCACACCTTTGATGCGATAGACCGGGAGAGACTCAATGTTGCCAATGGCACGGGTCACGGTATGAGTACCTTCCTCGGCAATGGAGAAGGTCTCATCCGTCAGTGCGTAGGCAAATGGGTCTGGGCAGAAAAATTTCAGTTCAAAGCTGCCTGCCGAGCGGACGAGCCGTTCACAGTCCACAGCATCATTCAGACGCGCCATAAAATATCTGTCTGGGACGTCATCAAACACAAGCTGATGAAGTCCCTGGGTAGGGTCAAGCCAAGCGGCAATGTTATCCAAAGCGGACACCAGTGCCATAAAGCTGTGCTTGGGATAGATGCTGCAATGGGCGGTGATTTCTCTGTAATCGAAGTCAGCTCCGAAGTCTGCAACACCATATTTCCCCGGCACGGTGGTGGTAAAGTTGCGAAGTTTACCACACACCTGCCAGGAGGTCAGCCGGGCTTTGACGCCCATACTGGCCGATGTAATATCGTTATAGGTAAAACCCATAGGTCAAAGCCCTCCTTTATGCTGTAGTGAAGTGACCCTGTGCGCGAGAGCCACTTTGAATAAGGTTGTAGAGTTCCTGGGAAATCTTGCGGATATCCTCTTCGCTGCGGACAACCATCTGCTGAATGGTAATGAGCGCGCCGTAGCCCATGCCGCCGATGCCGGAAGCAGTATCGTTGCGGTTGACCGTGCCGTTGACGGTGAAGTCGGTCGGCAGCGCCGTGGTCATATCATCAGCCAAGCTGTGCATCACATCGTTGATTTCAGAACTCATGCCTTCAGCGGCAGCAACGGCGTCCTTACCGTTGGCATTGATAGCCCCTGCCAGACCTTCCACCAACATCTCACCGACCCAGCCCATTTCCTTGGACGGGGATGCGATACCGAAGAAGTCGCAGATACCATCCCAAATGGAGGAAATCCACCCGGACACCTTATTCCAAAGCCAGGATGCCAGGGACTGGATGCCCTGCCACAAGCCACGGACAAGGTTGCCACCAACCTCGGCAAGTTGCGATACACCCTTGCCGAAGGCAGAGACCAGACCCGCAAGGATCTGCGGCACAGCCTTTACAATTTCAATGATGATGGTCGGCAGGTTGGCAATAAGGGAGATGAACAGTTCCACACCTGCCTGCACAATCTGGGGAATGCTGTTTATAAGGGCATTGACCACCGAACCGATGATTTCCGGGATAGCCGCCATGATTGTGGTGATGATCTCCGGCAGAGCCTGCACCAAGGAAATCAGAAGGTCGATACCCGCCTGGATGATAAGCGGAATACTGTCCAGTACGGCGGTGATGATGCCGTCAATAATCTGCGGGATAGCTTCTACCACAGCAACGATAATGTCTGGCAATGCCGCCACCAGAGAGGTCAGAAGCTGAATGCCCGCCTCGATGATTTGGGGAATCGCGCCGAGAATGAACTCAATAATTGCTGTAATAATGGAAGGCAACGCTTCAATCAGCGTTGGAATTGCGGCAAGCAAACCTTCTGCCAGTCCCATAATCAGTTGCAGGGCAGCATCAAGAATCATAGGAAGGTTGGAAATCAGACCTTCCACAATAGTGATGATTGCCTGCACTGCCGCCGGGATAAGCTGCGGAAGTGCCGAGCCGATACCTTCCACCAGAGAGACGATGATCTGAACGGCGGCATCCACCAAAAGCGGAAGGTTCTCGATCAGCGTGTTCACGATGGTCATCACCGCTTCAATGACTGCCGGCACCAGTTGCGGTATCATCGTCAGCAGCGTGGTCAGCACCTGGGAGAACAGGTCAACCACGGTGTCCAGTAAGGTCGGGAGCAGCTCGCCCACGGTCGAAAGCAAGGCATTCAGCGCCGTTGGCAGAGCCGAGATGATATTCTCAATGACAGGGGTAATGTTGGTCAGCACATCCTGGAATGCATCCACCACATTGTTGCAAAGCTGCTCGATGTCAGCATCGGCATTACCGAAGCCCACGATGAGGTTGTCGATAGCCGCCTTCATGGCGTTCATAGAACCTTCGATGGTGTGTTCCGCTTCGGCAGCGGTGGCACCGGCAACGCCCATGCTCTCTTGAATGACGTGGATTGCTTCGACCACATCAGCGTAGGAACTGATATCGTACTCAATGCCGGAAATGGCTTGGGCATCGGCAAGCAACCGTTCCATTTCGGTCTTGGTGCCGCCGTAGCCGAGTTTCAGGTTATCGAGCATCGTGTAGTTCTGCTTGGCAAATCCCTGGTATGCATTCTGGATGAGTCCGATGTCCGTACCCATCTTATTGGCGTTATCTGCCATGTCGGTGATAGCCATGTCCGCATACTTGACTGCCGCTTCGGTGTCGCCGCCCAAAGAGGAAATCAGCGAGGCGGAGAAGGATGTAACCGTAGACATATAGTCATTGGCCGACATACCGGCGGTTTTATATGCGTTATTAGCGTACTCCTGCAAGGATGCGGAGGAGTCTTTGAACAGGGTGTCGATACCACCCACAAGCTGCTCATATTCGCCGTAGGCTTCCACCACAGCCTTGCCCAGGGACACAGCGGCGGCTGCGGCAGCAGTTACCACCGCACCCATCGCAATGCCCACGGTTTTCAGAGTGCCGCCCAACTTGGAGAATTTCCCCTCGGAGTCATCGGCGGCATCTCCGGCATCATCCAGTTCCTCTTCCAGATCATCGGCGCTGTCGGCAACATCGTCCATTTCACGCTCGGCATCATCCAGAGCCGCGTTGTTGCGGTCGAGTTCCCGTTCCATATCGTTCAGCGCAGCGGTGGCGTTGTTTAATTGGATCTGCCACTGCTGCGTTCTACGGTCGTTTTCACCGAAGGACTCGGAGGCATTTGCAAGTGCCTGGCGTAAGGTTTCGATTTTCTGCTTTTGGGCTTCGATTTCCTTGTTTAGCACCTGGTTCCGGGCAGTGAGGGCTTCCACGGAATTGTCGTTTTTATCGAACTGCGACTGAACGACCTTCATTTCCGAGCCGAGGACTTTGAAGGACTGGTTAATTTCCGACAGAGCCTTCTTGAACTCTTTTTCGCCCTCAAGACCGATTTTTAAGCCAAAATCATCTGCCATCTATACCACCTCCTTCGTCAGATTCCGTCCGGGATAATGTCATCGATGAACAATTCCCGCTTGGGCTTGGCAAGCCCGTTATATTGCTTGTGGCACTCCCAAAGGTCCAGGAGTAAACCAAACGGCATCAACCACACCTCATCCTGCGACAGATGGAGGTGGGCGATGCCGTAATATAAAAGTCGAGTAAATAACTCTCCGTCACTTACTCGACCACCGCGTTTTTTGAGTCAGACTCACTTTCCACATTTCGCTTGGTGCCCTTATACAGAGCCTCGGTGATTGCCACCTTGTAGGTTGCCAGATCCACAGGTGTGGTGAGCAGTTCCACCATCTCCTCGGTGAGCAGATCCTTGGGGGCATCCTTGTGCTTGAGGTTGTGAACCAGGATGGACTGGTTTGCCAGAAGCGTGATGAGCCATACGATCTCGCCAATGGCCATCTCGAAGTTCTCGGACTTCATCAGCTTATCGCCCAGGTTCTCCAAACCGCCGTAACGACCGGCGATGTCTTTGGTAGCCTTGGTTGTCAGAAGCAGCGTATACTCATCGCCGCCGATGTTGATATTTGCAGAGCGTTCAGTAGTCATAGGTTAGTCCTCCTTATTCAGCCGCAGCGGTGGTATAAGAAGGCTCGTACACTTCCTTATACCAGTTGGTGATGGTGTCAGCGGTTACAGCGGAATCACCCTCGGTGACCTCTGCCTTCCAGGGATGCTTGCCATTGCCGTCAACCTTGTTACGGCGAAGAATGGTGCCCTCGATGGTAGGAGTGCTGAAGGTGATGCTGTCGCCCTTGGTAGCAAGGTTCGTGGCGGGGATACCGAACTTCACACGGTACAGCCAGTAATACTTGTACTTTCCGTTGGACTTCTTTGCACGGAAGCCAACAGCCACAGGATCGCCGCCGTCCTCACTGGTAGAGACCACAACGCCATTCGCATCAACGGTTGCGCCGGTCAGGTCGGAAGCAACAGATGCACCGACATCGTCCACGCCCAGGGACAGAGTGCCGTTTTTGAACTCCTTTACGATTTCTGCCGCGCCATCATCTGCGTAGAGCGTAGCCTCGGCCAGTTCCACGGAGAGATCGGCATTCATTGCCTTTGCCAGTTGCACCGGGGTCGCATAGGTTTCGTTGCCATTCTCGTCCTCGGTGATTTTGGCATAATACAGTTTATCAAGACCGATAGTAGCCATGATTTATTCCTCCATTTCATAGTGTTTGGCTACATCCACCGCATAGTGGTGATAGCCTGTTTCGGTTTCATAACCGATGTATCTGCGGTCGGTTATGGTAAAATCAGCGCTCAGAAGCGTTTTTACAAGCGCATTTTTATCTGCCATGTAGTTGCCCTGGACATAAAGAGATAGTCGAGCCTCCTGCACATCAATGCCGGGAGCGTTATCTGCATGGAGGTCAAAAGTGTCAGCGATGGGAACCACCACGATGTACTTCGCAGGGGCAGCATCGGTGAACACGCCTGTCTCGATGGGAATGCCCAAAACAGAAAGTGCCGTCTGGATATCTGCCAGTACACTCATAATTTTCTGACCTCCTCTTCAAATTTCTGCTGCATCGCGGCTTTGCAAGCAGACCGTGATGCGGATTTCGCAGGCTTCAGAAAGGGCTTTGCAGGCTGACCGTGCTTGCCGTATTCCAGGATATTTGCCAGTTTTGCATTACTGCCGCCATCACTGCGAGGTTCGGCAAAGCCAACCTTGACATTGTGATTGCCGTCCTTATCGGTCTTGGCAGGGGTCAGACCCAGAGCCGATTCCAATTCACCTGTGGAGCGGGGTTCGTATTTTGTGCCGGAACCCACCACAGCGGAAAGGTTGCTCTGTACCTTCTGCAGGACAACTTCACCGCCTGCCTCCAATACGCTTTCAGCAACGGCATCAAAGTCCTTTCCCAGACGAGACATCCTTTCCAGAAATTCATCCGGCATTTTGATATCAACCTTTGCCAACAGTCGCCACCACCTTTTTGGCAAGAACCTCCGTGTACATACCGCGTCCTTTAACATCCTCGACCGAGGTTACCTCAAACCGCTCACCGTCTGTAACAATGATGTGGTCGGTGGTAATAACCAGACCAGGGATGCTACGGAAACGGAACAGATCGGTGGCTTCGGAGAAAGCGGCGAGATTTGCCCACCGCTGACTGCCGTGCCGTCCTTCTCTGTAAACACGGACAGAAGCGAGGACTTCATCTGCCATAGTAGTGAAGCCCTCGCTGTCCTTAACCTTTTTTGTGATAATAATGTCGGCAAAGCCGTTCATTTTTCCGAAACTCATGGTCACACCTTCCATTCCCGGTCGAGCCGAAGCAGAAGGTTGACCGTGTTCCAGA